>Ga0315287_10000017_pt1 | contig 163124 bp, 119 predicted proteins | sample YL17G11_0_MG_FD_205037 | JGI IMG/M metagenome (GOLD analysis project Ga0315287, IMG submission 205037) | Sediment microbial communities from Yellowstone Lake, YNP, Wyoming, USA - YL17G11_0 | ecosystem: Environmental > Aquatic > Freshwater > Lake > Sediment | place: USA: Wyoming | collected... | reverse complement strand
ACTTTTGGTAAAATGACCATGTTATTCATGGGTGCATATCCTCCTTATTTGTAAATTTTTCTAAACACTGGAGTATATGCACCTTTCTGCCTCCTGTCAAATTTACACAACTTATTGTACACTACCGGAGCTTTTAATCCAGAAGGTTAAAGAAGAGGTTTTCTTTAGGCAAATGAGGCTCTCACCGGTCGATGTCGGCGATTTTTCATCGAAGCCGGCCGTCAGACACCGGTGGGGGCTCTCATTATCCAATTTCGAGTGTTGTTCAGCAATTTCCCGTGATGATCGTCAAAGACGAATGAAAATCATCGAAAATCGGCTGGTATTCGTCGAATTTCTCCGCTGAGACTCAAACTCGGCCGATATTACTCGAAATCGAATGATTTTTATGCAAAATCGGATAATGAGAGACAAAATTTGATGATAGTATCCGACTTTGGTGACCATTACCCGGTTTTGATGACCATTGCTCACCTTTAATGAGCATTACCCGAACTTGATGACCGGTGGTGGCGACCGGCCAGGTGTAGGGGCACGGCATGCCGTACCCCTACAAAAACCTCTAATATGGGCGGAACAATGACGGGGGCAGGATAAGCCCACCAAAACCAAGCGGATGATTTAGGGAGGGTCGCATCCACCGCGGATTCACTTTTTCCCCAGGGGGGGGCAGGTCATTGGTAGACCTGGTCGAGCAGGAGCTTGATGATGAACCGGGCCGCCTCCTTGTGGTTGTCGTTGCTGCGGATCGGCGGGCCGATACAGGACGGGCAGCCCCGCTCGCAGTTGCAGCCCTCGATCAAGCCCAGCGTCTTTTCCAGCATCTCCTCGCTCTTCTCGAACAGCACTTCCGAAAACCCGATACCGTTGGGGTAACTGTCGTAAATGTAAATATTCGGCTCGAATTGGTTGGGAAACGGTAACTCACCGGCAGCCGCCAGCTTGCGGATACTGGGCCCATAGATCTCCGCTTTGGTCTGGTTATCTTGCAGACCGACACCCAGGTCTTTGACATCGCACATCAGGAGTACGGCGCCGATGTGCCGCATCAGGTAAGCGATGCCCTCGATGGCTTCCACTTTTTCCTCGGTGGAGATGTTGATTTTATCGAGCAACTCGTTGCCGATATTCATCCAGAAAGCGGTAGAGTGCATCTCCTGCTGGGGGAGCTGCAAATCCCCGGCGCCGACATTCTCATTGGTAAAGAACTTCAGCTTCTTGAAGCCGACCACCTGGGAGAAGACATGCACATCGCCGTGGAAAAACCGGTGGCTGCCTTTATCGGCCTGGTCGAATATATCGAGCACATGGATTTTGGTATAGGTGATGGCGTCGGTGTAGTAATCGGAATTGGATTCACGCACATAGGCCTTGCGGTTTTCATAATCGAAATCCTCGACCACGTACTGCTCGCCTTCCAGAATGTAAATGGCCTTTTCATGGAGGGTTTCCAGGGCAGATGAAAAATCGACCTGGGCAATCACCCGCTCGTCCCGGGTGCGGTCCACGACCACGAAATTATCGGAAGAGATGCGGGTGATGCTGACCGCATCGGCCGGATAGCCCTGCTCGGTCCAGAACCACTTGTCCTGCTTCCGGAACAGGACACCGTTCTCGGCCAGGTAATCGAGGATTTCCTCCAGGTTTTCACCGCCGAATTTTTCTGAGCGGATAAAGGGCAATTCAAAAGAGGCGCACTTGATGTGCTCGATCAAGATGGCCAGGTTATCGGGGTTAACCCGGCCCACTTCCGGCGATTTACCGGTGAAGTACTCCGGGTGGTTGACAATAAACTGATCGACCGGGGACGAGGAGGAGACCAGCACGCCGATCGATTTGTTGGTCCGCCGGCCGGCCCGGCCGAAGCGCTGCCAGGTCGAGGCGATGGTGCCTGGATATGAGGCCAGCACGGCCGCATCCAGGGAACCGATATCGATACCCAGCTCCAGGGCATTGGTGGACACTACCACCCGGATCTGGCCCTGGCGCAGCTCCTTCTCGATTTCCCGGCGCTTGTGCGGCAGATACCCGCCCCGGTACCCGCGCACCAGGCCCTGGTCGGTCACTTTTTTCTCAAAATCGCTCTTTAAATACTTGACCAGGATCTCGGTCATTAGCCGGGCATTGGCAAAGGCGATCACCTGGAGGTTGTTGCGAAATAGAATGCCGCACACCTCCCGGGCCACCGATATATAAGAACGGCGGATGCCGAGTTGTTTGTTGACCACCGGCGGGTTGAAAAACACCAGGTACTTTTCCCCGGCCGGCGCACCGCTCTGGTCGATCAGCACCACTTCATCTTCGATCAGTTTGCCGGCCAATTCCTGGGGATTAGAGATGGTGGCCGAAGACATGATAAAGGAGGGGTTTGAGCCGTAAAACCGGCAAATCCGCTTCAACCGCCGGATGATGTTACCCATGTGGGAGCCGAAAACGCCGGTATAATAGTGCAATTCATCGATAATCACATATTGTAAGTTCTCAAACAGGTTGACCCATTTGGTGTGGTGCGGCAGTATACCCGAATGGAGCATGTAGGGGTTGGTTAGCACGATCTGGGCTTTTTTACGGATGGCCTGGCGCGTGCTCTGGGGTGTATCGCCGTCATAGGTGAACAGACCGAGCGTATCGCCCAGCAAGCGGTTCAACTCGAATAATTCGGAGAGCTGATCCTGGGATAGGGCCTTGGTCGGGAAAAGGTAGAGCGATTTGGCGGCCGCATCCCGGGTCAGGGCGTTTAAGGTGACGGCATTGTAGATCAAGGTTTTGCCGGAAGCGGTCGGCGTGGCCACCACCACATGATGGCCGTCCAGGACCTGGTCTATGGCTTTGACCTGGTGGGAAAAGAGTCTTTCGATGCCCTTGTCCCGGTAGATTTTCACCACTTCCGGGGCCAGGCGCGCCGGGTAATCCAGAAACTCGCCCGGGTTGGCCTTGATCTTAAATACCTGGCATGAAGAGGAGGCATCACGGCCCAGTTTCACGATGTCTTCCAGCGCCCGCTCAACCTGGTAATCCTTTTCGTCAAACATGCCTAAAACATATCACAAAACCCGCCCCAACGCAAGCCGTCTCTTTATCCTTGCCTCCTCTCGATGATCCAGTCGCCGATGTTTCTTTGTTCTTCTGAGAAACCGACGCCTACCAGGACGATCTCCTTTCCTTTGCCGCGATACATCTCATCGTATTTTTGCGCGTGGATCTGTTCGAGGGCTTTTTGGGCACAACTCATTTTGAACTCGAAAATATAGATATACTTATCTGTCTCGATAACCTCATCGATACGCCTGCGGTTGGTGTGGATTTCGGCGCCGATGTTGTCCAATATCAAATAAAATATCACATGAACCAACGCATGGTAAGAAGCCTCCCGGGCAGGGTCAAAGTGATCGTAAGGAACAGCGGCCAAAATGCCCTTCATGTTCTCCAACATATCATCGATACGGTTTTCCAGCACGGCCGCGGTAATATTATCGATTAAACGCGGATTTTCGGGAGAAAAATCTTCCAGCAGATGATTCAGAAAAGAATACCGGACATCCCGGTTGGGATAGTCCAGTATATATTCCTCCATGGCCAGATTTTTGCCGACCCTCTCGATGATGGTTAAATACCCGGTTTGAAACAGCAGGGGAATCAATTCCAGGCGAGTGACTTCCATGTTCTCCAGCCTCGGTCTTTTTTCCCTGATATGATCCAATTCCTGGATTTTTACCCTTCGCTCCCTGATGGCTTTAATGAGGACCGTGGGCGTCCCTGTGGCATACCAATGGCATCCGAAACGAAAATCGGAAAATAATTTTAAGATCGAATAGGGGTTATAGACCCTGGTCTGACCGTCCCACGAATAGCCGTCATACCATTTGCCGATAAGGTCTATCATGGCGGCAAAAGTTCGGCCTTCTTTTTCCGCCAACCGCCGGATGAAAAGAGTGAAATAATCCGTTAATTCCTGGGGGGTATACCCGGTAATAGCCGCATACCGGGGATCAAGGGTTAAATCGATTAAATTATTTAAATCCGAGAATATAGAAACCCTGGAAAACCTCGATATCCCGGTTATAAAAACAAACCTGATGAAATCGCTGCTGCCTTTCAATACCGAGAAAAATTCTTTTAACTGGCCGCGGTTCTTTTCCCGCTGGAGGTCATCGGCGATATAGTCGATGATGAATTTGTCATACTCATCGATTAAGATGACCACCGGTTTCCCCTCTTTTTTGGCCAGGTTCTCAATAAGAAATCTGAATTTCGCTTTATGGTTTCCCGGGGTAATGGGTAAATGAAAGTCGCCGGCCATTTTGTCCACTTCGTCGGCCAGGGCTTTTTTTACGGGGATGGTCTCATCCACGGCAATCAAGGAGAAATCGAAATGAATCACCGGGTAGGGCACCCACTCGATTTCATGATAAACCTGGAGATTGTTGAATAACTCTCTGCGACCGCTGAAAATTTCTTTCATGGTAGAGATCAGCAGGGATTTCCCGAATCTCCTGGGCCGTGAAAGGAAAAAATAGGTCAGCTTACTGTTGATCAATTGGGCTATAAACCCGGTTTTGTCGACATAAAGGAAATCATCCCGCCTGATTTTCTGGATGGATTGGATATCCAGGGGCAGGAGAGGCAGCGGCTTATCCGGTGTAACCATGGCCATATTATAGTACATTCCGGCTGGCTTTTCAAATTTTTTAATTGAACGGTTTAAATGCGGGGTAAGGATGATCCGCCGGGTGAAGGAGAATCTATATAGCTTGACTTGCCGGTGGCTTTCTTTTAAAATAGCGGCATGAATACGATAAACGTAAGATTTATTTCAATCTTCGTGAACAGGAGGTATTTCATGAAACGTTGCGCTAACATAACACTCCTCACGCTTATGGCGGCCATGACCCTCTTTTGGGTGCAATTAAGGTATAAAAAAGGTATAATATGAGATACGGGATGGGTTTGGGTTTTATAGCACTGCTGCTGGTTATCCTGTCGATTTTTCCATCATGCAGCTTAAAACCGGTCGGCCTGGCAGATATTCCTCTATACCCTGATGCCATCGAACTAAAACCGGGAGAGAGCCGGATCGGCGATGCCCAGGCCAATAATGTCAAGGACGATGCGGTGATGAAGAAGATCGCGGAATATATGGCCGGCGGCGGCAAGCTGGCAGAGATGACCCTCGAATTACCCGAAGGCACATCCTGGGGCAATATCCTCGATTTTTACCAGGATAAACTCGTAGCCGGCGGGTGGTCCAACGCCGTGGGCGGCGTACCCCGGAACGTCCTCGATGTCAGCGGCTTGATGGGGGGCTCAGACGAAGACCGGCAATATATCCAATCGACCATGTTCTCCAGGGGATCCCAGAGCCTGGCCATGGTCATGGTCAGCCTGCCGGAAGACCGGGACTACCGAGAATTGATTTTGTCCCTGGTGACAAAATAAGAGAATCGACCACCGATCATGATCGGCTATGTGCTGAGAAAAATACTGCAACTCATATTACTCATCTTTGCCGCAGCCGGCAGAGCCCAGCCAGTGGCGACAATAAAATGAAGCAGGCCAGCATCAACCGGCAGGTGACGGGTTTGACCAGGGAATATTTCATGCTCATCATGCCCGACATCATACCACGGAGCCCCTTTTTATTCAAGAATGTTGCTATGTCTGAAGCACCCACCTCTCCCGTTTATCAATGCCCCATTCTCCTTCAATCGCTGAATCCAGGCAAATGGTATTTGACGCCTGGGGAGAATTATGTTATATATGTCGATTAGAGGAAACGTAAAATGATTACTACAGTGATGACATCCGGAGGCCAGGTGGTGATTCCCTCGAAGATCCGTCGAAAATTTAATATTAAGAAGGGGACCAGGTTTTGTGTGGAAGAAAGAAGGGACGAAATCATCTTGAAACCGATAACAGTAGAATTTTTAGGAGGGATTCCCGGGATACTGCCGACCCGGGGTAAATTATCCCGGCTGCTTCTGGAGGAGCGCAAAGCAGATAAAGAAAAAGAGGCTTGATTCGATGAAGAAAATCCTGGATGCCTATGGTTTGATGGTATTCCTGGAGAAAGAACCGGGGGCTGAGAGAATAGAATTTCTGTTTAAATCTGCTTTTGAAACGGACGAAGACTTATTGATGACCTCGGTGAACTTAGGCGAAGTATTTTACATTATCCTGCGTGAATGCGGAGAAGATAAAGCACTGGAAGTCGAAGAAATCGTTCGCTCCCTCCCCATCAAAATTGTCGATGCCGACTGGCATCTAACCCGCGAGGCGGCAAAAATTAAAGCTTTCAAGAAAATGTCTTACGCTGATTGTTTTGCTGCTGCCTTAGCCAGTATACATAAAGGTGTACTCATAACCGGTGATCCTGAATTTAAGGCAGTTGAAAACCAAATAAAGATTATGTGGATCCCTTTCACCTAGCATCCCTCCACGGAGCCCCTTTTTATTCAAGAATGTGAATGTGCCAGGATACTGGTGCTGGGGAATGAAAATATTACCAAAATGGGTTGATTTCTTATTGCACTTTGGGCCGATTCGTATTATAATATGGACTTAAAAAAGCACCAATCTTAAGGCCGCCTTAATCCAGAGGAGCGAAGAGGTATGCTATTCGATGCGCCGGAAGACAATCTTGTCAAAACATTCGTCGGCAGAGAGTCGGTAACGACAGAGATTCTACGCCAGGTTGAGGGCAGAGAATCGGCCATAGTCCTGAAAGGCCCGTCCGGCTCCGGGAAAACCGCTTTACTGGCCCACCTGCTCATCCAGTTAGCCAAAAAACACTACTCTTTTATCATCATGGAAGGGGAAACCTGGCCGGAAATCCTGTTAAAGAGAATTTTTCAAAAAGCGCAGAAAAAGGGCAATAAAAAGGCAGCAGATGTCTATTCCAGCGGCAGCGGCCAGGACCTGCGGCAAAAGATACTCTGGTTTACCGAGCACTTCTTACAGGAGGAGAGGCTGGCCCTGGTCTGGGACGACTTTTCGGTCAATCTCAACACCGAGGGCAAGTTCCGCAACGACCGGCTGCGGGAGTTCCTTTTTTACCTGCGCGATGCCCTGAAAGACAAAGAGGCTTTCCTGCTATTTACTGCCGAGACCGACATTCCCGGTTTTACTGCCATTCCCATCGGCGATTTCTCACCGGAGGAGATAAAAAAGCTCTTTTCCCATTTTCGGGCACTCTCCAGGCTGGGGGAAAAATCCCGGGAAAAACTGCTCTTCGATATGGGCGGTAACCCCCGTTCTCTTGAGTTGCTGGATCATATTGCCGAACAGGAATTCGGCGTCAAAAAATTCGACTGGGAGACGTTGAAAAGCAAAATCCCCGGTCTTAGCGCACGGGTTTTGTACAAAAATAGCCTTCAGACCGATTTTTCCGCCCTGCTCCTGGAAAAAATATTCTCTACCTTAAACCAGGCCCAGGTGGAATTCCTGGAAGCCCTGGCCAGCGGCAGCGGCCCGGTCGACCGCGACTTATTGACGGCCCTGGGAAAAAAACTCTCCCCCCGGCAACGGGCGCAGTTAGAGAACCTGTCGCTTCTCCAGTATTCGGACAAGCGCGGGGTCTACCAGGTTCACCCCCTAACGGCCCGGTTCATCCAGGGCCAGATGACGGAAGCGAAAAAAAGAACTTTGCACCTGCTGAGCGCGCAATACTTCGAGACCATCATCAAAGGTGAAGGAGATGACGACATCGATATCGAAAAAGCCATTCTTGCCCGCCGCCTTTACCTGGAGGCCGGGGAATGGGATACAGCGGCACGGCTGACCTTCGATCTCGATCGCTATCTCAGCCAGCGGGGGTACATGCAGCTGGCTTTCGACCTGCTGATGGAGTTCGATAAGCCGGATTACAGCCAACCGGACCAGGTCTACCTGTGGCAGAGGCTGGCGTTTTTCTCCGGTTTATTCGGTCGGTTCGACAGCGTGGTAGCCTACCAACAAAAGCTGCTCAAAATCTATGAGCAGATGAATGACCTGAAAGCGATGGCGCTGGGCCACTTGCAAATCGGCGCCGCTTTTGAAGCCAGGCGGAAGATCAAAGAGGGGGTGGAAAATTACGAGAAAGCTGAAAGTATTTCCCGGGACCTGGGAGATAACCTCTTACGGGCCCAATCCCTCATTCACCTGGGGCGGGTGGCGCAGAAACGGGGACAGTCTGAGCCCGCCGAAAAGCACTTCCGGGCCGCCCTCGACCTCTACGAAAACCGGGGCGAACCCAGGGGCGTAGCCGAGACGCTGCATTTACTGGGCCGATTAAAGGAAGAATCCGGTGAACTGGATCCGGCGCTCGATTATCACCAGCGCGCCTACCAGGTCAGGGAAAAACTGGCAGACGACCGGGGACTGGCAGAAAGCCGCCAACAATTGGGTAATATCCATTATTTAAAGGGCGACCTCGATTCGGCCCTCGCCCATTACCAATGCGCCCGGGAATTGAATAAAAAAGCGGGTGAAAAGCGGGGGCATGGCAACACCCTGGGACAGATCGGCATGATCTATCAGCGCCGGGGGGAGAATGATACCGCCCTGGCGTATTACCGGGAATCCCTGGCGATATTCGAGGGCCTGGACGATCCACAGGGCATTTCTTCCAGCCTGCACCAGATCGGCCGTGTATTCCAGGACCAGGGGAAACTCGACCAGGCCCTGGATTACTTCAAGCAAGCCCTGGAGATCCGGGAAAAAAACGGCGACATGCCGGGCATGGGGATCGGCCACGGGCAACTGGGCCTGCTCTACCTGGAACGGGGGGAGTATGAGGAATCGTTACGCTCTTCTATTAAAGCTTTTATGATCTTCGACCGGCTCGCTGCCCCCCAGGTGCAGTTGGCCCAGAAAAATATCCAGAAGGTCAGGGAAAAGCTCTTAGAGGAACGGTTTTTTGAAATATTGAAGGAATTCGATATCACCCCGGCAACAGCAGAAACAACCGGGGATATATCGGAAAACGCAGATCAGACCGATAAAATAGAAGAACACAAAATAAAAAATTAAGGAGAAAAACATGAAGATACTCTTAAGAGTCATAGTGATGATGCTGGTAATGGTAGTGCTGGTCATGGGAACAGGTGTTCTTACTGCCCAGCAAGAAGCCAAGAAACCCACCTGCCCGATGGCAGAGACTGCCGCTTGCGCCAAAGTGGCGGCCTGTTCCCATACGGCTGCCTGCGCCAAAGGTGCGGAAGCGACTGCACCCACCTGCACCATGGTCGGTTACGTATGCCCCACCCCGGGGTGTGCGCATAAAGCGGAACAGCCGGGCAAATGCCCGAAATGCGGCAAAGACCTGGAGAAGAAAGTAATCTGTTACAGCAAAACGATCTATGTCTGCCCGACCGCTGGATGCGAGCACAAAGCGGACCAGGCGGGGAAATGCCCGAAATGCAACCTGGACCTGGTCAAAAAGGAAGTCTGCTGCATGACCGTTTATGTTTGCCCGATGGAGGGCTGCCCCTTCAAATCGGATAAACCGGGGATGTGTGAGCACTGCAAAAAAGAGCTGGTAAAAAAAGAGGTCTGCCATCCCAGGATGGGGGCCATGTACGTGTGCGGCAACAAGGATTGCGCCTTTAAAGCCGATAAACCGGGCAAATGCCCGAAATGCGGCCTGGAACTCAAAAAGCTGGACCATGCTTGCTGCCCGATGGCCCCCAAAGCGCCGGCAGTCGAGGAAAAGAAGTAGAAGCACCCCGCAAAGATATAGTTCAGGAATACATGAGAGGGGGAAAATATTTCAATCCCCCTCTTATTTCCTGATCTTGAAAATCCCCGTTATTGCTTTCTTTTTCTCAACGACCAGCCGATGATATTTCTCTGCTTTTGCCGGGCGATTCCCAGTGAATCTTCGGGAACATCTTCGGTGATGGTGGAACCCGCCCCCACATAGCTGTTCCGTTTCACCGTGACCGGTGCGATGAGCTCGGTTCCAGAACCGATGAATACGTTATCTTCGATAACGGTTCTATTCTTGGTTTTGCCGTCGTAATTGCAGGTGATGGTGCCGGCCCCGATGTTGACTTTTTTACCGACCTGGGCGTCGCCGATGTAGGTCAGGTGCATCGATTTGGATTCCTCGCCAAGTACGCTATTCTTCATTTCGACAAAATTTCCCATTTTGGCCCCTTTCTTGACCACTGCCCCGCTACGTAGATGGGTGTAGGGCCCGATCTGGGTATCCTCTTCGAGTATGGAATCGCGGATGATGCAGCCCGGCAGGATAATACAGCGGGAAGCGATGCGGGCATTTTCGATAAAACAATGGGGATAGATGGTCACCTGCTCCCCGATACGGGAATCGCCCTTGATGACCGTACCGCTGCCGATGGAGGTGCCTTGGCCGATGGGCGGGAATCCTTCGATGTAAAAATGGCGAAAATCTTCGATGATCACCCCCTGGGAGAGAAGGGTAAGCACCTGGTAATCGACGATATGCGCCTCGATATCGATGGCATTTTGGGTTGGATCGAGGCTTTCGGCCCGGTTCTTGAGATGGAGGGGGGAAACCAGGGGATGGTTTAAAAACGTCGGATAGATATCGCCGACAGATGGAACCAAAGCCAGCTCCCGGAGAAAGAGGCTGGCCGATAAAAGGACAGAACTGCCCGGGAAGGCCCATACCTGGTCTATATCGGGATCCTGCTTCTCCAGGTGGTCGAATATCTCCCGCAGTGCCGCCGGGCTGAGATGCAGGTAATTTTCAGGGTTAAAGAGGATCAAGAATGAAAGCGCCGGCGTCACCTCTTCCACGGAAAGGAAGGGTATATCCTGGAAAATCTGCTTCTGCCAATAGGGGATATCCCTTCCCCGGAACAATATCCGCCGCTCTTTTGTATCTAGTACCCGGGGTAGATCGAGGGCAGCCAGGATCATTCAACGATAGCCAGGAATTCTCTATGCTCGAGTATGGGGATAAAATCGGGTTCGTTATGGGCAACGATCTTGTAGTAATCGTCTTCCTGGACACACTTCTTGAGATAGGAGAAGCAAGTACCGAACTCCCTCTTCTTCAAGTGAACAATGGATAAGAGGTAGTTTAAATAGGGATCGGTGTACCCCCGCGACTCCAGAGTCTGGAACATGTCGATGGCCTCGGCATATTGTCCGGCGTTCAAATGATAAACCCCCTGGTTCAAATAGTCCTCATCCGTCTCCAGCTTGATCTCTACGGGATTGAGTAAGGATTCACAGATGGCCTTGTAGACCTTCGCTCGCGTCTGGATCTCTTCGATGCTGTAATATTCGGAATCTTTAAACTCTTCGATGATCTGATCGAATACAGCGAGAGCATTTTTAACTTCTTTTTGGGTGAACAGGGTCACCCCTTTGGTGAACGCTTCTGTAATCCTGGCTAACTCTTTTTCTTCATTTAATTTCATCTTACTCAATACCTCCTGATCAGGTATCTATTGTACACTTTTTGGGGACCAATTGCAACCATCACGGTTTACAGTGGCGTTAAATCCCCTCAACCCAGACACTGCTCACGTTTGCTTTTTGATCCTGGTATTACGCTGGGGGTATTTTTACTGGGGTACTGATGTATCGCCGGACCCGCTCTCATAGGGAGTTGTCATCACACCCAAGACTTCGACGCCCGCACCCCTGGCAATATCGATAAGGCTCAATACTTCTTTATATGGAACGGAAGCATCGGCCCTGATGAAGATGACCTTATCCTGTTTGGACTCGTAGATGCTCCGTAGGCGATTGCCCAGCAAATCCTTGGAGATGGTTTCCTGGTTGATGTAGATGGTTTGATCTTTTTCCAGGGTAAGAACAACCTTGGTAATATCAACACCTACGATATTGCTATCTCCCGTTTGGGTTTCCGGTAATTGGATGTCGATACCACGTTGGGTCACAGGCGTAATCACCATAAAGATGATTAACAATACCAGCAAAATATCGCACAACGGAACCACATTGGGTTCGGATTTTGTGCTACCAGTTCCGACTTCGACGCTCATTCGGCCTCCTAAATGCTATCTTTATTTTTATCAAATCTGATTGGAATTGTCAAGCCAGTTTGAAGAAAAAAGTTATTTCTTTTCATCATTCTTCTTCAACGCTTCCCCGGCGTTCCGGGTAAAATTGTCCAGCTTGTAGACTGGAATCAAGAATGTAAAAGTGCTTTGCGAAGAAATCGCCGAGATTTCATCCGCCTCTTTTTCTATTTTTTCAAATATGGTTAGGGTGTAGTCTGTACTGCCTTTGGCCCTGACAACCATGACCGGATTCCCGAGATTCCCAGCCGGTTTGTCTTCCAGGTACTTCACACACTGAAGAAGGGAGAGTTGATCGATAATTGCATCGACCTTCTCTTTTTCTCCTACCTGGCCATCCGGGGTGACCCAGGAGATTTTATCGCCGGCTTCCTTTTTATCGGTTTCTTTTGCCCCGGCTCCTGCTTGTTTCTCGGCCTTCCGGGTAAAAAACAGGCTTTTCCCTTGACTGACGATCTCGATTTCCGTGATCTCATTCTTATCGAATTTCATCACCGTCTTATCCCGGAACTCATCCACATCCTGGTCAAAGTAATTGCGGAAAGATTCCCGGGCATGGTAGACCCGCGGGTTATCGGCCAGTTTGACAAAGGTATGCCCATTGGTGGCGGTCGGTTTCCCGATTTCAAACTCACGCAGCAAGCGGTCGCCTTTGTAGGCTTTAATACCGATCTTCTCTTCCGGGCCCAGGCCATAGCGGGTATAGTTTTGCGATTCAGAGATCATCTCGGTCAGGGAGAGTTTGGCGATCGTATCCAGGATGCTCTTCATTTTATCCGCATCGGCCAGGTAAGTCTTGGGACCCAGTAGCCACCATTTCCCATCCTTTAAGGCCAGGGTGATGATGGTATTCTTGCGGGCGATCTCCAGCTTATCGATCGCCTCTGTATTTAAGGATTCTAGCCGGGGGATCCGGTAGTGGAGTTTGTCGGTTTGCTGCACAACCAGGTAGAAGGCCAGCAAAATGATCACGATACCCAATACCAGGTACTCGGTCTTAATCTTCTTAATATTCATAGCTATTCTCATGTTTTTTCGGTCCTATTTTTTAAACATCTGTTGGATCATTTTCTTTTTGGCTTTACGGCGAGCCCAGATGAAAACGCCAAGCAGGATAAACAGCACCGGCAAGCCGACGATGTTAAAGGTCTTGATCAGGTTACGGGTAAAGGGTTTGGTTTCGCCGATGGGGTTAAATTTCTGGTTTTTGCTCCTCATGTTGGCTATATCTTCTTTTCCGCTCAGGTAATCGAGAATGTTCAATAAGAACATGGCATTGGGGGACACGCCTTCCTCATCGAGCAAGTTGTCTCGCAGGATATCGGATGTGCCGATAATAAAGATCTTTCCCGGTTTTCCCCTGGTAATAATACCCTTTTCTTCCTTGATGTGGGTGTCGGGGGCAGCCGGGGCCGATTTTTGTACCTGGCCTGTTGGTCCCGTCTCGTCTGCCGGCTTTTCCTCTTCTTGTTTCTGCGGCTTTTCCGGTAAGGGCTTGTCGGCAAAATAGCTGGGGAACTCGCCTTCGACCAGGTAAGCCAGGGGCCGGCCGGCAAACTCCTTTTCATCGGTGGGCGGCTGGATCATGTACGGCAGCAGGTTAATCTTGCCCGCCATCTCCCAGGATTTATCCGAAGAGGCAAGCATCTGTGTGGCTTTCAATTTATGCCGGCCGATTTTTTCCTGGTCGATTTCCAGCGGCGAGTTTTTAACCATCACGATCTCGCTTATATTCTTGGTAAATGAAAAATCCTGGTTGATCTGCTTTTCCTTCAAAATGGGCACAAAGTAGATGGGCATTTCGCTACCATCCTGGCCCCGGTTAACATAACAGGACTTATCCATGATGTAGGATTTTTTGACCCTGACACCGTAATGGTCGAGGAGTTTTTCCAGGCCGGTATTGAGCGGGAGAAAAACCGGCTGGTCAAAAGAGGAATAGGCATTATTGTCCTGGCGAATCTCGCGGAAAGAATCGAGGAAAATGGCCAGGGATTTGCCCTTCATCAAGAATTGATCGATCTGTAATAGTTCCCAATCGGAAAAATCTTGCTTCGGGCCGGCGATCATCAAGGTCTTGAAACTATCCGGGATGGGGTTTAAGGCGAGATTGGCGGCCTTGAATGTGTAAACCGAGCTTAAGAGGGTGTTCAGTTTTTGCAGGCTCTCGACTTTCGGTGCCGTCATATCGAATTTTGGCAGCAGGTGGGGGGCCAGGACAACGGTGTCGTGGGAGGTCAGGTAGCCGAGCTCGTCGTTGATATCGATCAGGCTGTCCACATTATCGTTGATGAACATCTCCAGCTCTTCCCTGGGCAGAACCACAAATTGCTCTACCAGGCCCTGGTTGGTCAGCTTCATATCTCTTTTTAATAATTCCCGTTCCAGCGACCGGCTACCGTACTCGAGACCCAGGGCAATCATGGCCTTACCGGCCTTGATCTCTTCACCCTTGGGGCCTTTGCCGGCAGGCCATTCCAGGCTAAAACGCTGGTAATTTTTCAGGCTCTCCATAGCACCCGGCTCAAAAGTCGGATCAGTGAACACGAATTCAAGCCGGTTGTAATTCTTGGCGTTGGCTTTAACCACCATGTCCTGGATGGTCTCTTTCAGGGTGTCGATGCCTTGCATGTTGAGGATGGGGGCGATCTCGAAGATACTTGACGAGAGCACCAGCCTGACCTTTATCTTATCGGATAGCTTGAGCAGGGCGGAAATTTTATTATTCATCTTTTTAATAGAGGTGGTGATTTTGTATTCAAGCCCATCCGTATTGGGGATGGCCGGGATCTTTTCCACCACATCGCCGTGGATCAGTACCATGCCCATATAAGCCCGCTGGACTTTGGCTTCATCCTGGGCGATCTTCTGCACATTGATCGGGTAAATGCCGTAACTCTGCGCCAATTTCCGGTTCTCTTCCGCATCTTCACTGATATCCCCCTCTTTGGCACTAACATCATAGAAGCGGTAACTCAAGTACTTATTCGAGTTGATCTCATATTCCTCGAGCAGGTCGTGCAAGTATCGCTCCACGTTGTTATAAGGGGCAGGCAAATCTTTGGAGAAGAAGACATTAACGGTTAAAGGCTCTTTTAAGGTGGCCACCGCCTCTTTACTGGCCCTGGAAAGGGAGTACAGGCCATTGGAAGTCAGGTCGATCCGGAAAAAGAGGGTCAGGCCGGCCAGGTTGATCAGGATGATCGCCACCAGGTACAGGATAAATGTGTAATATTTATTCATGGATTTTTTGCGGTTCATGTTAGACTCCTTATTTCTTTTCCTGCATTATCAGGCCGGTGCCGTACAGGGAAATAAAAACCAGGGTGGCAAAGTAGAGGACATCCCTGGAATCGATGACCCCTTTGGCTATATTCTGGAAATGGTGATTGGCGCTGAAGTACTGGAAGAACTTAACAAACGAGGTGGGCAGGAAGAAAAGGATAAAATCGGTCAGCAGGGTGAGCGAGAAGCATATCGCCATACCGATGATAAAAGCGATCACCTGGTTACGGGTCATGGACGATGCCAGGATACCGATGGCGCTATAGGTAGCTCCCAACAATACCGCGCCCAGGTAGCCGCCGATAACCGGGCCCCAATCCAGGGTACCGATAAAAGAGATAGACAAAGCGTAGGCCAGGGTAGGCGCCAGCAAGACACCGATAAAAGCCACCGCAGCCAGGAATTTGCCGACGATGATGTCCCGCAAGGAGACCGGTAGAGTCAGCAATATTTCATAGGTGCCGACATTGATCTCTTCGGAAAAGAGGCGCATCGTCACCGCCGGGATGACAAATGCGAAGGTCAGTGGCAAGGCGGAAAAAAACTGGGTCAGGTTGGCCTGGCGATTTAAGAAGAAGGTGGAAAAGAAGAGCCACCCGATAATCAGCAGGAAAATCGAGATCACGATGTAGGCGATAGGCGAGATAAAATAGGCTGTAAACTCTTTTTTGAAAATGTGTTTTATTTTCTCCATGGTTAGTTCCCCCGGGTTAACTTTCTGAAAATGTTCTCAAAGGAGCTCTCATTGTGGGTCTTCCTCAAGTCATCGATTTTGTCGTCGGCCACGATCTTACCTTTGGCGATGATCACCACCCGGTCGCAGGTGGCTTCCGCCTCACTCAAGATGTGGGTGGAAAAGACGATGGTTTTTTCTTTGCCGATACGCCGGATGATGTCCCGTGTTTCGGCGATCTGGTTCGGATCGAGACCGGAGGTCGGCTCATCGAGGACCAGGATTTCCGGGTCCCCCATCAGGGCATGGGCGATACCCACGCGCTGGCGGTAGCCTTTGGAAAGCTGGGAAATGGTTAAGTGCATCACCTCGTTGAGGCTGCACAGGTCGGCCAGGGCCTTGATGTGGACGGCTTTCTTACCCGCTTCTACACCCCGGATGGCGGCGATGTAGTTCAGGTAATCGTAAACCAGCATGTCATGGTAGATGGGGGCCGATTCCGGCAGGTAGCCGATCAGTCTCTTGATCTCCATCGTCTGCGAGTCGATATCGTAATCCTTTACTTTAATGGTGCCATCCGTGGCCGCCAGATACCCGGTCAAGATCCGGTATATCGTGGTTTTTCCCGCCCCGTTGGGGCCCAGGAGCCCGAGGATTTCTCCTTTTTTAATCTCGAAGCTTACATGGTCTACGGCACAAAAATGGCCGTAATATTTGGTTAGATTATCCACTTTAATCATGCGCATCTCCTTAGCCGATTTTAAAGTGTGTGAATGTTGAATTCTATCAAACTTACCGGTTTTGTCAAGCTCCAAACCCAAAAAATTTTAATTTAGTTCCCCGGGGTTTCAGCCAGCCCAATAAAAGCCCCCCGGTAATGACCTGGAAAAAACCGGGCTGAAAAGGTTGCCTTTTGGGGGGCATTTGGAGTAAAATAGACATTTAACAGCGAGGTGTAACCATGAAAATGAAAACACGGTTTTGTTGGGCTCTTTTGGTGATCCTGGGACAGGCGGTCTTTGTTTCGGCTGCCGGTGGGCCGGCCTTTTCCAATCTCCTGCCCCGGGTCGAAAAGAAGGCGGATGCGCTGGTCTTCAGCATCGACACAGCCGGGACCGGAGAGGATTTCTATTTTTACTACCGCATCCCGGGCCTGAGAGATTTCCAGGTGCGGAAGATGAAGTTGGATCAAGCCGGCCGGGTATATTACCAACTGGCTACCCGCAACCTCTACGGCCGGGAGCTCGAGTACTTTATCCGGCAAAAAGGCTTGAAAAGTGTGGCCGCCATTTCGCCGGTGTTTACCGTAACCCAGATCACCGATGGGGATTCGCCGGCCATCTATTTCCAGGACCCGGTCATGCCGGCAGATACGGCCGAACCGAAACCGAAGAACCCCTTCGTGCTGGTTGACGGCTCGGGTTCGGCCGCCACCCGGCTCTACGATAATGCCGAGCCGCCCGGGCAGAGCCAGACCGGTACAGGCAACCTGCGCATCTACCGCAACGTCTCCGACGAAAAGGACGACTCGGAATTCGATTTCGATTCCACGGTCACGTACTTGAGCCAGATAACGGAAGTGGAGAGCCATGTCAACCTGACCAGTATGAAGCTCAAATTCCGGAAAGGCCGTCACAAAATCGAGATAGGTGACCTGGCGCTGTCCAACAGCGATTTTTCCACTGCTTACCTGAACCGGCGGGGCCTGCTCTACGAGATGGACGGCAAAGCCCTGTACCTGGGTACTTTCTATATCAATTCCCAGCAAAAGACCGGGTTTGACGGCTTCGGTATCCCGACCGACAAGTCCAACATCTTCGGCGCCACGGCCGGGTTTAACCTGGGTAAGGCCTTTAATCCGATATTAAAGGTACGGACCATGTTCTTGACCGGCAAAGACAACCTGGACAGCAAGAACTTATTCAGCACCGAGGATATGTTCCGCGAGGGCAGCCTGGTCAATGCCTGGGCCGAGGTTCTTCTCTTTAAGAACGCTTTGAACCTGAAAGGCGAGTATGCGCAGAGTAATTTCGGCAAGGGGGCAGACCAGGAAGGTATCGATAAAGAAAAGGATGAAGCCTTTCGCGGGGAGATCACCCTCAATTCGGGTATTCTTTCCGCCAAAGCCGGTTATACGAAGGTGGGTAGTCAATTTAACTCGATCGGCAACCTGTTTTTGCTCAACGACTGGGAAGGGCTGACCGGGAATTTGGGTCTCAATTACCGGTCGTTTTCCCTGACCGTGGCCTATATCGATCAAAACACCTGCCTGCTAAATAACCTGGTCCAGCCGAAGCTGCATTCCAAAAACCTGAATTCCGAGTTTTCCTGGTTGATTGCCAACCATTTGCGCATCGGTGCTATCTTCGGTTTCAACAACCTGGATTACGATGAATCGACCGGCTTGCAGACGGGCGGGAGCGACATGGATACCCGCACCTATTCGGCCAACATCGGCTTTATCAGCGGTTTTAATGCCATCACCTTTAAAGTGGGTAAATCGGAATCGAAGAACTTTACCTCCAATATCGACGGCGCGGTGACGTTAAACCTGAAGTTCGGGAACTTTCTCACCCTCAATCCCACCCTTTCCTATCAACAGAACGAGAACCTGGCCGATGCCAGTACCTCGAAAATCTACAATCTCTACCTCAACTCCGAGCTCTCCTTTATCCCCCAGGTCTTTACGCTGACGGTTTCCGGCGCTTATGCCAAAACCGACAATTCGGTCACCGACGACTTTACGAGTCTATCTGCCGATGCCAACCTCAACTTCTTCATGGCCGGTCTGTTCAAGCAAAAAATCCAACCGGTGCTCTCGCTACGCATCCGCTACATGGAAAACAAGTACGGGGGCACTTCTACCGACAGCCTGGCTGCTTATCTGCAGGTAGACATCTCCTTTTAACGAGGTATGACGATGAAAAAAACTATATTTATATCGATGCTTTTAATTCTCTGGCAGGTCTCTTTTGCCGCTATTGTCGTTAACACGTCCGGGCCCTATACGGTTGGGCAGAATATCGGTTTTAATAAGAGCTGCCACGATACGTTTACGAGCTATGCCTCCTGTGTGTGGAACTTCGGCGACGGCACCACCATCACTTATGCCAACGATCAGAACCAGGGCTGGCAATACCATTACTACAAAAACCCGGGCACTTACCCAGTCAGTTACACACGCTACTCGCCGACAACGACCCCCATGTGTTTCCCGTCCACGGACACGCTCAATATCTCCATCAAGGAAGACCGCTCCCTGGTCGCTTCACCGGCCTATCCGGCGGCCGGCCAGGAGGTCCAGTTTACGGCCATCAATTTCAACACCCCGACCAATATCCGCTGGGACATGGGCGACGGCACGATCTACTCTGCGGCCCAGATGCGGCGCATCCAGGGGCAGAGCACGGTTAGCCATACGTACAACCTGGCCGGCACCTATACGGTGCGCGCCTTTGACTGGAACGGCGATACCTCCACCACGCCGGTGACCCTGGTGTTGACGGTCAGCCGGCCGATCCGGGCCATCGGTTATACGCCGCCATTGCCCCGGGTGGACGAGAAGGTTTATTTTACTGCCCGGCATTTTTCTACCGCGCAGGTAGATTGGAATTTTGGCGATGGCGTCATCGTGCCAGGGGGCGGAATCAACCAGACCCACCGTTTCCAGGCCGATGGCACCTATACGGTCAGCGCCAAAGAGGCCGGCATGAACCAGGCGCCGACCATCGCACCTATTACGATTTTACCGGAGAACCGTTTTATCACGGTTTCTCCCCCGGAGGTGCACATGGAGGAAGACCTGACCATCACCGCCTTTAATTTCAGGGGAGACTTGCTCCTCTGGGATTTTGGCGACGGCACCCGCCGGTCCGGCGGCCACACCGAACACTATGTCTATCACCGCGCCGGGACATTCACCATCACGGCCTGGGACGAAAATGGGAAGAGCCAGAAGCCTTTTACGGCCAGTGTCACGGTACGCGGCATTACCGATGCGGTTAGCCTGGACATTGCCGAGATCAGCTTTGAAAACGGTAAGTATTACCAGGTCGTACCGCGGAATGCCCGGAATTTCCGGGCCCTATTGAAGCTGAAGATGGGCGGCACCGGTATCGTTTCCGGGCAGTGGCTGGTAGACGGTCATGCTTATGAATTTTTCAGCGAACTGGCGATCGAGGGTGAGGTCAAACAAATTTTCACCCGCAACGTGCCCGGTCTGCCGGTTTTGACGCCCGGTTTGCATACGGTGACTGTCCAGTTGACCCGGCCCACCGGTACGAAACTGAATTTCCCGGTGTTGAAGTACTTTGTCCTGGCTGCTGAAAACACCATCGAGACCGTCTCGCCGGCAGACGGCTTCATCGCCAAAGATAAAGAAATCCCGGTCTTCTCCTGGAAAACGGCCCCAGGGGCCTCCCATTACCGGGTTGCCTTTTCCAATTTCTTGTATCCATTGCTTGAAAATACGCCCGCTGTCCAGTGGATCGAGGTGCAGACGCAAACGGGCTTTACGCCCGACCCGGAAACCTGGGAGGCGATCAAGAGAAACCAATGGACCTATTGGAAGGTGCAGGCAGTGGACAGTCTCGGCAGCGTGGTGGCTGAGAGCGATATCGTCGATATCAAGGTGATCATCGCCGAGGCCAAAATCAGTTTGCGGCGCATTACCGACCTGGAAGGCCGGGAGATCAAACTGGATGGAAGTTTTATCACCAGTAAAGACGAACACATCCTGGTTTTCGGCAGCATCGAATACCAGGCCGATGCGCAGTTCCTGGTCTTACAGGTTTTTGCCGACGATGAACCGGTCGATCAACTGCTCTTCCGGGAGGTGAAAAAAGGGGAGACCCGGGAATTTGAGACCTCGGTGCCCAACAAGAAAAAGGGTAGCCATATCCGCTTCCAGGTTCTCCGGAGCTCGTCCCCGTCGATCATCCTGGGTATCCAGGAGCTGATCTGGCAATGAGCCGTTTAGCGGAGGAAAATAAATGAAAAAATATGGACAAATAAAGAAGACATATGTGGTACTGGCCGGTTTGATGGTGTTTTTATGGACGGCGGTCTTATGGTCGCTGCCGGCCGCGGGGCCAAAGATAACAGCGGAGCTTTTTTCTGCTTTTAAGTACCGTCATATCGGTCCGCAGGGCAACCGCATGATCGCCGTGGCCGGCGTGCCGGGCGACCTGAATACCTATTACGCCGGTGCCGCTTCCGGCGGTCTGTGGAAATCGACCGATGGCGGCATCAATTGGGAGCCGGTATTCGACGGCCAACCGGCTTCTTCGGTCAGCGCCGTGGCTATCGCCCCCGCGGATACTAACATCATCTGGGCCGGTACGGGCGAGACCTTTATCCGCAGCAATGTCTCTATCGGTAACGGCATCTACAAATCGACCGATGCCGGTAAGACCTGGCAGCACCTGGGCTTAGAGAAAACCGGCCGCATCGGTCGCATCGTCATTCATCCGAAAAACCCGGACATCGTGTTTGCCGCTGCCCTGGGCCATTGTTATGGCCCCCAGCCCGAACGGGGGGTGTTTCGCACCACTAACGGCGGTAAGACCTGGCAGCGGGTGCTGTTTGTCGATGAAAAGACGGGCTGTTCCGATATCGCCATGGATCCCCAGCGCCCGGATACGTTGTTTGCCGGTATGTGGCAGGTGGATATCAAGACCTGGGGCAGGTGGAGCGGTGGCCCGGGCAGCGGCGTCTTTGTGTCCCGCGACGGCGGCGATACCTGGAAGCGGCTTAACGGTGGCGGGATACCGGAGCCGCCGCTGGGGAAAGTGGCGGTGGCTATCGCCCAGGACAATCCCAACCGGGTCTACGCCTTGATCGAAACGGCCGACCGGGGATCTTTGTGGCGCTCGGATAACGGCGGCGAAAAGTGGCATTTTGTCAACCACAACCGGCTGCTCAATGAGCGTCCCCATTACTATACCCGGCTGGTGGTCTCCCCGGAAGATTACAATGAGGTTTATTTTCCTTCCAATGGCATGAGCGTCTCCTTTGACGGCGGGGAAAACTGCGAACAGGTTAATTGGGGCGGCGACAACCACGACATGTGGATCGATCCGGCCAATGCCGACCGCATCATGATCGGCAACGACCTCGGGGTATTTATTTCCACCAACCACGGGAACAGTTGGAACGTGGTCATGTTACCGGTGGCCCAGATGTACCATGTGGCCGTGGATAATGACATCCCCTATAATGTGTATGGCAACCGCCAGGACGGCCTCTCCTACCGCGGCCCCTCCAACAGCTTGACCCAGGGCTGGTGGGGCGGTATTCCTTCCGGGCTGTGGCGCAATGTGGCCGGGTGCGAATGCGGTTTTGCCTACCCGGACCCGGTCGATGCCCATATCATCTGGGGTGGTTGCTACAACGCCGGCCTGGACCGCTTCGACCTCTCCAATGGCCACAACCGGTCGGTGCGGGTATGGCCGAAATCGCCGATGGGTTCCCCAGCCGGGCTCTTAAAATACCGCTTTAATTGGACGTTCCCGATCGCTATCTCGCCGCACGATCATAATAAAGTTTATGTGGGCAGCCAGCACGTGCATGTGACCATCAACGGCGGCCAGAGCTGGCAGGTGATCAGCCCCGATCTTTCCACCAACAACCCGGACATGCTCAAAGATTCGGGCGGCCTGACCATAGACAACCTGGGTGTGGAGTACGGTTGCCTGGTTTTCGCCATTGCCGAATCGCCGAAGCAGGCCGGGGTGATCTGGGCCGGGACCAACGACGGCCTGGTGCATGTGACCCGCGATGGCGGCACCTGCTGGCAGAATGTCACCGCCAACATCCCCCATCTTCCGCCCCTGGGAACGGTCTCCAATATCGAACCCTCCCGTTATGCGGCCGGTACCTGCTACATCACGGTCGATCTGCACCAGGTGAACAACCGCGACCCTTTTGTCTACAAAACCGCCGACTTTGGCAAGACCTGGAAATCGATCGGCGGCGATATCCCCCGCAGTGTGTTTAGTTACGCCCATTGTGTGCGTGAAGATCCCAAAAAGCCGGGTCTCCTTTACCTGGGCACGGAAAATGCACTCTACGTCTCATTCGATGATGGGGGGCGCTGGCTACCTTTGCAGACCAACCTTCCCCAGGCGCCGGTGCACTGGCTGGCGGTGCAGGAGCATTTCAACGACCTGGTGGTGGCCACGTATGGGCGGGGTTTCTGGATCATGGACGACATCTCCTCCTTGCAGCAGCTGGATGACCGGGTTTTAAAAGCCCCGGCGCACCTGTTCAAACCCCGGGATGCCTACCGGTTTCGTACCGTGACCGGTATCCAGGACTACCCCAACGACCAATGTGTCGGAGAAAATCCGCCTTATGGGGCCTCGCTCGATTACTATTTACAGAAACCTGCCCAGGAAAACGTTAAGATCGCCATCCTGGACGGGAATAACCAGGTGGTGCGTACCCTGACCGGGCCCGGGAAACAGGGTATTAACCGCATCCATTGGAACCTACGCCACGAATCCCCGGGAGAGGTAAAACTGCGCACCAGGCCGGCCCATAACCCATTGGTCTGGGAAGAGAAACGATTCCGGGAGAATGCCCGCCAGGGGTGGATTCCCCTGCTCAGTTGGGGCATCGAGGGTGGATCGATCGGCCCGCTGGCCGAGCCTGGAGAATATACGGTCAGGCTGGAGACCGGCGGCCAGGTTTTCACCCAAAAATTGGCGGTCCTCAAAGATCCGCACTCCACCGGCTCCATAGCTGATATCCGCCTCCAGGTGCAGCGGGCTCTGGATATCCGCGATAACCTGGACACGGTCATCCAGGAGATCAACCGCATCGAATGGATCAGGAAACAGCTAGCCGATATGATGGCCCTATTGAAGGCGGAGAGCGGCACGGAGAATATCCGGCTTGAGGCGCAAAAACTGGATGATAAAATATTTTCCGTGGAGGGCCTCTTCTTTCAGCCGGTGTTGGCCGAAGGGGATGAGAAATCGTTCCGGGCGCCCAACAAACTCTACAGCCAACTGGCCCTCTTGATGTCCGATATCGCCAACGATTCGGCCGATTTTCGACCCACCGACCAGCAGATCGAGGTGCACGAGCTGTTGAAAAGCGAGTTACTGGAGGCCCAGGCCAAACTGGAAAAGTTAATCGAAGAGGATATGGCTGCTTTTAACCGCCTGTTATCCGGGCAAAACCTTTCCGGGTTGATGGTTCCGAAAGGTTAGTTATTTTTTAACTCTTTTTCTCGCCTGGCTTTTTTGGGTAAGCGGAAATAGAAAGTACTGCCTTCGCCATCTACACCGGGCCTATAACCGATCTCACCGCCGTGGGCATCGATGATCAATTTGGAAACCGCCAGCCCGAGACCGGTTCCCCTGGTCTTCAGCCCTTTGTTGAGCTGGGTATATTTATCGAAGAGATGTTCCCGTTGGTCTTCCGGGATATCGGGGCCATTATTCCAGATACCGACTTCGAGATGATCCCGGTCCACCTCAAAGACTTCGATGTTGATTTTACCGTCTCCCGGTGCATACTTGATGGCATTGCTTAAGAAATTGGTAATCACCTGGCCGATCTTCTCGACATCGATGAAGAGCCGGGTATTTTTGGCCAGCGAATCGAGTTCGCACACCAGGTTGATGTTCTTTTTCTTGAACAGCGGGTTCATGATTTCGATGGTCTCAAAAACAATGTCGGACAGGGAGGTTTCCCTCTTCTCCAGGTTCATCTTCCCGGCCTCAAATTTAGACAGGTCGAGCATATCGTTGATCAGGTTGAGCATTTTTTCCGAAGAACGGTAAATCACCTCGCCGGTCTTTCTCACATCCACGTGTTCGGGCATCTCGTGGAGCATTTCGGCATAACCGATGACGGCGCTCAACGGGGAACGCAGATCATGCACCAGCATGGCCGTAAAATCGGCTTTCAGTTTTAATTCCAGTTCGAGTTGCCGCTTCTCCATCCGCTGCTTGATCTGTTTGGTCCTGACTTTGTGTAAACCGTAAAAGGAGAGGAGAAATAGGGCCATCATCAGGAACCTGAACCACCAGGTGGCCCAGAATGGTGGAGTGATTACGATCCCCAGCGATGCCCCGGTTTCATTCCAGAAACCGTCGTTATTGGAACCTTTGACCCGGAATATGTATTCACTGGGGTTTAAATTGGAAAAAGTGACATCGTGCCGGGTCCCCCAATCGACCCAATCGGTGTTGAAACCTTCCAGCTTGTATTTGTATTGATTCTTCTTCGGGTCGGTGAAATCGAGGGCGGCGAATTCCAGGGTAAAATTGTCATTGGAATAGGGCAGCACCACCTGTTTGGTAAAAGTAATGCTTTGCTTTAACGGTGAGTTTGGACCGATGTCCAGCGACTTATTGGAAATTTTAAAATCGCTAATCACCACCGGGGGTGGGTAGAGATTATCCGCTAATTTGTCGGGGTAAAAGGTATTGAAGCCCTTGACCCCGCCAAAATACATTATACCGGTTTTGTTCTTGAAATAGGCGCCGAAATTAAATTCGTAGCTCTGCAGGCCATCCTTCTGGTGATAGTATCTAAATGTTTCAGCGACCGGGTTAAAACGGCAAATACCTTTATTGCTGCTGATCCAGAGGTTACCCTTCGTGTCTTCCAGTATTCCCAGGATAACGTTGGTGAGCAGGCCGTTGGCCCGGGTGTAGGCAGCGATGACCCCTTTTTTTCGATCGAATTTATTGAGACCCCCCGACGTACCGATCCACAGGATCCCGGTATGATCTTCAAGGATGGTGTTGATTCGGTCGTTACTCAGGCTGTGGGGATTTTGCGGGTCATAGGTGTAATGGGTAAATCTGCCGGTTTGTGGATCAAAGCGGTTGAGCCCGCCACCGGCAGTGCCGATCCACAATATCCCATCCGTATCCTGGTGAATGGCGCGGATATCGCTGCTGCTCAGGCTGTTCGGCGCCTTTAAATCTTGTTGATAGACGGTAAATTTTTCCGTACCCGGTTCAAATTTGTTCAGTCCATCCAGGGTGCCGATCCATAAAGCATTGGAGAAGCGGTCCCCTTCAATAACCAGCACGTAATTGTGACTCAAACTGTTTGGATTATTGTCATTGTGTTTGTAACGGGTAAAAGTCCCTGTTTGGCGGTCGAATTTATTGAGACCATCGGTGGTGCCCAGCCAGAGATAGCCGGCAGCGTCTTCATAAATGCTGGGGATACCGTTCTCGGAGATGCTGTTCAAATCTTGTGGATTCTTTCGATAGCAGGTAAACAGGTCTTTTTTCAGGTCGATCCGGTTGAGCCCCCCCTCGCCGGTGCCCACCCAGAGGATACCGTCCCTGGTTTCATGGATCGAGCAGACCGCATTATGGCTCAAGCTGTTTTTTTGGTTGGGATTGCTCTGGTAATGGATGAATTTCTGCGCCTTGCGGTCGTATTTGTTGATTCCCCCCCCAGTGACCCCAATCCAGAGCGCGCCGGACCGGTCTTCTAAAATCGAATAGACCCAGTCGCCGGACAGGCTTTGCGGATCGTTGGGATCGTGCCGGTAGCCGGTGAATTTTTCTCTCGCCGGGTCGAACTTATTGAGCCCGCCAGACTGGGTACCGATCCAGAGGATGTTGTCCCGGTCTATATGGATCAGGAAGACGAAATTATCGCTCAGGCTGGAGGGATCTTTCGGGTCATGGAAATAGCTCTTAAAAGTCCCGCTCCGGGGATCGAAGCGGTGCAGCCCGTTCATGGTGGCGAGCCATAAGTACCCCGCTTGGTCTTCGCGAATATGGTTTATACTGTTCCGTTCATCGTCTGGACTATTTGGGGCGATCGGGTAGTGGATAAATCTCCTCTTCTCCCGGTCAAACCTATCCAACCCTTTGGCACTACCGATCCACAGGTTGCCGGCCCGGTCTTCGTATATCGCTTTAATGGAATTGGAACTGATGCTGCCCGGACTTTGGGGATCGTTTTTATAGACGATAGAGGTCCCGCTTTGCCGGTCAAGCCCGTTGAGCCCGTTTTGTGTGCCGACCCACAAAACACCGGCCCGGTCTTCATGAAGTGCAAACACCATATTACCGCTCAAACTGGTCGGCTCATTGGGATCATTTTTAAAGCGAATGAATTTCTTGGTCCGGGGATCGAACCGGTTCAGGCCACCTACTGTTCCCACCCATAAATAGCCCTGCCGGTCTTCATTGATACAGATAATAATATCGTGGCACAGGCTGGCCGGGTCAAGCAGGTTGTGACTGAAAATCTCAAAATTGTGGCCATCGTATTTGTTCAGCCCATCCAGAGTGCCGAACCAGATAAAACCGGTGCGATCCTGGAAGATAGCGGTCACCGTGCTCTGGGAAAGGCCGTCTTCGACGCCGAGATGCCCGAATTTGATTTGCTCCTGTGCTGCCAGGCAGAGTCCTAGCCCCAAAACGGCGATCATCCCGGCTAAAATTTTTCTCATGAGATTGAAATTTGTCTCCGCATGCTATTCGGTAGGCATCCAGGGTCCTAATGGTGAAAACAACAGCGATATCATGTCGCCTCGACGCTAACAACGTTTCCAGGTGTAAAATAGTCGTCCGTTAAACCAGGAAAAACGATACCTGGTCGTAAGGTCACATTTTAAAGGAAAAATCCTTTCCTGTCAATAGACTATTGCCTGTTCAAGATTAACTTTTGATTGAATTTTTTCATGTTTTCTCCTTAACATTTGGGTCGGGAAAAGTTCCCGGCCTCTTTTTCGTATCGCTCTTGAGATATTGGCGCACGGATTTAAACATTTAAACCAGGGAACTAGACCATAAATCAACGTTAAAGTCAAGCAATTTTTTTATTTTTTAAGCTTCTCATTTCATCAGTCTTTCCGTCTCCAGCCCCGTCTGCTTTTCCCGGGTCTTCTTCTCCACCCGGGAATAGACGCAACCGCAGTAATCCTGGTGGGTGATGCCCAAAACAGCCGCCATTTGCCTGCCTTTCCGGTAGCCATCCTGTTTTTTAAAGTTCTCATCAAGAAACGGGATGGCGAATTCCTGGCCAAGTTTTTTTCCTTCGGCATCGATCTGGGCGGTTACTTTGTAAGGACTGATGGATAAGGTGGTGGCCACTACCTCGAAACCGGAGGCTTGCGCCTGGTGGAATGCCCCCCTTAACCTCATGGAAAAGCAGACCGAACACCGCCTACCCCGTTCCGGTTCCTTTTCGAGGCCCCTGACCAGGCTGAACCACTCGCCCATATCATAGTCCGGGCAGACGACCGGCCAGCCTTTTTCTGTCGAGATGCGTAAAAGCTCTTGTTTCCTGGATTCATACTCTTTTTTCGGCTGGATGTTGGGGTTGTAAAAGAACAGGGTGATGTCATAGTCGTCCCGGAGTTTTTCGACCACGTAGACCACGCAGGAAGCGCAGCAGACATGCAAGAGGAGTCTCTTTTTTTCCATTTAGGGTTTAACCTTCCAGCCTTTTTGCTTGAAAATGCTGTCGAGCTTACTTTTTTTATAGTTTTTGATAAACCGCTCCCATTCCGCCTGGATGTCGGTAAACCAGGCCTCAGCCGACTCTGGGTCTAAAAAATATTTTAAGAAGAGCTGCCCTCCCTGGACATCCGGTGCGCAGTAATACTCCAGCGGGGTATTGTCCTTACCCCTGCCGCTGGTCAGGGTCTGGGGATAAGGGATATCCATCATGTCGGCAATATTCCCGGGGGTTTTATTTTCTTTTAGCTTCTTTTCAAATATATCCAGCCTCTTCCAGCGGTTAAATTCGCTTGCAGCCAGTTCCCAATCGGTGAAACGGCGGTTGCCCAGGATGAGGGCCGGTCGCTCACCGGTGGGCAGGATGGTATCTTCTTCTTTGACCTTCTCAAAATCGGCGTAACCGAAACGGAGAAACGGTTTTCCCTGGATGTAATAGACCTTGACCTGGTCGCTACCCAGTTGAAGAAAAGAGGGCCAGCGGGCCTGTGAAAGTTCCCTGATAATGGCTGCCGGCAGGAGTTGCTTAAGAGTGATCTGGGAAAAGCCCGGGTGAAAATGGAAGAATATGGTGAGATCATCGTGCTTGATATGGTTCTTTATCTCCTGGAACAGGAATTTTTGCCAATAGAGATCAAATGCCTGGCATTTATCGGGCAAAAGAACGGTAATTTCGTTAAAAATATTCTCCAGTGCTTGCTTCTGTTTTTGCAGACCGAATTTGTCCTGGTTGCCGGCGTACCAGGCCAGCACCGGGTTGACCACAAGTTCCCGCTCTCTCTCGTTTTGCAAGTCCGGCGGGTCTTCCGTCACCTTGATCGATTTACCGCCGAAAAAGTATTCCCGCCGCACCGTCAACCGGGAATTCTTGATACCGACCTTTTCGGTCCTGGAATAACCGTAGGGTTTAAGGTCTTCCAGGATATCCAGGGTGACCTCCGAGGCAAAAGTAACCAGGGGGATAAATTTCTCAATCATCTCGCCGGTCTCCCGGTTCTCCCGGTTAATGACGAGATCGAAGGGCAGGCCGACAATCATTCCAGGTTTTTGGGCAAACAACATCGAGGTTTTTTCTACCTGGCGCACTTCGTTCTCCCGCAGGTACTCTTCCCCGATTTTAATGTGGACTTCATCGCCAAAGGAGGAGAGCAAGGCCCGGTACAGGAGTTTGATTTCGCTGGGCGCCAGCGGACCGCCCACTTCCGGGACAGATAGCCTTTTTTTGAGTTCCAGGTAGATCTCCCGGGCCAGGGCGAATTTCTTCTGGTTGATGATCTTCCGGTTTCGTCGCGCGCCCTCCCACAGGACCCATTGGTTGAGCAGATCGGAGTTGTAGGGCAGGTGGGCGAATTTCTCGCCGCTGTACTCTTTGCTGGTAATACCCCGGGTCTCCAATATGGCGATGAGTTTGATGGAATGATCGAGCACCCGCGGCCCGGCTTTACCGGCTTCAAGCAGGAGTTTGGCGCTACGCAGCGACACCGGGTATTCGGCCATCTGGCTGCCTTCGGCGGTGATCTTTTCCTCTTCGGTGATGGCACCGAAAATTTTTAGTTTTTTGATGGCTTTAAAGATCAATGCTTTGGAGGGGGAGTGGAAAAAGGGGAAGTCGAGGGGCGAAATACCTTTCTTGATCAGCCGCAGCACCACGCATTCCAGGTTGAGTCGCCGGATCTCCGGTTCCGGGAAAGGGAGCCGGTCTTTCATGCCCATATCGGCGCACAAAAAGTACTGGCCCGGTTTGACCCGGCCGGCCCGGCCGGCCCGCTGCATACACTCGGCATTGGATATCTCCACCGGGTAGAGGCCCTCGATGCCTTTGATGACCCGGAGCTCCTTCTTGATACCGCAATCGACCACGGCGTCGATGTCGTCTATGGTTAAACTGGTTTGGGCGATATCGGTGGCCACCACCACCTTGGGCACCGAATAGTGCAAGAAGACATTGGCCTGGTCTTTCAACGGCAACTCGGCATGAAGGGGTAATATCTTGGCTTTGGTCTTCTCGGCCTCCAGCATTCGTTCCAGGTCCTCTATAAAAGCATTGATCTCGCCTTTGCCGGGCTGGAAAACGAGCACATTCCGCTCCAGCTCTACCATCTGGGCCGTGTCGGGCAGGATGAAATGGGGATGGTTGTGGTGCAGTGTGACCGGGAAGCCGCGGCCGGAGATGGAGATAATCGGCGCACCGCCCAGGAAATCGGACAGCCGCTCGGCCTGCAAAGTGGCGCTCATAATGACCACTTTTTTTCGGTTTTGCCGGTAATAGCCGCGCTCCAGGTTTTTCTTGACAATGCCGACCAGTACTTCCTGGTTTAAATTCCACTCATGCACCTCATCGAGGATCAACACGTCGTAGTCCCTGGACTCTTTGATTTCCTGCATCATCTGCACGCCATCGGTAACGTAAAGGAGCGCGGTATCCCGCGACTTCCGGCTGTCGAAACCGGTTTGATAACCGATCTTTTGGCCCAATGGCGAGCCGGTCAAATGGGCCAGGTAGAAGGATAGGGAGCGGGCGGCGATGCGCCGCGGTTGGGTGATATGAACCTTTTTTCCCTTTTGCCAGAGCCAGAGGGGCACGCGTGTCGATTTACCGGCCCCGGTCTCGGCCGTAATAATGGTAATCGGGTTTTTCTCGATGGTCTCTTCGATGTTGTCCCTGGATCCGTCGATGGGCAGGATTAAAGAGGTGTCTAAGCCCATAAAACCAGTCTCATCTCGTAGGCATTGCCCATCAGGGCGTGATCGGGGGTAACCCTGATTTTAAAATCGCCCTCCCCGGTTTTCCGGCACGCCAGTTTCCCGGAAAAACGGAATCTATTATCGCCCAGGTCTTCGATGCTGGTTAGACGAACCGCCCGGGAATCTCCCGGGCCGTCCCCGGCGGCGGTCTGCCCATAATAGACATCGACCCGGATGTCCTGGGGGCTTAAGCGGCCCAGGAATGCCTGGATATCGATTTGCACTTCATCGCCGCTGCGATAGACCCGCTTCCCAGCGAAAGAGGTATTCTCCACCCGGATTCCCGGGAAATCTTTTCTCACTCTTTCCTGCCACTGCAAGAACTGCCGGGCCGCTGAAAAACCATCCCGCGTCAGGGTGGAAAAATTCCTGGCCGCCGGTCGATAAAAATGGTTAAAATACTCTTTGACCATGCGTTGGGTATTGAAGACGGGGCCGATCGATATAATGGCGTTCTTCATCATCTGGATCCATTGCCCGGGCAGATCGCCCGGGCGCTGATCGTAAAAGAGCGGGACGATATTTTTTTCGATAATGGAATAAATGGCCCGGCTCTCCACCTGGTCCTGGAAATCCCGGTCGGTAGAAACATCGCCGCAGCCGATGGCCCAGCCGTTGAAGCGGTTATAAGCCTCATCCCACCAGCCATCGAGCACACTGAAGTTCAATACGCCGTTAATCGCCGCCTTCATCCCGGACGTGCCGCTGGCCTCCTGGGGCCGTATGGGATTGTTCAGCCAGACATCGACGCCCTGTACCAGGTAGCGGGCGATATTCATGTCGTAATCTTCGATGAAAATAACCTTCTTGACCAGGTTGTGGGCATCGATAAAATGGATGATCTTCTTGATGATCTCTTTACCGGGCAGGTCATGCGGGTGGGCCTTACCGGCAAAAATCAACTGCACCGGCCGCTCCGGGTTGTTTAATATGTTGAGCAGCCGGTTCGGATCGCGCAACACCAGGTCGCCCCGTTTATAGGCCGTAAAACGGCGGGCAAACCCGATGGTCAGCGCCTCCGGGTTTAAGGCTTCCGCTGCTTCTTCGACCAGCGACTGCGGGGCCCCTTTCTGGAGCAGCTGCTTTTTTAACCGTTCCCGGATAAAATAGACCAGGTGTCGCCGCCTGATGGAGTGCGCACGCCACAGCTCCGAATCGGGGACCCGTGAAACTCTTTCCCACACTTCCCTTGTATCCTGCAACTCTTGCCAACGGTCGCCCAAAAAACGGCGGAAGAGATCCGCCATCTCAGGGGAGAGCCAGGATGGCAGATGCACGCCATTGGTGATGCCACGGATGGGGATATGTTCCTTCGGCACCTCGGGCCACAGGTGGCGCCACATTTCCCGGGCCACCCCGGCATGAAGCATAGAGACACCGTTGATGTAAGCCGTATACCTGATGGCCGCTACCGGCATAGAGAAATCACCCTCCGCACCCCCCGGGTCCTGGCGCCCCAGGCGCAGGAAATCCTCTATGGAAATGCCCAATTCTTGGACATATTCCTTGAAGTACCTTTTAATTAAGTCCGGGCTAAACGCATCGTTGGCTGCCGCTACCGGCGTATGGGTGGTAAACACACTCGATTTCCGGGTCACCTCCATAGCCAGGTCAAAACCGATCCGCTGCTTCTCCATCAGCAGCCTGACGCGCTCAAACAAAGCAAAAGACGAATGCCCCTCGTTTAGGTGAATGACATCGACCTGGATGCCCAGGCGATCGAGCAGGCGGATACCGCCTAATCCCAGGATGATCTCCTGTTGCAGGCGCATCTCCCGGTCCCCGCCATAGAGATGGGCAGTTAATTTCCTGTCCTCCGGCCGGTTTTTTTCACTATCCGCGTCCAGCAGGTAGATAACGATCCTGCCCACCAACAGTTTGAAAACGTTTAAGACGACGGTGCGTCCCGGGAAAGGCAGGCCGATCTCTACCGGCGAACCGGCCGGATCGCATACTTCCTCGATGGGCAGACGCCGAAAATCGTTGACCGGGTTAAAATCGTGTTGCCAGCCATCCGCGCCGAGGCGCTGCTCGACATAGCCATAACGGTACAAGAGACCGATACCGGTTAAATGTAAACCCAGGTCGCTGGCAGATTTGATGTGCTCCCCGGCCAGCACCCCCAGGCCGCCCGCATAGATGGGTATGGCCTCGGTCAGTCCATATTCCAGGGATAAATAACCGATATGGCAGAGGTCTACATCCGGCGGGGTGCAACTCTTCATATCGCCCAGGTAATCTTTTAATTTCTGCCACACCCGCGCCGTTTCGAGTACGTAAGACTCATCCCCGGCCAATTCTGCCAGCCGTTCCTGGTCGATCTCGCCCAGCATGGCCTTCGGGTTATGGCCGGTCTTATTCCACAAATCGGCATCCATACGGATGAATAGATCGATCGCTTCCGGGTTCCAGAACATCCAGGTATTGTGGGCGAGGTCGTATAACTTCGATAAATGATGCGATGCTGCCGGGGTGCCGGCGATTTTTTTAAAATCGCTCACTGCCGTTACCCCTTGGACCAGGACGAATACCGGGATGACTCATTCCAGTAGACCCGCCTCCTTGAGCAAATCCAGGGTCTCTTCGGCTTCCTGCTGGTTAAGCCTGGAAATGGCAAACCCGGCATGGATCAACACCCAATCCCCCAGCCGGACATCCTCTAAGAGCATCAACCCCACCTTGCGCCTCACACCGCTATACTCCACCACGCCCATCTCCCCGTTTATTTCGACAACATTCATCGGTACTGCGATACACATGGGTTACTCTGCCTCCTTTTGCAGTATCCCGGCAGCCAGGAAAGCCTGGCCCAGGGAAATACCACCGTCATTGGTCGGCGCTTCGGCATGGATCAACACTTCAAACCCGTCTTTTAGCAACAAATCCCTGGTTAGCTTCAACAGCAAGGTATTCTGGAATACCCCGCCGCTCAGCCCAACCCGGTCGATACCATGTTCAACCCGGGCAATTCCAGCCATAGCCGCTAATCCTTTGGCCAATGCCAGGTGAAAAATATAGGCTTTTTCTTCCTTATCTTTTCCATCTTCTATTATACCACGAAGGGCCGAAACCAGGTCAAGGGTATAACCGCTGCCGGTTTTTTCGATAGAAAAATTGTCTCTCTCCTCGCCCATCCCGGTAAAACTTTCGGCACAGGCTTGCAACCGGGCCGGGAGCTCCCCTTCGTAATGGTTGACATCGCCCAGGCCCAGCAAACAGGCGGCAGCATCGAAAATGCGGCCGCCACTGGTGGTAAAGATCCCGCCCACCCGCTTGACGATCACTTCCAGCACTTGCTCGCCCAGTTTGCCGAAACGAGCGGCAAAAGCCAGGGTTTTTTCTCCCCGGCCGTAAAGGGTATACAGGACCGACAGGGCAAAACGCCACGGTTCTTTGGCCGCCTTATCGCCCGAAGGCAGGAAAAGATATGACAAATGGCCGAAACGGGAGAGCCCCCGGTAATCCCCGATAAAGAATTCGCCGCCCCAGATCTGGCCATCATCCCCATAACCGGTGCCGTCCAGGGAGATGCCCAGGATGGTGCCGGTCTGACCGCACTCGGCCAGCAACGAACCAATGTGCGCCTGGTGGTGCTGGATTTCCACCACCCTGACCCCGGGGAATTGGGCGGCCAGTTCCCGGTTGGGATACCCCGGGTGCTTGTCGATGACCAGCAGGTCCGGTTTTAAAGAAAACAGGTCCATGGCGTGTTCGATGGCCTTTTTTTCCGCCTCGATGGCGGTGGGCGAATCGGTATCCCCGATGTGTTGACCGATAATGGCCTTATTACCGAAAAGGAAGGTAAACGTGGTCTTGAGCATCGGACCCAATGCCAGGATGGTCTTTTGACAATGGAAAGGCAATTTTAACGGTAGCGGCACAAAACCCCGGCTGCGCCGCACCATGTAGGGCCGGTCGGAAAAGACCTGCACCACCGAATCATCGGTAAAAATGCGGATATCCCGGTCATGGGTCAGGATGCAATCGCTAAGGGCTCGGAGCTGATCGAAATCATCCGTATAAATGATCGGTTCACCGGCAATATTGGCGCTGGTCATCACCAGCGGCTCAGCGACTTTTTCCAGGATCAGCAAGTGTACCGGTGTATATGGCAGCATAAAACCGATGTCCGCTAACCCCGGGGCCACTGCCCCCGAAATCGTCGATCCGGCCCTTTTTCTTAACAGCACGACCGGTGCAGCCGGGGAAAGGAGCAGCGCCTCCTCTGCCGGGGAAACATGGGTATGCCGGCGGATCATATCCAGGCTGCCCATCAGGGCAAACGGCTTGCTCTCCCGGCCTTTCAATTCCCGCAAGCGCAGGACCGCTTCGCTAGACAAAGCCCGGCAGGCCAGGTGATAGCCGCCCAGTCCCTTGATAGCCACGATATGCCCCGCATCGATCTGCTGGCCGGCATAGTCCAGGGGATCCCCAGTTATCGCCATTTCACCCGGCCCGGCAATCGACAGGCGCGGGCCGCAATCATAACAGGAGATGGGCTGGGCATGGTAGCGGCGGTCAGCCGGGCGTTGGTATTCTGTTTCGCAGGCCGGGCATTTGACAAAACCCTTCATGGTGGTCTTGGGCCGGTCATACGGCAATGCCTGGATGATCGAGAAACGCGGCCCGCAGTCGGTGCAATTGATGAACGGGTAAAGGTATCTGCGGTCTCCCGGGTCGAAGAGCTCGGCCCGGCAATTCTCGCATAGGGCGATATCGGGAGAGACCATGCTCTCGCCCTGGCCGTTCTCCTCGCTGGGTATAATCTGGAAAGTGTTGGTGAACCGAAGCTCTATTTCTTCTGCCCGCACATCTTCGATGCGGGAAAGGGGCGGTGGATTCCGGTGGATGTGGGAGAGAAAAACCCCGATGTTCTCCGCCTCCCCTTCCACTTCCAGGATAACACCCCGGGACGTATTTTGTACGAAACCGGACAGGTGGGTCGTCTGGGCGGTGCGGTATAGGAAGGGCCGAAAACCCACTCCCTGGACAATACCGGTGATCAAAATTCGGAACCGTTTTTCCACTGTTTTTATCTTCTCAACCGATTCTCCCTATGATAGTATTTTAGCGACTAAAAATCAACCCGCTAGCCTAACCTAAATCATCCGCCTGGAACGTCACTTTTACGGGTACGAGCGGGACACGACGCGCCGTACCCCGGCACTTTGAAATTCTCCGGCGAATGTGGTATGATAGGTCATCATTAGAAAATGGAGGCAACCATGAAAAAAAAGATAGTGCTGATCGGCATATTGATCCTGGCGGTGTTGTTTTTCTCTTCCTGTAAAAAGAAGTATATGGCCTGGGTAACGATCTTAAATGATGGCGATATCCTCATCACCGCCTCGGTCGAAGATGAGGCGGAATCGATCCCGGCCGGGGAGTCGGTCACCTGGGAAATCCATTGGGAGGGCGACCGCCTCACCACCGTTCGCCTGTACGCCGAGCCTTTTGGCTTTAACGATTTCGATGAGGCATATGTGACCCTGGAAAGCAACGAAGAGTACACCTGGGTAACCGGCTGGGTGTACGTCGGGAAGAGTTTATCTAAAAAGGCACGCTAAAAGAGTATGCCCATCACCTTTTCGGTCGTCGGTTGGTCCGGCAGCGGCAAGAGTACATTGATCGTTAGATTGATCGAGAGATTCAAGGCCGGGAATAAGAAAGTCATGGTGGTCAAACACGTTCCCCATGAATACCGGTTGGAGCCGGCGGCCAAAGATAGTTTTAAATTCTTGCAGGCCGGGTCCGATGAAGTACTCCTGGCTGCCCGGGAGGAAATTCTCTCCATGCAGAGAAACGACCGGGAAGGGAAGATTTTCGACCTGATTGCAGAAAAATCGGCCCAGTACGATATCATCCTGCTGGAAGGGCTGCACCGTCCCGGTATACCGGTGATCGAGGTCTTCGATCCACACAAGAACCCGGCCCCAAAATTTCCCCTGGCGCAATTATCGGCCCTGGTCACCGGCTGCCCGGGCTATGAAAGCGGGGGAATTCCCTGTTTTCATATCGGCGATATACCGGGTTTAGCCCGGTTTATGGAGGATTACTATGGATAAAAAGGTCAGTTTACAGGTAAACGGGCAGGATATCCCGCTCAACCCGTTTGTCCGGAAGATATTTATCAATGTGATCGAGGGCCTGGTCCAGGCCCTGGATAAAGTCCCGGCCGGCAGGCAGAAAATCGACATCCGGATCGAGAACGAAATCCCCTGACGGCCTTAGATGGCCCCGCCTGTCAAGACCGTTTCCCGGTGCAAAATAAAAAATCCGGGACGCAGCTAGTCCTCCGGCGGATGTCAAGAGGCTAGTATTTCTTCGAGGTATATCGGCGTCAAGTCAACTCCCCAGGAATGACGAAATAGATCCTGTCCGGGGGCGTGAAATATTACTGCTAGATCGGCGTCAAGATCTACGATTTTTGGGGATGAGTATAAGAGGAAAAAGGTAACCCATACCCCAACCCCCTACCCCGAGGTATCCCTTAAGGGGCACGGCACGCCGGGCCATGTCGATTTTTTCTTGCTTTCGCCCCTTGTCTATGCCCCGCTCTTCACCAACTATTAGACCTTCATCATAGCCTTCATCATGGGAGGTATCAATGACCCCTTTCAAATCCCGGTAGACCTTGAGACTATCTTCGTACGCCTCCATCTGACCCGGGTCAATGAACCTTGCTTTCATGGCAGGCAGCCCCAGGGGCATACGGAGGGGGTAATAAATGTAGTGTACAGTGCCGGTGGGGAAAGAATCCTGTCCGCATCGCCTGATCAAACCATCAAAGATCTGGATGGGCCATAATGGGGTACTTTCTTGAAGCTTAAAAGGGTTCAGACATCCCGCAACTTGATGATCCTCATAGAGAATTTACCAACCATATAGACCAAAGACATTGTAAACCCAAACAATAAGACAACAATCAGAAGTAAGGTACTCATCTTTTTTCCTCCTGTAGGCCCCATTATCTTTTCCGCTCATTAAGATAGAATGAGCCAGCCGTTAATTCTCCGTTAAAAATGATTCCTGCCCGGCCGGTTCCTGGTGGCCCACATGGCCAGGAGAGCTATCAAATAAGGTTTTCATACTTTTTTTAATTTTTTTTTGACAAACCATCATTTTTATACTATCTTTACGGTATAAGGAGAGGAAAGATGAAGAAACAGAATTTTTTGCTAACCATTTTTCTCATTCTATTCTCAGTGTTGGTTCTTCTGGAGGTGATGTTCAACCAGGGAAATGCCGGCACCGATAAGCTCGATCCGGCAAAATCGGGGATGCAACCCGGACAGAGTGAAACCAGGGGCCTTGAAGGTCCGGCTAATCAGAAGAGTTCGGAGAGTGAGATCAAGAGCCGAGTCAGCCAGACGATCAGCCTGGGGAAACTGCCGCTCTACTTTATCGCCAACCGGGGCCAGGTGGCTTCACAGGCCCGGTTCTATGCCAAAGCCTCCCGCTATACCCTGTGGCTCACGTCCGAAGGACTGGTTTTCGACAGCCTGCGGGCAGAGGGCCAGGCCAAAGAACCTGTGCCCGGTCATCAGCAACCATTACCAGGGCAGCAACCACCACTGACCAATCACCACTCACCATTCACCACCCATCCATCACCCGCTACCACTTTCCAGCACGATGTTTCCCGGCTGTTGTTCCTGGGCGCCAACCCCAAGCCGGTCATGCAGGCCATCGATGAGCAAGAACTGAAGGTCAACTATTTCAAGGGTAACGACCCGGCCAAATGGCAGGGCAATGTGCCGACCTTTAAGGCCGTATTGTACCAAGACCTCTACCCGCACATCGACCTGAAGGTCTACGGTATCGAGCGGGAGGTTGAGTATGACTGGATCGTCCGACCGGGCGGCGACCCGGGACAAATCCGCTTCGCTTATAAAAATGTGAAGAGCACCCGCATCGATGCCGAAGGCAACCTGGTCATCGAGACCGCATTCGGTGAGATCCGGCACCAGAAGCCGGCCAGTTACCAGGTAGAGGTGGCATTTAATTCTCATGTAGGGGCACAGCGTGCTGTGCCCGGAGATAAATCTTACCGCAAAGAAACTGGCCTGGGAAAACGGATCACCATCGATGTGAAATTCCAGCAGACCGGCCCGGATACCTATGGCTTTACTATAGAAAAATACGATAAGACCCAGCCCCTCATCATCGACCCCCTGATCCTCCTCTATTCCACCTACCTGGGAGGGAATGCTGGCGACAGTGAAGGATATATTACCGTAGACATGAGTGGCCATGTCTATGTGATTGGGGAAACATGGAGCACCGACTTCCCCACCCGGGACGCATTCCAGGACGATTATGGCGGCGGATATTTATATGGTGGTGGGGATGCTTTTGTCACAAAAGTCGATACCAACCTGAGCGGAGAATCTAGCCTGGTCTATTCTACCTACCTGGGTGGGAGTGGTGAGGATTATATCAATGGTATGTCCATTGACGATAGTGGTAATGTCTATATTACCGGATGGACCGGGAGTACCGACTTCCCCACCCGAAATGCATTTCAGAACAATTATGCTGGAGGACATAATGACGCCTTTGTGAGTAAAATCGACACCACTCAAAGCGGTGTATCAAGTCTGGTCTATTCTACCTATCTGGGAGGGGATGGATACGATTGTTCCAATGGTATAGCCACTGACCTAAGCGGAAATGCCTATGTGACCGGGTATACATCCAGCACCGACTTCCCTACCCAAAACGCTTTTCAGAACGATTTCGGTGGCATATATTATACTGATGCCTTTGTCACCAGGATCGATACCAACCAGAGTGGTGCTTCGAGCCTGATCTATTCCACCTTCCTGGGGGGAAGTTACATAGATAGTGCCGGGAATATTGCTGTCGATAACAGCAATAATGTCTATGTAACTGGAGAAACTAGAAGTAGAAACTTCCCAACCCGAAATTCATTTCAAAGCCGAGGTGGTGTCTTTGTTAGCAGGATCGATACCACACGGAGCGGCGCCTCGAGCCTTATTTATTCCACCTGCCTGGGAGGGAATATTGATACGTATACCAATGATATGTCTGTTAATGATATGGCTGCTGACGGTGAAGGTCATGTCTATGTGACCGGCTCCACCAGAAGTACCAACTTTCCCACCAAAAACGCATTCCAGGGCAATGGTGGCGGATTTTATAATGATGATGTCTTCATCACCAGGATCGATACAACCCAGAGCGGAGACTTGAGCCTGGAATATTCGACCTATCTGGGAGGGAATGATTATGAATGTGCCCGTAAAATGGCCGTTGATACCTGCGGTAATGTCTATGTGACAGGGATTACAAACAGTACCGACTTTCCTACTAAAAACTCATTCATGAGCGATTATGGCGGTGGCGATTATGATACCTTCATCACCAGGATAGAAACCACCCGGATCGGGTCATCAAGCCTTGTATATTCTACCTACCTGGGAGGGAATAATAGGGATGAAGTTTTTGATGTGGTTGTCGATGCCAACAGAAATATCTATATGAGCGGTTTCACCAACAGTCTCGACTTTCCGACCCGTAACGCATTTCAGAGTGATTTTGTTGGACAGGATGATGCCTTTGTCACCAGGATTGATACCAGTCAGAACGGGACGTCGAGCCTAATCTTTTCAACCTACCTGGGAGGGAATAATTCGGATAAAGGAATTGACGTGGCCGTCGATGTTAAAAGAAATGTCTATTTGACTGGGTGTACCGGAAGTAGCGATTTCCCCACCCAAAATCCATTCCAGAACTATTATGGCGGCGGAGTTCAAGATGTCTTTGTCACCAGATTCAGTTTCTTAGCTCAATTCAAGGTCATCTCCCCTAATGGCGGAGAACATTGGGGTATTGGTCAAAGAAATGAAATCACCTGGGTACCAGATGATGTAACCTGCCCTTTAACTATTTCCCTATGGCGGGATGGGGTATTGGTGGGTACTATTGCCTCTGAAATCGATCCTGCCCCTGGTATCTATAACTGGTTTTCAGGACATCTTATCGGTGGAACTGCCGCACCTGGAACCGATTACAAAATCAGGATCAAAGGGAAAGATAAAAAAGTTATTACAGATATAAGTGATGCCGGTTTCACCCTGGGCAAGTTGTCAGTCACCTCTCCCAGAGGGGGAGAATCCTGGCAAGCTGGCACTTCAGAAACAATCACCTGGACGGCTGCCAATATCTCCAATACTCTAAAAATCATTCTCATGAAAAACGGCGGAGTACTGGGTACTATTGCTGAAGGGATAAATCCGGCCCAGGGATACTATTCCTGGGAAGTTGGACACACTAATAAAGGTGTTTGTCCAGTGGGAACAGATTATACCATTAAAATCAAAGAAAAAGGCACGAGTATTTTCGATTTCTGCGCTGCGCCGTTCTCAATAAAGGGGCTGACAATTACTTCTCCCAATGGCGGCGAGATATGGAATATAGAGAGATTTCGAAACATCACATGGAATATCCTGGGAGTATCTGGTAATGTTCGTCTCTCCCTGTGGAAGGATGGGGTATTGGTGGGTACGATCGTTGGGAGTGTCCCGGTTTCCGTTCTGTCATATTCCTGGAACGTAGGGCAGTACATGGGAGGTACTGCCACAACCGGGAGTGGCTATAGCATCAAGCTCAATTTGATCGGGTCCACAGTTGCAGATGAGAGCGATAGCCCGTTCACCCTGGCCCCACAATGAGTTACTTTATAATTATCTTGCTTATCAGGACCATTATTGGAGATAAGAGATGAGAAAATTAACGAAAACACAGTTTTTTGTTTCGCCGGTCATTGGATTATGGCTGGGAATGGCCGTTCTTTTGTTTGGTGGCCAGGCATTTGCTAACATCCCGGCCAGCGAGCGTGCGGCCCTGATCGCCCTGTACCGGAGCACGGATGGAAATCATTGGTCGCATAGAAGCGGCTGGAAGACTCCGCCCCTGGCAACAGATGGTTTTAGCCTGCCCGGCACGGAAAATCATTGGTATGGGATAACCTGTGACAGTACCAATACGGCAGTCCAGAGGATATATTTATCTTATAACAATCTTAACGGCAATATACCACCGGAACTGGGTAACCTAAATCAGTTAGAATCGCTTGACCTTTATAGAAACGGTCTTGGTGGCAGCATACCACCGGAACTGGGAAATCTAACACAATTAGAGCGGATTGACTTTGATGATAACAATCTCAATGGTAGCATACCACCAGAACTGGGTAGCCTATCTAACATGCAACTGCTCGATCTTTCAGAGAACGATCTCACCGGCATTATACCGCCGGAACTGGGGAGTATGATTCATTTGTATCGGCTTGACCTTTCTTGGAACCGTCTCAGCGGTAACATACCACCGGAAATGGGGAACATTGCCGATTTGGAGTATCTTTACCTTTTTGGAAATGATCTCACCGACAGCCTACCGCCGGAACTGGGAAACCTAACCCATTTATCGTGGCTTGACCTGCATGGGAACGATTTAAGCGGTAGCCTCCCTCCAGAACTAGGGAATCTGGCCGGATTAAATTATCTTTACCTTCATGAAAACAATCTCAGCGGCAACATACCACCGGAACTGGGCAAGATGGCCAGTTTGGATGTACTTGACCTTAGCGAGAACCATCTCAGTGGCAGCATACCGCCGGAACTGGGAAAACTGACCCATTTGTATTGGCTTGATCTCTCTGGTAATCGTCTCAGTGGCAACATACCAGCAGAGATCGGGAAAATGGTAGGGTTGTATTATCTTTCACTTCGTGATAACTATCTCAGTGGTAACATACCACCGGAACTGGGGGACATAACCCTTTTGTCGTTTAGGCTTGATCTTGGAGAGAACCGTCTCAGCGGCAGCATACCGCCAGAACTGGGAAAACTCACTAGTTTGGGTTGGATTAACCTTTCTGGAAACAATCTCAACGGCAGCCTACCACCGGAATTAGGTAATCTGACCAATTTGTGGAAACTTGAGCTAAGTTATAACCATTTCAGTGGTTCTATTCCATTGGAATTTAGCAACTTAACACTTCTGCGCCGACTTGATCTTCAATCCAACTCTTTGAGCGGTGAAATCCCGTCCAGCCTGCAAAATTTAACCAAACTTGTTAATTATAAGAAATTGAATATTTGCTGGAATGCCTTATTTACTGCTAATCAATCCCTAAAGGATTTTATTTATCAGGCATCAAAATGGTCTGATTGTACTGATTGGAACATTACCCAGACCATTTCTCCCAAAAGGGTTTCCGCGGCTGCCTCTTCCGCCCATTCGATCGATATAAGATGGAAACCCATCCGTTATAAAGAAGATTCCGGCGGTTACCGGGTGTTTTACAGTACCTCTGCCCATGGACCATTCACCTATTTCGGCATGACTGCCGATAAATATGCTTCATCCATGACCGTTACCGGTCTTAAAGCCAACAGCACTTACTATTTCAGAGTGCAGACCCGGACCAATCCCCATGCCAATAACCGGAATACAGTGGACAGCGTATTTAGCGGTATTGTTTCCGCTTCCACTCTACCGTTACTCGAGATCTCGGGTCACATCACCTATAAAGGCAGTGGGCTTGCCGGTGTTAGCTTCCGCCTGTCCAATAACGGGCCAATTGCTTTTACAGATACCAATGGCTTTTACCGCGCCATGGTCGATCACGGCTGGTCGGGCACAGTTACCCCGGTCAAAGAGCACTACCGGTTTATGCCTGTTTTTCGCACCTTTTCGGCAGTTTTGAACAGTCAGACCAACCAGGATTTCGAGGCTATCCTGTCGCTGATGGTGACACTCCGGGCAGAGCGTAAAACCGAGAGCGCCTTTATCATCAGACGGGATTACGGTTTACTCACCTTAACTGTGGGGAACGGCAACCAGGTTCCCGGGATACGCTATGTGATCGAAAGAAATATCTCCGGCGGGGCTTACCAGGTTATTAATGAGTTTTCCGACCCCGACCTGGCCAATGGGACATACGTCTACTATGACAAATTCCTGGATAAAGACAAATCTTATACCTACCGGGTGCTGGCTTTTGACCCCGCTGGTAACACCCTGTCCCTATCCAGCGAAGCGACAATTTAGAGTGATAGGGGGCGCAAGAGTTGAGATCAAAAATGTTTAAAATAGAGGGTTTCCAGGATTTTTCCCCAAAAACTTTTGACAATACAATAAATTTAAAAAGGAGGTTTTTATGCGTATAGCGATTATATCCGATCTTCATCTGGGCGACCCCATGTCGGTAATGGCGGCCAGGACGGAAGACCCAGTGATCAACGACAATTAAAACTCATGCCTGACGACAATTATAATTCCCGGGTTGATGGGAAAAGCCTTCTAAGTAGCCCTCTCCAGGTATGGTGAGGGGGATAGTTCCCCTTCTCCCGCTTGATGCAGGAGAAGGGGTGAATTTCTCTGGGTTCATCCCAATTTCCAGAAGGAGTATTAATCCTGCGTTAATCAGGTTAAAATAGCATACCGCCGATTTGTGCCTGTGCGCGCGGCGCTCCTGGAGTTGAAGAATGGAGTTGACAATTCCAAAAATATATGTAAAATGGAGTTATGTATTCCAGATCGATACAACCACCGACAGGAAAGAGTTTCTTCTTATTTGGACCCCGGGGCACGGGGAAGACCACCTGGGTAAAATCCACGTTTCCCCAGGCGATTTACATCGATTTGCTTGAAGCTCAATTATTTAATGATCTGCTGGCGAACCCCCAGCGACTGGAAAATTTAATCCCGAAAAATTTTAAAGATTGGGTGATTATCGATGAGGTACAAAGAATCCCGGAAATCCTCAATGAAGTCCATCGTTTAATCGAAAAATCCGGCTTTAAATTTATATTAACCGGTTCCAGTGCGCGTAAATTAAGAAGGGCCGGACCAAACCTACTTGCCGGCCGGGCGTTGACTTATTCGCTTCACCCCTTAACCGCCATAGAACTGGGTGAAGATTTTGATTTAGACTATTCATTAAAATATGGAAACCTACCCTCGGTAGCAAAAAATTCACACCCCGAAAAATACCTGGAAAGCTATGTCAAGACATACCTCGAAGAGGAAGTCAAACATGAAGGACTAACCAGGAATATGGGTTCTTTCTCAAGATTCCTGGAAGCGGCGAGCTTTTCCCAGGGTTCTGTGCTCAATATCACGGAAGTGGCCCGGGAGTGTGCGGTGCAACGAAAAGTGGTTGAGAATTATTTTACCATTTTAGAAGATCTACTGATCGGTTACCGGCTGCCGGTATTCGTAAAAAAAGCCAAACGCCGCCTGGCAACCCATCCGAAGTTCTATTTTTTCGATGTCGGGGTTTTCCGCACCATCCGCCCCAGGGGCCCCCTGGATTTACCGGAAGAAGTAGAAGGTGCAGCATGTGAAACACTCCTATTCCAGGAACTGATGGCCGTCAACCACTACCTGGGCCTGGGATATTCGCTCTATTATTGGCGTACCTCGAACAATTATGAAGTAGACTTTGTCCTGTATGGAGAAAAGGGAATCATCGCATTCGAGGTGAAACGATCCGCCAGGATCTCCGGCACGATGCTAACCGGTTTAAACTCCTTTATACGAGAATATCCAATGGCAAAAGCTTATCTTATTTATGGCGGCGATAGATATATGCGGGAGCAGGGGATTGAAATTTTACCTTTTACCCAGGCCCTGAAGAATTTAGCCGCGATTTTAGAAAACACAGGGGTTGGTTAGCGCATCGGGGGTGGGGTAGGGGAGACCGGCTGCGGCCATCATGGCCAGGCAGACCTGGGTATTGTCGATGATGTTAAGACCCGGATACCAGGCGGATTGGTATTTTTTAAACTGCTCCAGGGCGGCACCCTGCCCGCGGGCATAGAGCATGACCAATTCGTTGGTGTGATGGGTGGAATGGTAGGTAACCTCCTGGCCGGGATAGACAAAGCCTTTTTTCTCTTCGATCTGACCGGGTAAATCCCCTTTGCCGAGCTTCTTTTCGGTCAGGCGCATATAGCCGTTGGCATGGTCGGCGGTGACGACCAGCAGCGTGTTGTCCCAGTCGATATCGTCCCCGGGCCGGTCGACAAAGGCGATCACGGTTTTCACCGCCTCATCGAAATCCCACATGCAGCCGATCATCCGCGCATAATCATTCTCGTGGTTGGCCCAATCGATATCGCCCTGCTCGATGACCAGGAAGAAGCCCCGGGGATCCGGGCTGAGAACCTCCAGGGCAGCCCCGGCTGCATCCTTCAGTAAGGGATTTTCTGAACCGGCCGGCTTGACCTGGGGGGAACCGGGCGCGTCTTCGGGCTTCGGCGACTCGAAATTCCCGTCCGGTCCACCAAAGAGTCCGAAGAGTTTCTTTTTCTCTTGCACGGCCCGGGCCGCCGCTTTTTTCAGCGCCTCGGTCCCATCCTGGCCGCACCGCCTCTCGGTCAGCACGTACTCGCCGGAGCGGCATAGCTCATAGAGGAGTTTTAGGGAAATGTATTTCTCTTTTTGGGTAAACAGGGGGTGGCCGCCGCCGATGACCACCTCGGGTTTCGTTTCCTGGATGATCTCATCGGCAATGCCGTTTTCCTGGGTCTCTTTCTTGAAATAGCGGTCACGCTCCGGCGAGTGGCTGACAAAGGCGGCTGGGGTGGCGTGGCTGAAGGGTACGGTGCTAACCACGCCGATGGCGCCGCCTTTTCCCCGGCGGAAGGTTTCGGCGATGGTGGTTAACCGGCCGTTTTGCGGGTCCCCGGGCAGCCAGGAGAGGTTGCCTTCATCGGTCTTCTGCCCGGTGGCCAGGGCAGTGGCCGCGGAAGCGGAATCGGTGGCCGGCGAATAATTTCCCAAAAAGAAGAAGTAGGCTTCGGCATCTGGGTTTGTCTGCTCGAAAACAGGTTGACTGCCGCCCAGGGCCGGGTTATAGCCCATGGTCGGCGCAAAGGACCGGGGATCGAATAGGGGTTTGTTCTTGATGCGGGCATACATGTTATAAGTGGACACATCCCAGGTGGTTACCGGCACGGAATAGGGGAATGAGTGCCAGGATAGGCCGTTGTCCTTACCGGTCAAATAGCGGCTAGCCGCTGTTTCATGGGCCAGGTGCATGCCGTCCCCGATCATCAGGATGAGGTGGCGCGTTTTAACCTCTCCTGCCCAGGAAACGGCCCAGAAAGCCAGTAAAACCTGGACCAGCAAAAGCAACCTGGCCGATCCTTTTTTCATCGTTTTCCTCCTCTACGTTTAGGCCCCATTTTATCCGAATCGCCACCTCCTGTCAAATCTGGTGGCTATTAATGGTTGCTCTTAATTTTTGACCATTTTAAAATTTCCTTTCTCGTGCTGTCAAACTCCAATAAAATACTGCCTTGACAAAAAGGGATTTTTTGGTAGAATAAAAACAGGTCTTTAAGAAATGGGCCTGCTTAAACCCGGAACGTACGATGAATGTTAAATTAGATAGCCCTTTTTTCCCCGGTAACCCGGTTCCCACCGAATTGTTTGTCGGGAGATCGGAGCAAATCGAACAACTCTTAAACTATATCGGGCAGATCGTTTCCGGCAAGCAAGAGAACATATTCCTGAGCGGGGAAAGGGGGATCGGGAAAAGCTCGCTGGCCTCGTTCGTGCGCCAGGTTGTTTCTCGAAAACATGATGTAATCGGTATTCATGTGTTCCTGGGTGGGGTTCATACACTGGAGGAAATGGTCCAACATATCCTGGCGAGACTCTTAAAAGAAGGCGGGGGGCAGTTATGGTTCAATAAGATTGAAAAACTATTTGCGAAGCATATCAAACGGTTGGGGCTATTCGGTATCTCGGTCGAATTTTCCCCCCCAGAGGAAGAGAAAAAAGCCCTGGTCAGAAATTTCCCGGAGGTGCTCTGGAGTCTCCTGGAAAAATTAAAAGATGATAAAAAAGGTTTATTCATCATATTGGATGATATTAACGGCCTGGCCGAGAGCGTCGATTTTGCGAATTGGTACAAGACCTTTGTCGATACTATCGCCACGCACTATAAAAGTTTCCCGGTGACGATCATGTTGACGGGGTTGCCTGAGAAACGGGATAGTTTGGCTTCCTTGCAGCCGTCGTTGATGAGGATTTTCCGGCCCATCGATATCCAGAAGCTCTCCGATAGCGAAGTCAAAGATTTCATATCGCGGGCTTTCAAACAGGTCAATATCGAAGTAGAGCCAGAAGCGATGGATGTGATGGCCCTTTATTCGAGCGGTCTACCGATCCTGATGCACGAGATCGGCGATGCCGTTTATTGGATAGACCAGGATGATCATATCGATGTCAAGGATGCTAAATCGGGAATTTTGAAAGCCAGCGAAAATGTCGGTACAAAATACCTCGATGCCACGATCTATCGGGCCATCCGGAGCGAGAAATACCGGACGATTCTTCGGGAATTGGGTGGACAATCTCCCAGGACCCATTTTTCTAAGAGCGAAATAGAAAAAAAGTTAGCGGAAAAAGAAAAAAAGGTGTTTCACAATTTCCTGGAAAAATTCAAGGAATTGGGCATTATCGAAAGCGATGTAGAGAAGGGAAGAGGGGCGTACAAATTCGTCAACCGGATTTACCCGGTGTACATCTTTATGGAATCTAAGTTGTATGATCTCAGGAAAAAAAACAAAAAAATGAAATAACCAGATAAAACCTGGGGCTAATCAAATTCCGGTAATGGCTCGCTAAACACAGTGGATACCCTATCGAGCGACCGGTAAAAGGTGTCGAGAAAGGGCTGGGGGAGGCGGATGTGCAGGTTTTTGCCGCGCCAGGGTAGGTTGTAGCCGCGGCAGACCAGGGCGATCTCGCCGCTCTTGAGGGCCAGGCTGGAGCCATAGATCTGGTCGCCGATGATGGGAACCAGGTAATGGGCGGCATGGAAACGGATCTGGTGGCGCCGGCCGGTCAGGGGGAAGGCCGAATAAATATCGGCCATGTCCAGTTCTTCTCGTTTCTTAAACCAGGTGGCCGCCCTCTTCCCGGTAGGCTGGAGGGCGGTACGGCCTGTGTCATAACCGATATGGTCATCTACCCGGAGCCAGGGGATAGCGGCGCCTTTTTCTAGCGCGGCCAGATACCATTTCCTGATTTTTCTTTGTTGCACCAGGGAGAAGAGAAGCCGCTCACCCGCCCGGCTCTTGCCGAAAAGCACGATTCCCTGTACCGGCCGATCGAGCCGGGTGACCGGCGCCGGTTGGCGGTCGATGCCCTGCCCGGCCAGGTAACGGCCGACGCCATAACTGAGGTTGTAATAGAGGGAAGAGGGCACGGCATGGACATTGAGGTTAACGGGTTTATAGACGGCCAACAAATCCTGGTCTTCAAAAATGACCTGCCCGGTCTCCAGGGAGTAGGACTCGCCCTGGTAGGGGCTGATATAGACACGCACCGTATGGCCTTTTTCTACCCAGGCCTGGGGATCGAAGAGGCGCTCTTTGCCGCCGAGCCAGACACCGCCGGCGGCAATGATGATGCGGGGTTGATCGGTTGGGGAGAGATTCTGGGCCAACAATTCCTCCAACCGGGTATCGGTAACCGCGGTTATAAAATACTTTCTCATGGTGTCGGGTCCAGGTTAGCGGGCCGTTGTCCAGCCGGGGGCTCGATCCGGTTTAGAGATTATCGACAAATTGTAAGAATTCCCGGCTGGGATTCTTGAACGATACGCCTAATTCGTAGGGGTCTTCATCCACGGTCTGCTTGATCTCGACCCAATGGACGGTACCTTTGAGACGAATTCTCCGATTGTTCATTTTAAAACTGATCTCGACGGTCTCGCCTTCGGGTATCTTCTCGGCCGAGATCCGCATTCCCTTCCTGGACACATTGATGAGTACGGCATCCCCATCTTCTATTTTCAAAAGCATCCGCTTGGTTTTGCGTACTGCCTCTCTTTTTTCTTCCATTTGCACTCCACAAGAAATATATGATAAAAGTTTCTCAAAATCAACTCATTTTTTGCCAGATTTTTTTTTGGATGAGTAGACCGATCAGCGGATCGAAAATGGCTGCCTGGAGAAAGTAAGCGAAGAAAAATGCCAGGAGATAGGTGAAGAGTCGAATGGGCAGGCCCATCCGGATCGAAAGCCAGAAAGCCAAAAAGGCGAAGGGGATGAGTGTCAGCAGGAAAACCCCGAGTTCGAGCCAGCGGTAAAGGTCCAGGTTGGACCGGGCTTGCCGGAAGGGCTCAAGATCGAGCTTGCCGTCGATCAAGACATCGTATTGGTCCCGGTGGATGATCAGGGCGGAGAAAGACAAGAAAAGCGGATAAGAGAGGCACTTCATGCCTTGTTTCTTCAGACCGACTTTCATCATTTTGAGACGGGAAAGGGGAAATCCCCGGTTATCGGGCCGGTTGGATTTGGGCCGGTTTTCCAGCTCATCGATCAACAAGAGGTGCAGGGCCAGGCGATTTTTCAAGAATAGATTCCTTTTTAACCGGTAGTACAGGACGATGAGGCAGAAGAGGTAGAGGATGAACAAATAGTGGTTGCCAAAGGCATGGTAGTTGATGAAAAAAATAAGAATGGTCAAGATGAGGGCGAAGAAAAAGGAGATAAAGTAATAGAGGAAATGGCTGGAAAACTCGCGGAACGACCGGATCATGATAAATGACAACACTTCTTTGATATTTTTAATCATGGTTATCTCAATTTAATACTGACGAGGCTAATCAGGGTGAACATGATGGCCAGTATCCAGAAGCGGACGACGATTTTGGGCTCGGCAATGCCCAGGAACTGGAAGGTGTGGTGAACCGGGGCCCGGTAGAAGATTCGCCTCTTCAGCCACTTGATGCCGATGTAATCCTGTATAAACACAGACAGGAATTCGACCACGAAGACGCCGCCGGCGACCAGGAAGAGCATCTCTTTTTTCAGGAGCACGGCGGTGGTGGCAATCACGCCGCCGAGGAATAATGAACCGGTATCGCCCATGAATATCTCGGCCGGGTAGGCGTTAAACCACAAGAAAGCGCCGATGGCCCCGACCAGGGCGGCCATGGCGATGACCAATTCCTCGGATCCGTTGATGTAAGTGAAGAGCAAATATCGCGCCACATTGGTATTGCTGGCAATGTAGGCGAATACGCCGTAAACAACGGCCACCAGTGCACTGGGCACGGACGCCAGGCCGTCGAGTCCATCGGCGAAGTTGATGGCATTGGAAATGCCGATGACCACCAGGATGATAAAGGGATAATAGAAGTATGAAAGATCGATAACCGGTTCCCGGATAAAGGGGAAGTAAAGTTGGGTAATATCCTGGGCGGGGAAGGGGGAAGAACTTTTGGAGAGCACGAGTAGGGCCAATATGAGACCGAATAGGGCCTGGAAGAAGAGCTTGATGCCGCGGCTGATACCGGCGTCGCTCGAACCCCGGGAGCTTTTGAGGTAATCGTCCAGGAAACCCAGGGCGGTAAACCAGAAAGCGGCCAGGAGGATGATGCGCAGGAAGAAATTGTCGAGTCTTCCCCAGAGCAAGATCGATACCAGGAAAGAGAGGAAGATAATGATGCCGCCCATGGTCGGGGTGCCGTCCTTGTTTCGGGGGGAAATGTCGCCATAATCGCGGGTCTTGTCCCGGAAATTCAATTGATAAATAAGGTTGATCAATTTCCGCCCAAAGATGACACCGACCATGAAGGAGGTCAGCATAACCATTAGGGACCTGAAGCTGATATAGGTTACCAGCCGCTGCCCCGGGAAATCTCCCAATAATTTAGCCAGCCACTCGATCATCCTTTCTCGATCTCCTTATAAATTTTTTCAATGATGACTTTGAGCTTAAACTCCGGGTTGAGATTGTTGGAGGTGATGAGCACCTTGCCCATGTTTTCCCTGACTTTCTCTGCCGATAAGATTTTCCGGCGGTAGAAGCTGTACAGTAATTCCAGGTATTCTTCGCGGACCAGGGAATTGCTACTGAGGTGAAATATCCGCAGGTAGTCTAGGTCTTCCAGGCTGCCGAGGCGGGCGATGAGGCGAATGGAGGCCAGTTTCTCTTCCAGGGAGGCGTGTTTTAATTTCCGCCTCAACGTCTCCTTGAAGTATTCGTAATCGGCGGCGGTGCTGTGCTTGGCCAGGTAACCGAGGGCGGCCACCCGCACCTCGTAATATGAGTCCTCCAGGAGCTTGATCATCAACTGCTTGACCTCCAGGTTCCAGATGTTGAGGTCTTTTAAGGAGTTTACCGCATTGCGTCTGATAAAACCGTTTTCCGTGTGGGTGCGCAATATCTCCATTAAATAATCGGCTTTGCTCTTATCCCCGAAGAGGCCGATCAGCTTAACGCCGACATTCCTGATCTCCCAATGACCGCTGGAGGTGTAGACGTTGATCTTGTAGAGGTAATCATCCTTGTAAGCGGCGCTGTTCTTGGCTACCCGGTCTAAAAAGCGAAATGGGGAGAGCATCGGCGCCGGGGTCTGGTTATTCTCTTTGTGGCCGGCCTTTCTTTTAAAGGCCGCAATACCGGTATTTTTCAGCAGCAAGGAAGAGAGGAAATAGATGGAGATGCCGATAAAAGAAAGCGATACCAATAGCACCAGGTTGGCCGCTACTCGCGATTTAAAATCGATCATCTCGAAGACATAGCGGGCCTGGATCATGATGAGCACCATCAACAGGGCGGAGAGTATCGTCTTGCCAAGCGATGCCAGGATATCCTTGAACTGGATGATGCTGTCATCCTCTTTTTCGAGTTTACTCTTTAGCACCAGGATCCTGACCAGCGAGAAGAGCAGGAAAGAGATCGATGTGGCCAGGGCAATACCGGCAAATTTCAACGGGGTTTGGGACAGGAAAAAGCCCAGGACACCGAAGAATAGGAGCGCCGCCGAGTTTAAGGCCAGGGAGGTACGGGTATCCAGGCGATCGGCGAATAACCGGGCGGTCAGCCCATGCAGCCCCCAGCCGATTAGCCCGATGGCGTAAAACTGCAGGACCTGGGCGGTATGGAGGACCTGGGCAGAGAGAAAAGCCCCACGCTCGAAAACCAGGGAGACGATAGGCTGGGCCAACATGAACAAGAGAATCGTCAGTGGGGTTAACAGGAAAATATTGGCCTTGATGCTGTCGCTAAAGACCTGCCGGGTCTTTTTTTGATCGAACAGGGCCACCTGGGTAGAAAAATCTTTCAAGATCATGTTGTTGACCACCTGGGCCAGCACCGCAAAGGGGAAACGGAAAATAACCAGGCCAAAATTGAGAAAAGCAGCCGCACCCGGTCGCATGGGTGCGGCCAGGATTAAAGCGAATAATTCGGATACCTTGCCCAATATACCCTCGATGGCCGAAGGGGTCAACTGGGCATAATACTTGATGTTGGCCCGGCTCTTAAGCTGAAGGAGCGGTTTATACGAGAAAGCGGTCGCTTTTTCGCTGAATATTCCGGCCAGGAAGGGGATTAGAAAGAGTATCTGCACCAGCGCCCCGAGCAGTAGGCCGTAAACCAGGGTGTAAGGACCGCTAAGCGGGTAGAGGAGTATCATGCCGGTTACGGCCGCCAGGTTGAAAAATACCACCGACATCTCGGCCAGGCCGAAACGGTTAAAGGCTTTCAGGTAGGTGGTCATGACAGCGGCCAGGGTGACCAAGAACAGCCAGGGGAAAAGCAGGCGGGTGATCTGGATAGCATCGGCAGCGATGTGCCGGGTAACGAAAATAGGGAAGAGGGACTTGATCAACCAGGGGCTGAAGAATACGCCGGTAAGGGTGATGAGCAGGGCCAACAAAAGAGTAAAATTGGTGATGGATGAAGCGGCTTCCCAGGTTTTCTTGCGGGAGCTGCGGTAAAAGAGGCGACTGAAAATCGGGATAAAGGAATTTTCTAAAGCACTCTCGGCCACCAGGCGGCGGAAAAAATTAGCAATCGTATAGCCGATGACGAAGATATCGGTGGCATTGGTAGCGCCGAAATAGGCGGCCATCACCACCTGGCGGACCAGGTCGCCGATCCTGGAGGTCGCCGTGCTTAAAGAGGCGGCCCCGGCCTTTCTCGGTTCTGTTCTCTCGGCCCGCATGCGCGGGACCTTTTCAAAATAACTCTTCATGGTAAAGGTTTGGCCGCCCATGTCCAGGCGGCCCTCTTCATGGATCTCGGCCCATCTGTCGATCTCTTTTTCATCCAGCGCAACTCTGCCCTTGATCTTCCGCACCACGATCTTCTCCCCCTCTTTCATCATCTTTAGCTCGATCAGGGTCTCCTCGGCTAGGCCGTCGATGAAGTAATCGCAGAAGAGGGAGTTACCCAGCCGGGTGGAGGGAAAGACCAATTCCAGGGCTTTTTCGCTCTCCTGGCAATGGAGATAGAAGACTTTGATCTGCTTCTCTTCCCCTTTCTCCTTGCCCTTAAAAATCTGCTCCAATTCTTTCAAGATCGACTCGGTGCTGTTCTTTTTCTCGATCTGGTGCAGGTTTTTCCGCATATTAAACAGGGTATCGCTGTTGCCGATCGTCTCCTGGATGCTCTCTAAAAGACGGGTCTCAGGCAGGTAGATCACCCTCTTGCCATCGCTATACTTGATCTCTTCGTAGACCACGGTGGCGCCGCCCGTTTTCTCCACTTCCCGGGCATTGAGTACCTGGTGGTCCCCGGGCAAATCGATCTTGGGCACCAGGATGGAGGGGATACCCAGGGTGGTGATCTCCTTGATGGTCCCGGCCCCGGCCCGGCAGACGATCAGGTCGGCAATGGAGTAAATCTCGTCGATATTATCGAAGTACTCGCGGATGATCAACTTCCCCTCGATCTCAGGGGGGATGCCCAGCTCATCCAGTATTTTGACCGTATCTTCGTACGCCCGGTATTCTTTTGAGTACCCCCGGCCAGTGGCCAGGATAACGGTCAAATTGTCCATGGCCAGCAGGGTCGGGATCAGCTCGGCCACCGCATTGTTAATCGTCCTGGCCCCGGTGCTGCCGCCGAATATGAATACCACCTTACTCTTCTCAGGCAAACGGAATTTTTTCTTAATATCGTTGTCCCGCGAGTAAAGGATCGACCGGCGCAGGGGATAGCCGGTAAATATCGTCTTTTCCGCCGGGAAAAAGGCAGCCGTAGAGGCGAAAGAGACGGCGATACGGTCGGCAAACCGGGCCATAAGCTGGTTCATCCGCCCCGGCACGGCGTTTTGCTCATGGATAAAGACTTTCAGCTTCAACACCGAGGCGGCGAGCAGTACCGGGGCCGCCACATAACCGCCGCTGCCGATAACGATATCGGGTTTAAACCTCTTCAGGATAAAGTAACTCCGGATAGCGCCCCGCAATATGTGGAACACCGAGACCAGGCCGGCCAGGCTCTTCATGTTCTGCGGCATGCCGCGCGAAACGATCTCGGCAAATGCGATCGGGTGCGGGATGTTTTTAACGATGCGGCTCTCGGCGCCCCTGGCCGTACCGATATAAAGAAAGGCAGACCCGGGGTACTGTTCTCTCAACACTTCATAGATAGCGATATTGGGATAGACATGGCCACCGGTACCGCCGCCGGTAAAAACTATTTTTTTAGCTTCCATAATTTATCAAGGATGATCAGTATATCACAAAAAACATTTCCCGTTAAGCCAGGGTTCAGTAATGATCCAGGCGGTATCGCGATTTTTTACCGGCCGGCAGGTCGCCATATAAGAACAGGGTGGCTTTCTGCCAATCCAGGTAGTCCCGGCACACCCGGTTGATATCGGCCACAGTCAGCCGGTCGATATCGCGAATGATCTCCTCCACGGTCAATTCCCGGCCAAAGAAAAAATCCTGGTTAACATTGAACCTCATCTTGGCCGTATTGCTCTCCAGGCTCAGCAGGATAGAGGCTTTCGTGTGGTCGCAGGCCCGTTCGAGATCGACCTTCGAGATTCCTTCCTGCTGGAGGCGGAAGATTTCCGCTTTCACGCCGGCCAGGTATTCATCCAGGTGGGCCGGATCGAGGATGGCGTATACCAGGTGTATGCCACATTCCAGGTAAGCATCCAGGAAAGAATTCACCGTATAGGCCAGCCCCTTCTCTTCGCGCATGCTCTGGAATAGGCGGGAACTCATCCCCCCGCCCAGGATATCGTTCATGATCATGAATTCATAGCGCACCGGCGAGGCAGTGGCCACCCCGGCAAAACCGATCACCGTGTACAACTGCTTGAGCGATTTATTTCGCCCGCTAAAAGAGCCCCAGTGAAAATCGGGCGCCTGGAAATCGAAGCGGCCCGGTTCTTGCTGGGGAAAAGCGGCAAATGCCTGCTTAGCCAGCTCTACCAGCTCCCGGTGCTGCACATTTCCCACTGCGGCCAGGAGCAGGTTGGGCGGTGTGTAGGTTTTTCGGTAGAAATCGTACACCATGTCCCGGGTAAAAGCGGCCACCTGCTCTTCTTTTCCACCGATCGGATAAGCCAGGCCGTTTCGACCGAACACACTCTCATAGAAACGCTCGAACACAAAGGTGTCCGGGTCGTCGTCCGATTCCTTGATCTCCTGCAACAGCACCCCTTTTTCCTTGTCGAATTCCCCAGTTAAAAACACAGAATTCATCACGATATCGGTCAGTAAATCGAAAGATTCCTTTAGCTTGCCGTCCACCGCTTTGATATAGTACTGGGTAATCTCTTTCCCGGTAAAGGCATTCAGGCTACCCCCCAAACGGTCGGAGATATCGGCGATGGCCTTCATGTCGTACTGGTGGCTTCCTTTGAAGATCATGTGCTCGACAAAGTGATGAATGCCGATAGACGAGAGGGATTCGTTCCTCGACCCGGTACGCAGGGAATAGCTCAGAGAAAACGACGGGGAGTGTGGCTGGAATTCACTGATCACCACCAACCCGGAATCAAGGACTGTTCGTTCAACCATTTAGATGCTCCAATTCTCATCATCCATACCGAGGGACCGATTGAGAGAAGGATGCTATTGTACCACTGCCTGCCCATATTGTCAAAAAAATATGGTAGGATGCGACCCAGGAGAGGATGAATGCTCCTTCTTTAAGACCCCTTGATAATACCGTTATTGACCGGGGCTGTGCCCAGTTTTTGTAAGACCCATTTGTTGAGCATCTGGTAGACGATTTCCCGCTTAATAGGTTTGGCCATATAATCGTTCATCCCGGCCCGCAAGCAGTCCTCCGGGTCTTCCTTCATCGCATAAGCGGTCATGGCAATGATCGGGATGTCGGTAAAGCCCCTCTCCCTGATCTGCCGGGTGGCCTCTTTGCCGTCCATCACCGGCATGTTGATGTCCATCAGGATCAGATCGTATTTATGGGGTTCCTGGGTGACTTTATCGACTGCTTCTTTGCCGTTTTCCACCACATCGATACGGTAACCGCCATTGGTCAGGATATGAACGGCCAATTTCTGGTTGATGGCATTGTCTTCGACCAATAAAATGTGAATCGAATGCTTGGCTTCTTCATGGAGGCTGAACCGGGTCAGGATGTCCTTGCCCCTTTTTTTGTCGGCCGAATCTCTGTCTTTATCTTCCCGGTCGAGCAGCCGTTCCACCATGCCCAGTACCTGGTTTTTCGACGCCGGCTTGGGTAAGAAAGCATTAAAACCGTATTCCTGGTAAACCCTGGCCTGCCTGGAGCCGGATGAACTGAAGGCCAGCAGGGGAATGGCCGCTACCCGTGGATCGGGGTGGCTGCGAATCTGTTCGGCCACCTGGCAGCCGTTCATCTCCAGCATGTGAAAATCCAATATGCACAGATCGATGGGCTTGTCCTTACTCAGTCCATCCAGGATGGTCGGTAGAACCTCCTGGCTTTGGACCAGGGAAAGAACGGTCATCCCGGCCTGCTCAAGCACCCGGGATAAAATCAATAGGTTGCTCTCATTGTCATCGACGATCAATATCCTTTTCTGCAACAGGGATATGGCGGGGGGCCGCTTTTCCGATTTTTTATCGGATTTTTCCAGCCAGGCCGTAAAATGAAAGACACTGCCTTTTTCGGGCTCGCTCTGCACCCAGACATCGCCGTCCATCAACCGGGCCAGTTGCCGGCAGATAGAGAGTCCGAGCCCGGAGCCGCCGTAGCGCCGGGTAGTCGAATCATCGGCCTGGCGGAAGATCTCGAAAATAGCCTCCTGCTTATCGGCTGGGATGCCGGGACCAGTATCCTGTACGATGGCGTAAAATTTGATCTTTTGCTCGGTTTCCTCAAGGATATCGATAGAAAGCCCGACTTCCCCCCTGTCGGTGAACTTGACGGCATTGGCCATGAGATTGACCAGGACCTGGCGCACCCTACCCGGATCTCCTTTGGCATAAGGGGGAACCTGGTCGCTGACCTGGCATAAAATTTCTATTTTCTTCTGCCCCCGCCTGGGAAGGATCATGTTGCACACGTCGAAAGCCAAAACTTCGGGGTCGAAATCGATGTATTCCAGGGTTAATTTGCCGGCCTCGATGCGGGATATGTCCAGGATATCGTTGATCAGGGTAAGCAACATCTCGCCGCTACGGGTGATGGCCTTGACATATTCGGTTTGGTCATCGGTTAGCGGGGTCTCTAAGAGCAAATCGGAAAAACCGATCACCCCGTTTAAGGGGGTGCGGATCTCATGGCTCATCCGGGCCAAAAAGATACTCTTGGAGCGGTTGGCGGCTTCCGCTGCTTCGCGCTCTTTCCGGGCTATCTCGTAAGCTGTTTTCAACTCTTCAGCCTGTTTGCTTATCTCTTCGTTTTGCTTTTTGATCTTGGCCTCGGACTCCTTGACCTGGGTAATATCGGAGTCTATGGCCACGAGCTTAACCAGTTCCCCCTGTTCATCGAAGATGGGTGTCAGTGTGGTCTGGGTGTAGATCGCCTTGCCGGAACCGGTCTGGTTCATGTTCTCGTAGATAACGGTCTTCTTCTCTTTTATACAGGTTTGAAAGGTTTTTTTAATACCGGGAAGCGAGCTGATTTCCCGGAGGTTTTTCCCCCGTTCGCCGAGCAACTGCTCAAAGGTAATTTCATGCATGCGGACAAAACCTTCGTTGACCCATTCGAAGTTTCCGCGGGCATCCATGATGATGACGCCGTTATCGGTCTCCCTGGCCACGATGGAGAGCTGTTCCAGCTCTTTGTTGGCGTCCTGTAATTCCTGGGTGCGGCGGTTAACCAGGCGTTGAAGTTCTTCTTTCCGCTTCTTTAGTTGTTTGATCCGCAGCCGGTAAAGGCTACCGGCCAGGAATAAAACAGAAAGAGTCGCCAGTAGGTAGAAACCGAAAGTCCGATAAACTGGGGGAATCACCTTAATCTTCAGGGAGGTCCCCAGTTCGTTCCAGGCCCCGTCGCAGTTTGATCCCTTGACCCTAAACTCGTAGTCCCCAGGGGGCAGGGCCGTGTAGGTGACGAAACGGCGATTGCCGGCATAATTCCAATCTTTGTCGAGGCCCTTCATCATGTAGGCGTACAGGTTCTTTTTCGGGGCCAGGTAATGGAGGGCGGCAAACTCGAAGGAAACGGTATTTTGTTTATAAACGAGTGCGATGGACCGGGTCCCGGTGATAGACTGGGTTAAATGAAACGTTTCTTCTCCCCCCACACCGATCGGGACCGGCTGATTAAAGAGGTAAAAAGCGGTGATCACCACGGGCGGGATATATGGATCATCGCTAATTTTCCCCGGGTAAAAAGTATTAAAACCATTGAGTCCGCCGAAAAACATCTCGCCGTTTCGGCTCTTGAAATAAGCACCGGCATTAAATTCGTTATCCTGGAGACCATCTTCGATATCGTAATTTCTAAACTGGCCGGTGCCGGGCGTAAAGCGGGATAATCCCCTGTTGGTGCTTAACCAGAGATTCCCCTGCCCGTCTTCCAGTATCCCGTAAATGACGTCATTCGATAAACCGTTCCGCTCGGTAAAGCTGGTAAATCCACCGGTGGCCGGGTTAAACCGGTTGAGCCCACCGCCATAAGTGCCGATCCAGAGGTTCTTTGACCGGTCTTCGCACAATCCCATGATGGTGTTGTGGCTCAGGGTGTCGAATCTTCCAGGTTGGCTTAAATAGCGGGTAAATTTCCCGCTTCGCCGGTCCAATTTGTTCAGGCCATTGGCCGTTCCCAGCCAGAGCATGCCGTCGCCGGTTTCACAAATGGTAAAGATGCGGTTATTGCTTAAACTGGCGGGCTCCTTCGGGTCATGGGAAAAGCGGATAAACCGGCCACTGTCCCGGTCGAAGCGATTAAGACCGGCATCGTAAGCCCCGATCCAGAGGACACCCGCCCGGTCTTCATAAATGACCCGGATGTAATTGCCGGCCAGGCTGAAAGGATCCGATGGATCATGTTTGAAATGGGTAAACCGCTTACTGACCGGATCGAACCGGTCCACGCCACCGTCAAAGGTACCGATCCAGAGAAAACCTTGCCGGTCTTCGATGATGGCCCGGACCAGGTTGCTGCCGACCGTATTTTCTTGTTTGGGATGGTGGCGGTAGTGGATGAAGCGGTTTTCATCCCGCAGGAAGTAGTTCAATCCGCCGCCATAGGTACCGACCCATAAATTCCCGCGCTTATCCAGGCAAAGCGCCCGCACGTCGTTGTAACTCAAACCGCTCTGTTGGTTGGGAATATAGTAGTAATGCGAAAAGGAGACCCTTTTGGGATCGAAGCGGTTAACACCCATTTCACTCCCTGCCCACAGTATCCCGGCTCGATCTTTAAATAAAGACAGGATTTTATCGTTGCTGAGGCTACGGTTATCGAAAGGATCGTTCAGCCATTGTTTAAACTGCCCGGTCTGGATATCGAAGCGGTTCAGCCCACCGCCATAAGTGCCGACCCACAAAACTCCATTACTGACCGGGTCTTCGAGGATGACCCGCACATGGCTGTTACTCACAGAACGGTTACCGGGGGCACCGGAAACGAAACGGGTAAATCGCCCGGTGTGCCGGTCGAAGCGGTTCAGCCCGCCGCTGGTGCCGATCCAGGAACGACCGAGCGAATCTTCAAATATCGTCCAGACGGTATTGTCGCTCAGGCTGGCCCGGTCGCCGGGATCATGGCAATAATGGGTGAATCGCTCCGTTTCTATGTCCAGCCGGTCGAGTCCGCCATTGGTGCCGATCCAGAGAATGCCGGGGTCCTGGGGAGAGGCATAGATGGCATGGACAATGGCGTGGCTCAAAGAATCGGGATTACCCGATCCAGGAAAATAGGAGATAAATTTTTGTTCCTGGGGATCGAAACGACACAATCCCTTGTCTGTACCGATCCAGAGGATACCGGGGTTTCCCCGGCAAGGGAAGATGCAGGAGACATTGTTTCCCCCCAGGCTGTGGGGATCGGCCGGGTCATTGAGGTAACGGGTAAACCGCTCTGTTTTCGGGTCGAAGCGGTTTAATCCCCCGGCGTATGTACCGACCCAGATGTACCCGGAAGCGTCTTCGGTCAAAGCGAGTACATAACTGTCGGATATGGAACCTTCGTCCAGCGGACTGTGACGGAAGATGCGAAAATTATAGCCGTCGAACCGGTTCAGACCGTGCTGGGTCCCCAGCCATAAGAAACCCTGCCGATCTTGCAGGATACAGTTGACCGCATTTTGAGATAACCCATCCCGGGTGCTCAACCGGCTAAACTTGATATTTTCACCCTGACTCAAGATAGGAATCGCTAGAAAAATCCCGCCTATCAACCCACATACCAGGAGCTTGCGCATACCTTCCAGTACGACTGCGGCCCCGGGAATACGACCAATATTATCCTCCAGGAAATTCATAATACTTAACCGCTGCCCACAACAGGCAGAAGAGATATTGTATATGAAAACTCGCTACTTTTCAAGATAATTTTTATAAAGTCCGTAAAAATACGTGATCCCGTTTACATAAAAAATTAAACACCCCCAACCCGGACTCTCCACAATTCATCGGAGTTGGGGTATAATGGGGGATAAATTTTGAGGAGGAAAAACATGGATGCGATTTACCCCTTAATTATTGGCGGGAAAGAGGTGATGACGGAGAGACGGGGGCAAGTAGTCGATAAGTACAGCGGGGAACCTTTTGCCGAAGTGGCCCTGGCCGACGAGAAGCTGGTTAACGAGGCCATCGCCTCTGCCGGACGGGCCAGGAAAACCCTGGCCGATCTACCGGCCCATGCCAGGAGCCGGATCATCCGCGATGCGGCCCGGAACCTGGAAGAAAAGAGCGATTACTTCACGGACCTGCTCGCCCGTGAAGCCGGTAAGCCTTACAAATTTGCCCGCGCCGAAGTGGAGCGGTGTGTCGAAAATATCGAATATGCAGCCGAAGAGGCCAAGAGAATCCACGGCGAAACCGTGCCCCTCGATGCCAGTAAAACCGGCGATGGCCGAATAGGCTATTATGAACGGCACCCGGCCGGTATTGTGCTGGCCATTTCACCCTTTAACTTTCCCCTCAACCTGGCCGCCCATAAACTGGCCCCAGCCATTGCTGCCGGTTGCCCGGTGATCTTGAAACCTTCCAGCCTAACGCCTTTGACCGGCATCGAGCTGGTGAAATGTTTTGTCCGGGCCGGGGTGCCGGAAGGGGGCATCCATGCCCTGGTAGGGCCCGGACCCAGTGTCGGCGAGATGCTCCTCCAGGATAAGCGCATTGCCAAAATCAGTTTTACCGGCAGCCGCGATGTCGGGGAGCATATCACCCGCGTGGCCGGGATCAAGAAGATTACCCTGGAACTCGGTTCCAACAGCGGGGTGGTTATCGACCGGGATATCCATAACCTGGAGTTTGCCGTCAAACGCTGCGCCATGGGGGCTTTTTATTACCAGGGCCAGGTGTGCATCTCGGTGCAGCGGATGTTTGTGCACGAGGCATTGTACGATGAATTTCTGACCCGGCTGATCGAGCAGATCGATGGCTGGAAGATCGGCGACCCACGGCAGCGGGACACAGATTTTGGACCAATGATTTCTATCGATGAAGCCAGGCGGGTGGAAGACTGGGTGGCCGAGGCGGTCGACCAGGGTGCACAGGTGCTCTACGGCGGCAAACGCGAGGGCAATATCTATCATCCAACGATCCTGACCAACGTCCGGCCGGAGATGAAGGTGATGTGCCGGGAAATCTTCGGCCCGGTGGCGGTGGTCCAGGCGATCAAGAGTTTCGAAGAAGGGATTAGCCTCTGCGAGCAGAGCGAGTATGGCCTGCAGGCCGGCATCTTTACCAACGATATCAACCGTGCCCTAAAAGCGGTGAAAAACCTCGATGTGGGCGGTGTGATCATTAACGATGTGCCCACCTTCCGGGTCGATCACATGCCTTACGGCGGCAACAAAGCCAGTGGCCTGGGCCGGGAAGGGGCCCGTTTTGCCATAGAGGAGATGACCAGCCTGCGCATGGTGGTCATCAACCTGCTTTAGCCGGGTGCTACTATTTCTCAAACCCCTTGACGGCCCGCACCAATTGACCGATAATATCCGGTTCAATAGAGGCATGACCGGACCGTTCGGCGATGATTAAGCGGGATTTCGGTAATTTTTGGTGGAGCCGGTAGGCGGTGATGGGCGGGCAGATCACATCGTAACGGCCATTGATAATGGTGACCGGGATATCTTTCAACTTATCGATGTGGTCGATCAATTGGCCTTCCGCTAAGAAGCAGTTGTTGGCCATGTAATGATTTTCCAATAAAGCAAAAGCGTAAGGTTGCCAGTTTTTTAGGTGTTGCTCGATGTTTTTATCGGGCATTTGCAGGAAAGCGAGCTTGCTCTCGTACCAGGCCCAGGCCCGCGCGTACTTGTCCCGGATGGCCGGGTCCGGGCTCTTTAGCTTTTCCAATAATTGGGCCGGGATATTGCCTTTCTCCGGGTCTTCCAGCAAGGAGGTCAGTTTTTCATAGTTTTCCGGGAAATAGAGGGCGGTACCGCCGTGGTAAAAGTGGTCGATCTCCTGGCGGGTGGCGGTAAATATGCCGCGGATGATCATACCGCTGACGTTTTGCGGGTAGGTCTCGGCGTAGGCCAGGGCCAGGGTGGATCCCCAGGAACCGCCGAACACGATCACCGGCCCAAGTTTCAGGTGAATCCGCAGTTTTTCGATGTCCGCCACCAGGTGCTGGGTGGTATTCTCTTTTAATTCGCCGTAAGGTTGACTCCGGCCGCACCCCCGCTGGTCATGCAGGATAACGTGAAATTTTTCCGGGTTGAAATACTGGAAATAAGCCGGTGTGCACCCGGCCCCGGGCCCGCCGTGAAGGACCATGACCGGCTGCGCCTTGGGATTTCCACCCAATTGGTAAAATATCTTGTGTATATCCGAGACGGGCAGATACCCGGTTTGATAGGGTTGTATGGCCGGCCAGAGCTGGCTCTCTTGACTGGGTTCTCCAGTGTTGCCGCTGTTATTTACGGCTGCCGTACAGGCCCCGGATGATAGAGTGAGTAGAGCCAGGGCGGCCACGGCTAGCAATATGAATCTCTTACGCATGGTCTTACCTCCTTGCCACAAATCGATTCGTTTGCTTCAGGGCCTTATTCTCTCACAAAACGAAAAAGATTACCAGGGCTTGAAATGTAAATCCTTTTTATTTACAATAAACCTGTTTTAGACAGGGAAGTCGTATGGCGAAAAAGAGAGGCAGACGTAAGCCCAAAGGCAAAAGCAGGACCAGGAAGCTGACCAAGCTCCTGCTGGTTTTACTCGGCGGCATCGGTTTGCTCTTATTTTCGCTTCATACCCTGGTCGATCTCTTTTCCCGCGATATTTTCGCCCTGCTGGTCAAACACCTGGAGAAAAAGTCGGGCGGGCTGTATGCAATTAAATATGACGGCGTAGACCTCGATTTTTTTCACCGGCGCATCGAGGTATCCGGCCTCTCCATTCAACCCGGCCCGGGGAAAGCAGCCGCTCAGCCCCGGGGTGAGGTTCGCAGACTACCGCTGATAAAAACCCGTATTCCCTTCTTGAAAATGGAGGGCATATCGATTTTCCAGTTGCTTGTCCGCGGACGGCTGCAGGCGGATCGATTGGTCATCAAGGGCCGGGAATTGACTGTCTCCCGTACGGACAAACGTGGGAACGAGGAGCCGCTGTTTAGCTGGCAAGAAGCAGAGCTAAAACTAATGGGTGTAAAGACCAAGCCCGGTTTCGTGTTCGCGGAAGGAGAAGCCGGGCTGAAAGCGCCGGCATTCTATGCTGCCGATGGTTTTTACATTTTTAAGGCCCAGGACATGACGCTTAGCCACGCGCGCGCCGCCTCGTCCCTGTCTCTCAAAGACCTGGAAATAACGCCGCGCTATAGCAAATACCGGTTTTCCCGGATAAAAGGATACCGGTCCAATTGGCTGTCTGTGAAAATGGATCGCCTCTACTCTACCGGCATCGACTTCACCGATTTGATGAAGAACCGGCGCTTTTACTGCCGGGCTTTAACCATGGAGCGGCCCAGGTTCGATATTTTCAAGGATAAGCGGGTGCCGAAAAGACCTTCCGTCCGGGCCCCAAAATTTCCCCAGCAAAGGCTACGGGAGATGAAGTTCAAATTGAGAATCGACTGGCTGGCCATCACCCGCGGTGCCCTGGTCTACAGCGAGCAGGAAATCAACGAAAAGACGGCCGGGGTCATATCTTTCACCGACCTGGGGCTAACGGCAAAGAATATCGTCAACTTCCCCGAAGTGTTAGCCGAGAAGCCTTCCCTGGCGGTGACCGCCTCGGCCCGGGTCATGGGCAAAGGTCCTTTAAATATAAAACTGGTCATGCCTATCGCCGGTAAGAAGAATGCGTTTACCCTGGCCGGTTCCCTGGGGGCCATGGATATGAAAGCCTTTAATGCCATATTGACGCCCAATGTACATGTACGGATAGACCAGGGTTCCATCGATAAGCTGGAGTTTTCGGCTGCTTTTAACCATTCTGCGGCCCGGGGCAAGCTGACGTTCCTCTATCAAAACCTGAAAATATCGCTACTTAAGAGCAAAGAGGCAGGAAAGCACCAAAAGCGGGGTATACCCTCGTTTTTGACCAACATCATCATCAGGAGTAACAATCCCAGGCCGAATAAATTGCCACGGGTGGGCGTGATCGATTTTACCAGGGGAAAACCGCTCGCCTTCTTTGCCTATATCGGCCAGGCATTGCTTAGCGGCATCAAATCGATTATCGTTCCTTAAACGGGGAGATTACCGGTTATTCCCTGCGCTCCGGGGATTTGTTGTAAAATTGGGCGCCCCGCGATTTTTGTCCCGGAATCTCATTGACATTATTGCTGTAATCGATTAAAATGATCTTTCCCAAAAAAATTGTCGGAGGAGTTTTCAATGATGGCAAAATATATCCTGTTCGCCAGCGCACCCATTTCAGCAATCATCGCCTTGCTTTTTGCTTATGGTTTCTACAGGAAGATCATGAAACTGGAAGAAGGCACACCGAAGATGGTGGAGATCGCCGAGGCGGTCAGGCAGGGCGCCCGCGCTTATATCAAGCAGCAGTACAAAGTAGTGGCCCTGTTCTTCGTCTGCGCCTCTATCTTCCTGGCTTTCCTGGCCTTTGTGCTCAAGGTGCAATCGGGCTGGACGCCTTTCGCTTTCTTGACCGGCGGTTTCTTTTCCGCCCTATCGGGGTTCATCGGTATGACCACGGCCACCCTGGCTTCGGCCCGCACCGCCAACCAGGCCCGTGAGTCGCTCGATAAGGCCCTGAAAGTGGCTTTCCGCAGCGGCGCCATCATGGGTCTGGTGGTCGTCGGCCTGGCCTTGCTCGACATATCGCTCTGGTTCATTATCCTGCATATATGGTTGAAGAATAGCCTGGCTACTGCCACCATCACCATGCTCTCGTTCGGTATGGGCGCCTCCTTGCAGGCCCTATTTGCCAGGGTCGGGGGCGGTATTTTCACCAAAGCGGCAGATGTCGGTGCCGACCTGGTGGGCAAGGTCGAGGCCAACATCCCGGAAGATGATCCCAGGAACCCGGCGGTTATTGCCGATAATGTCGGCGATAATGTCGGCGATGTGGCCGGTATGGGGGCAGACCTGTACGAATCTTATGCCGGTTCCATCCTGGCCGCTGCCGCCCTCGGCGCTACGGCCTTCCTGGGCAAGATCGGCCTGGATTTCAATGCCGTTATCCTGCCCATGGTTATTGCCGCTATCGGCGTCCTGGCCTCGATCATCGGCATATTTTTCGTCAGGACCCGGGAAGGGGCTTCCCAGAGGAACCTGCTCAATTCCCTCGGGCTCGGCATCAATATCAGTTCCTTCATTATCATTGTCGGCTCTTTCTTAGCGGTCAGGTTCCTCTTGCCCGGTAACATCGGCCTGTTCGGTTCCATTGCCGCCGGGTTGATTTCCGGTCTGATAGTGGGTAAGAGTGTCGAATACTCGACTTCCGCTGATTTTAAACCCACCAAGGGGATTGCCGATAAGACCAAAACCGGCGAGGCCACGGTCATCATCGAGGGCTTGTCTTCGGCCATGATATCCACGGCTATCCCGGTCCTGTCCGTGACGCTGGGGATACTCGGTGCATTTGCCTTTGCCGGCGGTTTTAAGCCCGGTAACACGATGATGGGGCTTTACGGTATCGGTGTGGCCGCGGTCGGCATGTTGTCCACCCTCGGTATCACGCTGGCCACCGACGCCTATGGCCCGATTGCCGATAACGCCGGCGGCAACGCCCAGATGGCCGGGCTCGATGAATCGGTACGGCAGCGGACCGATGCCCTCGACGCTTTGGGCAACACCACGGCCGCTACCGGCAAGGGTTTTGCCATCGGCTCGGCGGCGCTGACCGCACTGGCCTTATTGGCTTCTTACATCGAAGAAGTGAAAATGGGCATGAAGCATATCCTCAACCACGGGGGAACCCTGCCCAGGTTTCTCCAGGAATTCAATACCACCGAGTTGATCGACAAGATGGATTTCGATAGGTTCTTGCAGGTTTTCCAGGTCCACCTGATGAATCCCAAATTGGTGGCCGGGATATTCATCGGTACCATGATGGCCTTTGTCTTTTCCGGCCTGGCCATGAAAGCGGTCGGCCGGGCCGCTGCCGATATGGTGGAAGAGGTCAGGCGTCAATTTAGGGAGATCAAGGGGCTGATGGAAGGCAAAGCCAAACCCGATTACCAGGCCTGCGTGCAGATCGCCACCCAGGGCGCCCAGAAGAAGATGATGCTACCCTCCTCTCTCTCCATTATCATCCCCATCGCCACCGGTTTAATCCTGGGGGTATCCGGCGTCATGGGTCTCTTGATCGGGGCCATGAGCTGCGGTTTTGTACTGGCCATCTTCATGGCCAATGCCGGCGGCGCCTGGGACAATGCCAAGAAGTACATCGAAGGCGGTTACCTGGGCGGTAAGGGTACACCGGCCCACAAGGCGGCAGTGGTCGGCGATACGGTCGGGGATCCGCTCAAGGATACGTCCGGTCCATCGTTAAACATTTTAATTAAGTTGATGAGTATGGTCTCTATCGTGGCGGCCGGGTTGGTGGTCGGTTTCTCGATCATGTAAGTCCGGGTCACGAAAAAAGATTTAAAAAAGGAGGATCGCTATGCCAGGGATAGGTAGGGTCGATTTGCCCCTAAAATTATTCAAGAGAGGAAAAGTCAGGGATGTCTATGAGGTGGATAACCGCCTCCTGATCATATCATCGGACCGTATTTCGGCATTCGACTATGTGCTTCCCACCCTCATCCCCGATAAGGGCCGGGTGCTGAACCGTTTGTCTGCTTTCTGGTTTGTCTATACGGAAAAGACTTTCCCCAACCATGTACTCTGCGCTGAGCCGGAGAAGCTCGATGAGTTTAAGGCCCTGGCCCCCCAGATTGCCGAGCGGGCCATCCTGACCCGCAAGGTCAAGACTTTCCCCCTGGAAGCCATTGTGCGGGGGTACATCGTCGGTTCCGGTTGGAAGACCTATGAGCAGAGCGGGCAAATTTGCGGTATTCCCCTGCCGGCCGGTCTGAAATTTGCCCAGGAATTTCCCGAGCCGCTGTTTACACCCACCACCAAAGCAGAGCAAGGGCACGACGAGGATATCACCTTCGCCGAGCTCAAGAACGTGATCGGCACAGAGACGGCCGAAAAGATCAAAGCTTTATCTATTGCCCTTTATCAAATGGTTCGCGCTTATGCCCGGGAGCGGGGTATCATCATTGCCGATACCAAATTCGAATTCGGCCAGGATGAGAACGGCCGCATTATACTCATCGACGAGATTTTTACCCCCGATTCTTCGCGGTTCTGGAAAGTGGCCGATTACGAACCGGGCAAAGAGCCGCCCCCCTTCGATAAGCAGTTTGTCCGTAACTTCTTGCTCCAATCCCCGTGGGATCGAAATTCCCCGCCCCCGCCCCTGCCGGAAGAAGTGGTTGTCAATACCCGCGACAAGTACCTGGAGATTTTTCGCATACTAACCGGTATCCCCTTATGATCCCGCATCTCAATTTGCTGGATGTGATTGCCCTGGTCATCATCCTGTTATCATTTTTTCTCGGGTTGATCAAGGGGTTTGTCAGGGAATTACTCTCCCTGGCCTTTTTTGTCACCGGCCTGATCGTCGCTTACTTGTATTACCCGGCACTCGGGACCTTCTTTAACCGTTTCCTGGGAGAGAACCTGGCCCACCTGTCGGCCTTTATCTGCCTGTTTTTCCTGGTTATAGCCGTGGGCGCCCTGGTGACCTTTTTCATCCGCAAGATGTTCTTGATCGGGCCATTAAAGCTGGTAGACCGGTTATTCGGCGGTATTTTTGGGTTTGTGCGCGGGCTGTTGATCGTGGCCGTTATCCTGTTTATCTGGATCGTTTTTAAAATCCAGCCGGGATTGGTGGAGAAATCCAGCATCTCTCCCCAGATTCTCCAGGCTGTCGAGTCGGTTTTTCACCTGACTCCCAAAGAGGTCGAAGAAAAAAAGGATGCAATACTCAATGAGCACCACAGACAAAAGATTGATTGAGTTGGCTGAGCAGTTTAAGGATTTGACGATTAAGAAACAGATGAAAATCCTGGCCTATAATGCCGCCCATTCAAAACTCTACTTTAAAGAGGTCCTCGATGAATTCGAGCGCACGCTCCTTCAGTCTATCCTGGATAAGTACGAAAACAACAAGCTCAAGATGTCGATGGATATCAAACTGCACCGCAATACCATTGCCCGGAAAATGGAAAGACTGAAAATAAAAGAAAAGAAGAAAAAGCCCAACTAAGGCCCCCGCCCCCCCTCTTCCGGGTCAGCCTATAATGCCCCGGCTATTGCCGGGGCATATAAGCTGTGTCTTTTTGCTTTATCCCGATCGGCTAGTTCCGGGATGGGAAAATCCCTTGCAAGGCGATGCAGTAATTAATGGCCTGGAAGGGTTGTAGGTTGCTATGGGTTAAGTTGGAGCCGCTGTAATTTACCGCCTGGCTGCTCAAGGTCGCCGGGGTGGTCACCGTGCCCTTGTAAGTCGAGGCCGTTGTCTTCGCCAGCATGGCCCCGGAGGCGGTTTTTTGCGTACCGTCTGCCGTAGAGGCCGTCATGGTGTGGTTGTGCTGGGGAATTTCGTTTACCCCCAGGACAACGTCCGCTATACCGGCTTTTTGGCCCATCGCATGGTAACTCAGACCCGTGCCATAGTGTATGGCCACCCGGCCCTGGAGGTCGGGCAGGCCGAAATTGCTTACCCCGTCACCGCCGTAGGTGGTGCCGAGGAGTGAGTACAGTGCCGAGTATTGGCTGATAGGGAGCAGTTGCCCCTGGCAAAGAGCCCAATTACTGGGCGCAAAACTATATGGAAACAACCTGATTTCTCCAAGAAATGGTAGCATGATAATCTCCTTATTTTCCCTATTACGCACGCTGCGGAAAGATCCCGGCCAGGGCGATACAGTAGCTGATCGCCAGGAAGGGTTGCATGTTGTTGTGCGGTAATCCGCCGCCCGTTATAGAGATGGAATTTGCGTGCATGTTGACCAGGTTCTGGGCAGCCGCATACATGTTCCGGCTTCGACCGACCGGGGGCACCTGGGCCAGGTAATTACTGGCCGGCGAGACATTATCCGCCTGGTCGTTGCTGGCATTGAGGGTGTGGGTATGGGCCGGCAATTGGTTCGCCGCCAGGCTGACAGTCTCATACCCGCCTTTAGCTCCCTGGTGATACTGGCTGGTTGCACCCATCGCCGCCCTACCCCGCAGGTCCGGTATACCGAAAGTGGTCACACCGTCGCCGCCGAAAGTAGTACCGAGCAACGCATAGAGGGTATTGTACTGGTTGATCGGCAACAGGGAGCCATCGCACCTGGCCCAATCCATAGGGGCCCAGTTAAAACCGAAGATCCTGATTTCTCCTACAAATGGTTCGCTCATGGTTTTCTCCTTTACTTATGGCCTCACGGGGAATAACCCCATCAGGGCGATACAGAAATTGATAGCCAGGTAGGGCATCAGGTTGGTATGCGGCTGGCCGCCCCCAGCCATGACGATGGAGCCGATGTTCATAGTGGTCTGAGAAGCGGGAGTGGGTAGATAAACATTCTGGCTGTTGTCTGTAGCCGGGACATTGGATAGCGGGGAGGCGGATGAAGCGCCATCGCTACTGCCCATCAAGCTATGGTTGTGGGCCGACATGTGGTTGATATCGAGGGTTTCGACTTCAGTGCCGGCCGCTTGCCCGATGTTGCGGTTGGTTAAACCCGAGCCCTGCCCATAGTTGATCGGCACGCGGCCCTGGAGATTCGGTAGGTTGAAATTGGTTTTCCCATCACCACCGTAGGTGGTTCCGATCAGGGAATACAGGGCCTGGTTCTGCACAATATTCATCAACTGACCGTTGCAATTGGCCCAGCCCCTGGGGGCAAAGGAAAAACCAAAAAGCCTTATTTCGCCAATAAATCCTTCTGACATTTTTCCTCCTTATTCTACTTCAGTCTGCAGAAGGCAGCCTGGTAATACATGCCATCCTGTTTCGGGTGGATGATCGGTACCAGGAACAGGTCGAACTCCCCCATCTTGGGGTGTTTGACATGGTGAATCTTCTGCTCGAAAATTTTATCTTTCGGACCCCGGAAGATCACGGAAAAGCTGTCTTGGTTCGCTTGCTTGGATTCCGTGATTTCCACCAATTCAACATCGACCTTGCCCACCGACTCGGTGTGAATTTCAAATTTAGAGTTCAGGTGGGGGTCGAAACTATGCTTTTTTAAAGTGTCAAGCATTTACACCTCCTTTACGATGTTTGATATTATCGATTGATGATTATACGCTTTTTAAAGTTAATCCACAAGGGGGACGATATCTCCCGGGCCAGGGCGATTTCTTCTTCGCTTAGCTCTGCCGGTGCGATCAAGCCATTGTTGCCCGGGCTGCGCTCATCCTGGCCGATCCGGGTATTGATACGGCGGGTCAATACCGAGGCATCGATCGAGATGGCACCGGTAAAATCCGCCAGTACCTCTAAAACCTGGTCCGGCCTATCTAAAATATCCTGGTAATCGAGCAGCAACAGATCTGGATTTTTTTCTTGGGCCAGCACCGATTCCAGGTTGTATTTCCAGGTTGCGGCCAATTGGTGCACGCCGTCTACACCGAAAACCATGTCCACGGCCCGGGCCGATTTTAGACAGGCGATCAAGTCGCGAACAATATAAATCACTTTCGCCCCAGGCATAACCTGTTTAAAGGGTGAAATCTGCGACCAGCCCCAACCGGCCACCTTGAAGCCCCAGACCGACCGGCCCTGTAAAACCGCATAATCGTGATAGAAGCGGAACATAGAAAAACAGGCCTGACCCAATTCCCGTTTGTAAGCAGCCATATCGGGCATGAGGTCGGTGATCCAGTCGTTGACCTCACCCTTCAGCACCTGGTGTAAAATGTCATCCCGCATCTCCTGGCCGTGTGCGTAAAAAAGGGCTTTGGATAAGTAGAAATTGAGAAAGATTTGCAGCTCGGTGCCGCACAGCTCACCGTAGACCAGCGTATTGGGCGCAGAACAGAGGAGCCGCTGCAAAAGCGTGGTGCCGGCCCGCACCGTGGGTGAAGAAACGATAATGGGCCGGTATTCTTTTAAGAAGTCCGCTGCCCCGGCAAACAATTGGGGGGTCATACCGGCTCCGGTGTCCGCTCAAAGAATAGGTACATGCCCTCATCTTTGAGCAAACGAAAACCCAGCCGCTCGCACCAGGCGCGGGAGCGGTTGTTATATTCCAGGTGCAGCCGCAGGGGCAGGTTCTCCTCGAAGGCACGAACCGCCAGGTCTTTTAAGATCAGCGAGCCGATACCCTGGCCGCGGAACTCCGGCAGCAGCACCAGGTCGATGAGCAGGATATGGTCATCTTGCCTGGCCACATAAAACCGGCCCACCGGCGCGCCATCCAGCAGGATAATGTCGAAGCTGGCAGCCGGGAAAACGGCGCGGTAATGGGTATATTGGGCTTTGAACTGCATGTCCAAAAAGATTTTGGCCTGCCCCTCATCCCAGCCGGTCATGGCTATCTCCTCGGCCCGCGTCGAGGCGTAGACCCGCTGCACAAACCCCATGTCTTCCGGCTTCTCGGCCCGAAACGCCACTCTTTTTCTTAACACTGTTCCCATTTTGCTACCCATTACTCCTGGATTTTAAAGAATTTATATTTTAACATAGAAGCCCGAGACCTGCAAAAAAAATAGGCAAAAAAGTTTCCTGTTTTCTCTTTGGCCTTCGCAGTCTTTACTCGGTTCAAAGGAAGGGCTTTTCCAGGAAAGAGCCGTTTTTTGGCCGGGAATACCCCCCGACCAGCAAGCAAAATGTCATAAAATCAGGTGATAGATTTTTGGAGCCGGGATGGGATACGGGCTTTGCGCAACAAATCGCCAAAATGGCTGGTGATGCCCACATCTCCCAGCAAGATAATGCCGACATTCTTCCCCTCTATCCTGGCGATCAATACCCGGAGGGCTTCCAGCCCCTCATCGATCTTGAACTCGATAAATGTCCCTGGTTCCCCGGCATAGATAATCCCGGGAACCGAGGAAACCTGGCTCTTGTGGAGCTGAACCAGCCAGGCCTTTTTCCCGTCATACACCCATTCCATTTCAATCGGGCCCAGTTGTTGAAAGGCGGAACCATAAAGGCCGCGGACTGCTTCTTTTACTTCGTCTGGAAGTTCTTCGGGCGGTCTACGGCCGACCATGAAGGCATCGCCGGCGCCTCTCACGCCTTCGATAAAAGGTTCTTGGCCATCCGGTTGCCCGGGGATCAAGGATCCCGAATACTCCGGGTGCACCGCTTCTTGAGAAAGTACCGAAGCTATTCGGGGCTGCCCGGGATTTTTGGCCGATTGCCGGTCCCAGTCGTCGATAATTTCAAAGGGATCACGCCAGCCGAAATAGGTCGGATATTTGCCGGGCGAGCGTACTTCCGGGCAGGTGCGTATCCAGGTTTCTGCTGTGCCGGTCTTCATGCCAAAAGTAAACGGGGCCACATGGCGGGTAACCACCGTGGTCATGGGCACCGGCAAACCGAGGACATCGGCGATCAAGAGGCCATAGACTTTATCCCCCAGCATACGGCTGAAATTATTCGGCCAGGATATATCCGGGATTACATCGGAGGCATTCACATCTTCCAGTTCCCAGATAATGGTATGGGTATGGCGGATACCGCGTTTTTTGGGATGGATGCTGAACTCGACGCGGTGGGAATAAGGGAAATTCAAGGTGGGGCGGAACCCATAGACTTTTTCCAAAATATTTAGGCCGATATCGCGGGGGAGCCGGCATACGCCCGGTTTATCCACGCATTTGGGCGTATCCCCGGGGGAAAACTCGAACACCTGGCCGATGGCCACACCCGATACGCCGCCATCATCGATATCGATCGTTTCATTGACGATTGAAAACTTGTTCTCCAGGGCCTTTTGCCGGAGAATCTCCATTACCCTGTCTGCGTTATCCAGGCCATAGTGGAGCGGCTCACCCTTTGAAATACCCGGCCGAAAGCTGCGGATATTGACCGTGCCTTCCGGGGAATTTTTCAGCAAATAGTCGATCCCTTCCCGGGCAGAGGAAAAACAATGATTCGGCTCGAAACCGGCCACCCGGGAAAACCGTTGAACATGTTCCGGGCCCGGGCCGAAGCTGATAAATTGCGCCACATTGCCGATCCTGGCCAGCCGGTCCAATACCTCGTCCTTTAGATATTCCCGGTTTGGATCTGGTTGAGGCAAGTCTTTGCCGACCTGGAAAAGGCCCCTGATACCGGTGGGTTGATGGCCTTCCCGGGAAATATAACTCTCCAATTCCCCGACCACCCTTTTCAGGTAAACCGAGTAACCGGCGGGCACAGAACTATCGCTCAATTCCTTGATTGCCCCGCTAATGAGATCGAGCCCGGCCTGGGGATCGATGACGGCCAACCGCTCATTCAATGTCTCGGTCCCGGTCAACATAGACATCAGGAACTCAAAGGCGCAGCCATTGCTGTACTGCCAGCCATCCAGGAATATCACCGTTTTCACATAACGCTCGATCACCTTTCCCCAGAAGTACCGGTAATCATCCTGGGTCCACTCCGGCCAATCGAATGCAGATGGATCGATGAGCACCGGGTAAGCCGGTTGGCACCGCTGACGCAGGCCGGCAATCTTTTTTTTGGCCTCTTCTTTATTGGATTCGATCACCCGCCGCTTATGGGCCTCTTTATAGGCCGGGCTTGCCGGGTCCAACTTGCAGCCATCTTGTCTGTACCAGCCCAGGAACCGGTGGCCGGTGGTAATGGGCACGGAGACATAAGCGTTCTCCTCGCCGGTAATCAAAGAATTAAAGAGCTCGATAATGCTATCGATGCCGCCGATGTCTCGGGGTGTGTTTAAAGGATCGCCGGTCATGTCCGCCCTCCTCGTTTGCGCTCGAAACCATATTTTAGTTGAAACCGGCCCATAAGTAAAGGGGGAAAAATTTTTTATTTTTTTCGGTCTTGACCCTTGACAAATTTTTTCGGTTTGTGTAGAGTTTATATCTCCAGGGTGTAGAGTTGGAACTGGAGGAAAAAAACGGACAGGAGGAAAGGAAATGACTGTCAAAAGCTTTAAATTGTGGTTGTACCGGGAGAAGACCAGGGCATTTTACCTGCCGCTGTTTGTTTCTCTCCTGGCGGTAATCGGTTTTGTATACTGGAAAGCGTTTATACCGCAAAGCCTGAGGGCCGATATACCGGTTCTCATCAAGGCATTGCTCCTGGTGATTGCCTGTGGATTAGTGTTTTTACTTCCGTTTCGATCCTGGGGCTGGTACTTTTCCTGGTTTCGCTACCTGGCTTATGGCCTGGCCCATTTGGTGGGCTTGATCCGCAAGGTATTTAAAAATACTTTCGTCCAGATCGTGATCGTCCTGGCACTGGTCACCTGGGGTTGGTTGAAACGGTTTTCGATCCTGGGGGCGGAACCGGGAGATCTCAGGAATATTCTTCTGCTATCATCGATAATCGAAATTGTAATCGTCTCCGCTGTCATCTTTGCTATCAATTGGTTTAGAAAAGCCAATAAAAAGGTCTTTATCTCCAGCTTTTTGAACCATACCGGTAAAAGCGAGTTAGATCAAACCATTAATGGCATCCCGGCCCGGATACTAAAAGAGATGCACCGGTTGACCAAATTGTTAAGAAATATCGATGAGGCCCAGCCCGATCAAAAAATGGGGGTGATTAAAGGCACGGTAGATACCCAGGATATAGGTAAAGCCTTTGAGGAACTCATCGGCCCGGAGGCCAGCGTAGAGATTAAGGGATTGGGAAAGTTCCCCTTGAGGCCCATGGCTAAGTTTTTTAGAGAAATGATTCACGGCCCGGTACTGACCGGCAGCGTGCAGATGAAAGGCGAGAATTTATTTATTACCGCCTGCCTGAGGGGCGGCGGTTTTAAGGAATGTTGGGAGATCACCATGGAGCAACTGGATGAAATAGAGACACCCCCCGGCTCCAGTCCTGATAAAGTATCCAGGAGGACCGATCGGTTCGTCAAGATGACCCATGATTTAGTGGAGATGACCGATTTGCTGGTGTGCCGCATCTTTACCGATATCTCCCGCGGTGCTTCCCCCCGCTGGCAGGCCATGAAGCACTATACCGACGGACTTAGGGTGTACCGGGAGACATTAAGAACGCAGAATAATAGAGTCCGTAACCTGATCGAAGCCAAGCGATTATTCAGCCGGGCTATCCGGAGCGATAGCGAGTTTGTCCAGTGCTATTATAACTTCGGCATCATCTATAAACAACTCAAGAGCGATGAATCGGCAGAGGCGGCCTTCCGGGAAGCCCTAAGAGTCGACCCGGAAAACCACCATTGTTATTACGAATTGGCTTATCAATATTATGAGAATGATAATTTTATCGAGGCCGATTGGTTTTGCCGGCAGGCCCTGGCCATCTGCCCCACTGACCCGAGGTATTGGAATCTATGGGGAGTCATCCAGTATTACAAATGGTATGAGCCGGCAAAAGATAATTATAGAGATACTTTGCCTGTACCCGGGGAAGTCGTTCAATACTTCGGTGTGGCTACGGCCTTGGCCTGGAAGGCCTTATGCCGGGAGGCCGTTATTGGGGAAATAAAGGCCAAGACCCGGGATATTGCCCAGCTTTGTATCCGCAACCTGGCTGAAGTAACCGGGCAGATGGAAGTGTATTGGAGCCGGTTCCTGTTCGGTCAGGCCCTATTCCTGGACCCGGATAGCAATGACCTCCATTTCGAGCTGGGGAAATACTATTTCCGTATGGATAGACTGAAAAAATCTTATAATGCCTTTAATCGGGTCTTTGAAGATGATGCGTACGTCGATGACCCCTTCTCTTATTGGGGATTCTATCTGAGTGTTAATGCTGAATTAAAGTATAGAAAAGATCTTAGACTGGGGTATAAAGAGATAGATAATATGTACCAACACTTCCTGGCTGCTGTATCCGGTCTCATTCACAATTGCCGGAACCCGGTAACGAAATTAGAAGATGAAATCAATTTGTTCAATAAAGTGGTACTAAAATCCCTCTATGAATTCGACAGGAAATATGACGGCCACATCATCAAATGCTTACTGGAAAATGCCGAATATCTGGGTCAGTGGGATAATATCGCCAGGTTTGTTGTATCGATGAATGTGTTTGCCTTCAGGGAATATTTAAATTTATGCTCGGGAGATTTCCTCAGATGGTACAGAGCCCAGATTAGAGTACTCATGGCCCGGTTTATCATCGATAATAAAAATGGTGATGATTTTGAAACGGCTATACGATTGCTTGAAGGGACAAAAAAATTGCTGGAAGAAGACTACCGGGGGGAACCCCAAATGTACCGGGCGGAGATAAAAACCCTGGAGATGTGCAGGTATCTGGCAACAGGATATTTTGAAAAAAAAGACTATGTAAAGGCGTTAAAATTTGCCCGGGAAGCGGTGCGCCTGGATCCCTACAATAAAAAAATACGGCTGGTGATCGGCAAAATCCTGGTCCAATTGCAGGATTTTGATGAAGCGATAAAGGAATTGACAATTGGCCTGAATCTCGACCAGGACGACCCGGCCGCTATCAAGGTTTTCCTCAAAGAGATTGTCGAGGCTTATATAAAAAAAGGAGGAGCCATTAAGGGGCTGATCAATAGGGAAGAAATGTTCAAGGAAGCGGAGAAACATCTTGACCTGTTACACAAGATCATCGAAGACAAATCTTCTAAAGACGAAGATAGCGAGACAGATGATAATATATATTTCCCGGAACTGTATGAAGTCCATTTTAACCTGGGCAGGGTTTGCCAGGAACTCAACAAATATGACGAGGCTAGATCCTATTTTGAAACTGCTGGGGAAATCGGGTACATGCTTGCCGGGATTGATGAAAAAGTATTGAAAAGTGTGGCAGGAGATGCCCGGGGCTAAGTAAAGAGGGGTGGGACCGGGTGGGAACTATATCTCGGCTGGCCGGTCTTTTTTTCCGGGTTTCGGTAGCCATAAACACCTATCAAAGATTTCATGGTAACGGGGATCCTTTGATTTGACCATGGTCTTCAGGTCATCTATCCGCGATTCGTTACCATAGGCCAGGTCGCGGATGCAGTGGGCGATGCGTAAGGGCGGCTCATCGCTAGCAGCGGTCAATTGCGCCAGGCGTTTAAAGAGCGATTCTTCCGGGGAATTATGATATTCAAAAAGGTAAAGCCATGAATCGACAATTAGGTAAGAGGCGGCGCCATAGATATCGGCCTCGCCTACCTGTCCCTTTTCAAAAGCCGTTTGCACCTGGTTCCACTCGCGCTCGTCAAAAAGATGGAGGCGTTGGGGTACCTGGGGGAGAAACCCGGCGCGCCATCCAGCAGGATAATGTCGAAGCTGGCAGCCGGGAAAACATTGCGGTAATGGGTATATTGGGCTTTGAACTGCATGTCCAAAAAGATTTTGACCTGCATCTCATCCCAGCCGGTCATGGCTATCTCCTCGGCCCGCGTCGAGGCGTAGACCTGCTGCACAAACTCCATGTCTTCCGGCTTCTCAGCCCGAAGCGCCACTCTTTTTCTTAAATGTGTTCCCATTTTGCTACCCATTACTCCTGGATTGAGAGCCTATATTTTACTCTAAAAACCCCAGTCATTCAAAGAAAATAAGCATAACAACGGCCTATTTTTCCAAAACATTGTAGATCGTAAAAGTACCGGGGATGTTTTTAACATCCGACCATTCGTCTACCTGTACGGTTCGGAAAAGGTCTCTAACCCGTATTTCCGTAGATGAAGAGATCAAAACCAGGCCGGCATCTGCCCGTGATTCTATCCGGGCGGCAAAGTTCACCGGGGCACCCACGGCGGTAAACTGGTCCCTAAAATCGGTCCCCACGTTCCCGGCCAGCACTTCCCCGGTGTGGATACCGCAGCCGAGGCCGATGTCGATCTTATCCGGTACATAGAGCTGCCACTCGGGCAGCCACTTTAAAACCAGTTTATCGAACTCAGGTTTTAGGTTCAATGCGGCGTTTATAGCCGAAGCCGCATCGGTCTTACCTTTGTCATCTTTGTGGTTGAGTACGCCGAATAGGGCCATAATGCCGTCGCCGATGAATTTATCGAGTACCCCATTGTGGGCAAATATCACCCTGGCGGCTGCCTCAAAATAGTCCTGCAAGAAGCCGGCGATCAATTCGGGCCTGGCTTTCAGGATTTCACATAACCAGGAAAATCCCCGGATATCCCAGAAGGCAATGGTCAGGACCCGTCTCTTGATGGCCAAAAGAGAGGGGTCTCTCTCGATCACATCGAAGACTTTGGGATCGAAATATCGGCGCATGAAGTTGATCCGTTGCGACCATTCCCGGTATCTGAGGGCGGCCCGGGTCTTGATCTCGATCTCTTTGGCGGCCATTAGACCGCGGATATTCTTCTCCACCACATCGAAAGCACCGTAATCGAAGGCAGTATAACGGTCGAGACTTTTTTCCTTGGCCGTGAACAGGATGGTCATCACCAGGGGATCGATTTGCCTGGCTTCCCGGATGATATCCATACCGCTCTGCTCACTCTCCATGACCAGGTCGGTTAAAACGACATCGACCGGCTGTTTTTCAGAGAGCTGTTTTTCCAGTATCTTTATCCCTTCCTGCTGGCTTTGGGCGGTCAGGATGATCCATCCTGGGTTATTATCGCCAAGCGCCCTTTTCAGGGCATCCAGGTTTTCTTTCTCATCATCTATGATTAAAATATGTGCCATCTTTTAACGCTCCTTGATTTTTTTGGCCGGTGCCTCTTTGGCAGGTTTTCTCGCCGGTTTTTTTTCGGCCAGGGGCAGGTAAATCTCAAAAACTGCCCCCTGGCCGGGAGTACCTGTTTCGATGATAGCGCCGCCGTGCCCATCTATGATGCGGCGCACCAGGGCCAGCCCCAGGCCGGTACCGTGCTGATAAGTGGTAAAAAAAGCATCGAAAACTCTTTTCTTATTCTCCACCGCTATACCGCGACCGTTATCCCGGACATTGATCAACACATACTCTTTGCTGGAATCGATAAAATCCGGTAAGGGTTTAGGGGCCTTGGGGGTAACCTTAAATATCATCTTCTTTTCCGGTTTGTCGAACCAATGGGCGGCATTGGCTGCCAGTTCATCGAAGCACTCGGCCAGTTTCCCCGGGTCAGCCGGGATGAATAAATCTATCGGGCATTCCACGTCGCAGGCGATACCCTGGTTGGTTAAAAGCCGGCAGGCATCTTCGATCAGGGGGCGCAAGAGTGTACCTGTTTTCTGGATATCCTGGGCCTTTTCCAGGGATTTGAATTGCTCGATAATGCTTTTGGCTTTCTCTACCGAGGAACGAATACCGGTGATCACTTCGTTCACTTCTGCGGTTTTGTTTTCCCGGATTCTCTTGACCAGGGGATCGAGGTTGGTCTCTATGGCAAAAATGGGGTTGCCGATCTTATGCGCGGCTGAGAAAGTGATGTCTTTCCAGACCGCATCCCGTTCGGCCGTGATGCGGCGATTTTTCTCAGCTTCAAGCTCGACATTTGACCGGACCACCCTTTCGGACAGTTCGCTATTTTCCATATATAAATCTTCATAACTTTTACGCGTCTGGGAGCGGATCCGGCCTTCGTCGGAGAAATACTTGTAGCCTAGCTGGGGGAAACGCTGGATGAGGGAAGTCAGATAGGGCTGATCCCAGATGCGGAACCGAAAATTGGCCAACGGCTCTTTACCCATGAAACGTCTCTCCGACACTCTCCGTTGAAGCATTTCCAATTCTTTCGACCGGGAAGCCCGGCGGTAATCGATGAGCAGGAGAGTCATGGGAATCTCAGAACCCTGGCGGGAATATTTCTCGAATCGCTCGGAGTATTTTATGATCCTTCTGAAAAAATAATAAGGATCTTCGCTCGCCATCATCAGGAGTTCTTCTGCTGGGGCATTCATACCCATAGAGATGAGCCAGAGCTCCCGGTACTCAAAGCCATCGGGGTCTTTGCGGGGAAACTCGGCGATAAGATCGATCTCCGGGGAAAACGAGCCCCACTCCACCTCCTGGAAACCCATCTGCACCAGGAGCTCCCTTAAGAGGTTCTCCGCATCTCTCTCGCCGATGCGCTCCCAATCGATGAAAAAGGGGGTAGAGAGGGGCCCGGTCGCCTGGAACATGGAGCGCCTGGGGGAATGGCGATATTCCAGGAGGGAACGGCTAATAGCGGCAGATAGCTTTTCTAGACCCAACAGCGTTTTTCCATAAGAAATGACATAAAAATCTGTGAGATATGAAGGTAAACTCTTAGAGGATTCATTTGCTATAATAATCAGACTTTTCCCCATAGCCCGGGCCATCCCCAACTCATAGAGCACATTGGCATTGGCATCCGTGACATCGGCAACCAGGCAATCTACCTGGCTGAGCTCGCCGATTACCCATTCGCTCATCGTCCGCGGAAAGGATTCAGCATTTTTATCGAAGAAAACCGCCTTAAAACCGGCTTTCTTTGCCCCCTCCAGCACCGCCTCCCGCACCGGGACAAACTCCTCCTGCATGGGCATAGCCACGAAACAACGTAATGTTTGAAGCTCTTCGCCTGGCATCGCTTTTTCCTTATCGCAGGGTAACTTATCGATGATGAACGATAACCGCTCATCTCCAGATACCAGGGATATTTTAATGGAAACAGGTGCAGATTGCAATAGCCCGACTATCTTTTTATCAGGGAAAGTTAACTTTTATCGGTTTACTACTTACTTCTCCGGCATGGGGCAGATCCTGCATTTTCGGGGAACCGGAGGGGCTAATGTTGTTTTTTGAACTGGGAGGGGGTTTGGCCGGCGAATTTTTTAAAGGCGTTGTTGAACACCGATTTCGAATAAAAACCGGTATCATAAGCGATATCGAGCACCGTCTTGTGCCCCTCTTTGGGGTCGAGTAGCCTCCGTTGTGCCTCCTGGATGCGGTACTTGTTGATAAAATCATTAAAGCTGCACCCCAATTGTTCGTTGATGATCTGGGAGAGGTAATTGGGGTGGATCATCAGTCGCTCAGCCAGTTTTCTTAAGCTCAAGTTCCCGTCCAGGAATATCTTCTCATCTTTCATCAGCTGGGTTAGCCGGGGCAGGATCTCGGCCACGCGTTCCCGGTCGAGTGCGGAAGTCTTATATTTCTCCTGGACGAGAGAGCGTTTTTTCCGGGAAATAAAGACCAGCACGCCCAGGAGGGCAGCCAGCAGGACCACCACCAGGCCGTAAAAGAGCGGGCTTTGCAGGAGCGGCGTCCGTATCTTGAAGGCAAAGGCGGCCTCTTTTGGGTTAAAGGGGCCATCGTCGGCGGCCGCCCTGAGCCGGAACCGGTAAGAACCCGGCTTAAGATTGAGATAGAGTGCCGTTCTCTGTTGCCCCAGCCCGGCATCTATCCACTCCCGGTCAAACCCGTCCAGCCGGTATTGAAACCTGATCTTTCCCGGGGACCGGAAACTTAAGGCGGTAAAATAGAACTCAAACATCTTCACGTCCGGCGGCAGCTCGGGATTGTCCAGCCCAACCAGGGGAAGATTATCGGCAATTACCTCCTGGATGACCACTGCCGGCGGCTGATCGCCAGTACCCAATCTCGCCGGCTCAAAAACGGCAATCCCTTTTTCTGTGGCAAAGCACAATTGCCCGTCAGACCGTCTGCAGGCCGCCGGTTGGCCGCCGATCGTACCGGCGCTGCTCTTCATGCCGTCTTTCTCGTCAAAGGAGACGGATAGAACCCGGGATAGACGTTTTTTTGAAAAATCTTCCAGGTCCGCGATTTTCACATAAAAGACGCCCCGGAATGAGCTCAGCCACAACCGCCCCTGGCCGTCCTCGAGGATGCCGCAGATATAATCGTTGGTCAACCCGTGTTCAGCGGTACATTGGGTTAGTCTGTCATTGTCCAGCCACCACAGGCCGCTACCGCGGGTTCCCAGCCACAGGCGATTACGCTGATCCAGGTGAAGGGAAATAATATCCGGGTCGAATTCCCGGCCGGTATCGCCCGGCAAAGGGGAGAAGAAGCGGTCCTGCCGGAACCCCAGTAAACCGCCTTTGCTGCCGAGCCATAAAAATCCCTGGCCCGAATCTTTCACCAGGTTGATTTCCCGGTAGCGGGCCAGTTTATCGGCCGGCAGATTATAATGGGTAAACCCCCGGCCATCGAAGCGGGATAATGCGGTTGGACCGGCGATCCAGACCATACCGGCCGCATCTGTACACAGCGAGCGGATGGTATTGGCGGTTAGCCCATTGGCGGTCGTGTACCGGTCCCATTTGCCATTAAATAGCCGGAATAATCCCTGGCCCAGCGTGCCGAGCCACAGGCTACCGTCCCGGACCGCAACCAGGGCCGATACGGACATTCCTGCTACCTCTTGCCCGGGTAGGGCGATTTCCCCTATTTTTGAGCCATCGATGCGGCAGAGACCGCTCTCCCGCAATCCAGCCCATAAAAAGCCATACCGGTCTTCGGCCAGGGCATAGACCACGGATGAGCTCAACCCTTCGGCCCGGCCTATGTTCTTGACCCGGGCCGGCTGCAATTGCACCAGGCCGCCCGTATAGGTGCCCAGCCACAGGCTGCCTTCCCGGTCTTCCAGGATGGCCCCGATGTAATCATCCAAAAAACCGTTCTCCGTGTTTAGAAGGGTAAGCACACCGTTCCTGAGCCCATAGAGGCCGCCCCCTTCGGTGCCGATCCACAGGGTCTTGTCCCGGTCTTCGTTAATGGCCAGCACTGGGTCGGTAACCGGGTTACCGGTTACCGGGGGGCGCTTGATTTTCCCCTCTTTAAGAAACAATAGCCCGGTTTCCGTGCCCAGCCACAGGGTACCGGCGCTGTCTTCAAAAAGGGCGGTGACCGGCTTCGGGGCAACACCTTGATCGTAGCCGAGCGTCTCGAACCTCTCCCGGTTTAGCCGGTTCAGTCCCTCCCCGTTGGTGCCCACCCAAATATCCTGCTGCCGGTCTTGCCAGACAGCGGTGATGGAATTTCCCAACAACCCCTGGTCCATGGTGAAGACCTGGAATTTCCCGTCTTTCATCCGGGTCAATCCATAAGAGGTGCCGATCCAGAGGTTGCCCGACGAGTCTTCCCGGATGACCCGCACCTGGTTGTCGGAAAGTCCTTCGGCAGCGGTATAAGTCCGCCACTTTCCTTCCTCGAGGCCGGCGAGCCCATCGTCCGTACCGACCCACAGGGTGCCCCGCTTATCTTCATAGAGGCAGAGCACGGCATCGCTTTTGAGCTCTTTGGTATTCCAGCGGTTGAAAATGCGGTAATTGGCCGTACCGTCGAAGCGTACCAGGCCAACCGGGGTACCGAGCCAGATGTACCCGGCCCGGTCCTGGATGAGTGCCGGCACCGAATTTTGCGGCAGGCCGTCCTCGATGTTCCAGGACCTGATCAAGAAATCCTCTATCTGCCCAGGTTTGAGACACAGCAAAGGCATAGAGAGGAAAAGACATAAATAGGCACCCAGGAAAAACGGTGCGCATCTACCGGGTAAAAAGCCGATCCTCTTCATAGGTTTTTTATTTTATCACACCCCCGGCCTGGCTGCAAGCTGGCGGATGGCCCTAAATCAGCCGGTTAATAAAGCGGTGACCCCTTCTCTACATTTTTCCCGCCAGGTGTAACATCTCGCTGTTACCGTCTGCGGGTTACTTGTGATGGTCCTGGAGGGTGAAGAATTCGTTATCGGCGACTAAATGCTCTATTGACATTTTAACGGTAAATTCTTAAAATGGGGGCGTTGTTTTGTTGGAAGTAATTAAACAGGCTGACGGAGGTTTTAAAAATGAGGAAAAGGCTGATTTTTCTCTTGGGGGTGTTTTTCTTCTCCTTTTCACAGGTGATTTTGGGTAACTGGGTGGCCCAGGAGCGGTTGAGCTTCGATCTCTGGACATCGATGACCACCTCGTCTAACCCATGCGCCATCGCTGCCGATGCTTCGGGCAACCGGCATGTGGTCTGGCGCGATGACCGGAACCGGCGGGGAACCAGTTACGAAATCTATTACAAGAAATACTCCCCCACATCCGGCTGGGGCCTGGAGACCCGGCTCACCTTCGAGGTGTTGACCGGTATCGATGGCCAGGGTAACCCCATCCTGCAAGCCCACAATAAAAACAACCCGGGTATCGTCGCCGATGCGGAGGGTAATCTCTTCGTCTCTTATGAGAATGTGACCGCCTCCAGCCCGTGCGTGTTGCGTTGGGATGCGGCCACGCGCTTATGGGGGGCGGAAACGGTGTTGGGCAGCGGCGGCCTGGCCGACATCAACCCGGTGCTGGCCGTGGATAGCGATAACAATGTCCATGCGGTGTGGCGGGCCCTGGTAGACGGTCATCCGCAGGTTTTCTATGGCCGCTACACCGGTGCTGCCGGCTGGGGCACGCCGGAGCAATTAACCACCGAAGCCTCGCAGAAAAAGACGCCGCTGATTGCCGTGGATGCTGCCGATAACCTCCAGGTGGTCTTTACCGATAGCCGGGACAGCGGTGTGGGCATCCATGACGAGATTTATTACAAGAAGAAACCGGCCGGCGGGCGCTGGTCGGGCGATACCCGGTTAAGCGTTGCGGTTGATTCCGATTCCCAGGCCCCGCACCTGGCCTGTGCGCCGGATGGAAACCTGCACCTGGCCTGGGAAGATGACCGGGACGGCAATTTTGAAATATATTACCGCTGCTTCGCTGCGGCTACCGGTGCCTGGGGCCCGGAAGAGCGTTTAACTACCGAAGGCTCCCCGTCGCTGGATCCCCACCTGGCCGTCGATTCATCCAACCAGGTACACCTGGTCTGGCACGATGGCCGTTACCTGGGCGGCGGTTCATTATCGCGGCTTTCCCTGTTTTACAAGAAGAAAACGGCGGCCTGGGGCGATGATCTGCGCCTGGCCCGCCAGGGTGTGCAGGGCTCGCTGGTAGCCGATGCGGCCACCAACCTGCACCTGGTCTATACGGCCCCCCTGGAGACGGTCGGCAACCCCGATATCTATTATTTGAAATTCGATCCCTTCATCACTGATAGCCCGCCGCCCAATGAGGTGGTGCTGGTGCTCGACACCTCGGGCAGCATGGCCTGGGACGATGAGGGCGCAGTACCGGCCCGGCCCGAAGATTCCCGGCTCTTCCGCGCCGGTCAGGCCCTATCCAGTTTCCTGGACCGTTATAACCTGAGAAACGAGAGCAAGGCCTATTTCGGCCTGGTTACTTTTCCCCATGCCAGCCACGCCTGTCCTTCGGCGCAGGATGTCATACCTGGGACCGGTCCCCTGCCCCAGTTGAACGATGTCACCCGGCTCGATGCCATTAATCATGTTATCCCCGGTCTGACTGCCCGCGGGCGCACACCCATGGTCGAGGGCTTGACCCTGGCCTCAAGCCTGCTCACACCCGACCGTGCCCCGCAGATGATGCTCCTGGTCAGCGACGGTTTTCACAACTGCCCCAGCCGCGACTTCCCGGCCGATTTTTTGGCCGGTTTGACCGTGCCCATTTACACGGTGGGTATCGGCAGAGCGGTGGAGGTCGATTTACCGAAACTCGATGAGATCGCCGCCGCCACCGGCGGCGAGTTCCGCGATGCCACCGCCGCCTCGTCTCTGGATCTGGTCAGTTGGATGAAGACCATTATCCAATCGGTGCTCGGCCTGGAGGCCGAGTGCGACCCGGCCGGCGTTATCTCCAGCGGCCAGAAGATCACCCATCCGGTCTGGATCACGGACCGGGATAGCGATATCTCTTTCGATATCTCCTGGCACCTGGCCAACCCGGATAGTATCGAGTTTGTCCTGCGCACACCGGCCGGCCGCTTCATCCGGGCCAAAGACAGCGGCCGGGTCCCCGGCATTACCCACATCTCGCGCCCGACTTACCAGGTATTTTACCTGGAAGAGAAATTCCTCAAGACCATGCGCCGGGCCGGGAAATGGACGATCGAGCTTTTGGGCCGTAACACCGGGCAAAACCTACCGGAAACTTACCAATATGGCGTGACCATGCGCTCGCCCTTGAAGTTGCTGGTGGAATTCAACCGCCGCCAATACCGGGTAGGCCAGCCGGTGGTTATCCAGGCATCTGTCTGCGATGGCAAGAGAAGGTTGCCGGCTGATCTGCGGCTGAGTATTCGCTCTTCGGCCCAGGGCCCGACCATGCCGAGCCAGGAACCCATTCGACTGGGCGACAGCGGTAGGCAAGGAGATTTGAAGGCCGGGGACGGCATTTATACGTTCGTCTTTACCGGCACGGCCACGGACGGCACTTATACGTTCGACCTGACCGCTAAGGGAAAAACGTCATCCGGCCAGGTCTTTCGCCGCGAGCGGATTTTACAGCGATACGTATTGTCAAATATAAAAAAGAAGGAGCCCGTTTATTTAAATTTAAAAGAGCTCCCCAAATAAAAGGAGGTAGACATGATGCGATTTAAGACGATCGGTTTGTCGATCCTGGTTTTAATTGCCCTCTGGTTCCAGGTCGGCTGTATTTTGAATTCCCAGGGGCTACTCGAGGTGACGGATACCATTGTCTCTTCCCCGCCCCCCGACGGTTGCCTGGGCGAGTATTACTTCTATGACCTCAATTCTTACATCCGCGTTTCGGGTTCTGTGGCCGAATTGACCTTCAGCCGGACAACCAGGGCCTTACCCCGGGGGCTGAGCCTCGACGGCTTCACCGGTATCATTTCCGGGGTGCCGGAAGAAACCGGCGAATTCCCGTTCCATATCGAGGCCCGCGATACCACCCCGGCGCGCAACCTGGTGCAACAGGAAGATTTTACCATCCGCATCAACCGCTTCTCGATCATCACCACTGCCCTGCCCCCGATCTGCACCGGCACGAGTTATAATGGGGCGATTACGGTGTGCGGCGGTACACCCCCGTTTACCTGGAGCATCGCCGATGCCACGCCTTCTCCCTTTCCCTTTCGTTTCAGCGAAGTCAACCCGACCGCGGCCCGGGTCAATGCCCTGACCGGCACCCCAGCCACTACCGGCGACTATAGTTTCGCGGTCACTATCACCGATTCGGCTATCCCGGCACAGACCGTGACCCGGGTGTTTACCCTCCCGGTGACTGGCGATTTGAGAATCACCTCCCCCCATTATTTGCCCGCCGGCGCAGTTGGACGGGCCTATGGCCCGGTGTCCCTGACATCCTGCGGCGGCACTGTTCCCTGTACCTGGAGCCTGGACACAGACAGCAGTCTGCCCCCGGGTCTGGGCCTGGCCGCTAATGGTGTTATCAGCGGCACACCGACCGTTGCCGGTATCTATACCCCGGTAATCGGGGTCAATGACAGCGATCATCACTTTGTGACGCAAAATTTTGTCTTTGAAATCACCCCCACACCGATGGATACCCGCCCCATTTCTATTCCCCTGGTGGAGTGTGCCGGTATCGTAACCTTTTATATCGGCAGACCCGGCGGCTTAGGCGAACCCTTCTGGCAATTGGCTCCCGGTCAATCCTTTCCCCCCGGTGTGCTTGTCGATGGCGACGGCATCCTTTCCGGTATGCCCGTCATTCCTGGGGCATTTACGTCGGTTTTTAACGTTTATGACGGCCTAACCGGCCCCACCAACCCTTATACCATACCGGTTACCTTTACGGTGATAGAAAATCCCCGGGACAGCGGCATCACTCTCGAACGGGTGCGGCAATACACTGCTTCCCCGGGAGATCCCGATTACGATCCGGACCGGATCAATAGAATATTCCTGGGCGAGACTACCCTGCCCTTACGAGTGGACTGGGAATTTACCGATGCGGCCTGGGGAGCGGCCTGGTATGCTTCACCCCGCAAACAGGCCCGGCTCAAAGTCATCGGCAACTGTAGCGCCGAGATTACCAGCACCGATTTCGTGGTCGGCAACCGGGATGGAGATCCCGAGGATGAATATGTGGCCCGGTTTACCATTCCCAATGTGGCCGCACTCATCGACACGGTCGGCGGTGTGGCCGGCAGCCCGTACTCTTTCAGGCTGGTCCTCGATTTTACCGAAGCCAACCCGACCGATCCCACCGGCGTTAAGGCCGGCCGGATAGCCGACATACCGGTCACCGATATCCCACCCGAATGAGGGCACAAGGAGGAAGAATATGAATAACCAATATTATGTGAAGACCCTGCGCTGGACGGCCCTGGTGTTGCTGCTCGTGGCCGCCCCGCTGTTTTCCCAGCTCGAGATTATGCAGTATACGGTGGCCAGTGGCGGCGATACGCGCGGTATTGCCGTTAAAGGTTATCATGTCTACCTGGCCAATGGCAACAGCGGCTTGAAGATCATCAACCTGACCAATCCCCGCTACCCCCTGACCACCGGGGCATTACCCCTTAACGGCCGGTTTTGCGACCAGGTGGCAGTAAGCGGCAATATGGTCGGCTTAACCGATACCGATAATGATTTTATTTGTTTCGTGGATGCAAAGGATAAGATGCGGCCCATTCTCAAAGCTGCTTTAAAAGCGGGGGGCGATATACCGCGGGGCCTGGTCATGTCCAATGGGAAAGCCTTTGTCGTTGAGCGGGGCGCCCACATGGCCGCGCCGGTCTATTTTTCCGGTGTCGAGGTATTCGACTTTACCGGTACCACGGTACGGAGCCGGCAGTTGACCGCGATCGCCGATGTCCGCGATGTGGCCGCCACCAGTCAATACCTGCTGGTGGCCACCAGCCACGACATCCAGGTTTTCAGTCGCACGGCCGGCGGTTTTGCGGCGATGCCGGTGACGACGGTCGATTTCCCGGTTGGCGAAGAGATCGCGAGTATCACCCTCCACGGCCAGTACCTATTCGCTTTTGGCAGAAACCAGCTCTACGTTATCGGTCATATCCCCCTGGCCCTGGTCCCGGTACCGGGATCCCTTTCCCCTGGTTTACCGGCTAAGTCGCCGCTCTCCCCGGCACTGGCTAAAGAGATAGCCAAAAAACCCAGCCTGAAGCTAAAGATATTGGTGCAGGCCGCGGTTGCCGGCGATACGGAAAACCGCCGGATCGATGCGGCCACCATCGTTTTTGGCGGCGGCAGCACGTCGCGGCCAAAAATTTATCTCCTGCTGACCACCCGTACCAGCTATGGTCTCTACATCTTCGATCCCGCGGCCAAAACCCTGACGCCTTTCGACATCTTCGATTGGCGGGCCCATGAACACCTGGTGCTCTACGATATCCACGAGGCCAGCGGTGGGGAGATCAGCATATACGACGCTGCTTTCCCCGAATACTTTGCCCCGGGGTGGAACTGTGGCGGCGTGATGGGTATCGGCGCCCTGGGCCCGACCGGTTTCGGCTACGCCATTATCGACACCCACTGACGCCCGCCGAGCCCCGGATTTGGGTTAATGTTTTCCGGCTCGCTCGTGGGTAAGCAGGGCCGCTTTTACCACCAGGCCGCCGCCATAGCCGGTCAGCGAGCCATCCTGGCCGATCACCCGGTGGCAGGGTACGATTAAGCTGACCGGGTTGCGCCCGGAAGCGCCGCCCACTGCCCGCGAACCGCCCGGCTTGCCGAGCTTAAGGGCGATTTCCCGGTAAGAGGCGGTTTTTCCCGGGGGAATGGCGAGCATGGCCTGCCAGACGGCCCGCTCAAAGGCACTGCCTTGCAAATCCAGGGGCGGCGTCTGCAAGCGGTTAAATTTACCGGAAAAATAATCTTCCAGCCAGCGCCTGGTTTTTTCGATGACCTCATCGGTTTGCTCGACGATGTCATAGCCCGGGAAGAAACGTCCGATGCGGCGAAATAACAAATCCTGGCGCTTCTCTTTGACAAACTCCAGGGCGCACAGGCCCGTAGCGGATGCCAGGGCCACCATATCCCCATAGGGGGTCGTTAGCAACGTGCGGTGTAATGCTTTCATATTCGTCCTCACTCATCCCGGTATTGTAGACTAAAGATCGCCCCGGAGTCAAGCCGGGTCGGCAAAAAGAGCGATCAAGGATCCCCAAAAGTCGCCGGGATGGGATATCAAGCCATCATCCCCGGCCCCGTGATTAAGTGCGCTTCCTTTATTAGAATGGCCTGTACTGGGCTTTGGCCTGGGAGCGGATGAGACGCCACTCCTCTTCGTTCTGGGGCGGGGGTGTCCGCTCGGCAACCGGTTTTTGCTCGAGGTGCAATGCCTGGGTGGGACAGGCGGACACGCACAAACCGCAGCCCAGGCAGCGGTTCGTATCGATCCTGCACACACCGTCTTCGATATCCAGGGCTTTGAATAGACAGCGCCCCAGGCAGATGCCGCAGCCGTTACACAGCGCGCCATCGATGGCCGCATAAAAATCGGAGCCGGCCACAGAATTGAAATTACCGTATTCGGCGATGCCCCTGAGCAAACCGCAAGCGCAGGTGCAGCAGTTGCATATATAAGTAACGCCCTCCCGGAAATTGCCGGTGGAATGAACCAACCCCTCTTTATCGGCGCTGGCCAGGACATCCAGGGCTTCTTCTTTACTGATGGCGCGTATCACGTCGGTACGATCAAAGGCATTGGCCCGGGAAGAGAAGGCCAGGCAGTTTTCAATAGTGTGGTTGCACCCCTGGCCGATTAACTTTTTCTGCACCCGGCAAATGCAGTTTAACACCCCCCAGGAGAGGGCACCCTCCAGGTAGCCGGAGGCCCGCTCGTAGGGCATGACTGCGATATTGATCGGGATGGCCGTTTGCACCGGGATGATGCGGTGCACCGATGGTTTCATGGTTAACATTTTGTACAGGGCTTCGTGGTAATAATCCTCGAAGAGTTGGGCAAATTCTTGATCGATCTGGGCATTCTGGCGTTCATAGAAGCCGACCACAAAGGGCATTAATTTGAAGGCCAGCCCGCCCTGCCCCCGTTCGATCTCGATCAAACCTTTCTGGACCATGCTTTTGAGCATGGCAAAGGTGGCCCGCTCATCCCGGCCGGTCCGGCCGGAAATAGCGGCGGCGGTCTGGGGTTCGAGGCTCAAGTGGCAGGCGAGCCCCGCCTGCTCGGGTGAGAAGAGCTTGGCCAGGATTTTCAACTCCACCCCACTTTGGGTGGGGGGAAAGCCGTTGGGAAGCCGGTCAAGGATTTGCGCCAATTCCCGGTAGACATTATCCATTTTTAAGACTCCTCTGCAGTTCCTGGCCCACCATTGGGATCATCCCCACTCTTAACACCGAGGGCCATATAAGGAACCTGTTTCGCATTTTCATGGGTCAAGTATACAAGAAATCCATCCCCATTGCAACCTTACAAAACATCAGGCCCCTGGAATTTTTTCACTCCGGGTGTTGACAGGCAGGGGAATCATTGCTAAAATCCGGCTATGATAACCAGGGAAAAATTCATTTTAGGTTTTTTTGTGTCTGTATGTCTCCTGGCTGTGCCCTTGATCGGCCAGTTCCAGCCCGATCCCTTTGCCAATTCCCGGGAACCCGATATCCGGGCAGAGGCGCAGTACGACCAGGGATTAATCCTGTTCCGCTTCAGCCTGGCCGATAATTTCCATATCACGGACCTGAAGCATAAGTTCTTCACCATCGAATTGGAGAAAAACGATGCCGTGGAGATCAGCCGGGCCGAGTTTCCCGAAGGCATTGCTTATGCCGATGAGCAGGTGTTTAAAGGGGAATTTGCCGTCAAGCTCTTTGTCAAGAAACTCCGGGACATAAGCGGCCCGGTAGATATAAAATTTACGGTTTCTTACCAGGTCTGCCAGGAAAGACCGCAGGAGGTCTGTTTTGTGCCGGATTCACAGGCCCTGACCGTCAAGGTCGAGCGGGATTTTGAGATGGCTGCCGGGGTTTCGCTCTCCAGGAGAGACGAATCTTATGCGCAATGGGTGGAGCGGGTCATCAAACAGGAGCTCGAGGAACGCTCGGCCTTCCTCTTTGTGTTGGTTTTTATTGCCGGTTTCTTGACCAGTTTTACCCCGTGCGTCTACCCGGTGATCCCGATCGTCATGGGCTATGTGGGCACGCGGAGCGGCAAGAGCAAATGGCGCGGGTTTTACCTGTCGATATTTTTTGTCCTCGGCCTGGCGCTGGTCTATTCCATACTCGGTCTTTTGGCCGCTACTACCGGTACCATGATGGGCATTTCCTTCCAGAACCCGGTGGTGGTCAGCGTGATCTCGGCCATTTTTATCATCATGGGGCTTAGTCTGGCCGGGCTTTTCGAGATCCCGGTGCCGAGCTCGATCTCTTCGAAAATCCAGGCGAGCGGCAAGAGCCAGGTCCTGGGTGCCCTGGTGGTGGGCGGTGTCTCCGGCATCATTGCCGCCCCCTGCGTGGGCCCGGTGTTGATCGCTTTGCTCTCCTGGATCAGCCAGACCGGCAACATCCTGCTCGGCTTCTGGCTCACCTTTACGTTCTCTCTCGGCCTGGGTACGATTTTCCTGGTGGTCGGTACTTTTTCCGGTGTGGTCGCGGCTTTACCCAAAGGCGGCACCTGGATGAATTATATCAAATACTTCTTCGCCGTACTACTGATCGGCGGCGGTATCTACTTCTTGAATACCATCACCGCCCCCTGGCTGGGGCTTTTACTATGGGGCATATTCCTGGTGGCTGCGGCCATTTTCCTGGGCTTATTTTCCCCCCTGGAAGCAGGGGCGGTCAAGCCCAAATTGGTAAGAGTGTTTTTGGTGCTGCTCTTTTTGGTCGGTGCCTTCCTGTTTATCAAAGCCCTCGAGATGAAATATTTCCCCCAAAAAGTCGGCCCGGCCATTGAAAAGACACCGGGGCTCCCCTGGATTTCCAACCTGGACGAGGGAAAACGACAGGCCAAAGAGCAGGGTAAGAGGCTGCTCATCGATACGGCTGCCGATTGGTGCGTGGCCTGTAAAGAACTGGATGAATTCACTTTCCGGGACCCGGGAGTGGCTTCGGCCCTAAAAGATTACCTGCTGGTCAGGCTCGATTTTACCGAAAAAAACACCACCAACGAGGAGATGCGCCGGGCATTACAGGTTATCGGTATGCCGACGGTCATTTTCCTCGCTAGTACCGGCACTGAAATCGGGCGCTTTTCCGGGTTTAAGAATAAAAAAGAGTTTTTGCAACTGCTGGATTCCCTGGAGTGATATAGCTATCGGCCGGGATTATGTGGGATTATTTGCGTAAAAAATCGTCCTGGTAACGAACGATATCATCCTCGCCCAGATATGAGCCGGTTTGCACCTCGATAAACACCACCTCTTCCGTACCGGCATTGCCGATGCGGTGTTTGGCGCCGCAGGGAATAAATACACTCTCATGGACAGTCAGGGGAATTTGGCGCTCGTCCAGGGTGACCAGGGCCCGGCCCTGGATAATGACCCAGTTTTCGGAACGGAAGCGATGACTCTGAAGCGAGAGCCTTTTTTCGGGCTTGACCACGATGCGCTTGACTTTGAGATCGTTTTCTTCGAATAATATCTCGAAGCTGCCCCAGGGACGTTCTTCTATATAATTTTTCGACTCAGCCACAATGTCCTCACATTCGTTGTTTTTAAAGGATCGGTTATTTTTCTTTCTTGAGTAGCGCCAGGTCGGTATCGACCATCATTTGGACCAGCTCTTTAAAGGTGACTTCCGGCGCCCAGCCGAGCAGTTTTTTGGCTTTCGTGTAATCGCCGATCAGTACATCGACCTCTGCCGGCCGGATGAGTTTGGGATCGGAGACCACATAGTCCCGGTAATCCAGGTCCAGGTGTGAAAAAGCCACTTCTACAAGCTCTTTGACCGAATGGGTCTCACCGGTAGCGATCACATAATCTTCTGGGTTTTCTTGTTGGAGCATCAACCACATGGCTTTGACGTAATCCCCGGCAAAGCCCCAGTCCCTCTTGGCTTCCAGGTTTCCCAGGCGGAGCTCTTTTACCAGGCCCATCTTGATGCGGACCGCGGTATGGGTCACTTTGCGGGTGACAAATTCCAGTCCGCGGCGCGGCGATTCATGGTTGAACAGGATACCCGAAACACCGAAAATATTGTAGCTCTCCCGGTAATTGACGGTGATCCAATGGCCGTAGATTTTGGCCACGCCGTAAGGGCTGCGGGGGTGGAAGGGGGTGTTTTCATTTTGGGGGATCTCCCGCACTTTGCCGAACATCTCCGAGGAGGAAGCCTGGTAAAAACGAATTTTGGGGTCTACCGCGCGAATGGCCTCCAATACGCGGGTGACGCCGACAGCGGTGAATTCGGCGGTCAGCACCGGCTGGTTCCAGGAGGTGGGGACAAAGCTCATGGCCGCCAGGTTGTAGACCTCGTCGGGCCGGATTTCATCCAGCATCCTGACCAGGGAGTATTCGTCCAACAAATCGGCCTGGTGGATATGCACCCTGTCTTTGATATGTTCGATGCGGTCGAATTTTTCCATGCTCGACCGCCGCACCATACCGTAAACCTCATAGTCTTTGGTCAACAAGAAATCGGCCAGGTAAGAACCGTCCTGGCCGGTGATACCGGTGATCAGTGCTTTTTTTGCCATCTGCACTCCTTTTAAGATACACCATTTTATCTGAAACCCCGCTTTTAGTCAAATAAAAAAAAGCCAAGAAAAACGTAAAGACCAAATACCGGTATAAAGGCAACCGGTATTTGGTCTTTTAGAAGGGATAAATCGGGCCCGGCTATTTGACGTAGAGAATGACCGGCAAGGCCACATCGACGCCGGTAATAAGCTCATAATTATGGGTTTCACCCCCATTATCCTGGCGGTCCGTGCCGATGCTGTAGAGCACCTGCTTTTCTTCGTTCCAGCGGTAGGGTTGACCGGAACAGGCATCCAGTATTTTGTATGACTCCAGGCCGGCCAGTATCTCCGGCACCGGCTTGTCGGGCGCATACTTTAGATGCAGCTCGGCCGAAATCCTCACCATGTCGTACAGGGCCTTTTTGGCATAGGCTTTAAAAATGGCTGCATAGAGCCAGGTTTCAGAATCAGTGTCGGGAGGGTAACCAGCGTAAGTGGCGAGAAGAATTTTCCCCCCGGCATTCCACAGCCACCAAAAAGGGCCTTTTTTGATCGGTCCTGATTGAATCACGGGATCCTGCCATTGGTAGGGCGGCGTCTGCTCCAGGTGGATGAATTCTTTGAAATACGCATCGACATGATTCTTGGTGCGGTTCTTCTGCAAAAAAAGAGTGACCAGCAGGCGGTCCCAAAGCTTGAAGGGCTTGATGTCGCCATTATCGTAAGTGAAAGGATGATCGATGAAGTTAAAAGTAAACCCTACCACTTCGCATATCAGGGATTGCCGGGTGCCGAACTCTTCATAGGTCATCGGCGGTGTCCGCTTTAAAACCATTTCATAGACCGAAGCCGGGCAGTCCGGCTGGTTCATGACATCGCCGATAGCTTGCAGGGACAACTGGATAATGGCTTTGCCGATAAGGTTGATAATCACGACCCGGCTGCCTTTCACGGCCCGCTTGCCGAAATCGACCGTGTCGAGCAGGTTGGAAACGCCCGTTTCCCAATCGCCTTCGATGGCAGTCAATACATTGACCGAGGTGTACAGCTTGGCCGCATGAAGCCAGGCGAGCAGGTTGGGCAGCGGTGCATCGACTTTTGGGGGGATAAAATCCTCGAATTTCGGGCTGTCGATCATCAGGCGAAACCGATCAACCATGACCTGTATCTCCGGGGCCAGGGGAGAGAGGTGGGATTTTAAGGATTTGGCCTCCTGGCACCAATCTTTACTCGCTCCCAGGCCTTTCGAATCGATACCGATTTGCTTGAACTTGGGCAGGTATATCTCTTTGTAAACCTCCCGGTGTCGCTTAAAATCGAACGCTTTCAGGTATTTTTCGTTATCGAGCTGGGGATCGAAGAGCTGCCGGTAATTCAGGCGGATGGAATCGGTAGCGATATCGGTCTTTGGCGGCTCGATCAGGGCCCAGAGAAAGTAAAAGCCGTTGTCTTTTTCAAAGGATGCCGGCGGGATGTTGCGCATTGTAAAGAGGTCGGGCGCCGGGCTGGCATCGAAACGGTGCGCCGCTACCCAGACCAGCAGCAGCGCCAACAGGATCAACAAAACGCGGATGATAATTTTTTTCATTTTAGCCTCCGGGAAGTAATATAACATGAAAACCGGCCGGGGAGGTCTTTCAGCTATCATTTGTTTTTAATCTTTTTGTCACCGGTTTATCATCACCGGTTTTCATCCAGGAACCGGGCCGCCGGGGGTTATCCACCCAATTTGAGCTTATACCCGGCCCCATGGATGGTCAGGATGTGAACCGGTTCCCGGGGATCCTCTTCGATTTTGCTCCTGAGCTTGAGGATGAAATTATCGATCGTGCGCGGCGACGGGAAATAGTCATCGCCCCACACGGCATCGATCACCTGGTTGCGGTCGATCACCTCGTCCGGTCGCTTCACCAGGAGCTTTAATATGTCGCATTCACGGGGCGACAGGGGGTATTCCACCCCGTGCCGCACGACGGTGAAATGCCGAAAGTTGATGACCGCCTGGCCGACGGTAACCGTTTCTTCCGTCTCCCGGCGACCGGGCCGGGCTTTACGGGCGCTCCTTTTTAACACCGCTTTGACCCGGGCCATCAGCTCTTTGACGCTGAAAGGTTTGGTCACATAATCGTCTGCACCCAACTCAAACCCCAGCAGCTTGTCGTTCTCCTGGCCCCTGGCGGTCAACATGATAATGGGGGTGCCCCGGTTTTGTTCCCTTATCTTGCGGCACACATCGAACCCATCCAGGCCGGGCAGCATGATGTCGAGTATGATCAGGTCGGGATTTTGCTCAGCCGCCAGCCGGTAGCCATCTTTGCCGTTCTCGGCCGTAGATACCTCGAAATCATGGAACTTAAACGTATCTGCCAGGGCTTCGACAATCGTCCGGTCATCTTCGATAATCAGTATCTTGCCGTTCATCTCGCCTCCTTGCGGCTGGATATGGGCAGGTATACGGTAAACCGGCTGCCTTTGCCCGGTGCGCTGGCCACGGCGATCCGGCCGTGGTGGGCCGATACGGCATGTTCTACCAGGTAGAGTCCGAGCCCGCTACCGCCAACCGCCTGCACGGCGCTGTCCGGCGACCGGTAAAACCGCTCGAATATCCGTTTTTGCTCCTTTTTCCCGATCCCCAGCCCCCGGTCTTCCACCGCCAAAACCGCCCGGTTTTTCTCCCGGAAGAGCCGGATAGCGATGAATTTTTCGCTCAGCGAATATTTAACGGCGTTTTGCAGCAAGTTGACTACGATTAAGCGGATAGCTTCAGCATCCAGGGAAAAAGGCGGGATCGTGTCGTCTATTTGCACCTGGACCTTATAACCGAGGTTTTGCATATAGGGCATATAAGAATCCAGTACACCGGTCACCAGCCCGGCCAGGGAGACAGTGTTAAAGGTATAGCGTTTTCGACCGGCCTCGATGCGGGAAAAATCAAGCATATGGGTGATCATCTCGTTGAGCCGGTCGGTCTCGGAGAGGATGGCCTGGAGATACTCCGCCTGTTTCTCCGGGCTGCCCACCCAACCCAATTGGACCTTTTCCGCCAGCATGCGGATGCGGGTCAGGGGCGTCTTGAGCGTATGAGAGGCGCTGTCGGTGAAATCCGACTTTAACCGCACCAATTCCGCTTCCCGCGATAGATAGCGGTAAAATAGGACTATCCCCAGGCTAAGCGCCAGGAGCAAAGCCGTCATCAAAAGGTAATTGGAGCGGATTTCTGCCTGTGCCTGCCGGGCAAAGAAATCCTTTTGATCCGAATACAGGGCCAGGCTCCGGCCCGGGAAGAATTTTTTTAACCCTGTTGTGAGCAAGGGGAAGCCATCACCGCTGGCCGGTTGACTGCCATTTTCCGGCCTGAGCACGAGATGTAAACCGGCCTTTTCCAGGCGCCGGCCGGGCATACCTGGGGCCTTGACGATATCATCCAGGGCATCACCGGAGACCATGAAGCCGAAAAAGTACTTGCCCGCCCGCCCGGTCGCTCCCAGGCGTTCTCCCGGTATTTCTTTAAAAACCACATCGTAACCGGCATTAACGACCGGGTTTTCGATCGATCGCCAATCGAACTCCCGGTCCGACCGATTGGCGTCGCCGGTCCCGGGCACACGCCAGCCACGCGATTCTTTCAGCACCCGGTAGAATTGCGTTTTCTCATCGGTGGTCAGGTAGAATTCCTGGATTTTTTGCAAGCGGAAGGTGTCCGGCGGCTGCAGGGCCGAAGCCCCAGCACTGCCGTCGCTATCGTAGTCAAGGTACCGCCAGTTTAAAGAGACCTCCGGGTCGGCCAATTTACGGAATCTCCCCGTTGTTGCCGGGGACGACACGTTTTGGTGCACATACTCCAGGGCTTCATTCTTAAAAAAGGCGAATTGCCCCGGGGCCCGGGAGATTTCGTATTGAAGGATCCCGTCGTAGATCTCCAGGTAAGTCTCCACCGCCTGGTCCCGGTTGCCCAGGTTTTTGTGACAGAGGGCCAATTGGCGCATCCCGTTAAAATAGAGGGAGAAATCCCGTACCCCCGGTCTGGAAGCGGCGCAAAAATCGATGACCGCTGAGTAATAACGCATTGCCTGGGGGTATTTGTGCAGTTTAAAATAGCAGCGGGCCGCGGCATTGAAAATATAGGGTTTTACCGCTTCCGATCCGGTCAGCGATAAACATCTCACATAGTGCTTCAATGCTTCCTGGAAGGCCCTTTCTTGAAACTCCAGGCGTTCGGCGCGCCGGTAAAGGGCGGCCAGCTCGCCGGAGGTTATGCCCGGGAACCCGGGTTGCACAAAGGGGATAGCACTCTTTTGGGAAAAAGGGAAGACAAATTCCCCATCGGCATCGACCAGGAATGGGTATTTGACCACCGGGTTTGCCAGGAGTATCTGCTTCAGGACCGGCTGGAAGGAGTCGGGCCAGGCTGCCCCGGTCGATACGATCGGTTTTGGGGCCAGTTGTAAGAAGGGTTTCCCGACTGCGGCCTCGATCCTATTTTCCATGTCCTGGCGGATGATCTCCAGTTCCCGCGCATATCTCTCTTGCAGGCTGATCTCCCTGGCCCGCTTCTGGTGAGAGATCGACAGGACACCGGTGATGCCGATAACCAGGCTGGGTATGATGACCGATAACATCAAAAAAACGAGTCGCCCCCGGTATTTCCTATCTATATTCACCATCTTTTTTGCCATTCCCGCCTATCCCATCGCTGACCACCGGGCGTGAAAACTGTGCCCTGGATCGCGATCACCAGGCTACGGCGCCGATAATCGCTGCCATCACCGGGACGAATAACCTCCAATTGAGTTGTCTTTTCCGGCTTTTCCTGTCATCTATCGTCATCTTACCTCCATTTTCAGACAATCATCATAAAACATCGCCCCCAAAATGTCAACACCCGTTTCCTTTTTGGAAGTGCCTACATCTTTAGGGAAGTTTCTGTGGATGAGGGTCAGTCATTGTCGGGGAGCCCTTTGTTCAGAACCGCGGCCATGATATCGAGCTTTTCGATTACCTCGGGGTGAATCTCCTCGATCTTCATTTGGGCGGCAATCTGGAAATAGTCTTTTTTTGATAGTTTACAATCGGCCCGTTCTAAAAATGCTGGAAGGATGGACTTGCTGGCCGGGGTAGCCAATAGGTAGTCGCTGTCTTTGAGGGGGTCCTTGATGGCGGCCGGCGGAAAGTTTTCCTCCAAAAATGTTTGACCATTTTGGCGTCTCTCGAGAGAGAACAAGTCCAATTCATCTCCGGCCACAAACCGCAAGAGCGCTTCTGGATGGAGGAAGTAATTTTCTACCTCATAGCGGCGCCAGCGAAGTATTCTTAAGTTATCGGAGCTAATCTCATGATCAGGCAGGTTCCGGTTATCGCCGTCCAGCAACAAAACGCCCTGGATTTCCGGGAAAATGGCTTTGAGAGCAAATAAATGTGCCCTTGCCTCCCCTACGTTCCGGCCATGGATGGGGAAAACAAATGGCGATCCTGCGAAGCGCATAAAGCCATGCTTGGCGATACGCGCGAATTCGGCCAGGATTTTAAAATCGCTTTCGTCTTCCGCATATAAAATATGTTGCCGGTTTTCTGCGGTCAGTATTTCAAGGGAAGAAAGCCGTTTCAGGGCCTCACGCACCTGGTCGCGATGGGTTTCCACCGACAATCGATGTGGTCGGCCATAGAAAGACAGGATATTTTCCGGCCCAGTGTCCTCCAGGATGATCTCCGAATGGGTAGAGATGAACAACTGGCATCCCCGTTTACGTGCGACTGTACGTAGGCGGTCATATACCTGCCGCTGGAGAATGACATGTAAATGTGCGTCCGGTTCATCGAGCAGTAAAATGGAAGCGGACCGGGCATAGAAGAAACCAAGGAGGGTCAAAACCTGGTGAAACCCGCTACCGGCGGAGGCGATATCGAAAGCCGTCCTGGCATTGCTATGCGTATATTCGATGCGGATAAACGGGTCCGTGGCTTCCGCGTATTGGGGGCCTTTGAGTCGGTAGCCGAAGAGATCGTGAACATCTTTTGTTAACGCTTCCCAGTGGCCGGTATTTTCTTTCTGGTCTAGTCGATATACTTCCAGCAGGAGATTTCTCAGGACATCGCCCGGTTTTCCTTGACCAATCAGACGGTTCTGGAAACCAAGCTGAAGACCGGTCTCCTCCGCGCCGATGCCCGAAAAAGGCGGCACATGGACGATTTTTATCTCACGGGCATCGGGCGGGACCTCGGTCACTATATCCCCCGTATCATCTGCCAGCTTGACATGAATCTGTTCCTTGTTGGCGTAACGCAATGTCACCTTCAAATGCCATTCCTTCCCCGATGTATCCCGGCCATACAAGGTAACGCCGACCAACTTGGGTTGCCCAGCTTTACTGCCTTCTTTCTCGCCCTCACTGTATGCCGTATCGCGATCAAACCAGAGAAGGTTCATCTCGCGTAAAGGAATGGCCGTGAAGTCGCCGCGAGAGATGGGAATACCGGTTCTTTGCCTGGCCCTGGATGATTCTGCATGTTCAGATAGCCAACGCTGCAAAGCCAGGTTCCATACTGCTACCGCTTGAAGGAGCGTCGTTTTGCCCGAGTTGTTCGGACCAGCCAGGACAACATCGTTATTTAGGTCGAAAGATTCAGATTCGAAGCGTTTGAAGCCATCGAGTGTTACTTTCGTGATCATCGGTTTTCTCCTATTCGTATACCACCGGCTCTACCGCCTCCTGGATTTATGTGCGGGCCACTGCTTTTACGCCGCCTCTCCGGCCCAGACCGTAACCGACCCGGTAGACATCCGGCAGATTGACCCGATCATCCGTCATGCGCTCGAACACCCCCAGGGCTTCAAGATCGCGCCTGATGCCATCAGGCCCTTCTTGTGCACGAGCCGGTGGGAGTTTGATTTCTTTTTTTGAGATAACTTCGTCGAGGCTATTTAATGTCTTTTCCTTATCCCATCGGCTGGCCACGTCCTCGAAACGGCAGGGGACCGTTAAACCTGCCAGCGGTTTCATCAATAGCTCTACCCAGGGATAATCTTCCTGCATCTCCCTGACCCGGATCTGCGATGCTTTCTGGACACCCCGCTTAATACTTTCATAGTAAAGTGGGAATTTATAATCTGGACGTGGAGTGTCTAAAGCGGTGTGCCGAAGAGCGGCCAGGAAGCTCCTGGGGCTGACCTGACCGTTGGCGTCCCCCAGGTGGTGGGGTAGCCAGGTGTAGGGGAAGCCGCGGCGTGAGTCCCGTCCCATCCATCCCCCGGTAATTGTATGAAAAATCGATCTCTGGGCATTTTCTTCGTTACGTAGCCTGTCCGGGACTATCCAGACTGAACCGAATTGCGCCCACATAGCACCAAGAACTCTTTCACAATGATCTCTAAAGGGTTCACCTCTTTTAGGTTCATTGCCGAGGTATTGCCAGAGAAGGCCGTACAAATCATGGAGGGGCCAGCGTAATTCCACTTTCTCATTGAGTACCTTGGATGAATCGGGAAATTCGATTGTTTTCGTATCGGCCAGGTGATCCGGGCGGACAAAGGCTTTTGGCCGGATACGCTTGTAGGATCTGAATTCCAGTAAAACTTGCAACAGACCGCGGATAATCTTTAACATGGTTGGCCAATCATCGGCCGCGCGGTCCAGGGCGTCGAAAAGGACGAGGTGATGAATGCCTTCTATATCAAGCTTTTGGTCGGCATCGAATAGTAGGCGCTCCGTCTCTTCCGGGTGCTCTTCTAGCCAATGAACCTTATCAAGCCAGCTCTTTCCTATCAGATCTTTCTCTTTACCGGAACCCTTGATAACCTGGAATAATACGATCGTGCGCCATATTTGCCGGGGATCAAACCCTTTGCACAATTGTTTAAGGATATCTTTCCCGGGGTAATCGTTGGGTGATGAGCGTTCACCGAATCCGACGGATACTTTTGTGTTCCCACTAATACCGGATCCCGGCATCATGTGTGCCACCATTTCGCGGTGCTTTTCCTCTTGCAGGACTGTCCACCAAAAACTTTTGCCGGCCCCCCGGATACCCACTATCAGCATGTAATTGGGGTGTAAGGCCCTGGCGTGTCCTGCCGGGGTGAAGGTATACCGGAGGTCTATCTTCTGCCCGGAAACCGCTGTTTCCTGGGGCAAAGCATCTATTATCAGCTCTCTTATTTCCTGGGGAAACCGGTCATCGCTCATGCGCCTCCTCCTTTTTAAATACCCAATTTTCGGCATCGGCCATGAATTTACCCAGCGATGCTTCGACGATCTGTTCATCGATACCGGCCGGACTTCGAGTTGGATCGAATTCCTGTAATGCCCGGTTCCAGAACACCGGTAACGGATAGTGCGGGGCCTCTTCGCTGTCCAGATCGAAGCTAAAAACATCATCGGTAGACGCTTGCGTCTCATCGTAGAGGTGGTCCCGGAATAAATCCCAGGAGTGCTCGCAAAAACGCTTGAGGTGATCGTCCCGGCCGGTCTCCGGCACCATGCCGGCCACCATCTGCAAGCGTTGCCGGAACTCCCTGATCCCGGGATGGTCCTTCCAATGTCGGAACAGGAAAGTAAACGCGGCCCATGTCTGGGGAGAATCGACGGCAAAAAGTAAAGTATCGGCATCCATGCGGGTGACCAGGACAGCGGCGATGTCATGAATACCGGCCCGACTGTCCAATAGCACAATATCAGGCTTTTCGTCGGTTTCGATTCGCTCCACCAGCCGTTGCACCCTTTCACCCCAGGATTGAATAGTAGTTCCGTTGGAAGCTGAGTAGCAGCGGGCCAACCTGGGCAAGTAATCGCTGGTTTGGCTCCCAAAGGCCGGTACGATGCGAATCTCTCCCGACAGGTCCCTGCCCAGAGGGCTGGTTGCGATCATTGATTTTTCCACGATCTCGGCTTGACCGACACCGTCTTCCACGAACCAGTCCACGATGCCGTAATTGGGTAAATATTCCGGGGGGAGAAGGGTACTGCTCACACCCGGGGACTCCAGGTCGAGATCGAATAACAGGACCTTTTTCCCTTGTTTAGCCAAACGCCAGGCCCAGATGACCAGCGCCGTCGAACGTCCGACCCCACCTTTGATGCCGAAGAAGGTTACCCGCGGGTTTGTGGTTTTCCGTTCCAACTGGCGTCGCATCCAATCCTGGCCGGTGATTTGCCGGTCGAGGAGATAAATTTTTACTCCCCCCTCTTCAGCAAGCAAACGCCGATCGTTGCTGGCGCGGATATCGTCTGCCGAAACCAGATCGCCAGTGAATAACACCGCCTGTTCAGGAGGGAATCCATAGGCACCCAGGGCTATGCTCAGTTCGTTGGAAAATTGTCCCAGGATTGCTTTTGAAGCATCTTTTTGCTTGCCCGGCAGCAGCACCCGGATGCGGCCACGCAGGTCGCGCACCAGCACAATCTCATCACCGAGAGCGGCGCCAACGCCCCTGGCCTTTTGCATGGCAATATCCAGGGCGTCGGTAAACAAAACCGGTTTCTGCTTGTTCATTTGATATCTCCATTCAAAATAGCGATTTCAAGAATCTGCCAGGTTGTCAAAGCGGCTTGCCGATGCTTCTCGGTGGCTTCACGGGTTATACCTGACCGGTTTTCATAACGCTGTTCAATATGCCAATCATGAAAAGGATTTGAATCGATCAGCCTGGCCGCATAATGCGCCCCATTCATAGTATGTGCAAATGTAACGAACTCCTCCCACAATTTATTGATATGAACACGGTGCTGTTTTTCCTCCGGTGCTCCATCTTTTCGTGGCAACATACCCAGAGAGAACATTACGGCTTTCAATGCACATTCTGCGGACAAGCCGTACAGGTGGTCCGCATTGGCTAATCTTGAGTCTGCCGACAAAAACCCCGCGTCTTCCCAATGACGTTCAGCAGCATCACGGAAATCAACCGACATAATTTGCCTCCCTATAACCTTTAGAACGCCAGACGGTTTCCTAATGGCCAACTAAAGGTCGGTTCTATATTGTAATGGAATTAAGCATTTTCGTCAACAGGCATGGCCCCATTAAAATCTTCCCACATCAAACCGGGCCGCCCAATATCGGGATTGGGTGAATAGGCGAAGGATTTTCTTTTGGTTAAAGGATAATTATGGTTTGGGGGTGGGTCATAGAGAGGAAAATGGCTCCTCGGGCAGGATTTGAACCTGCAACCTAGTGATTAACAGTCACCCGCTCTGCCGATTGAGCCACCGAGGAACGCATTTTAGAACCTATTAATACCAGAATTTTTACCATTTGTCAATCACTTCCGGCAAAAAAATGAGGGAGCAGAATTTTTTCGATTTTGAGTTCCCACTGCTCGGAAGCATTTTCAGCCAGGTAGAAGTACTTCCCCTGGTAAAAAGTGTAGGCGGCGCATTCGATGGTGTTGGCGTCTGCACCGGGGAGATAAACTTTTTTTAAGAGCTTCCCGGACCGGTCGAGGATGTAAAATTCCGCCGCTTGCCCATCTGTCCGGTAGGTATGGGCGTAAATCTTCCCGTCGTCTAGCCGGAAGTCTTTCAAGGCCGGGAAATGACCGGGAAATTGCAGCATTTGTTTCAATTCCGGGCTTAAGGAGCGGAAGCGGAGGTCCTGTTTGGCCCAGGCCAGGGTTTTATCCATAAAAGCGCGGGTCATTTTCTGCCTGGGATAGTCCACTTTGATGGAACGGATTGGATCACCGGCAACATTGTAGACGTGGAGGAGGAAACCGGCCTCCTGGAAATCATAGACGAACAATTCCCGGTTATCGGTCCTGATCAGCAGGAGATTGGGCATGATGTCGATTTTTCCCACTTTGAGGTAATGGGGGGAGGTGCGGGAATAGACGGTCTTGATCTCTTTCAGATCGGGGTTAAAGATGACCGCCCCGACTTTGGTGATACCTGATTCCTGGCTGATGACCGTCTTAACCATGGCAAAATTCTTTTCCAGCGGTACCACCTGGGTGGCAATGAAAGGAAACCTTTTCTCACCGATGTACTGCCCCCGGCGACCGAAAATGACCATTTTCGACCAGGAGTGAACCAAAAGGCCTTCCGACAGGAACTGGAGTTGGAGCTTGTAGCGCATATGGGGATTGAGTTCCCCGGGACCATCGCCCGTTCTGCCAAACCGGGATATGAGCTGAAAATCCTTGAGCGAATAGACATAAACGCTCGCCCCCTCCAGGACGAAGAGATCATCGCCATGGACAGCGATCTGTTCGGGTTTGAATAGTTCTCTCAACACGATCGCCTTTTCTGCAGCCGCCAACCCGGTGGCCGCCAACAATAAAAAACCGAAAAAAAACTTTCTCATCCTCGAAAGCACTCCTCAATATTCCATCTCCCTATCGGCCCTCCGGGAAAGAAAGTGGTGCGTCAATCCCGGAGGACATGAATAGGGGCAAGTGCAAGAAAATATGAATACCACAAAAGGAGAAAATTGGCAAGCCCCCAAAGAGAAAATTATTTGGTCAGGGAGGCGGTTTTTAAGACCATGCCTTCCGGCTCTGTTGGATAGATACCCTGGAGTAGGAGTTCCCGGCCGGTATAGATGGCGGAAAAGCCGAAGCGTTTTTTGATGTCCCGGATGCGGGCGCTGAGTTTCTCGCTCTTCAGGGACACAAACGGCAAAAGCCCCCGCTCCTGGGTGATGTCTTCCACCTTGACACCGACCAGCCGCAGGGGGCGTCTCTTGCCGGCCATGAGCCCGTCGAGAAGGAAAAGAGCCGATTTCCAGAGACCCTGGAAGGAGAAGGTAGGGAATTCCAGGCGGGTCCTTTTGGTGAAGGTAGAGAAATCATCGAAGCGCACTTTGACCTCGATACGGCCGGCAAAGAGCCGGTTTTCGATGAGGAAAACGGAGAGCCGGTCCACGAGGTAGGCGAGGTGGGACATGATGAGCTGCGGGTCGGCGATGTCTTCGGGGAAAGTGGTTTCCCGGCTGAAGCTCCGGGTCCGGGGTTCCCTCTGGGCCGGGAAGCCGGGCCCGTGATGGAAATGGGGGCCGATGGTGCGTTTCCAGATGGCCGGGTAAGCGAGCCGGAGCTGGTTGACCCGGCTGATGCCCAGGCCGTGCAGGATGAGCAGGGTGTGGGGGCCGATGCCGGGGATTTTCTCTAAGGAGAGGTGGGAGATAAAGTCTTTTTCATCGTAGAGGAAGAAGAGGCTGCCGGGTTTGGCCACTTCGGTGGCGAGCTTGGCCCCGAGCCTGGAGAAGCCCAGGCCACCGGAGACGCGGAGACCGATCTCTTCTTCGACGGCCTCTTTGACCTGTCGGGCCAGGTGAAAGACCGAGGGCGAGAGATAACGGCTGCCGCCGAGATCGATATAGGCTTCATCGATGGAGAGGGGCTCGACCCGCGGGGAGAACCGGGAGAGACAGGCAAAAAATTGTTTCGATATCTGCTGGTAGATGTGATAGCGCCCGCGCCGGAAAATGCCCTGGGGGCATTTCCTGGCTGCGGTTTTCAAGGCCATACCGGAATGGACGCCGAATTTCCTGGCCTCATAGGAGGCGGTGCACACCACCCCCCGTTCATCGGGCATGCCGCCGACAATGACGGGCTTGCCCCGGAGCGATGGATCGTGCATGATCTCCACTGCGGCAAAGAAAGCATCGATATCGATGTGGAGGACAACCGGGCGGGGGTCTGTCATGGCGCTATTCACCTTTAATTTTTCTAATACTTACGCAGCACGCCGATGACTTTTCCGACTATCTGGAAAGGTTCGTGGATAGGGGGATATTCCGGGTTTTCCGGGAGTAACCAGTAATGATCTTTATCTTTCTTGAGCCTCTTCAAGGTGATGCCCGAGTCTTCGAGCAGGGCCACCACCATCTCCCCCGGTTGGGCCACCGGGGTCTTCTTGACCACCACGATATCGCCGTTCTGGATGTAGGCATCTTTCATGCTCTCGCCCTGGACGCGAAACCCGATCACATCTTTTTCGTTTTCGACCATCCAGTCCGGGAGCTTGACCTCTTCGCCTAAGGACTCGAATATTTCTATCGGGTTGCCGGCCGGCACCACGCCCACCAGGGGGATGGAGGGAAATTCGGCGGCCACCTCCCAGTACCGCCCATCTTTTTTGAGATAGCCTTTATCATAGAGGCGGTAAAGGTAAGCGTGTACGGTGGCCGGGGAAGAGAGTCTAAATTTGCGGCCGATCTCCCTGACAGTCGGGAAATAGCCATTCTTTCTGACCATTTTCTTAAGGGTTTCAAGGAATGTTTTTTGTTTTTTGGTTAGCATTTGTTCGCTCTCCGTTCGCCTATATTATAGTATAGGTATCTTTTTTTGTCAACCTGGGGAAATTTTTTTTTGCCAACCATGTTCAGATGGGCAGGAAACCCAGGTAATCCTGCCAGTTTTTTTTCTTCTCCGCCGGGGAAAAATTCTCCCTGACCAGGGATTGAAAGGCGGAAACAGCCATCAGGCTGGAGAGATCTCGCTCACCGGTGCGGGTACGGGCGATGAAATCTTCGATGCTGGCATAGCCCATACCCCGCTGCTCAACAATCCCGCCGGCCGATTTGTGGCCGATGCCCTTGACGAAGATCAACCCGGTGCGAATGGCCCCGTCCTCCTCGGTAAAACCGATCCGACTGCGGTTGATATCCGGGGGCAGCAGCCGGATATCCCATTTTTTGGCCTCTTCGATGTAGAAGGGTAGGGGGTAATAGCCGCCGCCGGAATTGAACAGGCGGCAAAAAAAGGTCTGTGGATGCCGGGTCTTGAGCCAGGCGGAAATGTAGGCGGAGTAGGCGTAAGAGATGCTGTGGGCCTGGTTGAAGGCGTAGAGGGAGAAGTTAACGGCGATTTGCCAGAATTCTTCGAGCTCTTTTGACTGCCAGCCGTTTTTTTTTCCTTTTTTGAAGAACTCTTCCCGGTATTCCTCGCCTTTCTGTTTTTTCAGGTAACGTCTGACCATCTCGGCCTGTTCCAGGTTCCAGCCGGTGACTGTGTGGAGCAGTACCGATATCTGTTCTTCAAATATGATCGCCCCGCGGGTGTGGGAAAAAATTTTACCGAGCAGGGGGTGCAGGGGGGCTTTCCGTTCGATGTAGGCCTGCTTCATGCCGGATTTGGCCGGGCCTGGCCGGATGATGGCAATGGAGATGGCCAGCTCATGGAGGTTTTGCGGCTGAACTTTCTGGAGGTTGTCGCGGGCCAGCGGGCTTTCGAGTTGAAAACAGCCGATTGTCCGGCCTTTCTGTATGTTTTCCCAGACCTGGGCATCCGCGGAGTCAAAATCCCGGTCCAGTGCGGTCGGGGATATGACGTCAAAACCCCGGACACCGAGCAGGTCGAGCTTGAAGATGCGCAACCGTTCGATGGTATCTTTATCCCACAGGGTTTGCGAAAACCCCTGGGGAGATGCCTCGACCGGGAAAGATTTTTCGACCGGATCGCTGGAAAAGACCACCCCGCCGACGTGCAGCGAGAGTTCCTTGTAGACCCCTTCGAGCAGGGCGGCGCGGGTATAGATGGGGGCCAGCTTACCTTTTCCTTTGCCGGTCAACTCGGCCGGGGAGGCGAACATGGGCAGTTCCTTGCTCATTTTGTGGGCCTCTTCCGGCGTTAAGCCGCCGGCCCGGGCTACCTCGTAGAGGGCGGAGCGGGCCCGGAAAAATTTGTGGGTGGAGACAAAGGCCACCCGGCCCCGGTATTTTTCGAGCACCCATTGGAGCACTTCTGGCCGCCGGGAAGAGTCGATATCGATGTCGATATCGGGCAGGTCGTCCCGCAGGCTGTTGACGAATCTCTCGAAGAGAAGGTTGTAATGCAGCGGGTTGATGCGGGACAAACCGAGCAAGTAGAGGATGAAAGAGGAGACGCCGGAACCGCGCAGGTTGAAGTAGATGCGGTTCTTCTTACAGAAAACGGCGATTTCGGCAGCCACCAGGAAATAGGGAGAAAATTGCATGTCCTTGATGATGTTCAGCTCACGGAAGGTGCGCTCACGCTCGGCCAGACCCGATTCTCTTTCCCGGATCTCGCGGTTGACGATCTCTTCCAGCCTTTCGTTGGGATGTGAGGCGTCTTTTCCCGGCGCCGGGATGTCCGGGGGGAAAATATGGGAAAAATCGAATGCGACACGGTCTGCCAGGGCAAAAGTATTCTGCATGGCCTGGCGGCCGGTTTCTCCCCACCGCTTGCTGATGGCGCTGCCGCTGATCGGTCCATAGAGATAGAGATCGCTGTCTTTTTCCAGGCGCGGCAAAAGCTCGGACAGGGGCCGGTGATTAAAGATCGATGCGGCCACGGCATATTTTTCCGGTTGGTGGAGCCAGCGCAGGGGCTGCGCCCAGACCAACTGGAGATGAAGATCATGGGCAATTTTCACAATTTCACGCCGGGTGTGCCATTCGAGACCGATAAAGAGGTTGGACGGTGAAATGTTTTTCTTCAGGCTAGCGATGGCCGAGGGGAGGACGATTTGTCCCTGGCCAGGGATGAACACGGCCAGCACATCGGTCAGGCGGGAGAGTTTCTTGTCGTTGAAGGATGCTACCAGGGAAAAATAGCCGTTGCGGGTGCTGGGAAACATCACCAGGGCGCCCAACCCCTGGATACGGATTTCCAGGCCGGGTAGCAGTTTCATACCCTTTTTGCCGGCCTGCCGATAAAAACTCTCCCAGCCGAGGATGGAAAATGGGTCGGCCACAGCCAGGGCGAGAATTTTTTTTGGGCAGAGGAATGCGGCCAGCTCGTCGGCAGCCACTGCGCCCTTGCCGCGCGAATAGACCGAATAGACCCGCAAAGGCACGTAATCAAAGATGTTCGATTGTTCGCTCATTGTTCGTATCTAATATAATACTTTTTTTATCCTTTGTCAACAAATTTTTTTACCGGCTTCACACTTGACAGGGAACCAGATTTTTGATAATCTAAAATCTGATCAAGGGTCTATGGCTCAACGGCTAGAGCTACCGGCTCATAACCGGTTGGTTCCAGGTTCGAATCCTGGTAGACCCAATCAAAAACCGCGAAGGAGTCTGATTGAAACAAGGAATCGAGAGTTTATATTCGCTGCAAAAGAGTGATGATGGAATCAAATCGCTTGACGACCTGATGCAGGAAATCCCCAAAAAAATCCAGGAACTCGAACTGGAGCGGGACGGGAAAAAGGCGATAGTAGAGACTGCCGAAGGTAAGCTCCGGGAAAATGCCAAAGAAAGGGAAAAGCTGGAGAAGGATATCCTGGTGGTCAGGGAAAAGATCAAGAAATACCGGGAGCAGATGGGCAAGGTGACCACCAACAAAGAGTACCAGGGATTCATGGCTGAAATCAAATTCGAAGAGGGCAATATCTCGGCTATCGAGGAAAAGATCATCGAGAAGATGGTTGAATCCGATGAAATCGTCAAAGAGATCAGGGAGAGTGAAGTCGAGTACAAAAAGATTGCCGGTGAATACAATAAAGAGATAAAGGTGTTGACCCAGGACATGGTAGACTGTAAAACCAGGATGGAGGAGGCAGGAAAGAACCGGCAGGAAATACGGGGCCGTATCCCGGCGGCCCTGCTGAGAGTTTACGACCAGCTCTGGGAGAAAAAAGGCGGCAAAGCGGTTTCCTATGTGGAGAGTGATTTTTGTGGTGTGTGTAACGTTAAAATCCGCCCCCAGCGTTTAAACGAGATCATTGTCTGCAGCGACCTGTTTTTTTGTGAAAACTGCGGTCGGATATTGTTTTATCGGGTGGATCGAAAGCAACCGGAGGCGGTGGCGGCCAATTAGCGACAGGTATTGGGCCTTCATGTCTGAAGTAGTCATCGACGTTGGGGTTCATATCCATTTCTTAATATGCGGTCCAGGTTAATTTGCCGGTATTTGCCCCGGTTTGCAGACGGAATCGATGCTCCCATGGATAAGAACGAAAAACAAGCAAATTCAAAACTAATCCAGCGATCGATAAAGGAGTTATCCCAATGACCAGGGAAGAACAAGACAAACTGACCGAGATTGCCCGGCAGATCAGGATTCGCATCGTTAAAATGCTGGCCCAGGCTGGCTCAGGACACCCGGGTGGGTCCCTGTCCATGGCCGAGATCATGGCCTATCTATACTTTAAAGAGATGAACATCGACCCGCAAAATCTGCAGGCCGCCAACCGGGACAGGTTCGTCCTCTCCAAAGGACATGCCGCACCGGCGCTGTATGCCTGCCTGGCGTTACGGAATTTTTTCCCGGAGTCGGACCTGCTCACTTTAAGAAAGGTCACATCCCACCTGCAGGGGCACCCCCACCGCCTGGGCACACCGGGAGTGGAAGCTTCCACCGGCTCGCTGGGCCAGGGGCTGTCTATGGCTACCGGTATGGCCATCGGTTTACGCATCTCCGGCATCCAGGCCAGGGTCTTCTGCGTAGTTGGAGACGGTGAATCCCAGGAAGGTCAAATCTGGGAAGCGGCCATGAGTGCCGGGTTTCGTAAGCTTTCCAACCTGTGCGTGTTCCTCGATTATAACGATCTCCAGATCGATGGCCGGGTCTCGGCTATAAAAGATATCCGGCCGATCAAAGAAAAATGGGAGGCGTTCCGCTGGCATGTCCGGGAAATCGACGGCCACAACCTGCTCGAGATCGCCGATGCGGTTGAGCGGTTCAAAGCAGAGACAGAGAAACCGACCATGATCATCGCCCACACCGTTAAAGGCAAAGGGGTTTCCTTCATGGAAGACCAGGTCGATTTCCACGGTGTGGCGCCGACGCGGGAAGAAGAACAGGTGGCCTTAAAGGAGCTGAACCATGCCTAAAGAGAGTATCAGACACGCTTATGGAGAGACCCTGATCAAGCTGGGCCGGGAAAACAAGGATATCGTGGTACTGGATGCCGACCTGGCCAAATCGACGCAGACCATCCTGTTTGGTAAGCAGTTTTCCGACCGCTTCATCGATGCCGGTTTGTCGGAACAGGACATGATCTCCACGGCTGCCGGTATTTCCCTAACCGGCAAAGTGGTCTTTGCTTCAAGTTTTTGCGTCTTTTTGGTCTGCCGGGTCTATGACCAGATCCGCCAATCGGTCTGCTACAATAATGCCAATGTCAAATTGGTCGGTACCCATTCGGGGTTGGGTGTGGGCGAAGATGGCGCCACCCACCAGGTACTGGAGGATATTGCCCTGTTAAGACCCCTGCCCGGCATGAGGATTATTGCCCCGGCCGATGCGGTCGAGACCATCCAGGCGGTGGAATGGGCGGCCCGGGAAGAGGGGCCGTTCTTTATCCGCTTGACCCGTAACAAGCTGGAAAAAATCTACGACGACACCTACCGGTTCGAGCTTGGTAAAGCCTCTTTGCTCAGACCCGGTAAAGATGTGGCCATATTGGCCATCGGCGCTATGGTAGAAAAGGCCCTGCAAGCCGCCCAAATGCTCGCCTCCGAAGGCATCGAGGCGGCGGTGGTCAACTTTTCCTCTCTCAAACCCCTGGATGGGGAAATGTTGCTTTCCCTGGCCCGCACGACCCGGGGCTTTGTCACTATGGAGGACCACTCGGTTTTTGGCGGCCTGGGCGGTGCGGTGGCCGAGTTTTTGGCCGAAAATCATCCCAGCCGTTTGAAGATCATCGGGGTGGATAATCGATTCGGGCGCTCCGGCAACCCGGAAGAACTCTATGTGCACTTCGGATTGACCCCGGAGCGGGCGGTAGAGGAAGCCAAAAAACTGGTAAAAGGCTGATGATCGAGTTTTATCACGTCTTTAAACAGTATGTCAAAAACCAATTTGCCCTGAACGACATCAACCTGACCATCGAAAAAGGGGAATTCCTGTTTTTAACCGGCGCTTCCGGGGCGGGCAAGACCACGTTGATGAAATTGATATTCCGCGAAGAACTTCCCAGCCGCGGGCAGATATTGGTCGATTCGATCAACATCAACCTGGTCCCGGCCAAGAAAGTCTACCGCTTGCGGCGATCGATGGGCATTATTTTCCAGGATTTCAAGCTGCTCCAAACGCGCTCCGTATTCGAAAATGTGGCCATCCCCTTGCAGGTCAGGGGAGAAAAGAAATCGGTCATCGATGACAAGGTGGAAGAAGCCCTGGCCCTGGTCGGCCTCTCCCACCGCAAGCACTATATCCCGAGCCACATTTCCGGGGGCGAGCAGCAGCGGGTAGCCATTGCCCGGGCCATTGTCGGCAATCCCCGGTTGATCCTGGCCGACGAGCCCACCGGCAATCTCGATACCGAGCTTTCCGTCGAGGTCTTCAAGATATTCGAGCGCATCAATGCCCGGGGTATCACCGTCTTGATCGCCACCCACGACGATCACCTGATGAGCCTTTTCCCCAAAAGGATATTGAAGCTTGAGCGGGGAAAGCTGGTGCCGCGGCTAAAGAGAGAGGATTTGGGGTGAACAATTTATTGAGAAACAGCCTGCAAAACGCTTTTACCAACATTTCCCGGAACAAGCTGATCAATTTTTTGAGCTTCGGCATCATTGCCTTTACCCTCTTCATCTTTGGCATTTTCAGTTACCTCACCTTCAGTTTGAATACCTTTATCGACAGTTTTTCAAAAAACGTGGAAGCTATTTTTTACCTGGAGAACCATGCCGCCCGCCCCGAGGTGGAGCGGTTGATCCGGCGACTGGAAGATAACTTACTGGTCGATAAAGTGGCTTACCATTCCGGGCAACAGGCAGAGGCGGCTTTTATCAGGCAGTTTCCCGAGCTCGAATACATCCTCTCCGAGTTTGAAGAATCCCCATTTCCAGCCTCCATCGAGGTTACCTTCAAGCCGGAGGAGAACATCGATGTCAAGGTCATCTCGCTGATCGAAGAAATCGAGAAACTGGGCATCGTGGAGAGCAAACAGGTCAACCTGGATTGGGCCCAGAAGATCATTTCCATGAAGAATTTCGTCTCCATGGTGGGCATATTTCTTAGCCTGATCCTCATCTTTGTCTCCTGCTTCATCATCTTTAATGTTATCAAGCTGAATATTTTTTCCCGCCGCGAAGAGATCGCCATTTTCCGCCTGGTCGGTGCCCAGGATTGGTACATCGGTTTCCCCTTCATCATCGAGGGCGCCCTGTTGGGGTTCTTGGGCAGCGTGCTGGCCGGTCTCTTCCTGTACGCCGCTTTAAAACTCTTCCCCATCTATGCCACCTTTATGGCCGATGTGGTCAAAGGCATGGTTGATTTCACCCATATTCCCCTGTCGATATTCGTCCGCCTGCTCATCCTGGGCACAGCCATCGGCCTGGTTTCTTCCTTCCTGTCGCTCCGCCAATTCCTGAAAAAATAGGCCGGCTGCCTAAAGTCCCCGGGGCCCAGGTAACCGCCCAATCATCCGGTTAATCATGGAATAATTTTGTACTTGACAAGCGGGGAAATATCGATTATGATTGAAGCATGATTGTTGGATTCAATACCGATGTCAAGTATCGCAACGAGGTCTTTCACATCCAGACCGAGGACAAAGGAGAAAACAACCCGACCGTGGAAACCCTGGTTTATCACAGCGGCGAAATCCTGCTCTCACGGCGGGTCTCTTATGCCCAAATGCTCGAAAAACCCGATGTGCGAAATATGGTTAAGATCATGATGAAAAGCCAGCATGACCAGGTTATCGGCGAGCTGAAAAGCGGGAAATTCTTACACCTTCTCTCCCTGGATACGCAGACGATAGGCGATAAGCCCCTGGATGAAATGGTGCTCGAGCATTTGAAGAATAACCCCGGTTGATCGATGTTGGGACAAATTCTCCTGGTTGATGGGATGTACCTGGCTTTTAGCTCTTTTTATGCGTACAAAAACATGAAAACGCTGAAGGGCGAGCCAACCGGTGCCCTATTCGGTTTCATTAGCCGCATCGAGGGGCTGCTTAAGGAATTGCACCCAGATTCTTTGGTTGTCGCTTTCGACTCCGAAGCCAGGACCTTCCGCCATGAGATGTACGCCGATTACAAGGCCAAGCGCATGGCCCCGCCGGAAGATCTGCTAAAGCAATTGCCTTATATCCGGGATTACCTGGATATGCGGGGCATCCCCCGCTTGCAATACCCCGGCATCGAGGCAGACGATATCATTGCCCGGGTCTCCCGGGTGCAAAAAGAGCAGGGCAACCGGGTGATCATCTTTACTGCCGATAAGGACATGTTCCAACTGGTCAACGACTCGGTGCTGATCTATCACCCGAAGTTAAAAGAGACATTGGGCCCGGTGGGGATCAAGGAACATTTCGGTGTCTTCCCCCATGAGATCGTCGATTACCTGACCCTGGTCGGGGATTCCTCGGATAACATCCCCGGGGTGCCGGGCATTGGGGATAAGACGGCCAAAAAACTGCTGGAAAAATACAACCGTCTCGATGATCTCTTAAATCACCTCGATGAGGTCGATGAAAAGACGCGCCAAAAAATTCGCGACAACCTGGAAACGATGAACCTGTCCCGCAAGCTGGTCGATCTCAATAACGTGCCGGACTTTGATCTACCGTTTGTGGCCGAGAAATTTATCGACCGGTCAAGCGACGACCTGGCCGCTTTTTACCGCCGGTTTGCTTTTACCAGCCTGCTGAAAAACCTGGTCGGTAACGGGACCGGACAACGGGGAGATCCCGGGATCGACTACCGGGTCATCGCTACCCGGGCCGGGCTTACTACCCTGAAAGAAAAAATAATCGCTGCCGGGGGGTTCTCTTTCGATGTGGAGACCACGGACCTGGAGTTCTTTAAATCGAGGTTGGTGGGTATATCGATCTCTTTCCCCACTGGCGGCTTCTATGTGCCTTTTCTCTTCCCGGACCGGGAAGCCGGGGATATATCCGTGACTTTTGCGGATTTTAAGGCCGAGCTGGCCGACCTGTTTGCCGATGAGGCCATCAAGAAAACCGGCCATAACCTCAAATTCGATATCCTGCACCTGGAGGCTGCCGGCATACCGGTGCATGGTCTAAACGATGATTCGATGATCATGTCTTACCTGCTGAATGCCAACCGCCGCACCCATAACTTGAAGGACCTGACCCTGTATTACCTGGATTACAAGCAGGTGGAGTACGCCGACCTGGTGGGCAAAGGGAAAGACAAAACGGCCCTCGACCAGTTGAACGTGGAAAAAGTGGGCCGCTACTGCATCGACGATTCCTACTTATCTTTGAAGCTGGCCGCATTGCTTGGCCAGGAGCTTGAACAAAAATCACTCACTCCCCTTTACCGAGAAATCGAGATGCCGCTCTTGCGGGTACTGGCCGATATGGAGCTGACCGGTGTGCGTATCGATGGGGCCTTCCTCGCCCAGGCTTCCCGGCAGATGACGGAAAAATTGCGGGAAATCGAAGCCGAGATCATCCAGGCAGCCGGTTACACGTTCAATCTCAATTCTCCCCAGCAATTGGCCGAATTCTTATTTGAAAAAATGAATCTGCCGCTCCAGAAAAAGACCCGCAAAACCAAATCTTTATCCACCGATTTCGAGGTGTTGAACGAGTTGAAGGGCTTTCCGGTGGTGGAGAAAATAATCGCTTATCGCACTTTTAAGAAACTCTCTTCCACTTACCTGGAAGGCTTAATGTCCAGCGTCGATGATAACAGCCGCGTGCACACCTCTTATAACCAGACAGTGACGGCCACCGGCCGGCTCTCCTCCTCGGGTCCCAATCTCCAGAATATCCCGGTCGGCGAGATGGGCGGGGTCAATGTGCGCCGGGCTTTTGTGGCTGAGCCGGGCAAGAGGCTGCTGGCCGCCGATTATTCCCAGGTGGAGCTGCGGGTCATGGCCCACTTTTCGCAAGATAAAGAATTGATCGATGCTTTTAGCCGGGATTTCGATATCCACCAACACACAGCCGACACGGTCTTTGGCAAAGACCTCTACCTGACCGACCAGGAAAGGCGGAGGCGGGCCAAGATCGTCAATTTTTCCATCCTCTACGGCAGCGGCCCTTTCTCCCTTTCCAAAGAATTGGGTGTGAGTTACGCGGAAGCGAAAAATTTTATCGATACCTACTTCGAGAAACACAAAGGGGTCAAAACGTTTATCGATGAAACGATCCTGGGGGCCGAGGCAGAACCGGCAGTCAAGACGATTACCGGGAGGTTGCGGGAGATCCCGGAGATAACCAGCGAAAATAAAGCCATCAAGGAAAACGGCAAGCGCATGGCCATTAATTCCATTATCCAGGGTAGTGCCGCCGATATCATCAAGATAGCCATGATTAATATCCACCGCCAGCTCCAGCACATGGAGAGCACATTGATCATGCAGGTACACGATGAGCTCGTCCTCGAATACCCCCCGGCAGAGGAAGAAAAACTCCTCCAGATCGTCAAGCAGGAGATGGAGAATGCCAGCGCATTAAAAGTACCGCTCAAGGTGGTGCTCAAGACCGGGCAAAACTGGGGCGAGCTGTCGGAAATCCGGTTTTAAGCGGGTTTGTCCGCGGCCGGTTTTTTTGGGGCCGCCCCCCCCAGGGCAGCACGCATCGACCGGGCGATATGGCCCAGGTCGATCGGTTTCATAATCACCTCGAAGATTTCCTGGGAGGCCGCTTTTTGGGGCGTAACCAACTCGCTATACCCCGTACACAGGATGATCGGGATATCGGGCCGGATGGCATGGATTTTGCGGGCCAGGTGGAACCCGGTTAGTCGGGGCATGGTGTAATCGGTGATAACAATGTCGAACCGGTCGGGCAGCCTTTTGAATAGCTCCAGCGCCTCGACACTGCTTTTGATGGCCGTGACCTGGTAGCCGATCTCGATCAATAGGTTTTTCTCCGCCTCGATCAATTGGGAATCATCCTCCACCAGGAGAACCCGTTCATTGCACCCCCCGATAATATCATCGTTAGCCGCTTTCATATGGATGGCGTTAAAGGTGATCGGTAAGAGAATGGAAAAGGTCGTACCTTCACCCTCTTTGCTGAAAACCGAGATATGCCCGCCATGGCTATCCACGATGCTGTGTACCACGGCCAAGCCCATGCCGGTGCCCTTACCCGGTTTCTTGGTGGTAAAGAAAGGCTCGAAAATTTTATCCAGGTGCTCGGCCTTGATGCCGTGGCCGGTGTCATTAATCGATATCCGGATATAGGATCCGGCATTTAGGCCTTTGTAAAGACCGTTTTCTACCTGCTCCTTAGACAGGCAGATCTCCAATATCCCGCCCTTTTCCTGCATGGCATGGGCAGAATTGGTAAAGAGGTTCATCAACACCTGGTGGATCTGGGTGGGATCAGCCAGGACAAACTGGTCCCCGGTCTCGATTTTCGAGATGATCTCGATGGTTGCCGGCAGCGATGAACGCAGGAGCTTGAGCACTTCTTTGACGATCAGGCTAATCTTGACCGGTTCTCTCTGTATTTCTTCCCGGCGGCTGAAAGTGAGTATCTGCCTGACCAGGTCTTTGGCCCGGTTGGAGGCAGTCATCACTTGTTTAAGATAATTGTAGACCGGCAGGCCCTCATCGGTCTTGCGCAAGGCCAACTCCGTATAGCCCATGATGCCGCCCAGGATGTTATTGAAATCATGGGCAATGCCGCCGGCGAGCGTCCCCATGGCTTCCATCTTCTGGCCCTGGATCAACTGTCTCTCCATTGCCAGGTCGGCCGTGATGTCGCGGGTGGTGCAGCCCATCATCGTCCCCTTTTCTGTCTCAATAGCGAAATAGAGTTGCTGGATATCGCGTTGTTTCCCATCGTCACGCTCGATTTTTGAGACGTGCAGGTTATTCTGGAAAGGATTATCCCCGCTCTGGAAAAAAGTTTCCCAGCGGGTTTTTAACTCCTGGTAATTTTCTTCCTTCCGGTGCTCATTCGGTTCGTGACGAAACTGGATATCCCAGATTTTGCTACCCAGTGCCGAGGAGCGCGGTAGGTTGTAGATATTTTCCTGGCCCTGGTTCCACTCGATGACCGTACCGCTTTCATCCACCAGGATGATACCGTCCAGTGATTTCTCGATGAGATTACGGAACTTGATCTCGCTCTCCCGGATGGTCTGCTCAGCTTTCACCCTTTCCAATATCTCCTGGTGCAGTTTTTTGTTGGCCACCAGCACCTCGACCGTTCGTTCATTTACCAGCTCTTCCAACTGGGCACGGTGACGCTCCAGCTCTGCCTCCATGACGATACGCTCGGTGATATCGTGGGCGATGCTTAGCCAGGCGGGGTTACCGTCGAAGTAGAATTCTTCGGTGGTGACCTCCACCTGGCGCTGGCGGCAATCTTTGGTAATATGGGTGTAGGTAATGGGCATATCGACGTTTCTCCGGTCGATATTTTGCCGCAAAATCACGAAGTCTTCCGGTCGATGGAGATCAAAGGGGGTCATCTCGAGGAACTCTTCCCGGGAATACCCGTACCTGGACGTGGCCGCGGCGTTGCAATGGAGAAAGCGGTAAGTAGCGGCATCGTAAATAAATATCGGGTCGGCAATGGCATTCAAGAGAGAGAAATAGCGCTGGCGGTTTTCCTTTTCTTTCCGGCTCTCTTCTATCTTCTGGATTTTCTTTACTTCCTTAGCCTGCTGACGAAGGTCGTTGATCTCCACGAAAAGCTCTTCACGGGTCATCTCGGTCGTAATCTTTCTAGGGGACATCGCTTCACTCCAGGCATAATTGTAATCGACAAAAAATTTATTTTCAAGCTTTTTAAGAAATATTTTTTTGGTTACTGCCGCTTGGCAACAGTCGCGGCCGTTCCCTTATATCTCCCCCCCGCACCGCCCCTTTCTTTTTTTCACCGACAAGCGGGTAAAAAAAAACCCCGCCCGGGTGGGCGGGGTCTTTTATGGAACTGAATGATTTTACTTAGCTATTGCTACCGTATAGATTCATCAGTTATTGAGCAGGGCAATTAATAAGAGTAGCAAGCAGCGTAACCGACCAACTGGGAGCCGTATTTAATCCACATCAGACCGGCTTCGCCCCAGCTTGTACCCCAAGAATTTTTCAATCTCCAGGCACCGGTACCGCACTGGGTGTCGTCCCAACCGACCAACTGGATGGCGTGGTTGCAGCTACCGGCGGCGGTGCCGCTGAAGCAACCGGAAACATAAGCCTGCCAGTAAGAATCGACATAGACGGCAGCGCCGACAGCGCCGTAGGTGTAGATGGCATTTTTGATGGCATCGACAGTGGGTACGGAAGTACTGGTACCTACATAAGCCCAATTGGAAATCTGATAAACGATGGGGCATCCGCCAGTGCTGCACGGTTTTACCTTTTTGGCCTTATAGGGCCTGCAAGCTTCAGCCAGGGCTCCTTTCGGGGAAATAAAGGTGACATAATTAAAGAAACCACCGTTACATCCCCAGGTTGTACTGGTGCAATCCAATACATACTGCTCGGACAAATCATAGGTGGTACCGGTCAACCGTTTGGCAGTCGTTTCAACCTCGGCTGTCATACTGAAGGCCCAGCAGGAACCGCAAGAACCCTGGTTCTTGATCGGGGTGTAGATGCCGGCATAAGCAGTGGGCAGAGCCAGAGCGTTGTAATACAGATCTGTCTCGTTTTTCTCATAAACATAAGAATCCGCATCTGCCAGTTCAGGTTTGAAGGTGCAGAGCTGCCCTATCGGGTACTGCATGGCGGAGTTTAAGCCAACTTCGTAGGAGTAACCGTTCTTGGCGATCTCTTCTCTCATCTTATCGAGTTTACCCTGGATTACCCTGAGGGTGTCGTCCTGGTTGAAGGTGATCGGTTCATCAACGGCATACAAAATCGTACCAAACAAAACCAACACGGCTGCAAAAACCAGCCCAAACGAAATTTGTTTCTTCATGACCTTTTCTCCTTGATAGATTTATTTAGTTTTAACAACTATTCTTAAGGTTTCTAAAACTTGCCACCGGTTAACCATTTCCTAAAACTTTTAACAGCGATTTGAACATCGAATTAGAGCGTATTCTAATACAACGGAAATGTCAATTTCGTCCTTTTAAACGTATTGGGACAAAAAATTTTTAAAACCCTTTCAAGAAAAAGGTTTCAAAAGGTGCCAAAACGTGACCTGGCACTTTGGCGAGAAATTTTATGGGCAGGGGCAATAAAAAATCCTGCCCGGCAACTGTGAGAACCCGCGGATTTCAGTCAAAGGTGGGGGGGCACCCCAGGCTTTTGGCTTACTGGGCCAAGAGGAGGAGCGATCGCCTTTTTGCATCGGTTTTTTCAAGCAGACCGGCATCGGCCCCTACCCAGAGGTCCAGGAATTGGCGGTAATTTTCCGCTGCTTTTCCACCCAGTCCCTTTTCCTGGTAAATCTTGCCCAGGTAATAGAAACTGCGGGCGTACAGGTCGCCGAAATAATAGCGGCCGATGGTCAAACCGGTGATCTCCTCGAAGGTTCTCAGCGCCCCATCCCAATCGCCCGATTCCAGGTAGGCCAGGGCCAGCTCATACATGAATAGGGCATGACGGTTGCGGTAATCATCCCCCCGGCATTGGCTGGGTAGTAAGGCCAGGGCTTCTTTTAAATGAGCTATGGCCTGGGGGAAGTCCTGGTCCCGGCGGGCGATTTTCCCGAGCAAGTAATAATAATTGCGCCTCTCTTTCTTATAAATGCTCTTATCCACAGATTCTTTGAATTCCTGGAGCCTGGCAGCCAGGTTTGTGGTTTTCCCCAGGTCCAGGTCGGCCAGGATTTCAAAAAAGAGGGCCCGCCGAAAAAGGTAGGGGAATGTCCCCTTTTTTTCAAGACAGAATGGCCGGATACGATCGATCTCTGCCAGGGCTTTCCCCGGTTTATTCACCCGCAAGTAAAGATGGATCAGGGTAAACCGGGCGGCAGTAGAGGCAGAGAAACTCTCCTGCATGGCTATCTCTTCTTCCAACAGCTCGATAGCACGGGAAAATTTTCCCTGTACCAGGAAAAGGAAGACGAGTTTTTTTATACCGGCCAGGTGAGACGCCCTACCCTCTTTTTCCGCTTCCCGGGTGTATTCTTCTTCCGCTTTCTTTAAATCTCCCCGGTAAAACGCGATATCGCCGTCAGGCTGGAGGGAGACGAGCTCCACATTGTTGGGTTCTCCCAGGTTATGGTATTCCCGGTCGGCCAGGTCGAATTTTCTTTCAAAAATGTAGGCGCTATATTTATAGATATTCAGTAGATTATTCTCGGAAAATTTTTCCTGGTAGGCATCGATCACCTGGCGCGCCTGTTCATACATGCCTTTGCCCATATAGGCCTGGGAAAGGAAAGCATATGGCTCATGATCTGGGTTATCGCCTTCGATGGCCCGCCGTAAGTACCCGCTACCCGTATCCCACTCCTCCATGTTGACCAGTTGGCTGCCCAACTGGTAAAGGGCCTCGCGGTTATCGGGGTAAAACCGGAGCAGTTCCCGGTAGGTGGACTGGGCCCTGGGAAAACCGGTTTCATATTCCATGTAATAGCGCCCTTCGATCAGTAGCCTCTCCCGGATCGGTAGGCGTTTGGCCTTATCCAGGGCCAATTTGAGGTATTCCTCCCGCTTTTCCTGTTGCTGTAAGTGGGCATAAACCTGGCCGCTCTCCTGGTAGGCCAGGGCAAAACCGGGATCTTTTTCTATCGCCTGCAAAAATAGCTCGAGACCCGCATCATACTCTTCCGCGATAACCCGCTGCTTGCCTTCGGTGTAGAGTCTGAGGGCCCCGGTAGAAGAAGTGATAATAGCGTCCACATCCTGGTCGATATCTTTGATCAATTCTTCCCGGGAAAACCGCAGTGCCCTTTTGGTCTTCCGGGTTAAGCGGTCGATAGCCGTGAATAACTGGCCCATTTCCACATCTTCCTGGGCGGTCTGGATGACTTTTTGGCCTTGCCCGTCCATGATTTTAATGGTGATGCGCAATTTTTCCCCAATTTTACCGAAACTCCCCAGGATAAAGTAATCGACATTTCCTTTCCCGGCTACCTTTTGCAGCACATCTGCCGGATAAAGACCATCTTCCCCGGTTTTTTCCCCGGCTAGGATAGCGATCAGGTTCTCTTCCGGTAGCACCTGTAAGAATTTAGACTGCATCAGGTCCGTAGCCAGGAGTTCGGCCAGGGCAAAACGCAAATGATCGATATCCCGATCGTCGAATAAGTTTTTGAAATGTAAAACCGCCACTGAGCGCCCGGGCACCTCATCCCGTAAGAATGGGGTGTTCCCCGGTCTCAATACCAGCCGGTATAACCCGTACAGGGCCAGGATAATCAGTAGCAGGGTCAATACCTTTGCCGGTATTCTATTTTTTTTGACACTGGAAATGAGGGGCCGGCGGCTGAATGAAGAAGACGCCAGGTCGGAAATGATCTCGCCGGCATCCTGGTAGCGGTAGATTTTCTCTTTTTCCAGGCATTTAAGGATGATATTCTGCATATAGGGCGGTAACGGGGTAGCGAGGTCGCGGGGGAAGGTCGGCTTTTCGTTTTGGTGCTTATGGTAGTATCCCAATTCACTATCCGAGACAAAGAGCGGTTTGCCGGTGATCATCTCGTAAATAATGATCCCCAGGCTATAGATATCGGCCCGCTTATCCACCTCTTCGCCGCGCCACTGTTCAGGCGCAATGTACTGCGGGGTGCCGATGATCAGCGCCGATCGGTCCAGGCTTTCCCGGTCTAAAGATTTGGCCAGGCCAAAATCGGCGATAAAGACGTGGCCCTCTTTATCGACCAGGATATTGTGCGGCTTTAAATCCCGGTGCACCACGCCCTGTTGATGGGCAACTAAAAGACCGCGGCAGATTTTGCCGGCGATATCCTTGACCTGCTCTATGGGGAAAGGGCCTTGTTCCTGGATCAATTCTTTTAAGCTCTTCCCATCGATGTACTGCATCGAGATGAACTTGATCCCCTTGATCTCCCCATAATCGTAAATCCTGAGCACATTCTCCTGGGTAATCTCCCGGGCCAGCAATATCTCTTTTTTAAAGCGGTCGATGACCCGGCCATCGGTCATCAATTCCGGCCTGATCATTTTCAGGGCCACCACCGTATTTAACTCCCGGTCTTCAGCCTTGTACACCCGGCCCATGCCCCCACGGCCGATCTCTTCGACGATCCGGTACCTCTCGCCGACACTTTCTCCAGGGGAGAAGAAGGGTGGATCGACGCTGAAATCGCGGGTATAGCCGTCGATATTCTCTGCTCTACCGGCGGATAAGCGACAGCCACATTGGTGACAAAAGATACTATCGCTCGATACTTCGCTTCTACATCTGGGGCATTTCATGTTCAGTACCGTGAGTGGTAAGGGTCTCACTCCAAACTTAACTTTTTGTCCAGGCTATCATTTTAGTGCAATTTTATCCCGAATGCAATCCAATTTCGCCAAAAATTCTTCTCCCCGCAAAATTATCCCCCGATTACCCAACCGATTGTTAATCGAAAGCTTGACAGGGCAGACTCTTTGTAATATGATAAGACCGCCATGAACGGACAAACCCTGAAGAAAATCCCCTATGGGGTAGCCAATTACGATCTCTTCCGCCGTGAAAACCTCTATTATGTCGATAAGACGTCGTACATACGTACCATCGAAGAAAAAGGCCATTTCCTGTTATTCATCCGCCCCAGGCGATTCGGCAAATCCCTGTTCCTCTCTGTATTGAATTCTTTTTACAATATCCTTTACAAAGACCGGTTCGACTTCTTTTTCAGCGGCACCCGCATCGGCCGGGGGCCCACCCCTTTGCGAAATTCATTCCTGGTCTTGAAATTCGATTTCTCTGCCGTTGATCCCGACATCTCCCAGGTCGAGGAATCCTTCCTGAAACATGCCCGTCATGCTGTCCACCTCTTTTTCTCCCAATACCGAGCCCTTATGGGCATCGATATGAACGCTATAGAAAAAGAGCTTGAAGCCGGAAAATCGGCGTCCGATGTCTTGAATACCCTGTTAAAACATGGTCGGGAAAAAAACCGGCAGATATTTGTCATCATCGATGAATACGACAACTTCGCCAATACCATCCTGTCCACAGCCGGGGAGCCGGCCTACCGCCACCTTACCCATGGCGAAGGTTTTTTCCGGGCTTTCTTCAATACCCTGAAGAGCGGCACATCGGACTCCGATGCGCCCATATCCCGCCTATTCCTGACCGGTGTGTCGCCCATCACCCTGGACGATGTCACCTCCGGTTTCAACATTGCCCGGAACATCTCCATCGATCCCGATATCAACGAAATGCTGGGTTTTACCGGGGACGAAGTCGGGGAGATCATCGATTATTACCGGCAAGCCGGCAAAATCCGCCATTCCACCCGCGAGCTCATGGAGATCATGGTCGATTGGTACAACCATTACCGGTTTTCCACCGATGCCCACACCGGGGTCTTCAACTCGGTGCAGGTCTGGTACTTCTTAAACGAATATTTCTTAAATGGCCGGGTTCCCCTGGACCTGGCCGACCGCAATGTGCGCATCGATTACCAGAAGCTGCGGCACCTGATCTTGATCGATCGCAAAGGCAAACCGGCTGCCAACGGCAACTTCTCCCGGTTGACCGAAATCATTGAAAAGGGCGAAGTTCACGCAGCCATTGAAAGGGGCTTCCCGGTCGATGCCCTGACCAGCCCGGACCATTTCACCTCGCTCTTATTTTACTTCGGCCTGCTCACCATCAGCGGCGTCGACCAGGCCAATAAAGCGATACTCACCATTCCCAACGAGACGGTCAAGAGGTTATATTACGATTACATCAAGGATGCCTATGCCGAGACCCAGGTCTTTAGCCTGGATATGGACAAGTACTCACGACTGATGGACGACATGGCTTTTAACGGCAACTGGCAGCCGATGATCGACTATATTGCCGGACGCATCGGGGCGGCCATGAGCCTGCGCGACCTGATTTGCGGGGAAAAGGCGCTCCAGGCGTTCTGGAACGTGTACCTGGGCTTAAGCAATTTTTATATCATCCATGCAGAGAGGGAGTTGAACAAAGGCTATGCCGACCTGGTCATGGAGCCGTTCCTGGCCCAGTACCCGGCCTTAAAATACGCTTACCTGGTGGAGATCAAATACCTCAAACCGGGGGACGGGGAGCCGTCGCCGGGGCAGATCGAGAAACTAAAGGCAGAGGCAGAGAGCCAATTACATCAATACGGCCTGGATGAGAAGCTGCACAAGACCCTGGGCCGCACCACACTAATCCCCTTGCTGCTCATCTTTAGCGGCCTTGATCTTCTCCACGCCGCCGCCCTCCCCGACTGATCCCGGCCCTTATTTCTTTATCCCCAGGTGCCGGGACAGGTCGAATAAGGTCAGCGTACCGTTACTGTTAGCGGTGACATATAAACCGGGCTGGCGGAGAACCGGCTTGATGTCGTAGGCCCACCAGGGCCAATATCCCCTGCATGGTCTTCATCTCAGCCATCGTTCGTTCTCCTTACGGTCTAATCTCATCGCTTTTTGGAATTACAGTAGAATATTAGTTGAATGGAAAAAAAATGTCAAGTTTTTTGGGGCGGGCAGGGGGTTAACCGGTGGGCATGAGCGTGGCCGGTGGTAGGAGGTTCCTTTCGACCGGTAGGAAGTTCTTTTCGATCGGTAGGAACTATTTTTCGACCGGTAGGAAGTTCTTTTCGACTGGTAGGAACTTCTTTTCGATCGGTAGGAGGTTCCTTTCGACCGGTAGGAAGTTCTTTTCGATCGGTAGGAAGTTCTTTTCGACTGGTAGGAAGTTCTTTTCGATCGGTAGGAACTATTTTTCGATTGGTAGGAACTTTTTTTCGACTGGTAGGAACTTCTTTTCGATCGGTAGGAGGTTCAAAGTCACCGGTAGGAAACATTTTTCCACTGGTAGGAGGTTTAAAGTCGGTTTTAGGAGGTTCTTTTCCAGGATTTTGGGGACTTGACAGGGGGCGGGGGGATGGTAGAATCGGGGCATGGGAAAAATGAACATCAAGAGAGTCTTTGCGCCCGGCTGCGCATTGATGATTTATAAGCCGCACCTGGCGGAGAAGCTCCACGGTATCCTGGCCGGGAATATCGGTCCTATGGACATGTCGCTGACCTGCTGCCGGCAGATCCCGCCGCTTCTGCCCGGCACCGAGGTGATCAATATCTGCCCGGGGTGCGACCGGCGGTATCGCGAGAATTACCGCGACGCTTCCACGGTCTCGCTCTGGGAATTGTTAGCCGCTGGCGCCTTCTTTCCTTTCCCGGACTATGGCGGCCGGGAAATGACCATTATCGATGCCTGCCCGACCCGGGACCAACCGCGGGTGCACGAGGCGGTGCGCGCGCTGGTCCGAAAAATGAATATTACCCTGGTCGAGCCGAAAAGAACCCGGACGGGTAGCACCTGTTGCGGCGATAGCGGCTGGGGAACCATTCCCACCGAACAGGTGATCGGTATGATGAAGAAAAAAGCCGCGGAAATGCCGGTAGATGATATTATCGTTTACTGCGTCTCATGCAGTAAATCGATGTTTATCGGCGGAAAAAGCCCCCGCTACCTGGTCGATCTGCTCTTTGGCGAAGAGACGCTTCCCAAAACCTATGAGCCGGATGCCTGGCACCGCCAGCTGGATGATTTCATTGCCGGCTATTAATCGTATTTGATTTTCAGGCAGAAATCGACAATCGTTTCCGGGGCCGGTAGGCGGCCTTTGCCTTCGGTATGACAGGCCAAAGACCCGGTTTCCGGCTCGATAATATAAATACCGCGGGTTTTGAGACGGGCGATGTTGTCTTGAACGGCCGGGTTGTCGTACATGTGGGTGTTCATGGCCGGGGCGATGACCACGGGCCGGTAAAAGGCCAGGAACGTGCTGGATAGAAGGTCGTCGGCGATGCCGTGGGCGAGCTTACCGATGATATTGGCCGTGGCTGGGGCAATGAGCAGCAGATCGTTTTCTTTGCTGAGAGCGATGTGGGGTAAGGGGGCCTGGTGCTTTCCAAACATGTGGACAAAGACCCGGCCTGGGGCAAAGGTCTCGAAGGTCAGCGGGCCGATGAACTGGGTGGCCGACTCGGTCAGGATAACGCTGACCTGGTGACCGTTTTTCTGGAAGAGGCGCATGATATCGACGGCCTTATAGGCGCCGATAGAACCGGTAATGCCGAGCAAAAGGTTCATCCGTTCCTCCCGATCATGTGTTGGATTAAAGCCTGGTGTTTATTTTTAAGTTTTGAGTGATTAAAGGCGATGTAAATCGAACGCAATACATTATAAGCCTGTTCGAGGTTGTCGTTGACCAGGATGTAGTCATACTTGGCGTAATGGCTGAGCTCGTGCAAAGCGGCCTGGAGGCGCGTTTCTACCTGGGAATCCTGGCCGGGCTGCCGTTTTTGCAAGCGGTTTTTCAGCTCTTCCAGGCTGGGGGGGATGATAAATATCGACAGGGCATCCGGGAATTGTGCTTTGATATTGCCGGCGCCCTGTACATCGATATCGAGGATAAGGTTTTTCCCATTGGTCGATTTCTCTTCGACCTCCTGCCGGCTGGTGCCATAATAATTCCGATAGATGTCTGCCCACTCGACGAATTTTCCCCGGTCGATCATGCGGCGGAATTCTTCCCGGTCGATAAAATAGTAATCCCGGCCATCTTGTTCGTTATCCCGCCTGTCCCGGGTGGTGTGGGAGATGCAGAAACAGGCATCGGTAAACTCGGCCAGTAACTGGTAGATGAGGCTGGTCTTGCCGCACCCGGAGGGCCCGGATATGATCAAGATATGGTTTCTCATCCCGTCCTTACTCCAGGTTTTGCACCTGCTGTTTGATCTTCTCGATGGCGCGCCGGATATCGAGTATGTGCCGGTTGATGTCCAGGGAATCGGTCTTGGAAGCGATGGTGTGGGTCTCGCGCTGCATCTCCTGGGAAAGGAAATCGGCCTCTTTGCCTTTGACGGCCAAGTTTTCATCTTGCAAGAGTTCTTTTAATCGCTTGCTGTGGGTTTGCAGCCGGTTGATTTCCTCATGGATGCAGATTTTCTCGGCCAGGATGGCCGCTTCCTGCAAGAGTCTTTTTTCATCTATCTCGTGGTCCTGGAGAATCTTCTCGATGCGCTCCCGGTATTTGCGGTACAAATCCTGCTCTATCAGGCCGGCGCTCTCCTGGACGATTTCAACACTCTTATCTAATTTTTCGATCTGCTCCAGGCAGTCTTTGATCAGGTACTCACCCTCTTCCTGGCGGGTGTTCAAAAAATCTATAAAAATACTCTCGACAAAATCCTTGATTCTCTGGCCCTCCTCGGCGGAAAAAGCATCGGAACAGTATTCCAGGTGAAATATCATCGGGATCTTCAATAGGTAATCGAGGGAAATCTCCACCTCCGGGCCAAATTTCTCTTTTAAAGGGAGTAATTTTTGCATGATACCGGTCAATAGCTCCTCGTTAAACTGGAGGTTAAACCGCTTCTGGCTGTAATCGAAGAGGTTGAAGACGATTTCGAGCTTGCCGCGGTGGACCCGGTCCCGGACAATATCCCGGATCATCTTCTCAAACTGGGGGGTAATGCCGGTGCCTTTGAAATTGATCTCCAGGAAACGATGGTTAAAGGATTTGAATGAAATGCCGAGGAAGAGGTCGTTAAAATCGAGCCTGCTTTGAGCAAAACCGGTCATGCTTCTCATTTTTCCATCACGATGTCCATATTGGGAAATTGCAGGTTATAGAGGGAGTAATAGACCCCCTTCTTCTTTAAGAGCTCCCGGTGATTGCCGCGTTCTTTTAATTCCCCATTTTCGATGACCAGGATGGTGTCGGCCTCGATAATGGTGGAGAGACGGTGGGCAATGACAAAGGTGGTCCGCCCCTTGATCACATCGGCCATAGCTTCTTTAATGAGGCTTTCCGATTCGGTGTCAAGGGAGGAGGTGGCTTCATCGAAGATAAGAATGGCCGGTTTTTTGAGCACGGCCCGGGCAATAGATATGCGTTGCCTCTGGCCGGTCGATAGCAAGATTCCGCGCTCGCCGACTTTGGTATCGTATTTTTGCGGGAGGGCGTCGATGAAGTCGGTGGCCCGGGCAATCCGGGCCGCTTCATCGATCTCGTCCAGGGGATATTGCCGGTTGCCGTAGGCGATGTTATTTTTGATGGTGTCGTTAAAGAGGAATATATCCTGGGTAACCAGCCCGATGGCATCGCGTAACGATTTCAAGGAAAAATCCCGGATATCGTGACCATCGATCATGATGTGGCCGTCATCGATGTCGTAAAACCGGAGTAAAAGGTTCATCAAAGTGGTCTTCCCGGCCCCGCTGGCGCCAACCAGGGCCACCATCTCCGCCGGTTTAACCGAGAAATCGACTTTTTTGATCACCGGGACCTGGGGGGTATAGGCAAAGGAGACATCCCGAAACTCCACTTGACCTTTGACATCATGCAGCTCGATGGCTGCGGTTTTTTCCCCGATCGGGTTTACGGCGCCCATGATCTGCCTGACCCGCACGTAACCGGCGTTTCCCAGTTGATAATCGTTATGGGCCTGGCTCAATCGCTTCATGGGGTTGTACATCAAAAACAGGGCGGTCAGGAAGGATAAGAATTGGCCGGGCGTTAGTTTCCCGGCACTGATGCGGTGCATTCCCAGGGAAACGATGAAGGCGGCCAAAAAACCGCCGATAACGTGCATGATGGGGGCCACAGAGGCATACAATAGGGCGATGCGGGAATTGATCTTGTAGTATTTGGTGTTGAGGGTCGAAAATTTATCGATCTCGAACTGTTCCATGTTGTAGGCTTTGACGATTTTATTACCGACCACGGTTTCGGTCAAGAAGCTGGATAGCTCGCCGATGGCTTCCTGGGATTGGATGCCCCGCTTCTTGACCTTTTGCCCAAAAGCGGTTAAAAGACCGGCCGCCACCGGTACAATGATCAAGCAGTAGAGGGACATCTGGTAGTCCTGGTAAAAGATGACCACCAGGAGCACCATCATGGTCAGGGGCTCCCGTACATAGACGGACAGGGTTTCCGAAACAGCGAAATTGATCTTATCGATATCGTTGGAGATGCGGGAGACCAGGTCCCCGGTCCTGGCTTTGGAGAGAAAATCGATCGATTGGTTGACCAGGTTGCAGTAAAGATCATCCCTTATTTTTTTCACCACTTTTAAACCCAGGGTCTTCATCAGGAAGAGGGCAAAAAAATTGAACACGGCGTAACCCAGGAAGGAGAAGAAGAGCAGCATGGGTAAAGCTAGTTTTAACTCCGCGGGCCCGATATTTAGCCCTTTCTGGATAAAATCATGGACAACCTGGGCTTTCTGGGTCATTACTGCGCCGTTCACATTGAGCATCTCGTCCATGAGGGGCTGGATAATCACGGGCAGGAGCGCATTAAACAGGGCCACCATGAACATGCAACAGAGGGCCAGGATGAGTCTTCGCATAAAAGGCAGGACATTATACAGTAGATTCCTTTCAGATAGCATGATGCTCCTTCATAAAAGAAATGCCGCTTTTATTCTTTCCCTTTCTTACCGGGTATCATGATGCCGGTATCGGCGGAAGAGAAACGCTTCTCTTTTTTAAATTTTCCAATAAAAAAGAAAATAATGGGAGAGATCAAATATAGGCTGGTTAGCACCGGTATGGTGGTGGTTGGAAAATTAATGAGGATAGCCACCATAATGGCCAGCATGAGCAGTATCAAAAGATTGTACCGGGAATCCAGCTTTTTTAAGGTACGGTACTTGATGTTGGAAACCATCAGTAAGGCAATGAGGATAACAAACAAGGAAAACAAGATGACATCGATCTCTTCTTTCAGGGGTTTTTTCCAGATTAACACCACCGAGGAGACCGCCAGGGCGGCCAGGGGGATCGGTAACCCGACAAAGACATTGGCGGCAGAGTCTTTAATTTCCTTCAATATGTTGAACCTGGCCAGCCGGATCACACCGGCGCTCAAGAAAATAAAGGCGATCACCATGCCGATTTGCCGGAATTCATTTTTAAATCCCCACAAATAGATCATCACCGACAATACCGACCCGAATGCGACGGCATCGACCAGGGAATCCAGGTTAAGACCAAAGTTTGATTCTGTTTTGGTTAACCGGGCCACTGTACCGTCGAATCCATCCAGAATCACGCAGCCGGTGATGAAATAGATGGCTTTGATGTAATTGCCTTTGATAATCTGGAGTAGGGCAAGAAAACCGATAAATAGACTCAACAGGGTGAATATCGAAGGCAAAAAGGAGACTTTTATCAACCGGGAAATGTCTACTTTCTTCCTCCGCTTTGGAATGATCGATATTTTTTTGGCGCTAATCGTGGGCCTCCATACTGGGTTGTATTACTTTTTTCTTCATCTCCCGGTTATTCCGGCAGAATGTCAAATAAGACTGCATGTTCCTATCTTTCCCGATAATCGTCAGGGTAGTAATGATGGACTCGATGACCGATTTTTCCAGCATGTCGATGACGATATAGTCCAGGCCCTTATCGATGGCCAGGGAAACGAAATGGCACGAGATTAAAGAACGCATGGGCAGCCCTTCGGATAAGGTGGAAAGGTTGGCGATGGTCTTGACATGCGGAAAATCGAGCTTGAATAACTCCAGGGTATTTAAAAACAACTTGCCGTTGAACAAATCTTCTTCCAGGGGGCGGACCACCGGGTTTAAGAGGATGTTCTCCCGCTTGATCCCCCGGTCGAGCAGGTAATCGACCGCCAGTTGGGCGAGGAGCAAAGCCCTTTCCGGTGTAGAGCCGTAGCGGTGCCCCTTTTCTCGGGTGGTGGCCACAATTTTTACCTCTTTGCCGTTGTTCATGGGGATAGAGCTCAGTATACGGTTGATTTTACCGGGATCAAATTCGACATCCCCGATCATCACTTCATTTTTGACCAGGCCGACCACTTCCATCAGGGTTTCGATACTCTCGCTCCTGACCAACGCCTTGGCTCCACACCCCTCGATAATGTGAATGGCTTTCCGCAAAAACGGCAACTCATTATCCATCAAGGAAGAGGCATTCACTTCGATGAACTCGGCCCCATCGGCAACCTGGGAGAGGACCTCGCGTTTGACGTACTCGAAGTCCATCTTGTTCATCTTCTCGAGAACTTTTTTATTGGCCGCATTCAAGGCATTTCCAACAATGGTAATCATTTTACCCTTACCCGGTGCTTATTAAGATCAAACATTAAAAAAGCCCTTTAAGATAGCGATGACCCCAAGACCGGCACGTTCCTGGCTCTCGACCGTAGAGGGTCCCAGGTGGGGGAAAGGGAATACCCTGTCATGATCGATTAACGGTAAATTGTCCTGGCAATCGCCCTCGAACACGTCGAGGGCAGCAGCCCGCAACCGCTCCTCCTGCAAAGCGTTTAGGAGGGCGGATTCATCCACGATACTTCTATGGGATACATTGACCAACACCACCCCTTTCTTCATCTTTTGCAACTCGGTTGCCGATATCAGGCCCCGGGTAGAGTCGGTTAACGGCAGGTGGATGGAGACAAAATCGGCTACCCGCAAAAGCTCATCCAGGGCGACCTGCCTGGCCTCGATATCCGTCTCGATTTTGACGACATCATAGAACAGCACCTTCATACCGAAGGCCAGCTCCCTTTTGGCTACCTCTTTACCGCTCCGGCCAAAGCCGATAATACCGGCAGTTTTGGCCTGGAGCTCCATGCCCCGCTCAAAGGAACCCCTGTCCCACCGGTGCTCTTTCATGCCCCGGTAGGCCGGCCCCAGGAAGCGGCAAACATCCAGCATCAAGGCCAGGGTATACTCGGCCACCGTGATGGAAGCAGCCGTTGGTGTGCTTTGCACTTCGATATTCATAGAAGCGGTATATGCCGTATCCACATTATCGAGGCCGATACCGGCCTTAACGATGATCTTCAGCTCCCGGGCAGCGGCCAATACCTCGCGGCCCAACATTGTCTCATTACCCACCACCACCGCCCCGTAATCCTTGATCTCGTTTTTCAACTCAACTGGAGAGAGATCAGGTTTGACCATGATCTCGAATTCAGGTATCTCTTCCAGGAACTCGACCACTCTTTGACTCAGTTTGTCTGCCACCAATACTTTAATCAATCGGCAATCTCCGAGAATTTTTTTTAATACAGCAAAATTCGGTCTAGTAAAATTTCTTTCTCTTCTAAACCGAAAGTTAAGATTAGCAAAATTTTCGCTATATGTCAAGGATAAATCTGGTGAAAACCTCCAACAAATCTGGATAATTATCGGTTATTTGTGCGTTTTCTCAAATTTATCCATGAAATCGACCAGGGTTTTAACCCCATCGATGGCCATGGCGTTGTACAGGGAAGCCCGGCAGCCGCCCACGCTACGGTGTCCTTTCAGACCAACCAGGCCGGCGGCAGTGGCCTCTTTGATAAATTTTTCTTCGAGTTCCTCAGAGGGCAGCCTGAATGTCACATTCATCTTCGAGCGGTCTTTGGGTTTGGCCGTGCCTTTATAAAAATCGCCCCGGTCGATCATGCCGTACAAGAGTGCGGCTTTCTCGTCGTTACGCTTTTCGATGACAGAGACGCCCCCCTGCTTCTCGATCCAATCCAGCACCAATTTGACGATATAGATCGCAAAACAGGGCGGGGTGTTGTAGAGCGATTTTTCCCCGGCATGGACCTTGTAGCTCATCATGGTGATGATGTTCTCCGGGCAAGTTTCCAGGAGGTCGTTGCGGATGATGACCATGGTCACACCGGCCGGCCCCATGTTCTTCTGGGCGCCCGCATAGATCAAAGCAAATTTCGACACATCGATGCGGCGGCTGAGAATGTCGGATGACATATCGGCGATCAAAGGCGCTTTGCCCATATCCGGGAAGTCTGCCCACTGGATGCCGCCGATCGTCTCATTCGAGGTAACGTGCACATAGGCCGCATCGGTCGATAGCTTCAGGCTTTCCGGCACATAGTTAAAATTACCGTCTTCGGAACTACCGGCCACGTTGACGGTGCCAAAGAGTTTCGCCTCTTTGATCGCCTTCTTGGCCCAGGCGCCGGTGTTCACATAATCGGCTTTCCCACCTTTGAGGAAATTCATCGGCACCATGCCGAACTGTAATGTGGCGCCGCCCTGCAAAAACAGCACCGTATAGTTTTCCGGTACGCCCAGGAGCGATTTGACTTTGTCTTCGGCACCCTTGACCACTGCCTCGAAATCTTTGGATCTGTGGCTGATCTCCATGATCGACAGCCCGATACCGTTAAAATCGAGCAACTCGGCCTGGGCCTTTTTCAATACTTCCTCCGGCAGGATCGCCGGACCCGCATAAAAATTATACTTCTTAACCATTTTAAGAGTCCTCCTGAATTCAAATTTTAACACTTAGAAGTAATTATACATACTATTCCAGGAAGATGCAAGCCCAAAAATTTCTCCTCTTTGTATTTTAATTTATTTTTATTTGTCTTTGATCTGTGGCCAGATGTGGTGTTCAAAGTCCCGGTAGGTTCTTTTGATGCCTTCGGCCAGGGAGACAGCCGGCTGCCAACCGAGGGCTTTGATTTTGCCGATATCGAGGAGTTTTTGCGGGGTGCCGTCGGGTTTTTCGGTATCCCATTTGATCTCGCCGGGGTAACCGGCGATTTCTTTAATGGTGTCGGCGAGTGCGGCAATGGTCACATCTTCCCCGCAGCCGATGTTGATGATCTCGCCGATGTCTTGATAATCGTATTTTTCCATTAAGAAAACCACCGCCTCGGCCAGGTCATCGACATACAAAAACTCCCGCCTGGGACTGCCGGTGCCCCACAACTCGACGGCGGGCAGGCGATTGATTTTGGCTTGATGGAATTTCCGGATCAGGGCCGGGAGCACATGGGAGGTCTCGAGGTGGTAGTTGTCACCGGGGCCGTAGAGGTTGGTGGGCATAACGGAAATAAAGTTGGTGCCGTACTGTTCGTTGTAATAGCGGCACATCTTCAGACCGGCGATCTTGGCTATGGCATAAGCCTCGTTGGTAGGCTCGAGGGGCAAGGTGAGCAGGTGCTCTTCTTTCATGGGCTGGGGGGCGAGCTTGGGGTAAATGCAGGAGCTGCCGAGGAATAAAAGTTTTTTTACGCCGTACCGGTAGGCGGCGTGGATGATGTTAACGGCAATGGACAGGTTAGAGTAAATGAACTCGGCCGGGAAGGTCTTGTTGGCCCAGATACCGCCGACACGGGCAGCGGCCAGGAAAACGTATGGCGGGCGCTCCCGGTCGAAAAATCTCTCTACTTCTTCCTGCCTCTGCAAATCGAAGTCTTCCCGGTCGCTGTAAATGAGGTTTGCGTAGCCCTTGCTTTCCAGGTTGCGTTTAATGGCTGAGCCGACCAGGCCTTTGTAACCGGCAATGTAGATTTTAGCGTCTGTGTTCATCGTTACCGCCTGCCTTAATATAGCATACCCGCCTTGATTTTGCAAGGTGAGGGATTGCCTTTTTGCCCGGTTTCTGGTATGGTATAATCTTTACATGAAAGAAATCATGCCTAAGGAGTGAACATGAGAAAAGCGACGATGGTACTATGCCTGTTCCTGGTTCTGGCCACGATGTATTGCGGCAACAAACCCGAAGAGATCAAGAGCCTTGACACCAAAGAGCAGAAGACGAGTTATGCGGTCGGCTACGACATGGGCAAGAGTTTAAAGAATTTTGCTACCGAGCTCGACCTGGATGCCCTGGCGGCCGGGATAAAGGCAGCGGTCAACAATGAAAAAACCCCGATGAAAGAAGAGGAAATGGCTGCTATTCTCAACCAATTCTGGCAAGGGATGCGGCTCAAAGAGGAGACCAAAATGAAAGTGACAGCAGAAAAAAATAAGGCGGAAGGGGATGCTTTCCTGGCAGAAAATGCCAAGAACCCCGGCGTCAAAGTTACGGCCAGCGGGTTGCAGTATATGGCAGTCAAAGAGGGCACTGGCCCGGTGCCGGTCCTGGACGACAAGGTAAAGGTCCATTACAAGGGGACATTTATCGATGGTAATACGTTCGATAGTTCCTATAAACGGGGCGTCCCGGCGGAGTTTCCTTTAAAAGGCGTGATCAAGGGCTGGACCGAAGGTTTACAGTTGATGAAAACGGGTTCCATTTATAAATTCTTCGTCCCGTCTGCCCTGGCTTATGGTGAACGCGGGGCAGCCGATGTCATCGGACCGAATGCGGTCTTGATCTTCGAAGTCGAGCTCCTGGGTATCCTGCCGCCCCAGGGAAAGTAATCGCTAATTACCGGGAACCGGGCGTTTCGAGAGCGAAAATCCTGTCCGCGGTAATGATCTTGCCCTGGAAATGGGCGTTTTCCAGGAAGAGCCGGCCGGTGATGATCGACCGGGAAATATTACACCCGGGGCCGATGACGGTATTTTCCCAGATAATGGTATCGTGTACCTGTGAACCGGGGGCAATGGCGACACCGTGGGACAGGGAATTGGTCGAAGGGATGTTTTGATAGTCGCGGTATTGCCGGTCTGCTTCAAAGTAGAGGTGGGGCTGGCCGATATCGAGCCATAACCCGTGGATGATGACGGTCTTGATATTAAAGGTAGACCGGGATAGGCTGTCAAAGAAACTCATATCCTCGATGCTTTCGAGCACCCGGCGGGTAAATAGGGCGGCACCGGTATACATCAGGTTCTTCCCCGGCTGGGTATTCCCCCGGGTCTCTACTCCCAGGAACTGGTCCCCATCTACCCGGATGGTCGAATAACCGGGTGTTTGGCTTTCCCTTAAGACCAGCACGCCGTCGGCAGAGGAGGCAGAGAGTTTTTGCCGCATCTCTAAGAGGGGAATGTCTAAAAATACGTCCCCATTAACCACCAGCAGGGTATCGTCGATGAAGGGGAGACTATCTTTTAATATCCGGCTCCCGGTTAACTCCGGCTCGTCGAGATAGGAGAGGTGGAGGCCCGGGATTTGCCCGGCACACTGTTCGATGTCATGGCCGAGGTAGTGGAGGTTGATCAAGCCTCTGGTCAATCCTTTTTCCCGGAGCTGGGTCAACATGATTTCGAGCAGGGGGGTGCCGTTTAATGGAAACAGGGGCTTGGGTTTGGACAGGGAAAGGGGCCGGGACCGGTGGCCGTAACCGCCGGCCAGGATGAAGAAATACATGGGTTTTAGCCCCGCTGTCTTAGTAATTGCGGGATTTGATAAAATGGAGGAGGTTTAACAGGGAGTCGCGAAAAACGGAGGGGGGAAAATGGTCCAGGAAAGACCGGCAGCGATCGTAGTAGGCGATGATCTGCTCTAATGAGATCTCCTTGATGCGGTATTGCCTGGAGAGTGTTAAGAGATCTTCCTGGGTTGCCTCGGAAAAATTCTTGACAGCTTGAAGCTGGTTCTCTTTGATGAGCAGGATGATGGGCAGGGTAATTTTTCCTTCTTTGAGGTCGCGGAACCGGTCTTTACCGGAATCCTCGGAAAAGATGTCCAGAATATCGTCGCTGATCTGGAACATGGAGCCGAAGTTAAGACCGAAATGGTAAAATTCCTCGATCTTCTGGGGCGAAGAACCGTTTAAAGTAGCGGCAATCTGGGCCACCCCGGCAAATAGGGAGGAAGTCTTTTTGGTGATGATATCGAAGTAGGTTTCGGGTGCGATATCGTAATTATGGGTGTTTTGTACCTCAAGCAGTTGACCCTCCACCATGGTGCAGGCACTGTTGAGCACGATATCGGTAAATCGTTTGTGGTACTTGTTAAAATTGTGCAGGGAATGGATGAATAAAAAGTCTCCCCAGAGCACCGAAATGGTGTTCCCAAAATAGGAATTCAGGGTCTTTTTCCCGCGACGGAGCTCGGAATTGTCCACCACGTCGTCATGGATCAGGCTGGAGAGGTGGAGCATCTCGATGGGGGCGGCAATGGAGGGTAAATCGGGAGTAAGGGAATCGTTCAGACCGGCCAGTAAGAACAGCAGGGTAGACCTGATTTTTTTACCCTGGGAGATGGGCGTCCGATTGCTGACCTCATGGATGAGCCGGATACTGCCCTGGTAGTTTTCTATTTCCTTGAGCAAAATAGCATTGGTCTCTTCTAACAGATGGGCAATCGGTTTTTGTATGTCCTTTAAGTTCATCTTCGAGCTATTGTATCATCAACCGGCGTTTTTTGCAACCCTGGACAATGGCTTTGGTCGCAGATGCTAATCTTGTTTCTATGCTTAATTGTTTATACGGGTGTGTCCTGGCTCAGCCCCTCGCGGGTTAAATGGTCTTGATTGTCAAGATCATTTCCATACGTGATCTCCGCGCTCCGGACCCGGTTTGGTCGGTTCACTTCGACCCCGTTTATAGGGGCGAGCAGCAGATAAAACACCGCCATCTCACCGGGTGCTCTCCCGGGCGGGTAAAAAACAGTTTTCGACTTGACAGCGGGCGAGGATCGGGTATACAATTGGGTACGCGATAAGAGGTCGATAGAATGAAATTTGTCAGCATTCCCGGCTTGCGAGGGAAGTTTCGCTTTCTCTCAGCATACAGTGAAGTCCTGCTTCGTAACAAATTCCATTTTCACCTGGACAAAAAAAGGAGGATCGCATGAAACGATTATTTTTTATTTTCACTTTATTAACTTGTTTTTTATTGCAAACAGCGGCCGGACAGGCGGCGACCGGAGATGAACCCGATATCTTTGCCGGGCTGAAGGCGCGCAGCATCGGCCCGGCCAACATGAGCGGCCGCATCTCCGATGTGGCTGCCGTTTATTCGAATCCGAATATTATCTATGTCGGCACAGCCACCAGCGGCGTGTGGAAAACAGAGAACGGCGGCATGAGCTGGCGGCCCATATTCGACGAGCAGCCCGCCTCGTCCATCGGTGCCATCGCCATCTTTCAAAAGAACCCGAACATCGTCTGGGTGGGCACCGGCGAATCCAAGCCGCGTAACAGCGCCGGCCTGGGCCGGGGCGTGTTCAAGACCCTGGACGGCGGTAAGACCTGGATCAACCTCGGATTAGAGAAGACCGAGAAAATCTCGGCCATTATTCTGGATGCCGATAATCCCGATATCGCCTATGTGGCCGCTTTGGGCACGGCCTGGGGCGAGAATCCGGACCGGGGCGTGTTCAAGACCCTGGACGGCGGTAAGACCTGGAAAAAAATCCTCTATGTCGATGAGAAGACTGGGGTAGCCGACCTGGTCGTGGCCCCGGATAACCCCAACAAACTCATTGCCGCCTTATGGGAATTCCGGCGCTGGCCCTGGTTCTTCAAATCGGGCGGCCCGGGCAGTGGTTTGTACATTACCGGCGATGCCGGCAGTACCTGGAAAAAATTAACCGCCAAAGAGGGGCTGCCCAAAGGGGACCTGGGCCGCACCGGCCTTGCTTTTTCGACCAACAGTCCCAATATCGCTTACGCCCTGGTCGAGGCCGAGAAGAGCGTCTTGCTCCGCTCCCAGGACGGCGGTTTGACCTGGGAAACCGTCAACGACCAGCCCAATATCAGCGATAGGCCTTTTTATTACAGCCGTATCCGCGTTAACCCGCTTAACGAAAACATCGTCTATATGCTGCAATCGGAATTGAAGGTGAGCGAGGATGGCGGTAAAAATTTCCGTGAATTGGCCCGCTGGGGTCAATCCCATTCCGATTACCATGCCATGTTTAATCACCCGGACGGCGACCAGATGATCGTCGGCAACGACGGCGGCATCGTCATCACCTATGACCGGGGCAAGACCTGGCATTTCGTGCAGAACCTGCCTTTGGGCCAGTTTTACCATGTCAGTTTCGACATGGACATCCCGTACAACGTGTACGGCGGCTTGCAGGACAACGGCTCCTGGCGCGGGCCGGGCAGCACCCTGGTCGAGGGGGAATTGGCCGATTACTTATGGAAGACCGTGGGCGGCGGGGACGGTTTCGATACCGAGCCCGACCCCCAGGACAGTTCCTGCGGCTATGGCATGTCCCAGGGCGGAAATCTTTATTACTTCGATGTCCGCACCGGTTTGAGCCAGCCCATCGTGCCTACCGAATCCGCTGTCAAACACCGTTACAACTGGAATGCCGGGTTTGCCGTCGATCCCTTCGCGCCGACCACCATCTACCTGGGCAGCCAGTTTGTACACCGCAGCAAAGATAAAGGGCAGACCTGGGAAATCATCAGCCCGGACTTGACCACCAATGACCCGCAGAAACAGGAACAGGAAAAGAGTGGTGGTTTGACCCTGGATGTGACCCATGCCGAAAACCATACCACCATCGTATGTATTGCCCCCAGCCCGCTGCAGGAAGGGATCATCTGGGTCAGCACCGATGACGGGCATGTCCAATTGACCCGGGATGGCGGCAAAAACTGGGAATTGGTATCTGCCAATATCGATAAAAGCGTCAAAAAAGAGCAAAGGGTACCCAGCTGCACCTGGTCTCCCCAGGTCGATGCGTCTAAATTCGATGCCGCATCTGCCTTCGTGGTCTTCGACGATCACCGCCGGGCCAATTGGACGCCCTACATATTTGTCACCCATGATTTCGGTAAGACCTGGAAGAGCCTGGCCACTGCCGATATTGACGGTTTTGTCCACACCATCGAAGAGGACCCGGTCAACAAAGACCTGCTCTTCTGCGGCACCGAGTTCGGCCTGTTCGTCAGCTTTAACGGCGGCCAGAAATGGCAAAAATGGACGGCCGGTCTGCCCACCGTGCCGGTGACCGACCTGGCCATCCATCCCCGCGATCATGACCTGATCATCGGCACCCATGGCCGGTCGATTTACATCATCGACAATATCGCGCCTTTGCGGGAGTACTCGGCGACCATCAGCGGCCAGAAACTCCATTTCTTCAAAGTTGCCGACACCTACAGCTTCCGCCAGGGGCGGCTCAGTTCCTTCAACAGCCCCGGGGACACCGCTTATTCCGGCACCAATAAAGCCACCGGCGCCTATCTCAGCTATTTTCTCACCCCAACCCCCAAAAAAGAGAAGGAAAAAGAACCGGGCCTGGCACCGGCAATGCCCGAGCAACAGCCGGCGATGATGGCTGGACGCATGGGCAGGGGCCGTCCAGGCATGATGCTGCCCCCCGGCTCCACCAATGTTCACATCACCATCCTGGATAGCGAGGAAAAACCGGTGCGCACCTTGAGCGGCACGGAGAACAAGGGCATTAACCGGGTTTACTGGGATTTACGCCGGGAAATGCCGCGGAGCATGACTTCCGGTGCTGAAGCCCGCTATTTCGGTCGCGGCGGTCTGCCCGTACTGCCTGGGACTTATACGGTTAAGATCAAATACGATGACCAGGAACAGAGCCAGGCTTTTCAAGTGCTGAATGATCCCCGCCTGGATATCGATACCGCGGTACTGAAAGCCAATTACGAGCTGGGTATGCAGGTGATGAAATTATCCTTCACCCTGACCGGGGCGGAAGAACGGATCAACGACACCCGGAAAATTATCAAGACCATCGCCGAGTTCGGCCTGGACCCCAAAGCGCCGCCAACAGAAAAAATCTTGAAAGCCGGCCAGGAGCTGGATAAGATGCTCAAAGGCTTGCTCGATAAGATCAAGGCCGACGAGAGCAAACAGGGTATCTCCGATCGCAACGTTCCTTTGAGCAGCCAGGTGCGCCAACTCATGTTCTCTATGGCCTCTTCCTATAAACCGGTGACCCAGGCCATGACGGTCAAACATGAGAAGCTAAAGGCACTGGTCTCCGAATTTTTCACAGAACTCAACAAGGTCTATGAAGTGGATGTGGAAGCGTACAAGAAACTGGTTCAGGATTCCGGCTTCTCCTTGTTCAAACCCTTTCAACCGTTCAAGATAGAGGGGAAAGAAACTTTTCCCCCTGGCCGGGCGTAATAGGAATATTAATTTCCAGGAGGATCTCCTGGACAAAAAAGCTAACGAGGTAACTATGAGAAAGAAGACATTGCTGATGATGATCGGTATTTTGCTGTTGGTTTTCTCGGCCTGGGCCGGGCAGGTCAAATATGAATTTACTGCCTACCACACACCGGCCGAGATATATAAGACCTTAAAAGAGTTTGCCGCTGCTAACCCGGCACTGGCCGTGGTGCACGACATTGCCGTCACCCCAGGGTCCAGGCCGGTCGGCCTCATCGAGATCGGGCCGGAAGTCAAGGCCAAACAAAAACAATTCCCGGCCCTGTTCGTGGGCGCCAATATGGAGGGAACGGTGCCGATTGCCAGCGAAGCGGCTATTTACCTGGTCAAGCTGCTCCTCGATGATGCGAAGATGCGGCAGGACAAAACCTGGTACATTCTCCCGGTGGGCAACCCCGATGCGGCGCAGCGGTATTTTAATCGTCCGCTTGTCCGGGATGGCCGGAACGACCGGCCTTATAACGACGATATGGACGATAAGACCGATGAGGACGGCCTCGATGACCTGGACAAGAACGGCTATATTACCATGATGCGCGTCAAGCACCCGGACGGCACCTGGGTACCGGTTCCCGGTGAGCCGCGGCTGATGAAGCGGGCCGATTGGAAGAAAGGGGAAAAGGGCATTTATAAACTGTACAGCGAAGGCATCGATAACGACGGCGACGGAGAATACAACGAAGATGGCCCGGGCGGTGTCAATGTCGGCGTCAATTTCCCCCACCTGTTTAAATTCTTCCAGGCAGATGGCGGGACCTGGGCGGGCAGCGAGGAAGAGAGTTTTAACCTGATCAAGTTTATCTGCCAGCACCCGGAGATCGCCATGGTATTTACTTTCGGCAGCACCAATTTCTGCCTGGAACCGCCCCCAGCCGGTCGCAAGGGCTCTGCCGATTTTACCAAGATCAAAATCCCGGAAAACATCGGCAAATTCATGAACATCGATACGTCCCGCACCTACACCATGGATGAGATCATGGAAGCTGCCAAACGCTTTGCCCCGGAAGGCATGGATTTAACCGAATCCATGGTCGCCAGCTTCCTTGGCCTGGGCGCAGTGGTCAACCCCCTGCCGGAAGACCTGGAATTTTACAAGGAATTATCCGAAAAATACAAAGAATTCCTCAAGACCAACAAGCTCGATGGCAAGCGCCTGGATCCGGCCCGGGACAAAGATGGCTCCTTCGAGTTGTGGGCCTACTATCACCTCGGTCTCCCCTCTTTTAGTATGGATTTCTGGACCCTACCCAAAGTAGAAGAGAAAAAGAAAGAGGAGGGCGAAATCACTGCCGACAAACTCGAAAACATGACCAACGACGAGTTTGTCGCCCTGGGCGAAGAGAAGATCGACGCTTTTTTAAAGAGTAGCGGTGCGCCGGACAACGTCAATGCCAAGATGCTCATCGGCGCTGTCAAAGGCGGCATGATGACGCCCAAGAAAATGGCCGAGATGATGAAGCAGATGCAAAAATCCAAGAGCGAAGAGGGGGCAGACCCGGCCGAAAAGGCACTCCTCGCATTTAACGACAAAGATCTCGGCGGTAAAGGGTTTGTCGATTGGAAGCCCTTTAATCACCCCAGCCTGGGCGAAGTGGAAATCGGCGGGGCCGTACCTTTTACCGGCAACACACCGCCGGCGGCCATGATCGAGAACCTGCTCAAAGGCCAGGTGCCCTGGGTCTTTCAATTGGCGGATAAACTCCCCCGCCTGGCTATCGATAAGACCGAGGTCAAAGCCCTGGGCAGCGGCCTCTACCAGGTCAAAGCCTGGATCGAAAACACCGGCTTCTTGTCCTATCCGACCGCTATGGCCCAGCGCAACAACCGGGTCCCGCCCATCGTGGTCACCTTTAGCGGCCAGGATTTCACCATCGTCGAGGGCAAGAAACGTACCATCGTCAATGGCATCCCCGGTCACGGCGCGAAGATGGTTAAATGGCTGATTCGGGCAGATAAACCGGTCACCCTGAAACTGATCGCCGATTCCCCCCTGGTCCGGGAAGTTTCTAAAGAGATCGCCCTGGGGAGGTAACCATGAAAAAATCTTGTATACTGGTTTTTTTATTTGCGTTTTTGACACTAACCTGCCTGGCGGCCCCGTCTATGCGGCTACCCCTGTCTTTCGATTACTATTACACCTATGAAATGGTCAACGATGCGTTGAAGGCCCTTCATGAGGCTTACCCGCACCTGACCCATCTCGATCTCGTGGGTAAGAGCGAAGAGGGCCGGTCGATCTACTGTCTGACCATCAATAACCCCAAAACGGGAAAAGAGCTCGATAAACCGGGCATCTACCTGGACGGCAACATCCACGGTAACGAGCTCCAGGGAACAGAGGTCACCCTCTACCTGATTCAATATTTACTGACCGGCTATGGCTCGAACCGGGAGATTGCCGACCTGGTCGATAAGAAGTGCTTTTATGTTGTACCTGTGGTCAACACGGACGGCCGCCACCATTTCTTTACCGACGCTAACGACTCAGACAGCGGACGCAGCCTGAGGGTCCCCATGGATGACGACAAAGACGGACTCTTCGATGAGGATGCCTATGACGACCTGGATGGCGACGGCAACATCTGCCAGATGCGCAAGCACGATCCCTTTGGCCGGTTCAAGACCGATGCCGAGGATCCCCGCCTGATGGTGCCGGTTAAACCCGGCGAAAAGGGCGAGTGGACCATACTCGGTTCCGAAGGTATCGATAACGACCGCGACGGCATGGTTAACGAAGACGAGCCGGGTTATGTCGATGCCAACCGCAACTGGGGCTACGACTGGATGCCCGATTACGTGCAGCCCGGAGCCGGCGAGTACCCTTTCTCCGGCGTCGGCTTAAAGGCATTGGCCGGGTTTATCCGCCAGCGCCCCAATATTTGCATGGCCTGGGCTTTCCACAATTTCGGCGGTATGTTTTTGCGCGGGCCATCCACCAAAGCCCAGCCCGAATACCATCCCCAGGATGTGGCCTTTTACGATTACCTGGGTGAGCAGTCCGAACGGATCGTGCCCGATTACAAGTACATGGTGCTCTGGAAAGACCTCTATGAGACCTATGGCGACTTTACCGAATGGATGTACATGGTAAACGGCATTTACGGCTTTGTGGCCGAATTATCCGTAATGAAACACGAGAGCTTCAAGAGCCTCAAGGAAAAAAAGGAACAGGCCAGGACAGAAGGCGAGGAAGATGCTTTTTCCATGTTCAGGCAGAGCCCGGCCCGGGAGCGCGAGCGGTTGAAGTTTAACGATCACCTGGCCAACGGCGAGATGTTCGTTAACTGGAGACCCTATAAACATCCCGTTTACGGCGCTATCGAGATCGGCGGTTGGAGCAAATTCAGCACCCGTCTCCCCCATCGCTTTATGCTCAAAGACCTGGTGCACCGCCTGACCTCGGCCATTATCTTCTCGGCCAAACAGACGCCGGAGGTCAGCCTGGAGATATTCGATACCACCAAACTGGGCGACAACCTGTACCGCGTGCGCACCCGGCTGACCAATGCCAAGGCCATGCCCACCATGAATCAACATGCGCGTAGTGCTAAAATCTATCCCCCGGATATGTTGACATTATCGGGGCAGGGCATAACGGTCACTGCCGGCGGCCAGCTCATGGACCCATACACCGACCAGGTTTTATACAAGGAATTCCGGCCCGGGATCCAGTTCCTCAGTATACCCGGGTTTGCCAAAATCGAGCACCAGTTCCTGGTCACCGGTAAAGGCAAACTGACCATTACTTACGAATCGCAACATGCCGGCCGGATATCCAAAGACATCGATCTGCAATGACACATCCCGGTATTCGCTTATCCCGGACGACCGGGAGATCGGCATAGACGCCCGATCCCAGGAGATAAAACATGAAAAAGTTTTCGCTATTAATCCTGGCCGTCGGCTTCTCGTTCCTGGCCGCCCCTGCTGCGGCCTTTGTCGAACATGAAGTCGGCGTGCCGTTGAGTTTCGACTATTACTATTCTTACGATATGGTGGTCAAGGCCATGCAGAAGCTACACCAGGCATTTCCCCATCTAACCCGGCTCGAAGAAGTGGGCAAGAGCGAAGAAGGGCGGGCCATCCATTGCTTGACCATCAACAATCCCAAAACCGGTGCCGAGTCCGAAAAACCGGGCATTTGGGTCGATGCCAATATCCACGGTAACGAGATCCAGGGCGGGGAAGTCGCGCTTTACCTGGCCGACTACCTGTTGACCCAGTACGGCAGCAACAAGGAAATCCACCGACTGGTCGATAAAAAATGCTTCTATATCGTACCGGTGGTCAACCCGGATGGCCGCTACCATTTCCTTACCGATGCCAATACGGACAGCGATAACCGCGGCCTGCGTATCCCCCGCGACGACGACCGGGACGGTCTATTCGACGAAGATTTCCCCGATGACCTGGATAGCGACGGCAACATCTGCCAGATGCGTAAAAAAGATGCCAATGGCCGTTTCAAGCTGGACCCGGAGGAACCGCGCGATTTGATCCGTGTCAAACCGGGTGAGAAGGGCGAATACACCATTCTCGGTTACGAAGGCCTGGACAACGACGGCGATTACCTGGTCAACGAAGATGCCGAAGGCTATGCAGACCCGAACCGCATGTGGGGATACGATTGGGCGCCCGATTACGTGGAGATGGGCGGTGGCGATTACCCCTTTTCCGGGGCCGGTATCAAAGCCCTGGCCGAGTACATGATGAAGAAGACCAATATCTGCATGGGCTGGACATTCCACAACTTCGGCGGCATGTTCTTGCGTGGCCCCAGCTCCAAGGAAGAAGGCGAATATGCCCCGGAAGATGCGTCCCTATTCGATTACCTGGGCGAGCAAGCCGAGCGCATCGTACCCGACTACCGCTACCTCATCTCCTGGAAAGGTCTCTATGCCACCCACGGGGATGCCGAGTATTGGATGTTCAAGACCCTGGGCGTCTACGCCTTTACCGGGGAATTATTCGTACCCAGGCATGAGACCTTTAAAAGCATTGCCGAGGCGAAAAAAGAGAAATCGGCGGTCTTGTCCGGACCCGGCGGCGGTGAAGAGCGGATGGCCGACCTGGAGTTTGGTGTGGAAAGGGAGCGCTTGCAATTTAACGATCACCTCGCCCAGGGGGAGCTCTTCGTACCCTGGAAACCCTTTAAACACCCCATCTACGGTGATATCGAGATCGGCGGCTGGACCAAGCTGAGCGGTCGTCTCTCCCACCCATTCATGATCAAAGACATGGTGCACCGCAATGCCGCGGCCATCATCTTTTCCGCTCAGCAGACACCGGAAGTCAAATTGGAAGTATTCGAGGTTAAAAACGTCGGTGTTAACCTCTACCGGGTACGTACCCGGCTGGAGAATGCCAAGGCCATGCCGACCATGTCTCAGCACGCCCGTACGGTCAAGCTCTACCCCCAGGACATGCTCAAGCTCAAAGGAGACGGTATTTCCGTGGTCGCCGGGGGACAGCTTCAGGATATTTTTACCGACAAAGTCAATTACAAAGAGTTTCGTCCCGATATCCAGTTTCTTCATGTACCCGGGTTCTCCAAAGTGGAGCACCAATTCCTGGTCTCCGGCCAGGGCCAGGCGACCATCACATATATATCCAGGCACGCCGGTAAGCTGAAAACCACGGTTACCTTAAAATAGCCGATCTGATCCATATTTTTTTATATTGACTTTAGGCCCGGAAAATTGTAAAGTGCTATATGTCACAAAATGCAATTCCATCCACACCGGGAACGACACCCGGGATCGAGCAACCGATAGATGCTTCGCCGGGCCAGGGTAAAAGCAACCGTTTAAAGGATAAAATCCTGCGCTTATCGGCGTTTGCCGGCATCCTGATCCTGGCTTTCTTGATCTACAAGATCGGGCCGGCAGAAATCTGGCAAAACATCAAGAAAATTTCTTTGCTAAACTTCTTGATCCTGCTGGGGCTGCGCACCCTCTACTGGGTGCTGCGCACAATATGTTGGCAGGTTATTCTCGATAAATACACCGGTAATGCCCCCCTGTTTCACCTTTTTATGGTGCGCTTATGCGGTCATGCGGTCAGTCAGTTAACGCCCACCGCCCAGGTAGGCAGCGAAGCCACCCGCATGATGATGGTAAAATGCAGCGATCGAAAAGTGAGTGTGGCCTCGGTGATCGTCGATAAAACCATCGAATGCCTGGTGGCCGCCTTTTTTATCATGTCCGGCATTATTCTCCTCCTCTTCCGGATATCTTTAAGCGGCCGGTTGAAAATCTTCTTCATCGCCAGCGCCATTATTTCCGTATTGTTGATGCTCTTTGTCCTGTTTAAACAGAAGAAGGGCATACTCGGCTGGCTGGTGGATTTATTGGCAAAAATCAGGATCAGACCCCGTTTTATCGAGAGAAACCGCGAGAAAATCAAAGAGACCGATAGTTTTATCTCCGATTTTTACCTGCATCACCGCGGCACCTTTATCGGCATATTTTTTCTCTATGCCCTCTTGATGATGCTCTGGGTAGTGGAAGTCCACTTAAACCTGGTCTACATCGGCATCGAAGACATCTCCTTTATCGAGAGTTTTTTGGTGACCACCATCGGCAACCTGGCCCTGATATTCCCCTTTATCCCCGGTTCGCTCGGCCTGTATGAAGTGACTTATATCGGTCTATTTGCCATGTTGGGCCGGAAGGCGGACATCGGGTTCACCCTGGTGCTGTTCCGCCGGTTGACCTCCCTGGTGCTGGCCGGCCTGGGACTCCTCTTCATGTTTACGTCCGGCTCCCGCCGCCAAAAGAAGCAAGATTAGCCGTCAATTCAGGGTAAAGGTGGTGTTGCTGTTATCGTAAGCCGTCGAGCTTATGTCCCGCACCCGGATGGAATAGCCGCTCCCGGCCGGGGCCACCGTGGTGCCGTTGTAATACCCGACATGCCAGTTGTAACTCCCGGTCGCCGGGTTGAGGTTATCCGCCACCAGGCCCAAATAAGCGCCATTGCGGTAGAGAAGGAGCTTGACATTGGTGGTCAGGCCGTCTGCCTGCCAGGTGATGGGCATATATGAGCCGGTCGCCCAGGTTTCGCCCCCATTCGGGGAGAGGACCCTCAGATCGATAACGGCAAATGTATTGTTGCTGTTGTCGTATAGCGTGCTGCCCTGGACCTTGATCCTGACCCGGTATGCGGGATCGACGCCGACCGCGCCACTCAAGCAGGAACCGACCGTCCAGAGATAGGAGCCGGACAAAGGAGCGATATTTTCGCTAATTATCCCGATCACCACCCCATCTTTGACTACATTGAGCCGTAAGAGACCCGTTATACCGGTGGCCTCCCAACAAACCCGATAGGCTGAACCGAGGTTCAGCTTCTCGCCCCCATTGGGCGTGACCACGTTGATCGCCGGGCTGCTCTGGAGCAATTCGATACCGGTGCCGGTGCCCAGGTTGCGGGTATATTGCCGCTGGGTGGCGTTGTTCCAGTGCTCGTGCACGCCCAGGCTGGCCAGCCGCGTGCCGTTGTTATCGGGATCATAAAAGGCGCCGGAAGGCGGGTTATTGGCCCGGGCCGACTCATGCAGGTAATTGCAGGCGTGGATGGTCATCTCCGAGTTAACCATGTTCGGTTCGTTGCGGAGAAAATCCAGGCCCACCGAATCGAGGGCCACCGGGTCCTGGGAGACCAACAGGCTGGAGCACCAATCGTTGCCCAGGGTCTGCCAGCGGACGATATATTTAGAACCCTCGGTAACATCGGTATACAACCCATCCAGCATGAACAACATGGTCTTGCCGCCCAATTGCGGGTGGCCGAGGAGACACGGGTGACAGTGCGGCATGCCCAGCCGGTTGGGCGTGCTGTTGTTTACCGCCGAGCCGTGCAGTCGCCCCGGGCCGAAACCATAGCCGTCTGAGACCGAGCCGAAAAAGTTCTTGCCGCTCAGGGTGATACCGAACATGTCGTGCCCGCGCAGTAAAGCCAAATTAATCAGGTAGGTGGCCTGGGTGTAGCTGGTCGGTGGGTAATGGTCCGCTATATCCGTATCCCCGGCATAAGGTTTGACAAAATGGATGGGGTGGGACAAATTGGGCTCGGTCGACACCCGGCCGCTATCTTCCCAGCCCGCCTCGATGCGCACAGCCTGGAAATGGCTGGCCGGATTAGAGCGGATTTTGTTATAGATGGGATCGCCGATCCAGCGCGAGGTATCGGTTACGGTAATATTGGCCCCGGCCACGCCCACCACTTCGATCAAATGTTTGACCAGCGCATAGACCAGGTGCGGGCTGTTATACCCCCCATTGTCCCAGGCGTCGCCGAAATCCTGGTTGCAATTGATCTTGATCACGATCTTCTCACCGGCCGTATAACCGACATTTCCCCGGCCATGATTGACGTTGTAATGCTTGAATAATGCGTCCCAGGCTGCTTTTGCCGTTGTTTTCCCGGTCAGTTGTTGCAGCGACCGCGACAACATGCTGCTGACCACATACTGGTTGGTATGGGCATCCGACCACCAATAGCCGGTCGAACCATCCCAGCTCGTGGCATTGGTGTCGCGCACCCAGACCACCCGGCCCGGGAATATGCCTTTGGCCGTGCCCATGGGGTTGTTGGCCCCATCGCTGGGCGTATAGGCCGGTGCCGCCGGTCTGAATATCCCCTGGGAGGCCATAATACTGAGGGCAATACCCAGGAAAGCCCCACCGAGGATGATGACAAAGGCTGTGCGGAAACGGTGGATATATCGACCGAACCGGTGCAGCAGGGAACCGCCCACGATGGCCGCCAGTGCATAGGAAAGAAAACCGCCGCCGATACCGGCTGCCACACGCTGGCAGGGGTAGGCGGCCCGGGCCGGCTTGGGGAGCACCCGGATGAGAAACCAGATCACAGCCAGTATCCCGACCAGCGGGTACAGAACTACCAACCATTTAGACTTCGGACTTTTCTCCTTTTCCTGGTTATTCATTTTAAATTTTCCTCCTTTACATTTTTGTAAACCGGTCAATTATATCACAATTTCTCTTCATTGCAAGCGGAAAATAATCCAAACCAGGCGGATGATTGGGAAAGGTAGGGGATAAGTTTTTTTTGTTTGTCGTTGTTTTTTTGCCGGGGGTTGTGATAAAATGGGGCATGAGCGAAATCATCCTGGATATAAAAAACATCACCAAGAATTACGGCGATATTGCCGCCCTGAAAAGCTTCTCGATATCGCTTTCCAGGGGCGAGATCGCCGGTCTTTTGGGACCCAATGGGGCGGGTAAGACGACGCTGATCTCTATCCTGTCCGGCACGGCCAGGAATTTTTCCGGTTCGGTTACCTTTAAGGGTCAGAATCTCTTTTCCGACCGCAAACTGAAGAATCTTATCGGCATCGTGCCGCAGGATATGGCCTTTTACGAGGACTTGACGGCGCTCGATAATCTCCGGTTTTTCGGCGGTCTCTACGATATATCCGCGGTAGAGATCAAGAAAAGGGCGGCCGAGATGATCGATATGGTGGGCCTGGCCGGCCGGGAAAAGGAGCCGGTCAAAAATTTTTCCGGCGGCATGAAGAGACGGCTCAACATCGCCATCGGCATGATTCATCAACCGGAGCTGCTGCTTTTAGATGAACCGACCGTGGGCATCGATGTGCAGGCCAAAGTCCATCTCCTCGACATCATCAAGGCAGTGGGTCAGAGGGGCACGGCGGTGCTGTTTACCACCCACCAGCTGCTGGAGGCAGAACAGATTTGTTCCCGTATCGTCATCATGGATCAGGGGGCAGTGTTGGCTGAAGGGACGCTCCAGGAATTGATCCGCATTGTCGGGGAAAAAGAACTGGTTAAAGTAGAGGGGGATTTCCCGGCTGCCCGGATGGCGGAAATCCTCAAGGGTGTCGAGGGGGTGGAAATCCTGGCCGTGGGCGACCGGTTGGCCCACCTGGCTTTCGCCAGCACCGACCGCATCCCGTCCATGCTGGAAAGGTTGTTTAAACACGGTATCCAGGTCTCCGATCTGAAAATCACCTCCCCCAACCTGGAGGCGGTTTTCCTGAAATTAACCGGGAGGAGTTTACGAGATTGAAGAGAATCTGGCTGATCTTTAGAAAGGATACCAAAAGGAGGCTCAAGTCTCCCTGGGGTGTGCTGATCCTGCTCTTTATCCCTTTTTTCATGACCTTTCTTTTGGGCTCGATATTTGCCCCGGGCGAGAATCAGGACAAACTGCCGCGGATAAAAGTGCTATTGGTGGACAAAGACCAGGATATCGGTGCCCAGCTCTTCATCCAGTCGTTCAACCAGGCCAGTATAAAGGAGATGTTCCAGGTCGTCCAGGTGACCGAGGGCGAGGGCAAAAAGCGGATGTCCCGCGGCCAGGCATCGGCCATGATCGTTATCCCGGAGAAGTTCTCCGAGAATATCGCCGATTCCCAAAATTCGGTATTCTGGCTGATCAAAAACCCGGCCGAGCAGTTCCTGCCCCGGGTGGTCGAGGAATTCATGAATACCGAGGCGGTCATTATCTCCGGGTTTGCCCAGGTTTTTGCCGGGGAGATCCGGTTGTTGCGCTCCCTCTTGAATACCCCCCTGGAGACCATCTCCATTGATGCCATGATCCCTGACCTGGAGAAGAGCAAAGACAAGATCACCGCTTTGAAATCCTATCTCGATCCCCTGCTGATCAGCCTGAAGACCGAGGTTAAGGGAAAGAAAGAGGAGAAACCGGGTCCGGCCCTTAACCTTTTTGCCGTGATACTCCCGGCCATGTCCATCATGTTCCTGCTCTTTATTATCCAGATTTTCCTGCGCGATATTATCAGTGAGCGCGAGGACGGCACGCTGCCGCGTATCCTGTTCTCCCCCATCGGCGTGGGCGAGTACATCCTGGCCCGTATCGTCAGCGGCTGGTTCATGGGTATCCTGGTCTACCTGGTGCTGATAGCAGCCGGCACCCTCCTATTCCATATTGCCTGGGGTAATATCCTCTATTTGTTAATTTTCGTGGCGGTTACCTGTTTCTGGATCGCCAGTTTCTTTGCCCTGCTCAATGCCTTCTTTAAGAACCGCAACCAGGCCGGTGCCTTAAGTGCGCCCATCATCCTGTGCTTCAGCGCCTTTGGCGGTAGCCTCATACCGGGGTCGCAGATGATCTCTGTTTTTCGCCTGGCCGGTTATTTTACCCCCAATTACTGGTTCATCCAGGGCGTGGACCGGATCGGCCAGGGGGCATTTCCCACCCAGCCAGCGCTCATCCTGGCGGTCAGCGGCCTATTGCTGTTTGTCCTGGCCGCCCATATACTGAAGAGACGGATCAGGGTATAAAAGAGAGGAGGCATCGCCGTGAAAAGAATATTCCACCTGGCCATGATCGATATCAAACGCATGGTGCGGGACAAAATGTACTTTTTCTGGACACTACTGTTCCCCCTGTTTTTCATTTTCGTATTCGGCAATCTTTACACGGATAATCAGACCGATACCCTGGCCCAGCTCCTGGTCTTAAACCGGGACAAAGGCCAGTGGGGCACCTATTTTATAGATAAGATCAAGTCCCCGGGCATCGACCTGCAAATCGTCGCTAAAGAACCCGAGCAGTACAACCGTCTGCTCATCATCCCGGGGGATTTTTCGGCCAGGATCGAGGAGCGCAAAGGGCAGGCGCTGACCTTTAAGAAGAACCGGGAAGCCAACCTGGAGGCTGCCGCCCAGGTCGAGACCCGAATCATCCAGGGGATTGCCCGGGTGATCAGCGAATTGATCCTGCACCCGGATACGAAAACTTTCTTTGCGGAGCGCGAGGAATTTAAAAACCTGGTCGAGATCAAGTCCCGTTTCCCGGAAGGTGCCATCCTGAAAATTCCCAGCGGGTTTAATCATGTCATACCAGGCACTTTGGTGCAATTCATCCTGATGATGGTGCTTATCTTCGGCGGTATCTCGGTCATGGAAGACCGTCAGCAGGGTATCCTCTGCCGGGTGCTCTTCTCTTCGACGACCATCCCCCAGTTGTGGGGCGGCAAATTTCTCGGTCGCCTGTTCATGGGCCTCATCCAGGCATTCATCCTGCTCATCACCGGCACGCTCTTTTTCTCCATGAATCTCGGCAATGTCCTGCTCACTCTTTTAACTGTCTTTTTCTTTGCCATGTCGGTGGCTTCCCTGGGAATTTTGATCGGTTCTGTTTTCCGCAAAGAAGATCTCATTATCGGCATCTCTATTTTGCTGAGCGTGTTTTTTTCCGGTCTGGGGGGCTGTTGGTGGCCGATCGAGATCGTACCCCCAGTCTTTAAGCAGGCAGCCATGATCGTGCCCTCTTTCTGGGCCATGGATGGTTTTCACCAGATCATTTTCTTTAAGAAGGGATTTTTGCAGCTTATCCCCAATTATGCTGTCCTGCTGGCCTATACCGTGCTCTTCTCCCTCCTCTCCTTTAAATTCTTCAAGATAAAAGACTAGCAAACCACCTTCCCTGGGGGAATGATTCTTTGATAAGATGATGATTTAGAGATGGCTTTGCGTGATAACATTAAGTATTTTCCTGGAAAGAATACCCGTAGTCATCTTTCTCCAGGTGCCGGTTTTGCCTTGACAAAAAAAAAGTGATTTGATAGAATCCTATTCCTGGGTTAGAGGAGAAAAATGAGAGACAAGAGAAACGATTCTCCCGGTAATGCCGGGTCTTTGATGATGGAGGGCTTATGAAATCGATGAGCTGGCCTGTTATCCTGTGCCTGTTTTTATCCTGTTTAATGCTCTTTCCTTCGGGTGACGGCTATGTTAAACTGGAAAAAGTGGCCGTATCGAGCGTCCCGGATGACCTCTTGCTGCCCGACCTGGGCTCGGTTACGATTGATGCCAACGGCAATGTCTTTGCATTTGCCGGTATGCCAAGCCGGGGCGACTGCTTTATCGTCAAATTCGATCCGGACCTAAAGTTTGTGAAAAAATTCGGCCGGGAAGGCAAAGGCCCGGGGGAGTTTACCACCTATTTGGGCGGGATCGAAGATCGGTTATCGGTAGACAGCGATGGGAATATCTATATTCGCGATGCTAATCCATCAAAATTAGTCATTTACGATAACCAGGGCAATTACCGGGAGGATATCCAGGTTGCCAGGAAGTATTCCGGACTGGTGGGTCACCTGTACAGGATAAAGGCGTTCGGGAAAGGAAGATTTATCGGTGTTCAATGGAAATTAGATATGCCGCCCAAGGCCATGTTATTCACGTTTGCTCCCCCAAAAATCAAAATCGAGTACACCTATAACTCTAAGAGAATCAGGATGGACTCTCGTGACTTTATCGATCTTTATTATGGAGAGAACAACTTCCTGGACACGGATGAGAACCATTTTATCCTGGGTGAATCACAGGAGTACCGGTTCCGTGTCTATGACCGGGATGGGAACTTAAAGCTGGAGGTTTACGACAAAAAAAGGGGGATGGGCCATTTCAGCGGCAAAGAGATGGATATGATCAGGGGTACATACCGACCGAAAAACGAAACCAGCACTTATTATCAGTTGTACAACCAGAAGTCGAAGTTTAATGCCCTGATGGATTGGATCGAGAAGAGTAAGAATGTGATAGCCGATATCCGGTTGGCCGGGGACCGGGTCTTCGTCTTCCCGGTCAGCCCCGATATTACGGTTAAAGAGAGATTCCCGGTGGAGATCTACGATCTGAAAGGCAAACTCCTGGAGAGAGCGTGCTTTAAAAAGATACCCCTTAAAATATGGAAGAACTTCGTCTTCTACTACGAGCGGGACAAAGAGGATAATCCCATCCTCATCAAGTACAAACTACTTGACTTGCCGTGATACCCGGGGGACGAGAGGGGCCTTTAATTACTGGCAGCCAGTTTTTGTACGTATTGGGTGTACTTTTCCGGGGCGTCGGTGATCTTGACACCGGTCGCCACCTGGGTATCCCCAGAAGCAGAATCCGAGCCCGGTTGGCTCCAGACCACCATGCCTTTCAAGGTAAAGGTTTCATCCGCAATGCCGATCAATATGAGCACTTCTGTGTCGAGGGCAAAGGTCTCGGTGGCCGTGAAAGAGAGTCCCGTTCTCGAGATATTGGTCGTTAACCCCATGGTTTCCAGGCCTTCTTGACCGATGTTAATCAACAGCTTTTTTTCCAGGCGTATTTCATTTCTCACTTCAGTCATGCAACTCACCTACCAAGATTACGGATAAACATAAGCAATTTTAGTGCCATTTATCAGGTGCGCTCATTTTCCTGCTGGTGCCTGAGTTAAACGAAAGATTACCCCGTTGTCCGCTGGGGGAAAAGGGTAATTTTTTCACACCTGTGACTTTTCTTTCATAATGTGCCGGAAGAACACGTCACACGATCCCTGGAAAGAGATACGCCCATTTTTTATCAGGGCCACGTGCTGGGCCAATGTCTTGACCTGGGCCAGGTGATGGGAGATGAACAGGACGCCGATGGTCAGACCGGCCAGGAGGACCTGTAAATGCTTCATCAACCGGTTGGCCGTGATCTGATCCAGGCAAGAGAAAGGCTCATCCAGGATGAGAAATTCCGGTTCCAGGATCAGTCCCCGGGCCAGGACGACCCGTTGCAATTGACCGGCCGAGATCTCATGCGGGTAACGGTGGAGAAGAGACGGCGGTAGATCTAGGATATTCAACAACTGTGAGATTTTCTCTTTAATCTCCCCCTGTCCCCGTTTCCGGATCAACAGCGGCTCGGCCATAATTTTTTCCACCTTGAAACAGGGGTTGACCGATAGCAAGGGATTCTGTGAGACCAGTTGATTCTGGCGGCGGAATTCCCGTCCCGGTGTTTGCAGGATCGAGGCCCTTTGGTAGATAATCTGCCCGCTATCGCACCGTTCAAAGCCCATAAGGATGCGGGCCAGGGTCGATTTACCGCCCCCGGATGGGCCGACCAGGGCATTGACCTGGCGGTCATAGAGAGTGAGATTAACCCGGTCAAGGGCGGCTATCGCTGTTTTCCCCGACCACCGAGACCGCTGGCGATAGGTCTTCGATACCTCCTTGAGCTCGAACCTGACATCCATATCGATGTGATTTTAGCGGATAAGAGATAAAAAGTCCAGTATCTCAGCGAAAAAACCTGGATCATCCGCCTGGAAGTATGATTTTTTTAAGAAGCATTGGTCTGTAAATGGTTTTGAGGCATTTGTCAACCAGGAAAATGGTTCTGAAAATGCAAAGAAAAAAAATTGAACATCATATTTATAGATAAGCGGATGATTTGGGGAATTCAAATTGATTGATTTATGATCAACGACAATTATAATTCCCGGTCGACGACAATTAAAATTCCTGTCTAAGACCCTGGAGAGGATTTTTGTAAAGGCTCCCTGGAATCTGGAAAACATCGATTCGATGCGGGAGGTTAAAGATGCTGAAGCGCCCGATATGGCTTTTGTATTCCATATCCTCATGGCCGATGTTGGGCATATAAAATAACCGATCTCTGATGACCAGGTCTATTCCTCGGCGCTATCGATAAAAATCAGATAAGACCGGCGCGCGCGAGAACCCAGGCGGTCGCAGCCTGAGATGGTCTTGTAAACGGTGCCGACCTGGTCTTTGATGTAGGTGTACCAGCCGCGGTGATCGGTGCCGAAGGGATTGGACGGGGCTTCCGAGTATTCGAGGTGCCCTTCAAAGGAATCTATGCCCAGGGCGGTAAAGTAGCGGCGAATGGGCTGATTGTTGTCGGTGTATTCCAGGGAGATGTTGTCTTCATCCCAGAGGAAGTTGGTGACAATGCCGTTGACGGTTTTCTGGATGCGGCGGCGGCCGTAGAGGTCGTAGGTGTATTGGGCGATCTGGTCAACGGAGGTAAACTCATTGGCATAGTGCTCATAGCCGGTGAGCCGGTTCTCGGCGTTGTAAAAATACTTCTTCAGCTCGCCGCTGGCTTTGTTTCTCTTCTGGATGAGGTTGCCGTCTGCATCATAGGCATAGGTAATCTCCTGGCCGCGCTTGTTCTTAAACCAATCCAGGCGCCCGGCCAGGTCGAACCGCTGCTCGATCTTACTCAGATCGGGATAGATCATCTCGATTACATTACCCATCATGTCGTACTTAAATTCCCATTGCTTATTACCAGAATCGATGATTTTTGTCAACTTTTTTTCGCTGCCGCAACTCTCGCACCTTGCCTCTGCAAAGTTAAGGCAGAGGCTAAGTTCAGCTCGATCATGAAGCATCTATCCTCAGAAAATTAAAGCGGAGGCAATGATTGCCGTTGGGTCATTTTACGGTTCGGTTAACCAAGCTTGCTGAATGGTTGGCCAATCTGGTTGAACGGTCCGGTCATCCTGGGGTCCGGTTATCTCCTACTCCTTAACCGCCCGGATCAGCATGGCTAAGTATTATCTCATTTTCCCCGGCGGTTAGTACATTCACCTTGACCAGCGGCTCATGCACCTTGCCATTCATGTTTGCCAAAAAAATTTGCTGTTCCATCACCTCATTGAAGATAACCGTCATCTCATGGAAGAGAAAAATCACCTCATTTAAGAGAACCGTTATCTTATGAACCCGAACGGTCATCATGTGGAAGAGAAATACTATCTCATGCTTCCCGGCCGCTATCTCATTTTCCTTGACTGCCGGCACATTCTGGAGAAAAGTTCTCCGGTCTTCCTGTACGGTTAAGGAATGCCGGAGAAAATTTCTCTCTTATGTCCGAACATTTCGGGTTTGCCGGGGAAAATTTACCTTTTATAAGATGGCAGAACAGTTAGACCGGAGAAAAATCATCTCCCGGAACTTGATAGAATTCTTCTGCCAGGGGAAATTTCTCTCCTGCATCTTGATGGGATTCTTCTGCCGGGTAAAACTGGCCCGCCATCACCGCCGAAAAGCCCAATATGACCTGCCCTTATACCCAAATGCCCCGGCGGTTCCCGGTGGCCCGGGCAGCCCATACCTGGCAGGGTGTTAAACGGCCCTCCCCCGGTGCCGCCTCCCATGCTTGACCATTACCCAATGGAAAAGATACTCGAATAGCTATTGATAACAGTCTTCTACCATCCCCTTCCACGCCCAAGCTATCCCCAACTCCGCCGGAATATGCTCTTAACCAGTGCAAAAAAACATGGTTTTTGAAATATCGGTATATCGCGGATCAAAATCCCGCGGAAGTTTTACGCTCTCAAACAGCCGCATTTCTTACCGAGGGATTTTAAGATCGATCTCGAAATTCCCGGCACCGGCAAGGTCGAAGAAGCCATTCCCCCCGAAACCATGTCCTACAAGCTTGTCTCCCCCTCAGACCACCAATCCCGCACGCTCTTCGAAGACTGAACTAACGTTTAATATGCCTCATAGTGGAGATCTAGAGCTATAAGACTTTTCTAGTTGCATAAAAGGTAGACATCTAAAGTTCTAATAACTCCAATAATAGGCTGTCAAATCCTTCATATCCAGGAAGAAGTATCCTTTACTATTCTTTGCTCTCCCATCATCCAGTTTTACTTCATGATTGTAGATACCAATTATAAAAAAATCCCGGTTTTCCAGTTTTGGCTTCCACCATTTTGGGGGATCCTTTTGAGGGAATATGCCGACTGTTCCTTCCTCTTTTGAATTCAAGATCATTATCTGTTTTTCCAGGAGTTTCAAATCTTCTCTATCGGCATTAAATCTTAACCAAATTTCGTTTGTATCGATATTATGCCGCTCATAAATAGATTTTGCGGACTTCGGGATAATATCCGGAACCCATCCTCTTTCTATGATCCTGTCTTTTTGAATTTCCTCGAAATTAAGATAGAATGATTCTTTGATCTCATGGCAACTAACGATCATTAAGCAAACTAATATAAACATGAATATACTTGATGAGTAAGACCATTTAGACCAGTTTCTCGTAAGCGATCAATAAAGTACACCCGCTGGGGGGCGGGGCCGGTTTTATTGTTGGGGGGGTTGGAGGGGAAATTTATCCAAATCTGCCTTTGGATCGATGGCATCTATATCTGATTTTATAACATAC
>Ga0315287_10000016_pt1 | contig 168622 bp, 231 predicted proteins | sample YL17G11_0_MG_FD_205037 | JGI IMG/M metagenome (GOLD analysis project Ga0315287, IMG submission 205037) | Sediment microbial communities from Yellowstone Lake, YNP, Wyoming, USA - YL17G11_0 | ecosystem: Environmental > Aquatic > Freshwater > Lake > Sediment | place: USA: Wyoming | collected... | reverse complement strand
CCAAGACGTCAAAGACTGCCGTGACGGGGCCAGGGTAGCTCCCACCCTTCGGGGAAATTCCGTCAAGCAAGCGATCGAAGGCTTTGAGCTTGTCGACAGTAGCGCTAAAATGTTGACCGGCAACCGTCCCTGAGAAGGCGCGTGTGGCTCCCGAGCGTGATCATTTCGGGGGCACTTTCCCTGGTAGCACAATTGGTAGTGCGTTCGGCTGTTAACCGGAAAGATCCTGGTTCGAATCCAGGCTGGGGAGCATGAGCGAGAGCGAGTTTGTACCTACAGCTGGCCAAGCGGAAGCCCTCGCGGCCATCCGAAGCATGACAGAGAAGTTCCCCGGCGGCGGTGGACTTCTGGTCATCAGCGGCTACGCTGGTACCGGCAAGACCACCCTCCTGAAGGTCTTGGCCCAAGAGAACCCCGGCGTGTTCGTGCTGACCCCCACCGGCAAGGCAGCCGTGCGCGTCAAGCAGGCCGCCGGCTGTGACGCTTCCACGATTCACAGATGGATGTACACCCCCATGAAGGACGAAGACACCGGGGAGTACCACTTCACCATGAAGGAGAGCAAGGAACTCAAGCTTCCTCCGAATAGGACCCTCATCATCGATGAGGCGTCCATGGTGACCAGCCAGGTCTTCGACCATCTCCACTTCTTCTGCCAAGCCCTTGGATTGAACATCGTGCTGATTGGCGATGGCTTCCAGTTGCCGCCAGTTGAAAAGGACCAAGAGAAGAAGACCTTCAGCGTTTTCAATGAGGACTTCCCGGCCGACGTCAAGGTCAACCTCACAGAGGTACTTCGCCAGGCCCTGGAGTCGCCCATCATCCGCATCAGCAACGACATCCGAGTCAACGCCAACATCATGTCATCAATTCTGGCGCTTCCTGTTGTCGTTGGCTCTCAGCTCGACCAGGCCCTCCTCGACAACTGCAGCCGCAATGGGGTCATCATCTGCCACAAGAACAAGACCAGGCACGAGTTGAACCTCAGAATCAGAGAGCTGAGGGGCCTCCCGAAGGGCATCCTCAGGGAAGATGAGCCGCTGCTGGTCACCAGGAACAACTACGAGCTGGACGTCTTCAATGGAGAGGTCTTCACCATCAAGGAGCTTGGCCGCCAGCACCTTCACATCGCCGTGACTGACCGCCACAAGAACAAGACCCTCTACATGGGCTTCCAGGAGGTCAACTTCACCGACAGCCCCTGTGAGGCCGTCATCAGCCCGGAGGAGGTCTTCGGAAAGGCCTCCGAGCTTGACCCAGATGCCATCAAGAAGGGCTCAGCGTCGGCCATGAAGAAGGCGTACCCGGAGAAGGAAGACCGTCCACACCACATGCACGCCAACCTGGGTTACGCCCTCACTTGCCACAAGAGCCAGGGCTCGGAATGGCCTGAGGCCCTCGTCTTCATCGAGGACAGCATTCGCCTCAGCACCACTGAGGGGCGCCGGTGGCTCTACACGGCCCTGACTCGTGCGAGAGAATCGGTCAAAGTCGTGTGGCCCTAGACTTTCAGGAAAATCGTCTGTTACAATACTGTCGTTGTACCCACCAATCAACCCAACCAAAATGGAAACAAAATGAGCAAGCAATTGACGAAGCAAAATGCGATTGAGAAGGCACTGTTCGAGAAGGCGGAGGGGGACTACGAGAAGTTCATGTACCTCAAGGATGTTGCTGCAACCGTTCAGGAGGTCCTGGGGGTTGCGAATGTGGAACCTGTCGCCGTCACCGAGACCAGAAAGCCAGCCCCCGCCAAGTTGACTACCCCCACCCTGCCTGTCACCTACAAGAGGGACCCAAACAACTACGCGGCACTTCAGGACGGGCGTGTTGCAAAGGTCCTGAATGACCTGGCCAAGAGGGTACATCGTGCCAGTGCCAGGGTCATCTCGAAGTCTTCCGGGACTGCATTGACCTGTTGCCGTGAGTACCTGGCCGTTGCTGTGAATCTCGGCCTTGCGGAGTGTCTGGCCCAGGATGGGAGCTTCTACTTTCGCTCCACTGCGGCGGGCCGGCTTCAAGCATCAAAGCCCCAGCCCACGGCACCTCAGCAGGCCCTTGACTTGGGTACGACGGGTGCGGTAGTCTCCTGAGGGTGATAGATACCTGCCACGTTGTATCAGGAAACGAACTGAGACGACACAGGCGCTTCAAGGCCCTATGGGTGGTCGGCTGGTTGGCCGCCCTGGGGCTTGGCCTGTGTCTGTCTTGGGCTTTGGGCGAGTTGCGGGCCTGTAGGGCTGCAGCCGCTGAGATTCAGAAGCTCAGGGTAGACCTGCTTGAGGTTCAAGAGAAGCAGGACTTGATAAACGCCACCTACATCAAGGCCTGGGAAGCACAAGAAAAGACTGCTGACGCCTTGATTTCTTGGGGCCAGTACGCTACAGACAGGAAAGAGATCATCGAGATGAACAAAAACGCAGTTTCAACCCTCATCAGGAAGACCAATGGACCTTCTCAAAACACTCGAAACCCTTGAAGCAGCCCCTCGTGGGAATGCTCGCTTGGAGGCCCTCCAAGAAGGAGACAGTCGGGAACTTCGAAAGGTCCTCACTCTGGCCCTCAGCCCTCAGGTGACCTTCGGCGTCAAGAAACTGCCCATCCCAAAGGAGGATGCCATTCCATTCGCTGAGGACAGCGTCTGGCATCGGAATTTGATGATGCTCCTGAGCAACCTTCAGACGAGGGAGCTGACCGGGAACGCTGCACAAACGGCCATCTCGGTGTTCCTGGGAGCATGCACCCCCATTCAGCGCAAGTGGACCGAGCGCATCATCAAGCAGGACCTCCGTCTCGACATCGGGGCCAAGGACGTCAACAACGCTCTTGGAGAAGGGACCATCTTCCAGTTCACCGTGCCGCTGGCCGAAGACTACTCCAAGGTCAAGCCAGACCTCCTCAAGGGGAAGTGGTGTGTGGAACCCAAGCTCGATGGGGCACGCTGTGTGGCCTTCCTGCCAGCATGCCGTGGCCGTGTCCAGCTCTACAGCCGCACCGGCAAGGAGTGGCTGAATTTCGAGCCCGTGCGCGAGAAGCTCCAGGAAATCAACAACACCCGCAATCCAACCCAGAGCCTGGTCTTGGATGGCGAGGTCGTGGTCATCGTCAATGACAGAATCGACTTCCAGGCCCTACAGCACGTCCTCTTCAAGAAGGGCGGAGACACCCAGCACCTGAAGTACCTTCTGTTCGACGCTACGACTCAAGATGAGTGGGAGAAGCCCACAAAGCCCTACCGTGAGCGCTACGAGTTCGCCAAGAACTTCGTGCAGAAGTCCGTCATGGACGTGGTCGGAGCCGTGGCCCGCATCGGGGTCGTGGACATGTTTGAAACCATTGACCCAGACCAGCCCAGGATGGTCAAGCACAGCACAGAGTACGTCTACAAGGGCTTCGAAGGAGCCATGTACCGACGAAGCCTGGAGCCGGTGCTCTTGAAGCGGAGCCGAGCGCTCCTCAAGGTCAAGTCCTTCGTCGATGATGAGGCCGAGGTGGTTGGTGCCGTGGTTGGCAACGGGAAGTATGCCGGCAGCCTGGGGGCCTTGGAATGTCGAACGAAGAATGGTAAGCTGTTCGAGATTGGCAGCGGCTTCAGCGACGAACAGCGCCGGCAGTACTGGAAGGACTACAACGCAAAAAGGCTTCCCAAGAAGCTGACATTCAAGTATTTTGAACTCACCGAAGACGGCAAGCCCAGGTTCCCCATTTTCAAGGGGTTCCGACACGAGGACGACATTGGATAACATCGGACAGAAGCCACAGAAGGTCATCGCTGTACAGAAGAAGGTCAACTACTACACTGAGGCACTCAGTCGGAGCACCCTGGGTTCGGGCCTCTACAAGATGTCTGCGGTGCGCGTTGGTGACGAGAATGTGCCCGGGTTTCTGCCGGTCGAGGTCACCAACGACGAGCCTCTGGAGATTGACACCAGCGTCCAGGAAATCGCCGACGAGATTCAGACCTTTTTCGACCGTCGTGAGGTCTTCAAGAAGATGGGTTTCGCCCACAAGCGTGGGTACCTGCTCCATGGCCCTCCTGGCTGTGGCAAGTCCTGCACCCTGCGCCTCCTGGAGAAGGCCTTCGTCGAGAAGTATGACGGCATCGTCCTCTTCTGGGACAACGGCTCCATGGTGGCCCACTACGTGGAGCACATCCGAGAGCACGAGCCCGTTCGCCCCATCATGTTGGTCTGCGAGGACATCGACAGCTTCGTGAGGGAGTTCGAGGAGTCCATCCTTGAGTTCCTGGACGGGCAGCGGGGCCTGGACAACTTCGTCTTGGTCGCCACCACCAACAACCTCGACCAAATCCCCTCCCGCATCAAGGACCGTCCGTCCCGGGTGGATCGCCTCGTCGCCATCGCCATTCCCACCGAAGAGACCCGCTTCAAGTACCTATCGCAGATTGGCGTCTCTGAGGCTTCTGCCAAAGACCTGGCCCGCCGCACCGAGGGCCTGAGCATCGCCAAGCTGAAGGAGATTGTTGTGGCCGTGGTCTGCCTTGGCCAGCCACTCGCTCCAGTCCTGGAGCGCCTCAAGGTTGCCGACATGTCACCCCTGGAGGGAGGTCTGCTCGACGACATGGGTTTTTCCCGGTAAGCCCGGCTGCCGCCAGGCTCAAGAGAATGAGGAAAAGATTTGCCCATCTTGTCAAGGTGGGGGCAATAAGGAGCAAGAAGACATGAAGCTCGTCTACTGGCCAGCCGGCATCTTGAAAAGGGTCTCGGAGCCCCTCACTGAGGCTCCAGACCCAGAGCTGGTTGCAGGCATGTTGACCATCATGCGTGCCTACCGGGGTGCCGGCCTCTCTGCGGTTCAGGTTGGCGTCCTGAAGCGTCTCGTGGTGGTCGACAGCGGCTCCCTGGGACCATCGGTCTTCGTGAACCCGGTCATCAAGGAGTTCGCCGGGGACAGGAAACCGATGGTGGAGGGCTGTCTGTCAGTCCCCGGGTTCTTCGAGGAAATCAGTAGGGCTCCAGAGGTCCTCGTCGAGTACCAGAACGAGAAGATGGAGACCACCGAGGGCTGGTTTCACGGCCTAATGGCCCACGTTCTCCAGCATGAGCTTGAGCACCTGGACGGAAAACTCTACCTTGACCACTTGACATCAGCCAGGCGTTCCGCCATTATGGGCAACATGCAGATGATGAGGAAGGCCGGGAAGCTTCGATGATTGAGTGGGTTTGCTACGGGTTGGTGTTGGCGGGTTACGTTGTCCTCATGTACGGCCTGTATCAACGTGTCAGGGAACTGAACGAGAAAGACCGAGAATGAGCGACATCATCGTGGTAGACCTGGAAGCCACCTGCTGGTTTCCCCGCAACACCAACAGCGGACAAGACCCCGAAATCATTGAAATTGGGGTAGCAAGGCTCACTGTTGAAGACCGCACCTACCGGGTGGAGCGTCTTGACTCCATCTTCGTGCAGCCGCGCTACTCGACTGTCAGCGACTTCTGTACCGACCTGACTGGCATCACTCAGGCACATCTCGACAAAGCTGGTGTGACCTTTGAGGTGGCCCTGGAGCGACTCCAGGCGCACTGCAAGGGGCCAGACTACAAGCTCAGCTGGGCAAGTTTTGGAGACTGGGACCGAGAGATGCTCCAGGTCCAGTGCAAGCGCTTTGGGGTCGAGTACCCCATGTCCAAGACCCACTTCAACATCAAGGCCCTCATCTCCCTCATGCGAGGTGACAAGAGGGGAGGCCTGACGAAGGCCGTGAAGAGCATGGGCTTGAGCTTTGAAGGGAAGCATCACAGTGGTGTAGATGATGCCGTGAACGCAGCCCGCGTCCTCGGCGAGATGGTCAAACGTTACCGCATGAAGGAGATCAAATGAGACGAGGACAGATTCTGATGCTTTTGGGTGCCACGATGATGGTGGTTGGCAGTTTCAACATGGGCCTGACGCTGGGCAGGGCGACGAAGTCCAAGCCCGTCGTGAGAATGGACGAGGTGAACATCACGGGCTCGGTGGATGCCGGTTCCTTCGAGACCCTGGCTGTCCCAGTGCCGTTACCCAAGGCGCCGGCGAAGGTCTTCGACCCAAAGGAGCGTCGGGCTGACTTCAAGGCCCAGATGAACCTCCTGGCGATGGACATCGGCATCAAGTACGGTGACAACGTGACGGTCGAGAACCTCTTCTTCGCCATCAACAACACCGAGAAGAACGACGCCGCCATCGTGGTCCTCAAGGCGGAGAAGCTCAAGGAGACGACTGCCTTGTTCTTTGTCTTCAATGGTACCGGATGGCAGACCTTCCCCTCGGACTTCCAGTGAAGGTGTTCATCTGGGAGAGGCTGAGCAACGTCACGACCAACTGGCACCACGAAGGCGGCTGTGTGGTGATTGCTGAGAGCCTGGAGAAGGCCCGAGAGCAGCTGCACATCCACGGGGTGCCTGTCGGCTCTGACGCCTTCGCGGCAGAGCCGGACAAGACCCTGCCTACCGGCGACTTCGAGGACCCCGACGTCTTCATCTTCCCTGATTCTGGGTGTTGCTGATGACCTGGGAGCGCTTCAAGGGGCAGCCCACCAAGAAGTTGCCCTGTTGCTACCCAGAGTGCTGGCAGCGACGTATTCACCATGAGCGCCCAGACGTCCCCAGAGGCCAACAGAGCATCGAAGTGCACGCCGACACCCCTGAGGACGCCCCCGTGTTCTGCAGCATCACCTGCGCCTGTATGGACGGCTGGATGACGGTTCGGTACGAGGACGTAGAAACGCAGAAGGCCCGCCAAGACGCCTGGCGGGCCATGAATGCCGAACGTCGTGGTCGCCCTTAGGGCGCCGAGGCGTCGTTCCGGTTGTAGATGAACTGAGACTCCTGGTCCAGGAAGCCACCGCCATTGTAGGCGCTGACATCCGAGCGGCCATAGTTCGGGCCCTGTCCGGGGAGTGGGATTTTGCGTACACCAATGCTGGTGCCAGCAATTTCGGTGATTTCAACCATGTCCATGGCAGTCCCTGCCGTGTTCGAGAGCCAGCACCGCGCGCCGACGTAGAGGTTGGCCGCCGAGCTGACGGTCAGGTAGCCACCAGCAGTAGCTGCGGTGACGGTTGCATGAGTTGCTGGGGTGATTCTGCCTGCCATGGTAGTTCTCCTGGTACTTTGGGAAGATTGTTACCGCATTGCGGCTTCGTAGGTGGTGGTGTAGGCGACGCGAAAGCCGTAGACTCCCACCTTCGACGTGGTCACACACGCCGTCGTGACGAAGTAGATGAAAGTGTACCCGTCAGCTGGAGCCGTCAATGTTGCGTTGATTGGGACAGTCTTCCAGGTTTCAGTTCCAGCCAGACCACCGGTGAGGGGCTGCGAAACAGCCACGCCCCCGGACACGCCGGTGTGGACTTGCGTCAACGTGAAAGCTCCGCCAGCATTGTAGGCCATGTGACCAACGGCCACAGTGAGATTTCTTGCTGCACCGTCGTCATTGTATGAGAGGAACTGTATAGAAGTGATGATGGCTCCATACGGTAGTCTGACTTTGGCGCCTGCCTGAAGACTGCCACCAGTTCCAATACCAATGAGAGGGCCAAGGGTGTTGCTCGGCAGCGGAGTGTAACCGCTAGAAACGGTGGTGTATATGAAATCGGAAACAGGGATGTAGATGGCACGAGAGACAGCCGAGGCGTAGCGATAGAAGTTGGCCGGCTGAATGGCGATGTCGCCGCTGTTCGACAGGAACGCATAGCCGCTGCCACCGCCATTCGAAGCGATGATGGCGTTTCCGTTCCCAGCAGGCTGTGCATAGAGGGCGTGAGCGTTACCCGCACCGCCCTCAAAGTAGCCACCGAAGTTCAGAGTGCTACCACCGGTGCCGCCCTTGCCGTAGACACCGTAGCAAGATTGAAAGGATACAGCGTTGCCCCCGCCATAGGCAGTAATACCATGGCCTGCCGGAGCACCCGAGTAGCTGGAGTTTCCACCTACAGCATAGATGCCGTTTCCGCCGTATCCAGTGCTTGAATTGCCACCGTAAGCGTAGATGCCGTAGCCACCCTGGCCACCAACAGTGTTGGCTCCACCAAAGAATTGTCCGCCAGAGCCGCTACCAACGTTGGTCCCATTTGAGACTCCGCCAGTGGCCACGATGCCGGGTCCGGCACCGCTGGGGAATCCACCGATGCCACCAGTAGTGATGATGCCGGTGCCGCCCGGGCCGCCACCGAGGGTTCCACCAACTCGAAGACCGGCATCGCCGCCAGTTACATAGATTCCAGTGCCACCAGTTCCTGGGTTGTTGACGGCATTGCCAACGTTACCTCCGGTTCCACCAGCGATGGTGGCTCCTCGACCTCCAGCTCCACCAAAGGCACTGACGTGTGTTGCATTGCCGGCGCTTCCACCAACAATCCAGGCGCCGAGCCCGCCGTCACCACCCGTGTTGGTACTGCCGTTCCCATTGCCACCAAGAATCCACGCGCCAGGGCCACCAGCTCGTGTCCCGCTGGCGCTGGCGTAGGCATCGCCACCCACAGCCTGCAAAGCCATAGCCCCAGCCGCATCAGGACCACTGCTTGCGGTAAAGCCTTGGGCGTATACGGCAATGGAGCTTGTTGAGTTGCCAAAACCGCTCACGCCAACAACGAAAAATCCGGTGGAGCTACCGCTGCCACCCATGACCCCTACGCCGGTATCAGAACTACCGTACACGCCGGTCTGGCCGATGGTACCGCTACCCGTAACTCCACTTGCGCCAGAAGGGCCTCCGACAAACTGTCCGCCCGCGCCGCTGGCCCCGCCCCTACCATAGACGCCGGTACCGTAGCCATCTCCACCCTGCCCGTAGACGCCCACGCCACCGAAACCACTGACAGCTCCACCAATTCCTTTGATACCGATGCCGCTCGCGCTGCCGCCGGTGACAGTGAGACCGGTGTTGGCACCCGCGATGAGGTAGGACCCAACACCAAGGGTGATGGCGTTGTTGGCATCCAGAGTGGGGATGGTCGGAGTAGCTGGAGTACCTGCGGTGTTGTTGAGGCGCACCGCGCCCACCACCGTGGTAGTGGCCGGCTGTTGAGCAACGTTCACTGGCCATGCGGCATCCCGCGTATAGACGTTGCTGCCGATCCTCCAAGCAAAAACGAAGCGAGAGCCAGGGATGGAGGGAACTGAGAGAAGCTGCAGTGAGGCTTTCTTGGCGGTGAGGCCAGAGTTGGCCGTACGGTCGATGTCGACGTAGAGGCAGTCACCATCAGCCAAGGCCGTCTTGCTGGTCAGCGCAGCGCTAGTGGTATCGTCTCCGGTCTGGTCATTGATGGTGTTGTAGTACACCGATGAGGTATTGGAGTTGTCGAAGGCAATTTTCAACCCCTGCCAGTGCAGGTGCGTGCTGCTGTAGAGACCAGCAACCCACTCGAAGTTGTCGCCGGTAGTCGCGAACACTGACGGGCTAGGAGCCCTGACCATGCGAACATTGCGGTCTGCCGTGGTGCTGTACCAGTTCTCGCCACCACCAATTTCCCAGATGCGGGACATGACCGCATCCATCCAGTCCTTCTCGCTCTGAATGGACTTGTCACCACCGACAAAGACACCGGCGCCTGACACAGACTCTACACGATTCTGAGCCCAGCTGAAACTGTTGTAGCGGTTTGGGAAGTCTCCACCAGAACCCAGGCGCCACAGGATGTTTCTTGCGTCCTGGACAGAGCTGGTAGCAGAGTCAACGTTGTTCGATGCGTCCGTCTTGATTTTGGCAATCGGCACCAGGTTGGGGCTGGAGCTGAATGGAGTGGTGCTGATGACGATGCGGTAGTCAAGGGTGCGACCCAGCGGGACGTTCTTCGCGTTCTCCAGAAGGGTGTTGGGGTCCAGGAACTGCACCAGGTCTGCAGTGGTGGCATCGGCAGCACGAGTGAAGTCGAGTCCGACGTAGTTGACTTGGCCTGCCGTGAAGCTGCCACTGACGCGGGCATTGGTAGCCGAGTTCAGTGTTTCGACAGCTCGATCTGCAGGGACCCAAAGGAAGGTGCCAGCCTCGCTGGCGCTCATGTTGTAGACGATGCCGTCTGCAGTGCTCAGCTGAACACTGCTCGCGGCGGTGCCAGAAGTGAAGTTGGCGAGAGCGAATCCACGGATGACAACAGCCTTCTCACCGGCCTGGACGCGACCCGCGACCACATCGAAGTCGGCGGCGATGCTCGACTCAATGCTGCGAAGATGCGGGACGTCGATCCGCATCTGCCCAAGAATGTTCAATTGTCGAAGGACGCTCATTTCCAATGTCTCCGGGGATTTAGGTCTGTGGTTCTACCGACCGGACCCGAGTGAAAGATTGCTGCTTACCCAGCGAAGTTGATTCCCATGGGTTTGACATCGTTGTTCCATGCAAGGGCCTCAAATTCAAGGCTTCCGGTGATGATACCACGAACCGGAATGCTCCAAGATTGACCGGTGATGCTACAGAAGTCAGCTTGGAAGATGACCGTGTCCATGGCGCCACGATCCACCAACATCACACTGAAGTACTTCTCCAATTGCACGTGCTCGTAGGGGGCTGCCATGCCAACCCCTTCGGCTCCGCCATCACCGACGGTGCGATAGACCTTCATGCTGGCCGTGACCTTCGTCTGTGAGGGAGCAAGCTCGTAAGGGGTAAGAGAGTCGATGCCGTAGATAGCCCGCCGAGGGGTTATGGCACGAAAGTTGAAATCTGAACATCGACCAAAAGGCTTGCCGTTGATGTAGACGTAGACGGCAGCACTTGGTATCACTCTGGCTCTTGACATTATTTCTCCCTATCCTCTTGAACTTCCAGGGTAATATCGTCACCAGCGAAGATACCGACCTTGTCACTGAGCTTCTGGGCACCATGGCTTGGGTAACCCTCTCCACCAAGGCCTCGGTCTCCCGGATAGACGATGGTCACGACCGGGGTCACCCCTGCCGCCATCGCCTCCTCCGCCGCCGCTGCTGCAGCTGCCCTTCCAGCGCTGCTGGCTGTCACGTAGGAGCTTCCGACAGCACTGGTTGGGGCATAGGGCTCCCTTTGGCTCAAAAGCGTCACCTTGGCCCCTACAGCCTGGTCTGCGACGAATCTGTAGCTGTAGTCGAGAGTCAGGCGGACGGTGCTGGGGCTGCTCTTGTAGCGACCCAAGTACTTGATGGGCTGGGTTTGAGCATCTGTGCCAAAGTTGAAGACGATGTAGCCGTTGGAGTCCGGGAACTTGGAGCCAGAACCGCTGACGTCATCCAGCTCGACCTCTTCGTAGTTCTGATTGGCGTACAGGGGGAAGTTTGTGACGGTCGACTCCGTGGAGGTGATAGCCAGCCCAGCCAGGGGGTCAAAGAAGTAGGGCCCCGGGTCGTTGACCGGCTGAGCTGTTGCCGCAACGGGCACCAAGCCCGCATTGGGGCTCCAGTTTTCAGAAACGCTGCCAGTAACACTGATGCTGGACTGATTGCTTGCCGCCTCGACGTAGGTAATACTGGTCGAGGTTACAGCGGTGACCAGCTTGAGCCCACCGCCGAACTGACTGGTCCTGGAGTTCACGTAGACATAGTCCCCAACACTGATGTCATGGGCCAAGTAGCCGGTCGGGAAAGAGAGGACCAGAGTGGTCTTGCTGGAGCTTCGAGAGCCAGTGCTGATTTTCCAAGTGCCATTGACGCGAGCCTGATTCCAGGTACCATCGTCTCCCAGGTAGCGGGACCCCATACTGGAGGTGTAGCCCCTCTCTCCCGTCGTTTTGGCCGTCTGAATCTGCAAGGTGGTCGAACTGGGGGTTGCTGTCACCACATGTTGGCCATTGATGCCAGAGCCAGAGACCATGTGGTCTCCATCGATGTAGGTCAGAGCCTTGGTGTTGGTTGCCCCAGTCTGGTCAAACCCGCCATAGAGGACGACCTCACGAAGGGAGGCTGTCGGAGTGGCGCAAAAGGTGCCAACTGGAGTCCGGTACTTCACAGGAGCCGTCTTCCAGGTCCTGGTGGCAACATCGAGGATTTCCGGGTAGCCGGCATCATCTACATCAGCGATATTCTGATTGAGGCTTTGTCCACCATGAACAACTACCTGGCCCGAAGTAGGCAGGTAGGTCATGCTGTGGCCATGCCGCCTCACGCCAGAGGCTTTGACTGGAGACCACCGTCCAACGCTGGCATCATAGACCTCTGTGTCTCGGAGGCTGTTGTTTGGCCAAAGACCAATGGTCGCCGGATAGTTGATAGGCGGCACCTGGGTGATGTCGCAGCCGAGCCCGCCATGAACAAGGACGTAGTCGTTGCCGAAGCCATCATTGAGACCGCCCGGCACAACAATCGCCTGATGAAACGCTCGGCCAATGGACATTCGGCCCGTCATAGCCCAAGAGACACCGTCGTAGATTTCACAGGTGTCAGTGACGGCACCTACAGCTCTATCTGCATCGACGTGAGACTTTTGATGTCCCCAGCCCTTGAGGAAGTTGCCACGAATTTCCTCGTCGCTTCGCGCCGTAGAACTGACACGAACATCATCGAGGAACCCCTGGAAGCCGCTGCTGGGAATTTCTGGCTGATGGGCGATGTACCATGCCCCGCTGGTGCCACCAGTTGAGTTTGCTTGGTTTGTCCAGGCCTGAATCTGGACTCCGTTGATGAAAATCGTCACATCGAAGGTTTTGGCGACGTACCCACCCATCAACCTGAAGCCAATATCGGAGCCAGTCTCAGCGAAGCTGATGCTCGTGGTGGTGCTTGCAGTGATTGTCTTGGCCCCACTACCAAACAAGGAATCTCCACTTGCAAAATAGATGACGTCGCTGTTGGAAAAACCGTGAGCTGCCGAGAAGACCAGAGTGGTGACGTTCGAGGCCCTGCTAGCACTGACAACCAACTTGGGCAGATGAAAGGCCTTGCGGACAGCGAGATGGTTGAAGTAGTCCGCTCTGTAGCTGGGGAGGGATTCCACGGTGGCGGTGGTTGTTGCCGTAACGTCAGTCCCGGTCCCGGTCTCCCACATCCAGAAGAGATGGTTGGTGGTGTCGATGCCTGCATTCAAAAGGAGATTGTCAGCTGCCGAGTTCGTAGCTCCACCGTAGGAGGCGAAGTTCTGAGGCTGATTGATGGTGGTACGTTTGAACCAGCACTCCAGGGTCCACTCCCCAAGAAGCTTCGTGACTGCCGTAGCGTTACCGGCACCAGTGAGGTACGTTCCAGAAGTGTTGAAGTCACGGCAAGCGTTGACCTTCCCCTGGGTGGTGATGGTGGCGCCGTTACCATCGAGAGAAGCTCCAATCGCCGTCAGAGGGTAGTTGCCGGTGGCATCTGCGGATGCAGTTCCGGTGGTTTCGTCCATGCGCCAGAGACCTAGAGTTTGGGCATCGCTGGTGTGCCCTTCGCCCATGGTCCTGCCGCCAATGACCATGAGCTTGCCGTTGCTGAGCCAGACCGCCTGGAAGTCAGTCCTGGGCTTGTTCATGGTGGGCCCAGCGCTCCAGCTGACCCCATTGTAGATTTCCGTCGTGGCAAGAGCGGTTCCCTCGGTAGTCGCCCCACCGATGACCATGACGTTGCCGTTAGGAAGAGTGACCTGCTGGTGACCAGCACGAGGCGAACTCATGTCGGGGAGATTGACCCAGATGCTGTCCAGGAGGTACTGTTCGGCACTGGCCAGAACGGCGATAGGAGATTCAGCCATGCCGCCACTGGCGATGGCCCCAGTATCATACGCACTGACTGCATGGTGCTCACGAGCGGAGTTCAAGTCTGAAGTTGCTACCCAGGTGTGACCGCTTTGGGTTGCCCCATCCGCTTCGGTTGCGTCGGTGATGGTGGACGTGGAGCCAGACACGTACCGATTACAGGCAACTCTGGTGGTGCCAGCACCACTCGACCAAAACCCGGTGCTATTGGTGATAGGTCCTGCGGCCCTGGTGAAGCCACCACAGAAGAGGAACTGTCCATTGCTAAGAGTCGTCACCCGAGCATCTTCGGTCACAGGGGACGATGGCACCTGGCTTTCTGCAATGATGCCAGCTTTGCTGGCGGCGTACCTGAAAGAAGAGGGGAAGGTTGCACTGTTGCCAGGGGTAATGTAGGGGATGCTCGGTGCTGGCATGAAGTCATCAATCCACACCTGGTTGCCAGTCGTGAGACCATGTGGCAGTGCAGTGGTGATGGTCGTGACGCCGGCGGCATCGCGAATCAGGCGGATGATGTCAAAGCTGGAGTTCAAGCGCCCATAGAGGGCTTGATTCGGTCCACGACTGACGACCTGCGTCGTAGCCGGGATGCTGATGTCAACCTGGCCATTCTTGGTCTGTGCTACGACCACCGTGCGCCCACCCGCCGCCGCAATGCTGTTCTTGGTGGGGCGATAGAAGGTGTAGGCAGCATTGCTTGCCTGAATCGCGGTGCTGTTGAAGGTCAAGCGTTGAATGTCGAAGGACTGAGTCAGCAGGGCGCCTGACCAAGTGACCGAAACCGCCTTGATGGTGTAGGTTCCAGTGACCCCAGTCTGGGCGTCAGTTCCCATGATGACGTAGTCGCCGACCTGGACAAGGCTGATGTCGAATAGGACGGCCGTGGTGCCAGTGTTGATGGTCAAACTGGCGCGGGTGGTGTCAGAGTCGGGATGGGTGTAGGACCACGTGTACCCAGTTCCGGTGCTGATGGTGCCGCTGTAAGTGCCAATCAGAGTCGGGAACTGAAGGACATTCTGTGCCGATCCACCGGTGACCCGCACAAAGGAGCCCAGCCCCAGGGAACCACTGTAGATGCGAACTCTGTTGCCACCGGTCAATGGTGACTGGTAAACCGCCGCGAAGCCCCGGCTGCCAGCGTCACGCATCACCTTCGTGAGAGCGAAGGCAACCTCGATGGCCTTGGCTGCAGAGACGGAACCAAATTCTGAACCAACGAAGGTGTGAGAGAAGGTTTCCTTCTCATCCAGGGTCCAAGTCAGGTCCACACTGCCCGACAGGTTGTATTTCTCATCGAGGTCGGCTTCAACGAAAGCTCGAAGGCTGTCCTGGCCGAAGTAGACCTCCAGAATCTCCCTGATGGCCTCATGCACGACCTTGTTGGCACTGGTCTTGATGGCGAGCTTGCGAAACAACTCGTCGTCCATGCCGACATTGAGGGGCTTGATGAGACCCTGGTCTCCAGCCTTGCGCTCCAGGTAGGAGCCAGAGGCGGTGGAGAGGTAGAGCTGGTCGAACGCCGCCCTGGCATTGGTCCAGTTGATGTCATCGCCAACGCTCAGTGCCTTAATGAGGGCGTCCCACGTGGGACCCCTGAGAGCCGGACTGAGGTGCTTGCGAATGATGGTCTCTGGGTCGTCATCCTCGGCCCCACCGCTGAGTGGCATCAATGATGCGCTGCTGATGACCTGGAACTGAGCTGCCGTGGGTGCGGTCAGTGGATTGGATGCGGTGGTCTGTACGTTCGAGACCTGGACGGTCCAGGTGCCAACAGTCAAGCTGGAAGCAAGGATGATGTCGAAGCTAAGTGGATCTCCGCTGACAGGCTGAATGCTGACAATGGAGTAGGCACCAGGCCCGCTGAGGACGTAGTTGACCGGGTTGAGAGCATCATTCACGCCCACGCTGCTGATGGCTTTCGGTGCACTGCTGTACTTGACACGCACGGTGCCAGGGGCGTACTGACTGGCACCGGCGACGTAGAACCCAGAGCCGATGAATGATGCTGAGCTGGACATTTAGATGAGGTTTCCCTGCAAGTCGTGGATATTGCTGACCGTCACTAGGTAGCTCTGACCGATTGTCTGCAGGCTGGTGCGCAGCACGAAGGTCAAGGCGGTCTCTTGGGTGACTTCGTAGACGGTGAGCCCTGCGCCACCGGTGATGACGTAGTTTCCAGCCACCAGGGCTTCGGAGGTCACAATCGGCTCTGAGAAGATTACCTTCACGTGGTACCCATCTTCAGCCCCGGCGACAACCAGGTAGGGAGGGATGCCAACGCCGCTGAAGTTGGTTGTGAAAGGGCCTGGGAAGGGGTTGTTTGACATGTCCTTGATGCCAACGACAGGTAGGTTCAAAACATACAGCACACCATCGCGTGCCTCACTGTAGTATAGCTTGATTCTCGGACCAGCTACGACTACGGAACTCACCACGGGGATTGGTGCCCCGCTGACGGCAGTCGTGACAATCCACTGAGCTGGCACTGCAGCTGGTCCAATCGTCTGCACATTGGTCGTGAAGACGAGTTCGATGCGGTCGCTGAAGACCTCAGTGAGAAGAAGGGTGAAGGTGTTGCAGGACCCAGTGGGCACGCCTGGGTCTCCATACCCCTGTGTACTGACAAGGGCAGAGCTGCTGGCATCGCCCTGGGAACCGAAACCCTTAGTGATGGGAAATGGCACGTTACACCGGGTCCCTGCGGAAGGGGTTGATGCTGGTCGGCACCCCCGCTGCATCGAAAAGGTTGAACTTCTTCAAGATGGTGATACCGTCCGACTTGTAAGTCACCATGCGGTTGATGTCCGGCCCACTGGTGGCAATTTGCCACTTCCCGAAGTCCATGTCGTACATGTCGGGAATGAGGTCTGGAGCGTAGTCCTCAGGGCGGCAGAAGCGCGCAAGGCGTCTGGGGCTGGCGGCTGCAGTCCCATCAACGACGTAGACAATGCCACGGTTGGGGTTGGTGGTGATGTCCGGGGTGAACTTGTACGCCCCTCCACCAATCTCCGTGATGGTCGGTTGCGTCAAGTTGGTGCCCAGGTCGTCCTTGTAGGTGTCGAACACGGGGGTCACCCCAGTCAGAGGAGCCTGTGTAGTCGCGTCGTAGAGAAAGAAGACTTCGATTTTTGGACTGGACATTAGGCAATCCTGTGAATGGAGAGGTTGGCGTGATAGACAACAACGACGTCACCGTTGGTGTCGCTCGTGAAGCGAAGGTCTACGGCGTCAGACGCGGCCAAGGTTGCGATGCAACTGCTACCAAGATGAGTTCGGTCCCCGGCGTTTCCGCCATGCACTCCAGATTTGCTCTTTGAGCTGATGGAGCCCCCGACGTGTGCAGCCCCATGCACGGTCGCGTTGGTGTTCGCTGAAATGGTCGCCGACCACACCACCAGGTACTTCCCGGCGCCACTGGCCCCAACGGTCAGATCGTCCGTGGTGGCAGAAGCAACGACAAGCCCGCTTCCAGCCGACTCACCGACCGTGGTCGTCACCCACTGGTAGTAGGTGCCGGCAGTTGTGACGGTGATGGAGGAACCTGTGGGGTCATTGTCTTCGTACAGCTCGCCGAAGCTCGGTGGCCCACCGGCCGGAGAAGTACCCCAGGTGGGTGCAGCTCCGGTGCCAGCTGACACAAGGACTTGACCAGAGGTACCTGCGGCGTTAGCCGGCATCAATGCGCCAGAGAATCTGACGTTGCCGGTGACCTCAAGAGCCTCATTGGGACTTGTAGTGGCGATACCAACCTTGTTGTTGGTGGCGTCCACAACCAGGGTGTTTGTGTTGATGATTACATCGCCACTGGACTTGATGCGCATCCTCTCAGTAGGAGCAGAAGTGCCGGTGGTCGTGCTGCGAGTGGCAAAGTAGAGGTCACCTTTGGTGTCGCCAGTTCCGTCCGTATTGACCAGCCCGATTTCACAAGGGGCATTTGTGGTGCCAGGCGTAGCAGAGTACCCCAGCGTCATGGAATAGCGCGTAGTACTGCCAGTGCTAGTAGCGCCTCCTAGATGCAAGTGCGCCTGGCCAATCGAAGTGACACCGCTTCTTTCAATCTGGAACGCTGGCAGGCTGTTGCTTGCGTTGTAGTCGGTGTAGGCTCGACCATAAACCTCAAGAGTCCTAGTCGGGGTCGGAGCTGAAGTACCAATTGCAAGAAGTGCCGAAGCGTCGACCCACTTCATGCCGGTGCCTACGCCAAGGAGTGCGTTGGCACCGTTCCAGTAGGCAAATTGACCGGCGGTGCCGCTGCCAGTTACCGGTGCAGTACCCCAGGTGGGTGCGGCTCCAGCACCGCCAGACGTCAAGACCTGGCCAGCAGTACCAGCCTGGGCGCTGGGCCCGATGTACATCGTGCTGGTGAAACCAAAGTCGCCGGCAACCTGAAGAGTAAAGCTTGGAGTCCCAACCGACCCAATGCCCAATCGATTGGCTGCAGCGTCCCATTGGAGCTGTCCAGCGTCGGCGGCGATGGCAGATGTACCAGTCCAGTAAGCAACGTTGCCGGATGTACCAGTGCCAGTGACAGCTCCACTGCCCCAGGTCGGTGGAACACCAGGACCAGCAGATGTGAGAATCTGACCTGACGTACCGGCTGCGTTGTTCGGCATCAATGCGCCAGAGAATCTGACGTTGCCGGTGACATGGAGAGCTTCGCTGGGTGCTGCATTGTCGATACCAAGACGATTGTTGGTGTCGTCCCAGAAGAGATTCGCGTTGTCCTGAGCCAGCGTGGTGCCAGCACCGACAAAGAGTACAGAACCAACAGTGCCAGAGGCAACGGCACTGCCGATGGTCATCGTAGCGGTACCAGGTGCCACCCAGGTCGGCGCCACACCAGCTCCTCCAGATTGAAGGACGTAGCCGACCGTACCAGCGACGCCATTGGGCTTCAGGGCGCCAGTGAGGTTGATGTCACCAGCCACATCAAGCTTGTTGCCTGCGCCAGGAGTTGTTCCGATACCTACCTGGTTGGCAGTTGCATCGACGACCAGAGTGTTGGTGTCGACGGTGAGCCCGCCAGTGAACTGGCCGCTACCAATGACATCGAGTTCAACGGTGGGGGTGATTTCCCCGACCCCCAACTTGCCGTCGGTGGTAAGAACGAGATGTCGACCTTCCGTAGTGCCGTTGTGGTAGTACAGCTCGAAGCGGTTGTTGTTCGAAGAAGTAGCGTGGTCCCAGGACCAAGTGCGGTTGTTGGTGCTGTCCTGGATGGCAAGGGCCTTCCGGTTGGTACCAAGGCCTCGAATCAAGGAGGCCCTGGTGCCGGTGGAGCCAAGCTCTACCACAAGCGGGTAGCTATAGGCCCCTGCTGCAGTTGCCAGAGAGCCTGTACCAAGGTTGATGCCAACCTTGTTGTTGGTGGCGTCCATGTAGAAGAGGTTGTCGGTTGTATCGAGAACGACATTTCCTGAGCTGGAGAACTGGTGGTAAATAGCGGTGCCGTTGCGGATGTAGAAGCCAGCTGGGATGTCCAGGGTGAACTGGCCGTTTCCACCTGCAGTGGTGGTGCCGCCCCCGTAGCTCAGACTCCCCCCTGTAGTGGAACCGTTGGCATGGAAGAATTCAATCCCAGAGTACCCATTGCCGCTGGAATTGTAAATCTTCAGTACATGGCTATTGACGGTGCTGGTGTTACCAGCCATCGTGACTTGATGAGTAGCACTTGGCGTTGCGAGGCCGATTCCGATGCGATTGTTGGCGCTGTCGATGACAAGGAGGTTGTCAGCCTGGTCAAACTTCACGCTGCCCGTCTGGAAGAAGCGGTGGTACTCAGTGCTGGCATGGGCAATGATGAGGTCGGTGGTGCCGTCCGTAGCGATGAAGCTCAAGCCCTGAAGCGGTGCGCCGAAGCTGGGGTTTGCATATCCAACACGAAGCTTCTCACTACCAGCGTTCGAGAAACAGGAAATGCCAGAGCTGCCACTGACGTTCGTGTTTTCAATCTGAACGAGGTGGTCGACGACCGACGACTTGATGTGGAGCTTCTTGCTGGGGACGTTCGTGCCAATACCAACTCGACTGTTGACTGAGTCGACAAAGAGTGTATGGTCGGCACTGTTGACATCCATTCCAGCGCCGGTAATGACCAGTGTTCCAATCATGGTGTCGCCGGTGAGCTTGACACCAGACGAGGTCTGGGTGGTGTTGTCTGGGAACTTGAAGCCACCCGTGTTACTGAAGATGATGCCGGCCACTTCTAGGGGCTGGGTGGGCACGACAGTGAGAATGCCGACACGATTGTTGACGGCATCCACGAAGAGGGTGTTGGTGTCGAAGGCGACGTTGCCAGTGGCGCCAATCAACACGCGCTCGGTGACAGAAGAGGTGCCGGTCCTAAGGCTGAGGGTCTGGTCTGAGATGATGAGGTCCCGGTAGGCTGGCCCAGTCCAGTTCACGCTGGAAATGGTGGTCACAGAGCCGGTGTGGCTGACGAAGGCTCCGGCACCAGAGGCGGAGGTGGCACCACGAACCGCCAGACCACCAGTTGCGACGTCGAGCTTGTCAGCAGGGGTGATGGTGCCGATGCCCACCTTGTTGCCTGCTGCGTCAACAAAGAAGGTCTGGTCTGCCGTATCAACGCTGATGCCGGCGCCGGTGATGTTCAACTGGCCAGTCATGGTGTCGCCGGTGTTCAGAACGAACGAACCACTGCTGACATCGAGAGCGACCCAAGCACTGCCGGTGCTGTACATGACCTTCGAAGTGGAGCTGTTGTAGACCAGGCATCCGGTGTTGTCAGCTGCTGCTGGCAGGGTGCCGGTCGTGTAGGACATCAACCCCAAGGGGTTGGAATTGATGACTTTTCCGAAGAAGGTCTTGTCACCACCGATGCTCTGAGCGACGGCGGACAGGAGGCCTGCCACAGTGGCTGTGGCAAACGGCGGCGGTCCTGGGATGGCTGCTGGCATGGAATTCTCCTGAGGGGTTGATACCCCCGCGTCCTAGCCAGAAGATTGCCGGCCTAGCTTAGGGGACGGGGAGACGTTCGAAGGGATTGATGAAGGTGGCCGATCCACCGCTGTCCTTGAGGTCGAACTTCAACAGGGCGGTCACATTGTCGGTGTCGTAGAGAACAAGGCGGTTGGCATCTGTCCCGGTGACATGAATCTTCCAACGGCCAATCTCGTACTTCTTCAGGAGGTTTACGACCGTCAAAATGCTCGTCTGGCCAGCCGCCAGGGCCAGCACGTTGGTGTTCACGGTTCCGACGTCTGTCTTGACGCCTGCGATGTCGGCACTGATGGTAGAGAGAACTGGCGCACCGATGCGCCCGTAGGTGTCAACTTCCTCATTGGCAACCACTTTGACTGCACCGATGTAAGTCTTGTTGGCGGTACTGGACACTGCGTAGGTCAGGAGGCCGGTTTGGTTGAGGGCGGAGACCGGCAGCTTCAAAATGTAGACACCAGCACCAGAGAAGCTACCAGTGGTGATTTCTGACCAATCTGACAAGGTCAGGCTGAGGGTTTGAGTGCTACCGTCGGCTTTTTGTACCGTTGCAACTACCCCACCGAAGCCAATTCCACCGACGGGGGTGCCACCGGCATCGAAGATGCGGACTGGGGCAAAGGCGGCTACACTCTGTTTGTACTCAAGCATGTTAGTTTAACCCCGAGTTGAAGCTGCCATTCCCACTGCCACCAGTTGGCCCAGAAGAAGAGTCTGCTGGTACGTTCTCGCCTGTGAGCGCGATGGCACTAAGAGGGCGGTCTATCCCATTTTGAATGGTATTTGGCAAGATAACCGCATCAACCAAGATGTCAGTGACGCTAAACTGTGCTTGGTTAGGACCAAGCAGCTCCCCCTGAAGGGGAAACCCGTCTCTGCCTACCGTGTAGGTTTGAAGACATCTATCGACAGCCCCAAGAGTGCTAGCGTCTCTGTTTCCTGGACCCGTAGGCTCTGCCTCAATCCAGGTGTTGGCGTCCATCTTGTAGAGGTCGACTGTGTAGCCCGCACTTCCGCTGATGGCGATGGGACCAAGGCAGAGCCGTCGACCTGTAGTGGGGCTTGGGACCAGAAGAAAGGTCACGTAGTCGTAGTTGGTTGATTCCTTGACACTTCGACCGATGGTCCAGAAGGCGTCTGTGGCGCGCGGCTGAGAGAAGATGAATGGGACAATGCCACAGATTTCGTTGTCATTGTTGATGACAGCAGTTTCGCCAATGACAACGCGACCAGTGCGATTGTTGGGGTCCATCTCAGCGGGTGCCTGTGTCCCGAGGGCTCCCACCCCAGCAGCATTGACATATCCACGACCCGCAGTTCCACCAAACGAACCTGGCAACAGAAACAAGTTTGGGGTGTTCTGGGTCCAACGGTAGAACATGTACATGGTGTTACCGCTGCCAATGTTGTCAGAGATGTTAGCGACATCAAAATAGAAGAGTGGCTGTGGGTCTGCTCCGACAAACGCGCCTGCCTGGGTGGCTTCTTGTGCTTGGTCGATGGTGATACTTGAAGTCGTCAGCGCTGTGATAACTGCAGCGTACACGGGGATGTTCGAGTTCCAGGTAGTACCAGAACCGGCCTCCTGGGAGACAACAAAAATTCGGTCTCCAATCTTGTAACCGGCGGAGACTGGATTGCCAGACGAGAAGTTGAAGGTCTTGTTGGCACCAGCAGTGACCGAAGCGTTCGCCACGAAAAAGGTGTTGATAGTGCCAGGCGGCCTTGTCAGCAGGCCCCCTCCAAAGTGACCCCTCTTGGCACCGGCGCTATCAAGAGTGACACCACAGAACCCATTCTTGTTGGCAACCATTGCGTAGTTGACGGTGTTTCCTGCAGTGAAGGTGTGCTGTTGGAGACTCCATATGTTGGGGCCGTAGGTGTTGTATCCCCAGACGCCACTCCAGTATTGATAGAAATAGATGTTGACAACAGGTGTCGAGATCGCCGCCGCCGTCGAGTAATTGACTCGAATAAAAAGCTTTTCGTTGCCAGACTCACCAGTGCTTGTGTAGACCTTGTCTCCTGCACCAGCAGAACTGAGATAGCGCCAGTTGCCTGAGCGGTCTGCAATTGTAAGCGTTATCCCGGCGGGACCTGTTCCAGGAGAAAAAGCGGTGAGTCCAGCTGTGTTGGCCTGGTATCGGTTTCCGTTCGTCTCCACGACCTGGCCTGCTGAGAAGACCATATCTATCTGTGGCCCTGGCGTCGGGCTGGTGCTGGGCACATAGGGAACAACAGCCGTAGTAAAATCGAAAGCAACCGTCCAACCGGCGGCAATGAGGAGGGCGTCGATGACGCCCCAGACGCCAGCCGCAGTGGTAACCGTGGCGTCGGCCCCACCAGCTGCAGCAGTTCTTTTGGCTACAAGTGCCATCCAAGCTCCTTACGGGTAGATGCCAGCCATGGCCTTGGACATGGGGCCCACTGCTTGCATATTGCCAGATGCGCCAACGGTGGTCTGGACATAGGCATCGACGCCAGAGACCAGAAACTTGGCTCCAACTGGCCATCTGTAGTCTGGGGTGTCCCAGATATAGCGAAAACGACCACGAAATTCTCCGTTGGCTACGTTGCGAACTCCAATGGCCAGAAGCCCAAACTTGCCAGTTTTTCTGTTTGGGTCCGCTTCTGAAAAACCAGCACTCCAAATCTCGAAAGCGGTGCTTGTAGAGCCTGAGGCGGTTCCATCAAAGTCTCGACCAGGCGAACCATTGCGAACGACGGCATTGCCTAGTTTGGAGAGATTGTGAAGATACGGAGTGAAGGTACTGCTTGCGGTCGACATGATGGCCATTGGGAATGGGTCTTCACCAATCTGCAGCTTGAGGGTATCTGGTCCGTTACCAAAAGCCATGCTGATGGCAGCAACCCGAACTAGGCGATTGTTCGTGTCAGTATTGTTGAAGCTGACAATGGTGGTAGTCTCCACGAACTCAGCTGGGGAGCTGGACTTTCTGCCGAGAAGGGTGATGTTGTCACCCACGGCATAGGGAGGAGTCAGAGTCGTGATGTCGATGGTCCCGGTGTTGAGGTCTTTGTTGGAGCCAGAAGTCACGTTATTGATGACTGTGACAATGTTCGGGTTAGCCCCCATCAACTTGAGATGACTGACCATGTATCTTACATATTGGATGGTGCCAAGATACCCAAGCTGATTCGCATGAGAAATTATTTCGTCTCTGTCACCAAAGAAGGCGTAGTCCGAAAAAATCTGTGAGTCTGGAAGGTCGGAGCGACCTCTCTCCAACCATGAAACGCTGACTGGTCTCCACTGGTAGTTGGCCCAGCTGAAGCTGTTGTTGCTGGCGTAGTTCAAACCCGGCTGAGTCGCCTGGCCATCGTTAAAGTTTGAGCTAGCTCGGCACCCTGCCGCGCCATCTCCCGGCAACACTGCTGTCAATGTGGGGTCCCAGTGATTGAAGATAGCTGAACAGAGACCGAGCCCATTACCGTTCGTCGATTGGGCTGTAGTCCCCTTGACTCCAGCCATGGAGTACCGCAGAAACATCGCTTTGCCGCCAGGAATCAGGGTGTCTGTTTCTCCGGTGGATTTGTAGATGTTGTCCCGGTAGGTCTGCATGGTGGTGTTGTGACCGCGCTGCTGGTAGAGGCTCCAGCCGGTGTCGATAAGGAACTGAGTGAAGAGTTCGTAGTAGTCTGGCAGCGACATCGGCTGTCGGTCAACGACATACCAACGTAGACCGCTTTGGGTCTGAAAATCTTCCGTAGCCTCGATGATGTAGTCTGTGTAGGGGTTGTTGTCCGACATCCAGTAGACATAGGACTTCGAAAGGTACACAGTTTGAGAATCGATGCGGTGGCAAATCAACCACAAGCCCCTATTTGCGTTGGTGGCCGACTCGACGAACATGTAGCTGCCCGGATAGAAGTCCTCCATGTCACCGGCTGAATCGGCCGTAAACGTGCAAGACTCCAGGATTTTCCAGGTGATTGTGGTGCCGTTCTCGTAGAACTTGGCGTCGGAAGTGGGGGTTCCACCCACATTGTGGTTGCAGCGGAGATTGACGCTGGTGCCAGAGTTTACGGCGTCGATGACGTACATGCCATTGTAGCGATTGCTGACGGCTCCGGTGATGCGAATCTTCCTGCCAACGTCACTGGCAACGAAGGCTGCGGTAGCCGACGTGAAGGCCTTCACTGGAGCTGAGAAGCTGGCTCCGCTGATGACCCCATCGGTGCCGGTTCGGGCACTCAAGACTGCACTGATAGCGCCTGCGCGCCCGTAGCGTTGACGTTCCCAGGTTCGACGGAAGAGCTTTGACATGTGTGTTCCTCAGGCTAGAAGATTACTCCCCCACGAAGGAGACCTGAATGTCGTCGTCGAGATTCAGAACCATGGGTTTTTCGTAGGGTTGAACGTTGATGAGGTCTGTTCCTGCAGTGTAGCTGGGGCTGAGAATCGTCACGGAGACAACCCCGTTGACGCCCTGGGCAGCTGTGACCACCTCTGAAAGACTGATTTGCTTGCCAACTCCTGAGCCATTGATGTAGGCGGCCACGGCTGAACGGACGGCAGACTTGATGTCCCGAGCGCTGACGCCGGAACGAATTCGAAGAGCCAGGGAGACCTGGATGCGATGCACCAGGGGGCCAGTGATGTTCACAGAGGCACCAGCCGCGATGAGACCTGGGTAGGTGCTGGGGTCTGAGTCTACCCCGTAGCCCACCTTGTTGGCTTCCTCGATGAGACCGGTGCTGTGCTGGTAGCCATCGATGCCGGATGCCAGGCTGGTATCAAAGGCGAGCTTGTCAAGGCTCGACAGGATGGTTCCAGCGGACTCACTGACCTTCGTCCCACCCGCCCAGGAGTCAAACTTGATGTCGGTGAGGCTGGCGTCGTCCGGGTTCGGGCTGATGGCCCAGATTCGCTTCACCAGACTGCTGGCAGACCCCTCGATGACCTGAACGAGGTTGGAGCTGTCGCCAAGATCGCCGGGACCGGGGGACGCCACGGCCGTGGGGGTTCTGGAGCTAACATCTAGGGTGAACTTCCACTGATTGTTGCCACCACCGTAGGTGCTGAGGTCGATGCTGGCCACCGTCCAAGTGCCAAGGTTGTTGATACCCCACAGACTGGTGTTGATGGCGAGCTTGTCGCCAGGCACGATGCTGTCGTAGGTCAAGAAAGCCATGGTCATGGTGGCGATCTCTTCCAAAGCGTTGCTGTTCTCAATCCAGAAGGTCTTGGTCGTGTTGTCGATACGGACAACGCGATGGAGACCCCGGTTACGGGCATTGGTGGTGCCGGCTGTACCGATGTGGACCCAATCACCTTCTTGGATGCCACTGAGGTCTGGGCTGCCCCCACTGATGTACTGGTAGGCAATGAAGTTGCCCTGCTTCTCCACCTGCCAAACCAGGCTGGCAAAGGGGGCATTGCCGGTATTGGCGAAGGTCCAGGCTTGAGTATTGGTGGCCCTGATGTAGTTGGTGCCAGAGGCTAAACCATGAGAAGGACCACTGATACTTCCGTTCAAGGCCTCTCCGTTGATGAAGTTTCCGAAAAAACTGGCGGACTCAAAGCTGATGAAGCCAAAGGTACCAGACGAAGAACCGGAGACGACACCATGAGCGCCACTGGTAGCTCCAGTGATAGTCTCTCCCGTTACCCAGGAAATAGATGAGCCGGCAGTGTAGTTCAGTCGAATTTGATCGAGCCTGACAACTCCGTTCGTATCAATGCTTTCCAGGTCTGTGGTGGAGATGATGCGGGTCTTTGGTACCGCGTAGCTGTTCTGCAGTCGCATCCAGTGGCCAGCACTCAGGCCCGTGGTGTCGCTGGTGGCAACTGTAGCAACCGCATAGGTGCTCGCAACCTGGGTTGCTTGTCCTTTGACGACAGAAGTGAGGCTGTTGGCCGTCCCGCCTTGAACCTGAATACTGCCACCGCTGCCAGCCGTCAGGGTGGTGATTTGAGGCCTTCCACCTCTGTTGCTGACCACCGACTCTCCATTGGCGAAGAGGCCACCTGGGCCACTGGTGGAGAGGTACTCACTGATGTTCTCAGCGGTGATGGGTACCAGACGGACAGTCTCGTTGAGCCAGTCGCTGTTGGTGGCGAGGCCGACGGTGACCGGCTCCTTGAAGGTGAAGTTGAAGTCCAAGCTGTCGAGCAGGGGAGTCGTATTGCTTCGAATCCAGTTCAGACCATCCGCGAAGTAGTACCAAGGCGTGTCGGAGGTGGTAGAGCCCAGCCCGCCATTGGCAACCGACTCGTAGGTAGCAGAGGTGATGGCCCCGCCCGTGTTGCCCGCACCATCACCTGCCAAGAAGACACTGACGGGACAGTTGGCTTGGGCATTGACGGCGGTGGCGATGGCTGAAATGGTCGTGGTGCCCAGGGGGAACCAGACAATGTTCGTTGTTGCGTTGATGGGGTGCCACTGGATGTTCACGCCAAGGTCCGGGGCTAGCGGTACCGTCGGCGACTGAGTGACGATGTAGTTGCTGGTGAGGGTCTGAATTTTGGTGCTCTGCTCAAAGGCCGTGGGTAGGCTGGAGCCAGAGGCGATGGTCATGATGTCGGTGGAGACGACATTCGAGCCGTTGAGTCTGACCTCAGAAGAATCGTAGCTGACGGTGCCCACACTTGCCGTGGCGCTGATAGCCGTCGTTCCCTCGACAAAAGAGATAATGTTTGAGGTCGAGGTAGCGGCGACAAGAGTGCGATTCCCGGAGAGGAACCCAACCCCAGTTCCAGTTCCGTTGTACTCGATGTGCAGAGTGTCGCCGCTGAAGAAACCACAGCCAGTGATGCCTGAGGGCAGGACCAGAGTCAGGGTGGTGACACCGTATTGGGTACCACTGACAAGGGCATGAGGTACACCGGTGACGTTCAGGGCCTCTCCAGAGACGAAGGCGCCGCCGGCGACGCTGGTCAAGACGAGGGTGGCAGAGCCAGACCCAAGACCGGAACCCGTGGCAATGACACCATGAGCACCACTGGTGGCTCCAGTGACGGTCTGTCCAACAAGCATGGTACCGTCGGAAGAGGTGATGTCAAGATGGACCTCTCGAACAGCAGAGGCGATGCTGAGGTTGAAGATGTGCTGGTAGTTGTACAGACCGCTGCCGGAAAGCTGGGCAGAGGTGCCGATGCGGGTACTGTTGGTGTAGGTGACACCAGTGCGGAGGGCAGAGCCGCTTGGCAAACGCACCTTGATGTCAGTATAGGAACTGGTCAGCGGGGACCAAGTCACCAGGGTCGTCTGGTTGATGGCCGTCGGATAGACATACTGGATGCGGGCCTTGTTCCCCTCTGCCCCGAGCCGCTTGTAGCGCCACATCAAGGTCTTGTTGGTGTCGGGGATACCATTGGACTTGGTGCGGGCCGGCATGAAGACAGCAAAGTCGCGCCAGTCCATGGAGGTGGCGAAGGCCTTGGCCAGGCTCAGGTTGCTGTTGTCGGCGTCTTTGAAGTCGTTGGTGATACCGTAGGTGCTTGAGCCAGGCTTCACACGCCTGAACATCGGCAGGACGAAGCGTTTGCCGGACGTATCCCCATCCACCACAACAGCCATCTCGTCGTCTGCCGTCATCGCGTACGAGCTGGCAGAGTAGACGCGGTCGTTCACCAGCCAAGAGTTGACAGCAGGTCGACGGGTCGTGAGAATGTTGCCGTTGAGGTATTCAATGGGGGTGACGTGTCTGACATTGCCATACCTGGCACCAACTGAATCAACCGGACTGAGCCCTACGACCAGGTCGCCAGCGTTCCTGACCCAGGTGTTGTTCACGGTGAAGACGGAAGTGCTGGATGCGGAAGCGATGGTGTTGATGTTGAATTGAGGGGTGCCGGTCTCAGGGTTGCCGGCTTCGATAGATGCCAGGTGGGAGGTCTGATTGGAGGTAGCCGAACCCACATTCAAGGTCAACTTCAGGCCCTCAACATTGCTGGCCACAAGAGCAATGTCCCCTTCAGTCAAGAAGCTGTTGGTGCGAACACGGAACTGTTTGGTCCGGTAGGTCGCGGCTGCAGCGCCACGAAGCTGCGAGGTGATGCTGGTGGCGATACTGGCTGCCGTGTAGTTGGCTGCATTGGGAAGGTACACCCTCTGCACATCTGCGGTGGTTCTGACGACAATCATTCCACCCGTTGACAGAGCAACAGTCTCGTAGGGCCCCACGTAGGATGCCGGTCTCTCGACTTCCACCGTCAGACCACCACCGGTGACAGCGACAACTCGGAAAGCACCCCGATTGGCGATGTTGATGTTGGCGTCGTTGACGATGAGCCAGTCACCAGCAACGACGTTTTCGAAGAGGGTTGAGAGGCCTGTGATTTGAACCTTGCGTGCCCCACCGGTCCAGGTGCCTGCAGCCACGAAGGTGACAGAGGTCGAGTTGCCAATGCGGGTGGTGATGAGCTGGGCGCTGCCATCGACCACGAACCACAGCTCTGCTCCGGCTTCACCGGAAACACTGGTGTTGGCGGTGCCACTGATGGTCAGGGTGGTCAGCTCTCCCGACTCCAAGAAGGCTCTGGTTGCGTAGCTTCCAGCCGTCAGGCGATCTCCAGTATGAAGGAGGAGTGAATCTTCGAGACGAATCTGACCCAGGTTACGGTCAAGCGTGTAGTCAAGGTCCTTGCCGGTGGCGGTGCTGATGGGAAAGAGCCCCTTGGTGTTCAGGGTGCCGCCGGTGACAGCAACGCTGGCCTTGGAGGTACGACCTCGATTCGACGTCAAGGTAACGCTTCCACCAACCACAGCTGCAGTGATGCCTGGAATCTTGTAGTTCAGCACCTCGGCCCAGCTTTCAAGGCTGTTGGTCGAGCTGACGGTTCGAAAGGCCGTTCCAGCGTTGACAAAGTCGATGTCATTGATGGTGTAGGTGTTCGTGCCAGCTGCCAGAGCAACGTTGACACCATCCACCTGGATGATGAGGGTTTCACCAGAAGAGGTACCCACCCACAGGCCCTGGTTGTTTCCGGTAAGGACGGCCAACTGACCGTCTTTACTGAGAAGAACGTCGTTTTTGTAGAGGCGGAGAGTGTCCACCTTGCCCGAGCTGAAGCCCATTGCCGTATTGGCGTCCACGAAGCTGCCGCTGGGAGTCACAACCTCGATGTCCTCCTCGGTGTCGGACTTCGAAAAGAGAGCGACCTGAGTGCCTGAGTTCAGCGTTCTGGCGTTCCAGGTCAGGTCGACATTGGCGTTGATGCTCGCGACAACTTCGTAGGCGCTGGCGTTGCTGATGGAGCGGAATTCAGAGGAGCTGAAAACGTGTTCGCTGAGCTTCCCACCAACCTGGACAGCGAGCTTCATTGAAGAAGAGAGAATGAAAGGGGCCTGGAAGACGCTGGCGACATAGGCCTTGGCGACGGGACGTCCGTGGACCAACTGGAAGTACTGCTCCCCTCCCAGGGCCTCATCAACGAGGGTTTCCAAGGCGACGCCCTGGGTGGCCTCTTCATAGCCAGTGCCGTCGTCGATGTAGACAGTTGTGGGATAGGCCTGGCGGCGGATGACAGAGCAGCTGATGACCCTCTTGTTCTCAGTCAGGGAGCTGATGCCGGTGATACCAGTCTTGATTGCCAGAGGGGTGGCACGGCTGCGGGACTGGCGAACAGCCCTGATGCGCTCACGGTAGGTGTTGTCGTCTTCAGTACCCAGGCCATTGCTGAAGGGGGATGGGTTATTGACAGCTGCTCCGGTGAACGGGGCGCTGACGAAGGAGTTGATGCTGCCAGCAATGACGTTTCCGACCACGCCAGGGGTCTTGGCAACGACAGAGACACCGGTGATGCTGGTTTCCCCATCTGGGAGGGTTGCAGCATACTGGACCGAGAATTGGACGGCTGAGGCTGCATTCGCCTGGGCAGTCTGGACCACGGTGCCGGCTGCGACGATGCGGTCTCCACCCTGAGCAAGGACAACTGTCTCACCAAGGTTGTGGTATTTGGTCGTGTAGTTGCTTACGGCCAGGTTCAGTGTCCAGTAGTTGGTGTTGTTGGTCTTCGAGGTGTAGGCGAGGGGGCCCTCGTAGTTTGTGGTGCCTCGACCGATGTAGACGCTGCCACTGGATGGAAAGAGAAGGGCGTCAGAGACGTAGAGAACGGCACTGCCGATGATGGGAGGGGGCTTGCCCTGGAAGACCTTGGTCGAGACCTTGGTGAAGCTGGTGTCACTGACGGTGATGCCGCCGCTGGATGCAGATTCGGCAATGCGGGGGGCGTCCTCGTCATTCCCCAGGCGGTCCAGGGCCTGGCCGGTAGCTCTATCCAGGCTGGTCGAGTTCAGGAGATTGAAGATGTCCTGGCTACTCCGAAGGTCGGACTGGGCTGCTGCCTCGATGATAGACAGGGTGCCAGAACCGACACGGACATTGGGGATGCCGAGCTTTGAGAGCAGGGCGTCCAGCATGTCTCCGACTGTGGCAGAGTACGACCTGGGAGTGGGAATGGTTGCCATGAGTTTGAATCCCTGTGGAGATTATACCCTACGGCAAAGATTGCCGGCGCTTACCGGGGGATCTCTACAGTGATGGGGATGACCTGCTGAGTGCCGGCAATCCCCACCGAGAGGGTGATTTTACAGACCGGCCCGTCCTTCAAGATTGCTGCAGACTCAACCCCAGTGAAGGTGGGGTCATCTCGAAAAAGGTCCTTGCAGATTTTCAGGAGGTCGGTGGCGCTGACGTCGGCCGTACTTTCACCCAGAATGGAAGGGAAACCGTAGTCTGGGTGGTGCAGAAGGCTACCTCGCGTCGTGTCAATGACCAGCCGCACCTTCTGAACAATGTTCGTGAGGCCTACAGCCAGGCGTGTGTCACCATCTGGGGTGATGACCAGGTCTCCAGACTGAGTCAAGAGCAAATCGATGCCACCAACCCTCAGGAGGGGGTCGAAATGGTCGACACCGGGCACCGACTTGAGCCGGTAGTCCTCTTCAACAACCTCTTCGTCACTTGGAATGAAGAGCGATTGCTGTGAATTCACGGTGTTGGGAAGGAAGGCTTGGATTGCGGCGCCGGCTCCCACGGTGAATTGGCTCAAGGTGCTGTCGCCCGTCATGGTCACAGCCACCAAGCCGGGGCTCAGGGGCTCAATTTTGGTGATGCGCTGCTTGATGCGCCCGACAGCCGTACTGCTAATCCAAACAGGCTGATTCACGAACAATTTCGAGCCATCGCTGACCGTGACGGTGTTTCCGTTGCCATTCGTGAGGAGGGGGAGGGTGAAGCCTGTTTCGTCCACGTAGGGGGCAAGGAGGCCGTTCAGAGCGGCAATTTCATGCCACCTGTCTTCGGTCCCAAGGTACATCTTGCTGATCTGCTCAAGGGTGTGGCCGTAGGGGAACGGGACCAAGAACTTCGACTTGGGCGTCTTGAAGGCAATCCCCGACCTGGAAGCCAGGCCAGCGATGTAGTCAATGGCTGAAACCTCGTCTCGGTTGATGTTCGAGCTGGCAGCGAGGCGGTTCATCTCAATGACCGTAGCGTTCAAGGCGAAGATGACATCGAAGTCGGACTCGCTGGCCTCCCGGAGCTGGGTCTTGGGGGTTAGACCGTAGATTCTCGTGTAGGTGGCATTGCCAAGACCGATGGAGTCTTGAAAATCAGTGAGGGTGCCCGCAATGAGGTCTCTGCGAGCCTCGAAGTCTTCTCGCTTGAGCTTGCGGACACGAAGTTTTTCATCGGTGATTTTCTTCTGAGTATGGGGAGACAGGTTCAACGTACCCGGTTTGATAGTCTTGAAAAACTCGAAGTTGTCGTCTGGGTTAGCAGCCCCCTTGTGGGCCGGGCTTCCGTCTTCCAAAGACTGCTGGTTGCTGCCGCTATCCTGCTGGTCTGGAGAGCCGGTCTGAGAGGCCCCGCTACTGATGCTGAGGTTCTGAAAGGCCTGAGCCATGTCTTTGGCTGCATTGACCAGCCCCTCTCCAGCATTCTTCAGACGATTCCCGACCCCACCGAACTCTTTGAGTGTTCCAGCGACCCCAGAAGCTGCTGCGATGGGCCCCTTCATGTCTGAGATGATATTTGACGGGAGATCGACAGCGGTCAGGGCTACCCCCAAGATGTCCTTGACAAACAAGACGCTCTCTCTGATGGGAGTGAACAAACTTTCGTTGATGTCCGCTCGAATTCCGGTCAGGACTTTCCTTGCCCCCTCAAGAACGCCCCTGGCAAGCTCCAGAGAGTTCATTGCCTTGGCTAGGTTGTTTAGGTCCTTGGCGACAATCGGGTTATCAAATGCGGCGGTCTTGTACACCCCAGGATTCTGACGCTTCCAGGCCTTCATGATGATTGAGTACTGGTACTCAAGTGGACTGGCAGTCGACCTTCGCAGTTCAAAACTCACCGGCGTCACGAAGTACATCTCTGCGTCTTTCCACATCTCGAAAACCAAGACGTAGTCTCTCCCCTTGGACGTCTTTTTGAGAGCGATGTAGGCTTCAAGGAAGCGTTGCAGAAGCTTGAACTGCATGTAGCCGCTACTGTCTTTGGTTTCATCCAAATTGGTATCGATGAGAGCGCCGGTTTTTCCGTTTCCGGTTCCGAGCTGTTCAACACTCGACGCCAAAGAGCTGACACCACTAAGGGTGCCAGCAAAAATGGACGCTGGAATGCTGGAAGCCCCACGGTTTGCAATTGCTTCCGACATGGCAGTGCCACGGAGAGGTGTCACCCCGGTGGTGCCACTGATGACGATGGTTCTCAGTGGTGCACCGTTGTGTTCCTCAACGATGCCGCCAAGGGTTACAGTCGTGGTGATGGCATAGGGAACGCTAACGGTGAGACTTTCCGGTGGAATTGGAAGAATGAACGATGTGAATGGACTTGTGTTGGTCCAGTTTCCATCGACCCTCTTCCAGACCTTGAGCCGGTAAGGAAGACGATGGCTCCAGTAGTTGGCAGTGGCACGGAGGTCCGAATAATCCCAGAAGGCGTCCTTGAAGTCGCCGGCATCATCTCGAATGTCGATGTTTGACTTTACGGCTTGTTCTAGCTGAATCTGGGGTATGGGTCTGAAGATGTCTGATGCCATGGCCTAAAGATTACCCTCCAGCGTAGAAACTGAAGTCGAGAGAAATCCAGGCGCCGTAAGAAATGTCAGTGAGTGACCTCACACTACCACTCCAACTGACCTCGATGTTCGCGGCGAGAGTTTCGTTCATTGCACAAGCGAAGATTCGAGAATCACCATTGACTGGCTGAAAACCTGCCGGTAGGTAAAACATGATGGCGTACCGAAGGGTGCCAGTTGAGGGGGCTCTCACGAGGCCGTGGACATGGACATACCCCCGTGGGTCCTTGTAGTACCGCACCGTGCCAGCACCATAGTTCCCATCTCCCCAAGCTGAAAACCCATTCTGGAATGTGACCTCGGTGTAGACTGGTGTCTCGTCTGCAACCAGCTTCGCTATCAGGGGGGCGAAGGTCGACTTCATGCCATTCAAGGCGGTGAGCTTTTGGTCGGCGCTGAGGTCGTTGAAGCCCTTGAATCCAGCAATGCTAGCTGGATTCCCTCCAGGTAACACGACGCCATCGCCAAAGGCGCTGAGGAGCGGGGCCTCAAGAGAGGTCATGAACTGAGACTGAAGGGTGGTGAGTATGAGGGCGGCCATGGGCTAGTCGTTCTTGTTCTTAGTTGAGAGGTAGGTGGACGCCTGGGCCTCGAATGATTCGATGGCAGTGGACACCTGCATGAAGATTGGGGCGGCGCTCGTGAGGGCTGTGCCGGCTGCAGCAAATGGGGTTGCCGCAATGGCTCCACCAACGATTGGAGGGGCATTGGCGGCTGCAGCTGCAGTCAGGCTGATGGCGGCCGTCTGAATGAGACTCATGAGCGTCTGCATGGCGGTGCTGATTTGTTTCAACATCTGGGTCTCGGCGTCTCGGTACTTGTTGGCCAGGAGCCAGGCGTCAGTGGCGTCACCAACCAGGACGCCCTTCGACTTCATGGTGATGTTGTCGGTAATTTCGATGCTGCAGGCCTTCTTACCGGTGATACTGATGTCGTCGCCAGCCTCGAAGATGAGCTTCTTGTTGACCTTGACGTTCCACTCTTCATCAGCCAGGATTTCGAGCTTCTTGTCCTTGTGGTTCAGGTGGATGAACTGCTTCTCGTCCTTGGTGTACAACTTGATGTCGCCATCTTTGTTGAAGATGACAGTGCTACCTTCTGCATCGGCGTTGGCATTGTCGCCCAGGGTTCCATCTACTTTCGTCTGACCACGGTAGCGAATCCGCAGCTCACCGTCCTTGTTGACCCCAATCTGAACGCCATTGAATTCGAACGCGAGGTTGTGCCCGTCGTCCTTCTTGTCGTCTTCGGAGCTGTCCAGGTCTGGCAATCCCCCGATGATGACAGCGTTCGTCTTGTTGCCATTGATGCACAGGAGCAGCACCTTAGACCCAACTCCAGCACCGCCGGTCTTCTTCTCACCGCCGTTCTGTTTCTCAGCGGGGCGTAGCGTGTAGTTGATGCGGTCTGCTACTCCGCCAAAGAGATGACTGACGACACATCCGTGATAGAGGGTGGACGACATGGTCGAACTCCCGTCCTGCTGGAGAACCTCCACCGTATACTCAACCAACTTACCCGAGATATTCTTCTTGTCGTCTGGGTAGAAGATAGCCTTGACCTCACCGATCCTCATGGCCAGATTGTTCATGCTCTCTGTAGACTGAGGAGCCCCCCGCGTTTCGGTGTTGAAGTAGCAGGGTATGATGGTGTTGTCGATCATTAGTCTTTTCTCTCAACCGTGAGCTTCGGAATAAAAGTTGACTCTTCTTTAGTGGAATCTACCCTTGCGTACAGGCGGAGGTCTGTGGAGTCGCCAGACTGAAAGGTGTCGATGCCCATCCCGTGGGTCAGGCCGAGGGTGGTGCTGAAGTTTTTCTTCCCATCCGATGAGACCTGACAGGAGTGACTGATGGATTCGATATGGTACAGGTTTCCATCCCACTCCAGGTTGTCCCCAACACAAACGGGGGTCTGAATGCCGACGGTATGTAGGATGCCAGTCAGCGTCATTTGCTGGCCCATGATGAAGTCGGACGCCAAAGTCATCCACTTCTTGGGGCCTTGCTCCTCCCTGGTCTCATTGACCCAGCAGGGCACGGTCATCATGAACGGCCTGAGGCCTGATCGAGCGATGTCGAGTGGATCTGCGTAAGGAGGCGCGTCTACGATCTGCTGGGTAGCGTTCCTGGCACCGATAGTGTCTGATGTGCCATAGATGTGAACGAAGTTGAATCGAAGAGCGTCGGAGCGCCCAATGTCAGCGTCCCTGACGATAATCTCCGGCACCTTCCAGCGGGGCAGCTCTTGAAAGTAGGTGGCAGCTACGTTAGCCTGGGTGTAGGCGTCAGTAGTGAAGGGCATCTGACGGACAATCACTGTTGGGACCACCTTGCCTTCTGTGTTGGCCCTCAGGGTTGCGTACATCTCATTGCAGGACGGATTCAGGTAGTCATTCAATACGGCCCACAGGGGCTTATTCGTGAGGGTGGGTGGGACCGGGGTGTTTCTTCCAAGGAGATTCTCGCCCGTGAACCTGCGGCTACTAGTCTGATTCGTACCGGTGGGAGCAAAGGACTCGTAGAGGGTCTTGGAGTCTTTTGTTCCGAACTCCTGCGCAGCCGAGTCGCTGTAGTGCTGAATTCCGTGGACCACCTCGATGATGTCTGCGGTCTTCTGGATGCGGGTGGAGACGTCAGGCTTGTTGAGAATGGCCCCAACCAGCTCTGGAACGATGTGGGCGTAGTCCCCCTCGGTACCAAAGGTCGATTTGAGTGCGGGGTCCTCTTGACCACTTCCAAGATTTTTCTGGACCCCCTTTCCGAGGAATACGTCAATCAGCGATACAATCATCTGATTGGGAATGATACCCGCCTCGCCTGTGGAGTCGTCGAAGATCTTGTCGATCTCCAGGTTCATTTTCTTGATCTGAGTGGCTGGGCCAGCCTGCAGCAAAGAGAGGTGCTCTTCGTAGAAGAAGGTCGCGTCCAGCTCGGTGAAGCTGTTCGCATTCATGAGGAAACGGGCTTGCCGTCGACCATCAGGGAACTGTTGAACCTGCTCCCTGATTGAGTTCACTCTCCCGTAGAATTTGAGTCCGTCTCGGAAACCGTTGGGCGCATCACCCACTTCGTGGCCGGTAACCTTCTTCAGTTTGTCTATCACATCTCTGAAGGTCTCTTCGTCGTTCATCATCCAACAAAAAACATAGTCGCCCGGGTTGATGATAGACAGGAACTCTTTGTCCGGGAACAGGGTAGCATTCAGTGAGCCAACATGATTGCCTTTGGTGGAGCTGACGCCGATTGACTGGACCTCGCTGGTCAGTATTACGGCGGCCTGAAGTGCAACCGCTTGCGAGTAGTCTTGACTGAACGAGGTGGCCGAGCTTCTTTTGTAGGTAACCGGAAACTTCAAAGGCAGCACAACCACAATCCAATGCGGATTGAGGGACAGGTAGTCCTGACTTTCGTACTCATTGCTGATATTGAAGCTCATGAATTCTTACCCGCCCGTGGCCTTCTCTCGCATCCCGCTCTTTCCTTCGATCTTTTCAGTGGCCTTTGAGATGGCAGTTGCGAGCCTGGCAAGATGCGCAGCTACGTCGGACACCTCAGCGCCTAGATTCGAGCCGAAGTCCTTCTGCGCCTTGGCCGCTTCATGGCCCCCCTTGATCTTCGCGGTCGGGTCATCGGTCTTGAGCCCCGCCTCTCGAAGCCGAACCTCTTCAGCAGCAGCGGCTGCTGAAGCCTGCTCAGGCCCAGACAGCTTGGCTCCGAGAGCGTCTCCCGTCTTGATCTTGTAGTTCTTGATTCCAAGTCCGAAGCCGCCGAGCACCTCGCGTGCTGCCTCAGCCTCCTCTCCACCCATGCCCGTTCGGTTGGACAGAGCTACGTTGATTTGTTTTTTCTCGGCAGCCGAGAGCGATCCCTTCCCCTTTCCGAGCAGCCTTTGGAGGGTGTTACCTTCGGGCCCTCCAGCCGCCACGCTGGCAGCGTCAGCATCCAAGCCGCCGATGAGCTTCTTCAAGCCAGGTGCTACCGCTGGATCGTCCAGCTGAGACTTAAATAGTGAAGAGATTTTGGCCGAAAACTGTTGGCGAACATCGCTTCGACCAATTCCGTAGACATCCATCTTGTCTGTCATCTTGCCGCCACGTTGCCCAATGTCATACATCTGCTTCAGGTCCATTCCACTGGCTAGATAGTCGATAGCACGGGTGCCCAGACGGTTGGGGTTGGTGGTGTCCTGCCCCAAGATGCGTTTGGCGCTGAGCACACTGGCGCCCAGAGACTCGTTGTCAAGCGTGCCGGTGGCAACGGCATTGAGGCCTTTCATCCCTCCACCGAGCGCCTGGACCTTATTGAACTGCTGGCCTTCGTTCAGGGACTTCCAATCGATCCCCATCTGGGATGCGGCCAGAAGGCCTTCACCGCTCGTAGTACCGAGCGGGTTGTACCCGAACATCAACCCGCCGAGCTGCATGCCAGCTCCGGTAGCAATGCCACCGCCTAAGGCACCACGGGCCAACTGGAAGGCCTGCTGTGCGGTACCACCACCACCCTGGGCATGGGCTGCGAGCTGGCCGAAACCGCTATAGCCGCCAGCTTGTGATAGGGTCTCGTACTTAGCCATCTGACCAGCAAACTTCGAGCCCCCCATCATTCGGAGGCTGCCAAAGTTGCTGACCACCTGGTCGGGATTGAGAGCTTGCTCCGTCGCCCAGCCGGCCAGATTGCCGTAGGTCCCTTGCGGCCCACCACGACCGTCTTTGCCGTGCAGGGTCAGGCCCATCACTCTTTGAGCATTGGTGCGACTACCAAGGCTGCTCTGGTAGTACTGAAAGTCTTTGAGGCGCTGGTGCGTGTCAACGTTGTCCGACTGTTTTGCCTCGACAGACTGGATGTTCTCCAGGAGTTTGCTCTGGATCTCTGCAGTGGTGAGCCCCTCAAGAGCTGTTCCTTCGCCGCCACCCTTGCCGACCAACCCGAGGGCCTGCTTGATGAGGGGAAGCTTGCCGAGACCTTCCATACCGCCCTTGGCGTAGGCCTCTGCGGTTGAAGCGGCATCCATCTGCTGCTGGTAGTACTTCTCGGTGGCCGAGTCCCTTGCAATATCCTCTCGGACGATCAACTGAGAGATGTCGCCGCCACGGAGTGCGTCAATCCGGCTGTTGAGCAGCTTGCCCCGCCGAGACTTGGCCCGAAGGTCCATGGCCCCCTGGCCGGCGTTGTTGGGATCGCTGGAGAAGATGCCCCCACCGCCTTCACGAACCTCGTCGTAGCCCCACTTGCCGACCGCAGCCAGGGCCAATGCCTGACCGATAGTCCCGACCCCTGACATGCCGAAGCGCCCACCACCGAATCCAGGCGCCATCTCGGCACCCATGAGCCCTCGCACGCCGCCTTGGGCGTAGGCATCCTTCATGCGCCCGCCGAAGCCTCTCTTCGCTTCCCCAGGAATGACGGTGTCATCCCGGGGGCCAGCCATCTGGTCCCCCTCCATCTGGCGAAGCTTGCTCAGCTCTCGTCTGGAGTCTTGAACTTCTTGGGCCTTGTTGAGGATCAGGCCCTGGAGCTTCTCGCCGAAAGCGCCGCTGGCTTTACCGCCGACCTTGTCGTACATCTTGGCAAGGGCGTCCAGCTCCTTCGAGAGCTTATCGACTGCGCTCTGTTGCTGACTGGCTGCCCGTTGAAGGGAGTCGGTCATGGCCTTCATGGCCGCGCCGCTTTCTGACGCCAGCTTCTTGAAGCCATCAGCACTACCACCGAGAATCTGAGTGAAGGTCCCGCCCCTCTGGCTGGCAGAGCCACCACGGCCAGCAAGCGTGCTCTGAGAGCTGGGAGTCCCAGAGCCCGCTCTGACCCCACCCAAAATACCACCGCCACCGCCACCGACCCCTTGCAAGGCTTTGCCGAGGTCCTGGGCCTTTTTGATCATCTCATCAAGAACTCGGTTGACTTCGCGGGCGCTGCCCTGGTCAACTACGAACTGGAATTTGATTTGCTTAGAGTCTGCCATCTTAGACCTCGGGGAGTACCTGAAAGATTGTCACTTCCCCTCTTTGGGAGTCATGTTACCAAACCCTTCAAGTTCCTTCTCAAAATCCTCTGCTCCCACGAACTTGATGTTGACGTCTGGCTCTAATTTTTCGAATGCCGGTTTGGCTGAATCTTGGGGCAAGGAGGCGGGGCGCCGATCTGCAGCAGAAAGCATAGAGACTCTCTTTTCTACCTTGACATCGGCAATTTTAGCCTTGGCCCTCTTTTGTTTCTCTTCTTGGGCCATCTGACGAGCAAATTCAAAGGATTCAACCTCTTCCAGGTCTTTAGCGAGGGCTTTACGTCGCCGATCCTCATCAGTTTCTAGGAGCTTGCTCAATAGGTCTTGTCTTTCGGGGTCTTCCATGTTCTCGCAGGTAGACTCGAAGTAGGCCGTCAAAACTTCATCCTCGGGAATTTCATCAACAAGATGGAGGGGCGTATGGAAAGTGGTGCTGTACCAGCGGCAGATACTTCGATAACTGGCCTCACCATCCGGCTTCATGACAGCCCTGAGAGCCAGGAGCTTGAGGGCGTCGTAGTGGTTCATACAACCTTCTTGGGCTTCCTCGGCTTCGTGCGGAGCAGTGTCGCACCGGCTTCGCCGTTCTCAATCTCCACAGAGACTGGGAAGAACTCCATGACGACCTTGTTCAGGCCGCCAGCCTGGGCCTCAAAGACCAGACGGGTGCAGTTCCCCACCTTCTTGCCGTCGATGAAGACCTTCGTGGTGGCGCCTGTCTTACCTGCTATCACCTTGAAGTTCTTCACAGCTTCTCCTTCAATTCCTCTTTGACGGCCTCAGAAGCCTCCTGGGACTTCTTCTGGACGGCCTCGATAGCCTCACGCTCGATGCGGGCCACGTTGTCGTAGACCGCAGCAACTGGGGCCTCATCGAGGAGATTCACTCCGTTCCCGCTGTCCTTCCACCAGCTGGGGGCTTCCACCAGGTGGACCCAAATCTTCGAGAAGACCAAGCTGACGTTCATGGCGTCAGGGCTGGCGTCCTCAGGCTTCCCACCCAGCAGGTCACGCCGGAGCTGGTCACGCCGGAGATTGTCCCGGTGACTGAGACGGGGGACGGCCTTGAAGACGCCCTTGAAGTCCTCACCGGTGACTTCGCCCTTGACATTGATACTAAATTCCACTGGAATGTTTGCCACTGTGTTTCTCCTGGGGTTATGGTGACCTGGGGGATTTCTCTACCCCGGCCTATCCGAAGTAAAGATTACCGCTTGACAGGCTCCGATCCCTTCTGCTACAAACATTCTACCATGGCCTACCTCAAGTACTACGCCGATGAGAACCGCCGCCACAAGACCGCCGAGTCCATCAAGCTGAGCTTCCAAGCCTGCGCAGACCTCACCACCTGGCTCTGCAAGTACTTCGGTCTGGAGGCCATCCCGGTCACCCTCCTGGACAAAAACTCCAAGCGATTCTCAAGGGTTAAGAAGACCAAGTCCTGGTACAGCTCTGGTAGGGTCCAGGCTGATTCGTCGCGGAAAGGCCAGGAAATCGTCTACCACCCCACGATGCTCAACCCCCTGACTGTCGTCCACGAGGTGGCCCACTACGTCCACGACCTGGACCGCAAGAAGCGCTACACTGAAATCCGCGCCAAGTGGGAGCTTACCAAGGAGTACACCGACTTCGCCGGTCGTCTCCGTATCCGCCCCTTCCCGATGCGCAAGGAGAAGTGGCACGGGCCCGAGCACCGAGCCTTCGTCGAGAAGGGCATCGCCGCCGTGAAGGCCCTGCCTGCCCTCCAGCGCTACTTTGCCGAGACCCCCGAGGGTGAGCTGGCTCGCACCGACCTCGCCTTCCAGGAGGTCCTCCGCAACGGCCTGGACCCGGTTGCTGCACCTCGCAACGATGGCGACGTGGTGGCGAAGTTCTTCGAGGCCTTGCCCGAGAAGCTCACCTGCCCGTGCTGCAAGGCTCACATCCCCAAGCAGAACTTCGGGGTGCGTGTCATGAAGAGGGATGCAAACGGCGTGCCAGTGAAGATGCGTGCCCAGAGTTACTGCAAGGCGTGCCGATGAAGACCATCGAAGATGCTTACATCTCAGAGCTTCTCCAGGTTTACGCTGGCCAAGGTGAGTGGGAGGTCCTCAGGCGCCTCAACAATCTCCTGGCCGACATGCTCCTCTGCATCGGCAAAGAAAACACCAAACTCGATGCTTTGAAGCGCCACATTCACAAACAGCTCTTGACAGCCAACGGTACGGCTGATAGAAAGGACCCATGAACAACCTCCGACTCGAAGAGATGGATACCCCGATGCTCCGCAACGAATACCGCCGACTCCGCGACCTCACCGTCCGGGCCATCGGCTACTACACCACCGGCGACTTCGACCGCGATGTGGCGGAAGAACTCAAGGTCAGAAGCCTTGATGCCACCCCCAGGGGCTACGTGACCGCCGCCCACCACTGGTACCGTCACGCGATGGCCGAGGTGGCCTCCTACGAGGACTTCCTCTTGGAGCGCCGGGATGACCGCAACGACCACATGGGCTACGACACCCTCGCTGAAGCTGTCATGGACAGGATGGAAGCATGAATCGCAAGGACGCCTTGAAAATCCGCGCAGGCCGAGCACTTGACATCATCAAACGCAGGGCCGATGATGATGACTGGGAAAAGGTTGTCGACCAGCTGGAGGAATTCGCCCTGGTCCTGGCCAAGCGCACCGGAGACACCACTTGGCCAGCACTGAGAACCTACAACACCACCATGTATGGCCCGGAGGACAAGTGAAAATCACCAAGGATACCGGCTACCTTGCTGGAGCGGGTGGGCGATGCTACTATGTGAGCAATCGGGTGGTGGACTTCGATGACGACACCACCCCCGAGGAGATTTTGGCCTTCATTGACGTTGAAAGGAAGGCGTGGTACGGTCAGGAGTTCGACGTCAGCATCAAGGGACGGCAGGTTCACATTCGAAGAGGAGTTGACAGTGGCGACTAAAAAGAAGCAGAGGACCGATACAACATTGGAGTTGACGGGCAAGGTTTTCCTTGTCGACCGCCAGCTTGGCAAGAAGGCCGTCAGGACGGAAATCGATGGGAGGCTGGTGCTGAAGCTCGTGCTCCGTGCCATCACCGAGGGCCTGGCTCTGGTGGACCAGAAAAGGACGGCCAACAGTGGACGGTAAGTACACAGTGACGGCCACCATGGGCATGGTCCTGGGCAAGAGCCTGCACTTCACCTCCTACGAAGAGGCCACCGACCTCGCCCATCTCATGACCCAGGGGCAGCCAGTCGGCACCCTGGAAGTGAAGGGGCCCGATGGCAAGGTCATCTGGAGCTACACGAAAAAGCCATGAGCAAGCCAAACAAGATTCCAAAGCAGGTGGGCATCTGTCAGCAATGCTTCCATGACTACTCGTATGGGAGCTATGACGACGGTTTCTGCGGCGATGACTGCCTCAAGCAGTACGAGAAAGAGATTGCAGGCGAGGACGAAGAGGAAGAAGACGAGGACGGCACTGAGGAGGAAGAATGAGTCACGACAGCTTGGGCGACCGCATGAAGGCCTACGAGGATGTCTCGCGGGCTCACCTGACCACGAAGCTCCCAGTCATCATCCGCCTGGACGGGAAGGCGTTCCACACCTACACGAAGGGTCTCAAGCGCCCCTTCAGTGAAGACCTGATGGACGTCATGGACACGGTGACGAAGTACCTCTGTCACAACGTGCAGAATTGTGTCATGGCCTACACCCAGAGCGATGAAATCAGCCTGCTCCTGGTGGACTACCAGGACATCAAGACCAGCTCCTGGTTCGACAACAACCTGCAGAAGATGGTTAGTGTGGCCGCAGGCATGGCCTCGGCGATGTTGACGGCTCAAAGCGACCGTCTCTTCCCCGAGGTCCGTGTGGCCACCTTCGACGCACGTGCCTTCATTCTCCCACCAGGTGAGGTAACCAACTACTTTGTGTGGAGACAGCAGGACTGGAACCGGAACAGCCTCTCCATGCTCTCTCAGAGCCTCTACAGCCACAAGGAGCTGCAGGGCAAGGGTCGAGCTGAGCAACACGAGCTGTGCTTCCAGAAGGGCCACAACTGGGCAGACCTCCACTCCCACCTGAAGGACGGTCGCGTGGTGGTGAAGCGCCAGGTCGAGAAGGAGTTCTTCAACGAGTTTGTCAAGTTCCAGCCGGCCGGCACCAGGGAGATTGGCACCGTGCTGCGCAGCGAGTGGTACATCCCCGAGGAGACGCCGGTGTTCACGGCTGACCGCGAGTTCGTTGACAAGTTCGTGAGGATGCCATGACCACCAGAGACGACCTGACGACTCGCGTCATGGCTATGTATGACCAGCTGAAGCCCGATCTTCGTGGGCACTACGGTCTCAATGAGATCAAGGATATGGCCATTCAGCGGGTTCGCGCAGAGCTGGAGACGGAGGTAGAGGGCCTCATCGCTCGGTGGCCCGAAACTGGCGGCGCCTACCTGCCACTGGCTGCTGCCCGACTGGCCCTCTTCAACTCGATGTACCGAAAATGCAGCCATGGCTAGATCTCCACAACTTCAGGTTGGTCAGGTTTTCGGAAAGTGGACGGTCGTTGGACCAGAAAGCCGCCACCTGGGCGCGGTCGCCTGGGGTGTCAAATGTCAATGCGGGACAGAGCGCGTTGTCACCGCCAGCAAGTTGATGAGTGGAAAATCCACGGGCTGTGCGTGTCTGAAAGTTTACGTCGGCCAGACCTTCGGAAGATTGACGGTTGTAGCTGAGGCTGAGGAAAGACGACGTGGTGGTCGGGTATGGGTCGTCGACTGCTCTTGCGGTAAGAAAGGGCTACTGAGAGAACAGAAGGGCCTGCATGCTGGCAGTACCAGGAGCTGTGGCTGCCTCAACGATGAAATGTGCCGTCAACTAGGGCTAAAGAGGATCAACCGTGCCGGGATTACAATCGGCCAGACCTTTGGTCGATTAACCGTTGTTGGTGAATCCAGCAGGATTGACAAACAAGGCGGCACCAGATGGCGAGTCGACTGCTCTTGTGGCCGGCACAATCTGTTACGGCGGGCCTCGACCCTTCTCGGCGGCAAGACAAGGAGCTGTGGATGCCTCTCGGTGGAGTTGGCCCGGGAACGAGGACTCAGTCAACCCGACAAAATCCAAATCGGACAGATTTTCGGAATGTTGACTGTAGTGTCCAGAGCCGAAAAGGGTTATGGTGGTGATGGCAGGTGGTGGCGGGCTGACTGCTCTTGCGGGACAAAGAACTACTTAGTCTCGGCGGGGCACCTTCGCAAAAAGAAGGCTGGCGCTCGTAGTTGCGGATGTCTACGCGGCAGTTGGCAACACCAGCAAATGCTGAAGGTAACGGTGAAGGGCCGGTTTATTCGATTGATAAGAGGGTACCGCCAAGGCGCTGAATCCCGTGGCTACTGCTGGTCTCTCTCTGAAGAGAAGGCGATTGAATTGTTCAGAGGGGCATGTGCTTTCTGCGGCGAGCGGTTCTCCAGAGTTTTGGGTGGGGGTACGCCGTCGGAGATTTTAGTCAATGGGATTGACCGCTGGGACAACAGCAAGGGATACGTGCCTGGGAACTGCGTTCCTTGTTGTACTACATGTAACTATGCAAAAGGTAAGCAAGCTGGTGGCGAGTACCTTGCCCACGTGAGGAAAATCTACGAGCACTGCAGCAAGCTCTTTGGGGCCCTTGACAGCCAGAAAGCGTTCCTGTAGAACACTGCCATGTCCAACGAAACCACCACCGAGACCGAAGTCATCCAGACCTTCCGCATCCCGGACGGCAACCTGGAAGCCCTCCGCGAGAGGCTTGCCAAGCTCTCCAAGAAGGCCGTGAAGCTGGTGGGCCAGCCCATCGAGATGAAGGTCATCGCCACCGAGGACGTGGAGCGCAAGTCCAAGACCCCGTACGGCGAGACCCGCCTGGACATCAACGGCAAGGAGATCGGCCTGGGCGTGTTCGACCGCTTCCACACTGTGACCGTCTCGGGCCCCCGCCCCAAGCTGGCCGGCTGGACCTTCGCTGCAGCCCTGGACGTGGTGGACGTGGACGGTGAGAAGGCCGTCATGGTTCGCAACGCCCCCGGTGAGACCATCCCCGCCCACCTCCGCGAGCACGCCACCGGCTGCGACCACTGCAACACTGAGCGCCGTCGCAAGACGCTGTACGTGCTGAGGAAGACCCCGTGACCGACAAGCCCGAGAAACGAACCGTCTACCTGGTGGCCTTCGAGGCTGACTACGAGGGCTACAGCGCCCCCGAGGCAGCCTTCTTCTCCAAGGAAAGGGCCTATGGCCTGGCCTCCAAGATGAATCGGCTGAGCAAGAGCAAGACGAGCCGCTACGAAGTCCTTGAAGTGGAGGTCGAAGATGGGCTGTGACATTCATCCGTACGTGGAAATTCGCATGACTGACGGCACCTGGGTCGACATGCCGGCTCCAGACTACCTCGAAGACCGCACCTACGGCCGCTTCGCCTTCCTGACAGGCGGGGCCGTGCGGAACTACTCTGACGTGCCCAAGGTGCTCCCAGAGCCTCGTGGCTATCCCCAGGACGGCTCCCCTGCCACCCAGCACCGCATCAAGGAGTACAAGGATGGCACCGACTGGGGCGTCCACAGCGCTTCCTACCTGACCCTGACAGAGCTGTTGGCGGTCGACTACAACCAGACCTTCGTCGATGTCCGCCCACCGTACACTGGGGCTCCTGGCTTCGAGCCTGGCCCGCCGGTCACCCTCCTGGAGTTCCTGGGTGAGGGCTGGGCCGACATCCTGAAGGAGTTGGTCGACCTCGCAATGCCCGGGAATCCCGACAACTTGCGAATTGTGTTCGATTTCGACAGCTGAGGGCTTGACGGCCCAGAAAGACTCCTGTAGAACACAACTCATGAACGCAACCACCAACCCCGAGTTCAAGGTCGTCGGCAGCAACTGCCTCGCTGACTTCCTGGGCCACGCGAACCCCGAGAATGTCGCCAAGCTCTTCGAGTACCTGGCCGACGCCGTCTCGGCTGGCGAGGAGTTCGAGGGTGGCATGGGTGGCGAGCGGATGACCCACTTCAGCCTCGTCACCTTCCTGGGCCACGTGGCCGCCGTCATCCGGGTCGATGGCTGGATGAGCCGCACCCAGGCCCGCAACATGAACAACGGTGGTGGGGCTACCATCCACGCCTCGGCTGACACCGCCTGGGGCGTGATGATGGCGGTCGCCTCGGGCAAGACCCGCGACATCAACCCCAAGTACATCCCCACCGCCGAAGACTTCAAGCGCGGCCAGGACTGCAAGGAGTACCTCCAGGTCTTCATCGACAGCGAGCTGGACAAGGGCGAGCTGAACGACTACCTCCACAACCTGAACATCGTCTGCCGCATGGGCGTCATCGACTTCAAGGGCTCGGGCATCGCGGCCAGCATCATCGCCACCGCCACCCGCGAGCAGGGCAAGGAGATCGAGCGCCGCAAGTTCTCGAACCTCAAGGAGACCTCGAAGTTCTTCGCCACCGAGGGCGACAAGGTGGTGGTGAAGGCCACCCTCATGGGCCAGAAGGAGCTGGAAGGCAACTACGGCTGCACCACGATGCTCAAGTTCGTCTCTGAGGCCGGCAACGCCCTCACCTGGTTCGCCTCGGGCAGCTTCTCCGAGGGCACCTGGGTCATCGGCAACGAGTACATCCTGGCCGGCACCGTCAAGAAGAACGAGGACTACAAGGGCCTGAAGCAGACCACTCTGACCCGCGTCAATGCGGTCACCCAGGAGTGGGTCGACGCTGAGAAGGCGAAGGCTGAGAAGAAGGCGGCCCGCGCTGCCAAGAAGGCGGCAAAGGCCGCACTGGAGACCAAGTGAAGAGCAAGGTGGAAGTCGAAGTAGTTGCCCGCAAGAAGGTCGTCATTGTCGTCGAGCATGACGAAGGCGATGACCCCTGCGACCTCACGGTCCAAGACCAAGAAAATGCCTGGTTCGCCTACCAGCTTGGTCAGGACCCTGTTCTGGACTTCGAGAACATGGTAGACCTGGGGGAAGCATGAGCAAGTCCAAGTTCAGGGTTGACGGGAAGTTTGACCAGGCAGCTGGGGTCACCATCATCATCGACCGTGGGGCCAACCTCTTCAGCGTCAAGCCCTACCGCCGGCGGCGGGAGTACACCCTCCCCCTTCGAGATGTGGCGGAGATGGTCTTCTTCCGCATCGTGAAGGCGGAGGCCAACGAGAAGCTCGCCAACCGCAAGAGGAGAGGACGATGACCACCGCCTGGCAAATCTTGGCTGAAGTGGAGGATGCGGAAAAGATCCTCAAGCAGACCTCCGAGAGGCTGACGGAATTCGCCAACGAGATTGACGAGTACGAGAATGAGGTCATGACTCACGCCGAACTGAAGAGGGCCCTGAAGAAGGCAGATGAGGACCTCGCCAATGAAAAGGAACGCAATCACCTCCTGGTCATCGACAAGGTGGCGATGCGACGGATGATTGACGAGGCCCTTGACTGGGACTCAGATGTCCGCCACACTCTTGGAAAGAAGTTCAATGTGGACGCCGTTGGAGCCATGGGCGCCCTGAAGCTGTTCCTGAAGCTCTACAAGAAGTCCCTGGAGAAGAAATGACCACCGCAAAGAAGTACTTCGGTATCTGGGAGAAGTACGAGGACGTCGTCGACAGCCTCGCCAACACCGGCTACAGCAACAGCCAGGAGCAAGACCGCAAGAACTGGCGGGAGAACAACCCCAACTTCCCCACCGACAAGGAAATCCTCTGGGCAGCCTACGACTACGAGGACTACAGCGGCTCTGCGACCATCTTCTTCAAGAAGAACGGCAAGCTGATGGAGTACGGCGGCAGCCACTGCAGCTGCAACGGCCTCGAAGAGGACGCCTTCAGTGCCACCGAGACCTCCTGGGAGGCCCTGGCAATGCGCAACCCCGACGGCAGCCTCTACGGCTACGGGGCTCACGACAGCGAGGCCATTGAGGCCATCAAGGCCCTGGTCGACAAGAATGCAAAGAAGCCCAAGAAGGGCACCAAGTGAGCCTCGACGAGAGCTGGCAGCGCTTCCCTGAGGCGCGCATCCGCATGCGACCGCAAGACCTGGCCACCCTGGTCAAGTCTCTCAGTGGTGGCATCTTCATCGGTGGCCAGCCTCGTGTCCAGCTCCTGGACGATGGTATTCTCATCACCTTCTGCACCAACGCGGGCACTTGCGGCAAACTGATTGCCCTTCCAATCGACGTCTTCATCCCATGTGAGGTACCACGTGAGCAAGAAAGCAGCACCCAAGAAGAGCAAGAAGTCCCCCAAGAAAACACGGAGGCTGTCAGTGAGTGACATCGTCAAGAGCATCGAAGGGCAAATCGAACAGCAGGGAGTGGCCCTCTTCAAGGTCAAGGACGGGGAGGTCCTGGTCCTGACCACCTCCTCTCTGGAGAAGCTCTTGGAGATTTCCAAGACCCATCCCGATGGCCGCGTCATTGTCTTCATCAAGTCGCCGGGGACAGCATGAAAAGTCTCCATACCGAAACGGCCAAGAACCAGCGGGCCGTCACCAAGGTGCTCAAGGCCCTCGACGAGACAGCCAAAATCTTCAACTCTCTCCCGCGTGAGGTGCGCAATGAGATTGGCGACCTCATCACCGACTGGAACGACGGGACCATTGCACCAGCCAAGGCCGTGAGGATGGCCCTCGAAGAGTGGCTTGAGGGAGGCCGAGTGTGAGAGCTATTACTGTCAAGAAGCTTCGCGAAATGCTCGCCGACGTGGACGAGAACGCCCTCCTGGTGGTCGAAGGGTGTGACCACAACTACCGTGTGGCCGATGTCCACGCCACGACGGCCCTCAAGACCAAGTACGGCATTGAGGAGGACTTCAAGACCAATGTCGAGGCCGGGGAAGAGCGCATTCAGGTCCTCCTGGTGACTTGACATGTGGGCCCCAGTCAGATACACATGGGGCACCATGAAATCCCTCGGAGCCCGCTGGACTGTCAGAGATACAAAACAAGGAGTTTCGGTCGTGTACGAGAATTTGGAAAGAGGCATCAAGTTCGACTGTGGCGTCACCCCCAAGGGGACGCTGGCAGACCTCATCTTGGAGTTCATCATGTCGGAAGGTGACCCAGGGGACCTCGTCTACTGGAACAACGCCCAACCCTTCCAAGTCTTGCACCAGGAGGCAGTGTGAGCTTGCTCAGAGTGCCAGTCGTCAATGTAGACCAGCTCGGAGCCCTCAGAAGCCTGCTTCGGCTCGACTTCACCAGGGCCCTGAAGAAAATTCTCTACAGCGAGGACTCCGTCCCCCTCCAATGCGTGAGCATCCTGAGGACGACCGAGTACATGAATCAGGCCGAGCAACCACTGGTCGTGGTTGGGGCCCTGATGGGTCTCCACGGTATCCCGACGGCAATGCTCCCGCTGGACAACGAGAGATTCAACTTCTTCACTAAGCTTCTGGAAATCTCTCTCAGCGCCGACGACTTCCCGGGCCTCGAAGAGGAGAAGTTGGAGCCCATCTTGGCTCCGATTCGTGTCCATGTCACTGAATTGAGGAAGATTTTCGAGAGTGCGGAGCTTCTGGATGAGGTTGCTGTCAGAGCGAAGCTCCCTCGTACCTCTTCGCCTACCGGCGGTCTTCTGAACTAACATGGACCACGACTTTGAAACGAAAGACCTGGTGAGTGTCTGTCGGGTCTGTAGGGCACGGGTAACCATCATGGCCGTCATGACAAACCAGGTCCGACCATGCCCCGGTGTGGCCGTCCCAGGCACCAACATGAGGTACTACGGCATGCAGAAGGTCTTGCAGCCGCGCAAGAACGTCTTCTTTGACGACCTCACCAGCACATGTGAGTGCGGGGCACACAAGCTGGGGCACAAGTTCGGCTCCCCCTTTCACAGCTCGTGGTGCCCCTGGAGCAAGAAGTGACAGCGACGAAGTTCAGCGTCTATGCAGACGGCTCCAGCGGTGGCAACAGTCACGGGGCCATCGGTTGGGGGTGGGTGGTTCTGATGGACGACAGAGTCCTCTGTGCGGGCTCTGGCGGGGCACCAGTGGGCACGAACAACATTGCCGAGCTGATGGGCGCCCGAGAAGGACTTCGTGCTCTATTGGGGCACCCAGAGTTCGAGGCGATGAAGGGCAAGGTGTACAGCATCGAGCTGGTGTCAGACAGCCAGTACGTCCTGGGGCTGGCCAACGGGGCCTTCTCAGCGACCAAAAACGTCGCCCTGGCCAACCATGTGCGACAAATTTGTGCCCAAGCCATCGTCAGCACCAGGTGGGTCCGAGGTCACGACGGCCACCCCATCAATGAAATGTGCGATAAATTGGCCAAGGCTGGAAAGTACCAGTACGGCGGGGTCCAGAAGAAGACCAATCGAGGTGCCAGAAGAAAAGCTCGAAGGGCTATTGACACCAAGCTGAAGGGGGCGTAGTGTGCCTCACATGAACGCAAACACCAGCTGGGAAGTCGAAATCGCCTCTGACGTCTACGACGCCGGCGTCTCGGAGGATGGCGAGATGATGGAAGGACTCAGCTTCTACCTGGTGGCCACCGCCTCCAACGGCCGACGGTTCGTTCACTTCATGCGCTTCAACTCCCCCTCCCGGGGCTGGCTGGAGAGGACCAGGACGGCTGTCGGCACCCTCTTCGCCAAGGTCCTGATTGCCCAGGAGGCCGGCACCTGGTTTGGCCCCGTCGGCCGGGCGGCATGGGAAGAGGTCGACCCGGCCTACGGCTCCGAGGCCTACTGCGCCAATTGGCGGGCCATCGAGGCCGACCGGAAGGAACTGGAGAACCGATGAACACCGACGACTACCACCGCGCACCCAGCGGGCTTGGGCCCCTGGCAGCTGAATGGAAGGACAAGCCCCATCGGCTGGTCTACGACCTGGTAGGTGAGGTGGAGCGACTCCAGAGGCTGCTCTGGCTCCGTCACGACCCCAACCACTTCTCCATCTTGTACGGGGACGACGGCGAGATGCAGTGTGGCGCGTGTCTGGTTGACTTCAAGCACATGGACGCTGCAGAGATTGAGGCTCATTGGCAGGCTATGAGCCTCATAAAATTGGCCAAGAAAAAGGCCGCCAACGACCGCATCTTGGAGGAGATCAACAACTCGCCAAGAAGCGTCAAGCTCGTCTGCCAGGACTGTGGTGGCACTGATGATAGCGTGAGCGAAGGCTTCTGCCCGTTCGCATCCGAGATTCACAACCGAGACGTTCCTGTGGTACTGTGCAAAGGCTGCTACCACGAGAGGGCGATGGACATATGAATCCCAACCGAAATTACGATGTTCCATTCCAAGCTGAGTCTGGCAAGGCCCTGGTGAAGTCCTGGACCCGAGGCGTCCTCTTCGAGGAGCAAGCGCGTCAGCAGGTCCTGAACATCGCCAGCATGCCCTTCATTCACGAGCACGTGGCCATCATGCCCGACGTCCACGCCGGCATTGGCGCCACCGTCGGCTCTGTGATTCCCACCCGTGGGGCCATCATCCCCGCTGCCGTGGGAGTTGACATCGGCTGTGGCATGATGGCAATTCGCACTCCCCTCCGTGCCTCTGACCTGCCCGACAACCTGGCCAAGCTTCGCAACGCCATTGAGCGTGCGGTGCCGCACGGTCGTACCTCCAATGGTGGGCCCGGCGACCGTGGAGCGTGGGGAACCATCCCGCTGGACGTGAAGGCCACGCTGGAGTACGCCCCCTTCATGCAGGAATCCATGGTGGAGCGCTACAAGCGCATCACCGACAAGTATCCGAAAATCAAGCACAAGTCGGTGGATCGCCACCTTGGTACCCTTGGCACTGGCAACCACTTCGTGGAGGTCTGCCTGGACGAAGAGCAACATGTCTGGGTGATGCTGCACAGCGGCTCGCGTGGGCCCGGCAACGCCATCGGCTCCTTCTTCATCAGCAAGGCTCGTGAGGAGATGCAGAAGTTCTACATCAACCTCCCCGACAAGGACCTCGCCTACTTCCCCGAGAACACCGAGCTTTTCAACGACTACATGGAAGCAGTCGGCTGGGCGCAGGAGTATGCCTCCAAGAATCGCGACCTCATGGCTCTTGCCGTCATGGGGCAGATGCACCACTACTTCCCTGAAATCATCCAACCTGCCATGAACGTGCTGGACCTGGCAGCCGGCTACGAGTTCGCCGTCAACTGCCACCACAACTACGTTGCCAAGGAGCATCACTTCGGAGCCAACGTCTACGTGACCCGCAAGGGGGCTGTACGTGCGCGCAAGGGCGACCTGGGCATCATACCCGGCTCGATGGGGACCCGCTCCTACATCGTCCGTGGCCTCGGCAACCCAGACAGCTTCGACTCGTGCAGCCACGGGGCTGGTCGTGCCATGTCTCGTACCCAGGCGCGCAAGCAATTCACGGTCGAGGACCACATCAAGGCCACCGAGGGTGTCGAGTGCCGCAAGGACGCCGAGGTGGTCGATGAGACCCCTGCAGCCTACAAGGACATTGACGCGGTGATGGAAGCTCAGCGAGACCTCGTTGAGGTCGTCCACACCTTGAAGCAAGTCCTCTGCGTGAAAGGGTAGTCATGAACGACAAGAAGTTCAGGGAGGCGTTCGAAGCCATGAAACCGAAGAAGACCGAGGTGTGGCTGGTGGGCACCGACGACGGGTGGTCGGGTATCTACATCAACGGCAAAAGGGTGCATGAGAACCACGGCATCTCCATACGCGACTTCATGGACCACCTGCAGTCCGCTGGGTTGGCGAAGGACGTGGACTTCAAGGACGGCTGTCTCCAGGGGGAGGAAGCGAACATCATCATGGAAGACCTCGGCGGCCTTCCCGACGACTTCAAGAACATCGAGGACAACGTCTCATGAAAGACAAAGCGGGCAAAGAGCTGAGCCCCTTCGACATCATCGTCTACGGGCACAACAAGGGCCGCTGTGCCGGCCTGCGCTTCGGGGTGGTGCTCGGGGCCAAGCAGAGCGACTCCTGGCGAGGCCCACGAGAGTACCTCTCCATCGTGGGCATTGACGATGACTACGGCCATTGCAAGGCCACCAAGAAGACCGCCCTGAAGTTCGGGGAGAGAACCTTGCTGGTGGGCCGTGACCAGCTTCCCGCCAACGTCCTGGCAGTCGCTGACCAGGTTCGCAAAGAGAACGGATTCGTTCCGGCGTGCACCTGTGAAGCGTGGTACTGTGGTCATGCCAGGGAATGCCCCCAATACAAGGAGAACCCATGAACATCGATGACGCGATGCGCTACGACGAGTACTACCGCCTCAAGGAGCTGAGCGACGACCTGGACGTTGGCACGAAGCTCCAGACCCTCCTTGAGTCTGAGCAGGTCCTCGATGCGGTCAAGAGACTCATCATGAAGGTCGACAGGGAAGAGGGTCTCAGGGCTGCCAAGGAGTACCTGCTTCGCGTGTACAGGAGCCGGGAATGACCCAGGAAGAAATCATCGAGACGAAGGCCCTCATCAGCCGCGAGATGAGCCTGCGCATGGAGAAGGCCTTCGTCGGGCAGTCAATGAGCGACGTCTCAGCCGCCGTCGTCAGGGGCTTCCTCGACGGCATCATGAAGGACCTACAGCAGCAGGGCAGCTTCCCTTCAGTCATGGAGCTGATCGACTGGGACGTCACCTTCCAGGGCAACGTGATGCACGTCGTCATGGAGCCCAAGAAGGGCCTGGACGACCACGACCACCGCCGGGCAGTCAACTTCCTCTTCAACCAGGGGTTCGACTGATGCGAGGTAGACCTGTCACTACGACTTTGGAGGAGCCCGAGTACAAATTCGTAGAGGGCTTCGCAAGGCTTACCGGCTTGTCACAGAGCGCGGCCCTTGCTACAATCGTCAGAGAACATCTGAAGGTCGCAGAGATGCGGCAAGCAGAACATAACCTGCAGGAAGCGCAAAAGAAGGCGCGCGAAGCAAGAAATCGACTGTCCAACCCCAGGAGAAGCAAATGAGTCTTTCCGTCAACACCGTCCTTGCCGTCATCGTTTCGGCCATCGCCACCATGCTCATCACCACCTTCATCACCCAGGCGTGTTGGAACTACTTCGTCCCGGCCGTCCTGAACCTGCCACACATCACGTTCTTCCAGGCCATGGTGCTCGCCGTTGGCGTGCGCTCTCTGGCTGGCGCCACTGGCATCTCTCCTTCCTTCAAGAAGGAGTAGCCATGAGTGCCAGAGCAGCGAAGTTGATTCGCCTCGCCGCCGGGGAGAAAAAGAGCGGCAACCCCCTTCGAACCTCCGAGATAGTGGGGTTCTTCTGGGAAGCGCCGGTGACCGAAGAGAGCTTCACCTTCTATGGCGAATCTCTCACCGAGGGCGCCACTGTGCGCATCATTCAGACCAGTCGAGTGAAGAACATCACCGCCGGTGGCCACACTACCGACGGCCTTGAATTCTTCCAGTTCGAGACGGAGACCGGCAGCACCTACCGTGTCGAACTTCTCCCCGAGGTGGAGGCATGAAGCCCGGACAGATTTGGTCCCACAAGCACCCGAAGACCGGCGTGGTTACCGGTCTGAAGGTGGTGAGTGTGCATGGTCTGCCAGGCTTTCGGCCCATCTGCATCTTCCACAAGATCAAGGACCCCCACAAGGATCGCTACTCTCTGGTCCTGCACGAAGACGGGCTGCCCATGCTGAAGGACGGCACCTCGTCCAAGGTGTACACCCTCATCGAGGATGTGCCATGAGCACCTACGAGCGCTGCCCCTTCTGCCAGAACATCTACCAGGTCTCTGGTTTCTTCGCGCCTGGTGAAGAGATTCCTGAGGACCTGAAGCGCCTCCTCACGCTGACTGAGGCTGACCAGGTCAAGATGTTTGGTGTCGATCCGCGCTACCGTGATGCCTGTGGCCGCTGCCTGAGCGATGGCCTCAGGGCCGTTGAGGCATTCGAGCCAGCCAAGTGAAAGTCCTGGTGTGCGGCTCCCGCGACATGCCGTGGCACTTCCTCGACCTGGTCATCCAGACCCTGCGCGCTCTGGAGACCAAGCCAACGGTCATCATCGAGGGTGAAGCCCGTGGCGCAGACACCTTGGGCAAGGTCGCCGCCATCTACGACGGCATCGAGGTGCAGAAGTTCCCGGCCGACTGGAAGACCTACGGCAAGAAGGCCGGGCACCTCCGCAACCAGCAGATGCTTGACCAGAACCCAGACCTCGTGATAGCGTTCCACCCTGACACCGGCATCACGCCAGGGACGCGAGACATGGTCACCAGGGCTCAAACGAAGGGAACACCCGTGAAGATCGTCACCTACCCAGCGGAGCCACCACGATGAACTGGTGCGACGACGTCCCCTTCCCCAAGCGGTACAAGCCGCTCCCGCCCGGGTACAAGATTGTCCAGCTCGACTCTGGCCACTTCCTGTGGACCTGGGGCGACCCTGAGACCTTCGCCAAAGGTGACTACGAGCTGGAGGGCCTCATCAGCTGGGATCGCTTCTGGGTCCGCCGGGGCGCCTTCGCCCACTACGAGGAGAACAAGTGAGCGGGACGTTCACTCTCTGGCTCCCCCACGGAGCACTCGAAGTGAGCGAGGATTCAAGCGTCGTGCGTGGGGAATCCCACTTCTACACACAGCAAGGGAATCGTCACACAGTCTGGACACCGCAGAGCCTGCATGAGGTGGAGGTAGCCTACGACGCCGTTCGAGGTCTAGGCGAGGACCCTTTCGGCCTGGCCATGAACCCAATGGACCACGACTACCTGAAGGCCACCATTCTTTGTGGCTCTTCTGCTGTGGTCAAGAAGAAGGCGGCGTGTGAGTGCGGCTCGGCTAAGGCGAAGATTCCCACCCATAGCCCTTGGTGTCCGGTCGCATGATTCACTTCCTCGCCGCCTTCGCTTCTGGGGTGGCCGTGGACGTGCTAGCTACGCTCGTTTTTCACTACACCAACAAGAACAAGGCGGTGATGGCCGCAAGTGTGAACGTCGTTGTGACCGCCTGCGTGTTGTATGTCTTCGTGGATGTGAGCAAGGACCCGGCTCAGGCGATTCCCTACTTGATTGGCATTTGGGTTGGTGGCATACTTGGCGTCGCACTCAAGAAGCACCTGGAGAAACCAAAATGAAACTCGACCTCCCGCAGCTCCCGTTCTTCAAGTTGTTCATCACCTGGACCCTCTTCGTCATGGCCTTCATGGGAGGGACCATTTACGTTGCGGCCCACTTCCTCAACAAGTTCTGGTGACACATGAATCTCTACTACCTGAGCCAAGACGATGAGCGCGGCTACGACACCTACGACAGTTGCATCGTGGCTGCCGAGTCTGAAGAAGCAGCTCGGCAAATCAGGCCTGGCGGTGATTGGGGTGACCAATATAGCTACTCCTCCACTTGGGCCCATAAGCCCGAAAGAGTGAAGGTCGAGCTGATCGGCACTGCGGTCGAAGGCACCAAGGCCGGCGTCGTTCTGGCCTCATTCAACGCGGGGTAAGCCATGGCCAAGAAACATCGAGAGATGGTGTACGTGGTCGTTCGTGGCAGCCCCGACATTGCCAGCCACTTCGTGGAGATTCGAGGCGTGCTTAAGACCATAGAGGAGGCCCGTGAGTTGCGTCAGCGGCTGTGGGACCGGGGTGAACGTCCGCAGGCCAACATCCAACACTACTTCCTGATGGACACACTATGAAAGTCTACATCGTTCATCGCGACGTGCCGTACGAGTTCGGCGAGGTCTGGGGCGTCTTTCTCACCGAGCAGGAAGCTCGACAATTCATCAATGAAATCGAGATCAGCCGTCTTGAGGTTGGCATCGAGGTCTGGGAGACTGAGGGCAACCGCTGGATTGAGAAGATCGAGGCACCCATCACATGAAGCTCACACTCCCCGACCTGACCAAAGACCGCAAGGACATCGACTGGCTCTGGCCCAGGACCCTGTTCCTGACGGCCCATGGCAGCCACGCCTACGGCACCAACCTGCCCACCAGCGACCGCGACTACAAGGGCTTCTGTGTGCCGCCCAAGCAGTACTTCCTGGGCTTCGCCAAGCGCTTCGAGCAGGCTGAGTTCAAGGGCGACCCTGACATGGTCGTCTACGGCATCCAGAAGTTCTTCAAGCTGGCCGCCGACTGCAACCCGAGCATCATCGAGGTTCTGTTCACCGACGTCAGCGACCATCAGATTGTCCACCCGCTGGCCATCCCCATCCTCCAAAAGCGTGACCTCTTCATCAGCAAGAAGGCCAAGCACACATTCTCGGGGTACGCGGTCTCCCAGCTGAAGAAAATTCGCTCCCACAAGAGGTGGATCGACGGTGGACCCCAGAAGCCACCAGAGCGAGGGGACTTCGGACTGCCCCCGAGCCCTCTCATCCCCAAGAACCAGCTGGATGTCGTCCAGGCTGCCATCAAGAAGCAGGTGGAGGCATGGGACGTCGACCTGACCCACATGGACGACGCTGCCCGTATCGACCTGATGAGCCACATCACCGCAAGCCTCGCTGAGCAGGGCGTTCTGAAGGAGAACCAGTGGATCCTGGCCGGCAAGAAGCTCGGCCTGGACGACAACTTCATCGACCTGATGGACCGTGAGCGTCGTTTCAACACCGCCATCGCTGAATGGCGCAGCTACCAGACCTGGTTGGCCACCCGCAACGCTACCAGGAGTGAGTTGGAGCGCAAGTGGGGCTACGACACCAAGCACGGCATGCACCTCATCCGCCTCATGCGCATGTGCCGTGAGATTCTGGAGGGCAAGGGGGTGCTGGTGAAGCGCCCCGACGCCGAGGAGCTGTTGGCGATCCGCAACGGCCTGTGGACCTATGACCAGCTCCTGGAGTGGGCTGACCGCCAGGACGCAGAGCTGGAGGCTCTCTACAAGACCAGCAAGCTGCCCAACAGCCCGCCAGTCATGGAACTTGACAAGCTCCTCGTGGAAACGGTAGAATCGATGGAATGAACGACCTCAACGAATACAAGCGCTCCGAGCAACTGCCTCATAGTGCATGTGCTGCCCCCGACCTCGAAGCCTTCGTGCTTTTGGATGCAGTAAGGCGCTACCCTGGCTACAGGAAGGGGCTGTTGACTGCCGCTGCCCTGGGGGTGCTTGGCTCGAACCTCCATGAAGACAGGACCATGCTGGTCTACATCGATTCCCTGGTCACCACGAAGTGCCTCCACCGACACAACTTCGGCTACTACCTGACCCCTGGTGGAGTCGAGCGCCTGGAGCAGCTCAAAAGCCGCCTTCGAGGTCCCCTCATGAGGTCAATGACATGAGCCAGCTCGTAATCGACATCTTGGCTGTCTATGGTGCTGGCGTCCTTTGGTCCACTCTGATACTCATCTGCTTCTTGATGTATATCAGTCGCAGGTCTGACAAGGAATGACCATTCAGCGGTCCAGGGAGTGGAGAGAAGTCAGAAGGGCGATTTTAGGTGAAGGTACGGAAACCGGAGATGAAGAAGACATGACTGACCCGATTGACATTAATGGACCCTGGTGGAAAGCCTCACGGCTGCCAACTCTGGACTCTCACTACAGCACCGGCTGGGCAAGCATCGGCATCAGCATCATGGCCCTTCATGGTGGGCCTCCGGTCCTGGAAAAGCAGTACACCGCCAGCCTGAAGGACGACGACACTGTCGAAGCCTTTCGTGTCCGGTACGAAGCCGCCTTCCCTGGACTCAGGCCGTTGAACTACGACAGGGCCGCCAACCGTCGGCAGGAGACCCAGCTTCACTACATCGCAGACCATGGTGCTGTGTGCATCAATCACGACGGTGATGTGAAAGTGGATGTCCATGCCGTCAGCCGGGACCCGGCCTTCATGGCCGAGACTCAGAAATTCATCGCCGAGAACACCACCACCTCGATTCCAAGGGGGCGTGTGCACGTGCTCATCAGCACCAGCGATGGACCAGAGTTCAAGTCCATGGGCATCGGTGGTCAAACCCTGGAACGTGGCAACTACGAGGACGATGTCCTCAAGGGCTTTGACCGCATCATCGCCGACCTGGGCAGCTCCACTCCCGCTGGGCGTGTCGCCATCTTGGACGGCAAGCCTGGCACTGGGAAGACCTTCCTTGTGCGCGGGCTCTTGGACCAGGTCAAGGACGTCATCTTCGTCATCGTGCCGGCGAACCTCGTTCAGGAGCTTGGCCAGCCGGGCATGATTCCAGCCCTGGTGAGCTTGCACCAGAGCCGTGGTGAGAAGCCGATGGTCTTCCTCATCGAGGATGCGGATGAATGCCTGGCTCCACGTATGGGAGACAACATGTCCTCGGTGAGCGTCATCCTGAACCTTGGAGACGGAATCTTGGGCCAGCTTCTTGATGTGCGCATCGTGGCCACAACGAATGCACATCATCAGGACGTCGATGAGGCCATCAAGCGCCCGGGTCGTCTCTCAGCAATGGTTCATGTGGGCCTGGTGAGCCCCGAGAAGGCAGCTGAAATCTACAAGCGCCTGACCGGAAATGATGCGGTCATCTATCCCGACCTTGGAGAACCGCTCCACGCCAGGCCGATGTTCACCAGCAGGGTCTCCCTGGCTGAAATCTACCAGATGGCACGCGACAAGGGCTGGACTCCTCCCCCGAAAGAGCGTAAGCTGGGCTTTGGTTCAAGATACGAGGACGATGATGAAGACTAGATTTATGGACGCGGTCCAAACTCTCGAAGTCAACGGCTACGGCCATCTGGGCATGGCAGCCCTGAACTACTACGACAAAATGACCACTGGCATGGGCATTGCCCAGCGTGCTCGTGTGGTGGAGATGTTCGATGAGGTCTTGACGACGGCTCTCTTGTCCAGGGATTCGATTCACCCTGCAGAGATTCTACTCAGCCAGGACTTCACTTACATCAAGGCCCTGGCGAGGATGCTGCAGGAGCTGGAACTTGTCGATGGCTCTATTTACGAGTTGACCGACGAGGACCTTGTCGAACTGGCAGCATGATGCGGGCGTGAGCTTTCTTGTGTCGCAGCACAGCCGCAAGGACAGCTAGGATTGCAGCCACAGCAAGTGAAGTAGCCAAGATACTCAATCCCAGTCCCAATGGACAGTCTGTCTGATTCTGTCCTGAATCTCGCCCAGGGGTGCTGCCAGGGTCAGCTGAGAGTACTCGCGGCTGCCTCGGACAAGAAGCCCGATGACCTCGCCATCTGCATTGAAGACAGGTCCGCCGCTGTTGCCACCCCATGCCGGAGCGCTGAGGAGGATCCACCCATTCAACCAGCCACTGACGTAGCCACTGGTGATGAGACCGGGGTAGACGCCGAGGGGGTGTCCGCTGATGAAAATCTGGTCCTGGCGCTGAGGAACTGCATCGGCCAGCTTGGCAGTCTTGCCAAGGTCGCATGAAGCAACGCCGGTAGCAACGTCATTCGGGCCATACCCACCAAGCGTCTTGGGGGTCAAGCCACAGCTACGACCAGCGCTGTCCTTGGCCATGAAGATGACCGCAGTGACTGTGCCTCCACCATCTAGCTCTGTCCCAGGCCCAATGTCAAGGCAGTGATGGGCGGTGGCAATCAACGTCTGCGGCTTGCGCACGATTCCGCCGGCTTTGTCAACAACGACGCCAGAACAAGCCATCGTCATGACAACATCTTCGCCCTCATCCTTGGGGTTCGGAGCGAGACCCAGACCCCTGCGAAGTTGCTCAAGAAGGCTGGGCATCTTGACACTGAGGCTGATTTCGAGTTGAACTGTAGAGTCCTGCATGTCCCTTCTGAGGTTCGCGTCCTGTTCCTGGAGCTGCTGCTTGATGGTACTGCAGCTCCCGAGGAGCAAAAAAAGAGCGAAAAAGGGCAAGATTCTCATGGTACTTACTAGATTAGGACAGACAAAGGGCCTGAGAAGGGGTAATCTAGCCTACATGGACCCCTGGATTATCGAGAAGCTTGAGGAAGAGCGAAAGAAGCGCGAGCGCCAGGAAGCTGAGAGGCCCCGGGTTGAAATCCCCGTCGAGCCGCCCAGGGAGCCCGAAAAGAAGCCGGACAGTGGTGCAATTTACATCCAGCTGTGCTAAGCTCGGGCCATGAAATGGTCCTGGTACACTTTTGCAACCACTCTCATAACGCCCCAGGAGGGCCGTCCTGGGTGGTTCAGTGTCCAGACCCTGTCCACGTACTCCCTGAGCCCAGAAAGGGCCCTGAAGACCGTCCAGGCACGCATACCGCCAGGCTACAGGATGTGGTCGTGGTTTGAGGGCCTGCCGGCAACCCCGGACATCTGCTGCAACATGTGTGGTGGTGTCTGGCATGACGCCACAGGGCACTTCGAGCCCGAGAAAGGGCGCATCTGGTGCGGGGTCTGCACAAGGATGATGGTCGAATTCCTGTGGAAACAGCTGCTTAGACGTACCAAGGGCAAGGTCAAGTTCTACAACCATGCCTATCCACCACCGAATATCGACACCAGTGTTGAAGATTTGAAATAGGTGCTTGACGTCTGGGTCTGGTTCATGTAGAACACACCCATGACCTCGACCACCAACGAACTCCTGCTGAAGACCCGGAAGGGTGCAACGGCCGCCTTCGAGACCAAGCAGTGGAGCGAGGTCCTCGTGGCCCTTGGCTTCCAGGTCTGCGTCGCGAAGACCCGCAACACCATCACCAAGGTGGACATCACGTCCGCCGGTGGCGAGCTGTTCACGGTCGTCAAGGAGCCCAACTACCGCCGGATCACTTTCTACAAGCTCGGCAGCTGGCTGAAGTCGATTGGCTTCGACTTGGTCGCCGAGACCTCGAAGCTCCTGGGCATGGACACCCCCGAGAACGAGAAGAAGCTCCACGACCTCTACGTCCGCGACCTGACCAACACTGGCACCTGCCCGGTGTGCGAGGGCAACTACAAGCGGGAGAGCGATGGCAGCATCGGTCACCACGGCTTTCGCCGCCCCGGCGATGGCATGCTGCACGGCAGCTGCTTCGCGGTCGGTTTCCAGCCCTGGGAGCTGTCCAGCGAGGGCGCGGTGGCCTATCTGGCCCAGGCTGTGCGCCCCCACCTGGTCATCGCCGAGGAGCACCTGGCCAACCTCAACGCCGGCAAGGTCACCAAGTTCTTCCGCGATGTCGGCTACGGCCAGAACAAGAAGACCGTCGAAGTCACCAGGGAGTCCGACGAGTACCAGTTCGAGCAGCTCCTCCGCTCGGCCATCTACAACGCCGAGAACGACGTCAAGTGGACCAAGACGGAAATCGCCCGCCTGGAGAACCGGATCGCTGGCTGGAAGTTGGACATCCTCCCCGAGGTGAAGTACGCCGGGAAGTTCAAGGCCGCCTAAGGGGGCGGGTCGGGGATGGGCAAGAGGGTGCTCAGCTCACCTTCTGCTTTTGAGGCCTCGTGGTCATCGCAGGCCGCCCACATCCACCCACGACCGTGGTCGACGATGATGTGCTTGGGGGTCTTGTCACAGCCCTCTTTTTCGCACTGCTGAAAATTGCCCCTCATTACGGTTCCATTCCTGGAGGCACTGGCAGGGGCTCGTGAACCGGAACCGGCCTGGAATCATCATCTCCAATTGGGGGTGTTGGGGGAGGACGGACCACCGAGCTGTTCTCACCCCTGTTTGCTTCATGAGCTGAGCATCGAAGCGAAGCGACTCCAGCCTCAATGACGGCTACTGCCGCATCGGCATCACAGTTTTCAAATTGGCATTTGTGACTCATCTCTTACTCCTCTGGTACGTGCGGGCCGCCTGGAGGCGTCTTTGCAGGTGCTGCAGCCGGCTTGACCGGTGCTTTGGGTTCTGGTAGTGTGCCTGGGTTGGCTTTGGCAATGACGAGCTTGTTGGCGACGTTTCCGGTCAGGTAGGCGCCGGCGGCGAACTCCAGGATGCCCATGAAGGCATCGTAGGTGTGCTCCATGTTCGGGAGAATCGAAGCGGCGAGCACCGAGTACAGGAAGGCGATGGCAATGACGCCTACCGCAAACCAGAGCTTCTTGCTTTTCCAGGTGTCGTGCATGTTAGAGTTTGAAGATGAGGGCGATGACTTGTTTGATGCCGAAGCCGCCGGCACCGAGGGCGGTGATGAGGGCGCCGATCTTCAGGGCCACCTTGGCGAACTTGAAGAAGCCCTCAAACTGCTGCCTCTGCTCGACCAGTGGCTTGACTGCGCCTTCGAGGATGTCGGTGCGACGGATGTGCTCGTCGATGCTTGCCTGTTGCTTTCCGAGGATTTCCTTGATACCAAAGAGATGGCTGTTGACGCTTTCCAACTGCCCCTCTATGCGTTCACTTGTTCTCTCTTCGTTGGCAAGATGGTTCGAGAGCCTCTCGTCGAGTCTGGCGTGTGAGGTTGCCTGGGCGTCCATCTTGTCTGACAAGATGTCAATCTTCGCTTCCAAGTGTCCTTCGTCTTTCTTTCTGGCTGGGGGCATGGTAGTCCTCGGTCTACTCAGAAGATTACTGCCCTTCAGAGCTTGTGGGAGTGGGCGCACCAGAGACAAAAGGTCAAGAAATACCGGGTCATCTTCGCCCTGGCCTTCTTGCTCCTTGGGGTCCAGCCTGGATCATCTCCGTATTCGTGGTCGCGACGGATGACGTACTCAGGGGGTAGCCCCTGAAAGCTTCTCCCACAGATGTAGCAGGCGGCGGTGTTCCCGGTCGGCTCAGAGTCGGGCTCTACGTCCCCGAAGGGGTCAGGGAACATCTCCGGTGTCTCCTCCAGCTTCGGGGTCTCCAGACCCAAGTCCTTCAAGTTCCACATCAGGTACCTCTTCCTTTGGCATGTCAGCCAACAGTGCTTCAAGTGCCTCAGCTGCCTCTGGGAAGGTTCGTACTCCCGGCATGGCCAGGAACCGGCTTGGCATGCCGTAAATGTTCCTGACGGCGTACACTGGCCTACCAAGGGTGATGGCAATGCCCAGCTCGGCAGCCAGCTCGGTCAGCTCCTCTTTGGGGCCGCCATGGATGAGGAGGACAGCGTCACAGGCCATGAGCGCCTCATAGGCTTCCTCGGGGGAGGTCTCAGGTCGTCTGACCACCACGCCGATACCCTGCTGGTCCAACACAAAATGTAGGCTGTCGAGGTCCTCAGTGGATGGGCCCGTGAGGTAGACAATCACTTGATCTCTTCCCCCGCCTCATCAGGGTCGAAGTCTGGCACCACCATGTAGGGCTCAGCAACCTGCCGTCGGCCATCGCGGAAGTACCAGCGGAAGACGATGTCACCGCCGATGGATCCCTCGTAGGCCCCCTCGCCCTCAGTGGCGTCCATTGCCAGAACGAGGTCGGGGAATTCCCTACTCAGGTCCGCCACCCACTTGGCGTACAGGTCCAAGTTGTCCTTGACGACCTCCAGGCCCGTCTCGAAGGCAGACGACAGGAAGACGTCCCTCTCCTCGAACTCAGTCGTGTCTTCGATGCGAGCTGACATGTCGCCGATTTCCTCGGCCAACATCTGCGTCTGCTTGGGATACTCGAAGCTGTTCTGGACTTCCAGATTCAAGACGATGGGGTACATGCGCATGGCGATTGTGTGGTCCTCAGTGCAGGGTTCACTTCTTTACAATCTTCACCGTAGCACTGCCGATGGTGAAAGGCAAGGCTCCCTGTGCGGCACCGTACGATTTCTCGGACACGCGGATCTCCACGCCTGGCCCTGAGTCGGTTACCGTGATGATGTACTCTGCTTCGATGTTGAACGACTCAAGGATGGTCCTCACGTTGTCTCTGGTAGCAAGTGCGCCACGGAAGGCATCGGCTGCGGTTTTCCTGGTCATGCCACACCATAAAACAAAACGGGCCTCGGCACAATGCCAAAGCCCGCTTTGAGGGAACCAAACTTCAAGGTGTTACGGAAGCGAAGCTGCCGTAGGAAGCTCGTCGTTCTCCGCGCTCTCGTCGTCCATGCGGAGGCCGATAAAGGTCACCTGGACCTCAGAGGGCTGACGGTTGGCGAGAGTAGTGTTGTAGCTGACAGGGCGGCACCGGTGGAACTTCGCGATGGGCTTGCCTGCTGGGTCGGTGTCAAGGCGGTCGAACACGGCGATTTCGATGTACTCGTGGCGGAGAAGCTCCGACAGGGTCGGCATTGCCACGTCCTTGTGGGGACCATGGTCGATGACTCGCCAGCCACTGGCAGTGATGTTGATGGCATCCTGGGCAGTGTACACCGTCTCCACGGGGCCATAGGCACCGAGAATGAAGATGGGGTCAGCAGTGAAGGTCTGGCCGTAGCTGATGTTGTTGAAGATGCCGACGGGCTTGCCGTTGACGGACACCTTCGCTCGTGCCCCAGTCATTACTTTTGCTGCAGTCATGGTCTTCTCCTAAAGTGATTCCGGCTTAGGCCGTCTGGGTGACTTGCGACACCAAGAAGCTGATGGGGATGAAGTAGATGGCGCCGGCGAGCTTGACTTCGAGGCTGACCACCATCGCGGGGCCGCTGATTTGCACGGACAGGTTCTTGAAACCCTTGGGTGCGTCGTCGCTGGGGGCGATGAGCTTCAGGCCCATGAAATCTGCCATGATGCCTTCGAGGTAGGCCTTGGCGATGCCGGCGCTGACGTCAGCAACCGACTGACCCACGAAAGCCGCTTCCATCCGCTGAGCGGTGCTCAAGGCGATGATGTCGGCCACGTACACAGCCTGGATGCTGTTGAAGACGAAGTTGCTGTCCTTGCCGTAGGTGGTCTGGTCAGACACCCAGGTGAACCCACCGGTGAGGCTCTTGCGGGCAGGGAGCAGGCCCGCGAGGAGTGCGTCCTCGACCTGGCTGTCGTCCTTGTCGCTGAAGCTGCCGTCCCGCATGAGAACGCCGCTGGTGTTGATACCCTTGTTCACGATGGCCCGGTAGAAGCCAGCTGCCTGCATGCCTGCCGCAAGCACTGCGCCCATCCAAGGCTGGAACTGAGTCAGGATGCCCTGGCTGTTCACCTGCTTGAAGTCCTGGAAGGCCAGGCTCACGCGGAAGCTTGCCAGGTTTGCCGACGCGCCCTTTGCATTGCTGAAGGTGTCGAGTTTGCTGCAGAAGGCCTGGCGATTCCGGCGCTTCTTCAGGGTGCTCATCTTGAGGCAGTGCGACTTGGCGTACGCATTGATGCTGTCGATGGAGTAGGTCGAGCTGGACTCAGTGAGCCCGTCAGCAATGTCCGAGGCTGCATCACGGCTGACCAGGGGGATGACGAAGTTGCCGCGAACTGCCGCCAGGGCGTCGATGGCCGAGGTGAAGTCTGCGCTGGTGCTTCCGCCCTTGCTGCCACCGGCCAGGTATGCGATACCCGTGGTGACCTTGGGGAGACCCGCATCAGCCTGAACTGCCGGCTCATTCAACTGCACAAGAACCGAGCTGTCGCGAATCTGAGCGAACATTCGGTAGGCGTCGATTTTGATGCGGCCAGGCTGCTCACCGAACTCGCTGCAGATGCTGGCTGCCGAGATGTTGTCCAGGGCCACGCTGGAGAGCTGGCCGAGAACTGCGGTGCCCACAGAGCAGGTGTAGCCGGTCTGGCTGTTGATGTAGGTAGCCAGGTCGCTGATGGTGGGGAAGTCCGCCAGCGTGATGCTGAGGTTCCCGCCGGCTCCGCCCACGACCGTGGTCGAGAGGGTGGTGTCGGTGATGGTCAGAGCTGCCGTGGTGCCGAGGTAGCCAATCTTCAAGGCGATTTCTCCGCCTGCAATCAGCTCTTCGTTGATGTTGTCCGTCTGGCGGTTGACCTGCAGGTTGGCCTTCAGTTCAGCTGCGCTGGACAGGAGCTTCGCAGCGCCGGTCTTGCTGACCCATGCCACTGCACCCGAGGTGCCGAGCAGGAACGCGGTGCGGGACAGGAGGTCCGTTCCGCCAGCCGACTCACAGATTTCCAGAGCCTTGCCGAGCCCATCGATGGGGTCGCCGGCCTCATTGCTGATGACGACAGGCGAGAAGGACTTGGCGTCAGTTACCGCCGCGATTGCAGCAGCCGGCACGTCAACGGGGTTGGTGATGGTTCCAATGACAGGCGAGGGGGAGGCCTTGCCAGCGTCACTGAGCTTGATAGCCCGGAGAGTGGACGAAGTGACGAGGGTCACGACATAGGCACCCACGTTCTCCTGAGAAGCACCGGCCACAACAGAGCCGACAGGGATGATGAGGGTGTCGCCTGCGACAGGGGCATTGGTCCATGCGCCACTGCGAGCAAGCTCGATGACCGTCGCGCCAGCGCCACCCGGATTAGCATCGAGTGCCAGGGTGCCGGAGACGCTGAGGATGACGCGGTCGACGCCGCCAGAAGCTGCAACACCCGAGAGGGCGTTGACCTGGGACACGAAAGCTGCGGGCTGGATGTTGGCGACCGTGGTCATGCCGATGGCAGCGCCACCGTTGACTCGGAAGTCGATGCCGACGGTGCCCACCGGAGGGATGAAGCTGAAGGAGCCAGTGCTGGGAACCACTTCAGAGGTGGACGCTGCAACCTGCCAGTAGATGAGGTTGCCGAGCTTGCCGTACGACTTGTCTTTCAGGGTACCCCAGGTGCCGCCGGCCTGCTTGCCGAGAGCGCCGCTGGCCTTGGTGCTGAGGTTGGTCTTGACGAGAACGAATCGATTGGGAGAACCGACGATGTTCGGGTCATTGGCAGGAGCCGCCGCGTTGCGGAAGGCATCCACCAGTGGGCCGCTCTTGTACTTGCTGACGACAGCAGCGAGCTGGTCGGGGCCGAACGAGTTCGTCTCCAGGTCCGCTTCAGAGTTGAAACGAGGTCCTGCATCGGCCTCACCGATGAGCATCAGGATGCCCGTGGCCGCGAGCCCGCTGTTCGCGGTCTGCACCTTGATGCTGCTGTAGGCACCCGGGATAATCAGCGTGCCTGCGTCGGTAACGTACGATTGAGCCATGGTAGCGGTTCTCCTGAATTCTGTTGAGAAGATTAAGACCCGGTGGGCTTACTTCTTACCTGAGGGTTTGGTTGGGACGCCTTTCTTGCCGGCGGCGGTAGCTTCCTTGTTGTCTTTGAGCCACTTGCTCTGCTCTGGGCAGGCGTGACCCTTGTCTGCTGCCACGGTCTTGCTGCAGTGGGCGCACACTCGGGTCCTGTCGCCCTCGTCTTCACCCTTGCCGAAGGCGCCAGCGATCTTGCCGAAAATCCCGGGCTTGACAGGACGGGCTGCGTTCTGAACGGGACCAGCCGACCGGGTCACGCCGGCTGCTTTCGGGGACTTGAGACCGAGAGCTGGCTTGGGGGCTGCAGCTGCAGGAGCCGCCGGCTTGGGCTGGAATGCCCCGCCTGCTGCTGCCTGGAAACCTGCTGCCCTTTGGGCATGCTCTGCTGGACTGGGCATCTTTGGGCCAGGACCAGCCGGTGGAGCCTTGGCTGCTGCGTGGGCCGCACTGATGGGGTCAGCCTGCTTGGCGGCGTCCACCATGATGCCCTTCTCCAGGCCGGTCTTCATGGCAGGTGCCTTGGGGGCGCTGGTCGGGACCGAGGTACCCATGTTGGCGCCGCTTGGGGGCTTGGCCATCGGTGGTGCACCAGCCGACTTCTTGAGCTTGGAACCGGGCAGGATCGCCCCACCAGACCCTGCGGTCTTGCTGGACTTTCCTGGCTTGTTGACATGGGCAGACTTCTTGTCGTCGGGGGTCTTGCTGCCTGAGACGGTGTGGTTGTCTTTCTTGTTGCCCTTGGCATCCACCAGCTCAGACTTCTTGGCTTCGATGACGGTCTTGTCTTTACCTGGCTTGACGGTGTAGTCTGCACCAGGAGGGGCGGGGGCGGGCTTCTTGTCACCGTGGACGATGATTTTGTCGACTGCTTTGTCCATGTCCTCGGCCTTGTCCATGCACTTCTTGTCCAAGGGGTGCGACTTGCCGCAACCCTTGCAAAGCTCACTCATCGCCATGGCTGGACCAGTGCCCTCTTGAGCACTCTTGTCCACACCCTTGGGATTCACCTTGCCTGGGGGCACATCCTCCACACCAGCACTGGCCTGACTGGCCTGGTTGTGCTTGTGATTGGGGATGAGGGCCTTCTTCAGCTCGCGACTGCGTAGAGCCTCGATTTCCTTCGCGTAGGCGTCAACCTTCTCGCGAGTAGCCTTGATGAGAATCTCTCGGGCTTCCTCTGGTGAGTACATTTTGTCGTCAGCCACGGGGGTGTCTCCTTCAGTCTTGGAAAAGATTGTTACCGGGGCCTCAGATTTCACGGTGACCTGGGTCGAACCAGGTTTGAGACCCGCATTGGCGGTACTGTTGAGATGTGCCGTCAGCATGCTGTGAATCTGCTTGCCTTGAGGATGGCTGGCGAGAGCCGTCAGGAAGGGGGCGTGGTTCATGTGAGAGGTGATGTGCTTGCCGCGAGATGGGTCGCCCTTGGGCATCGCCTTGAGAGCGCCCATGAACCCCTCAACAGTGTTGTGCATCGCTGGTGCCGGGGCCTGGCTGGGGAGGTTTTTCTGCAAGCCTTTCTGGACCAAGTCGTGCAGGCCCTTAAGGCCCATCTGGTTTCCCGCATCTCGCACCATCTGCAGCGCAGTATGGAGTGGGACCTTGTGGGAGTGCGGAGTGAAGCCCTCACCAGAGGGCTCGGTGAACTTGCCGGTCACAGCGCGGTGTGCTGCATCGTGCATGACGGTGTTCAGCTCTTTGTGGAAGTCTTCATCCTTGATGGGCACGCCAATCTGCTTCGACAGCTCTCGCTGCTTGTGCGCCGCCAGCCACTCCCAATGAACAGCCCTGAGGGCCTCATGTGTAGTGCGATGTGTGCCGAGCTTGCCCATACGACGGCCTTCACCGTAAATCTTGTTCAGCTCGGGCAGGGTGAGGGCATGTGCCAGCTCGTGAATCTGACGCCAGGCGTTGGTGTAGTTCTCGTGCCCAAAGTTTGCTCCCGCTTCTGGGCTCGGGTCATAGACCATCAGGTGGCCGGTGTTGTAGTTCTTGTTGGCCAGGTCGGGCTTGCCATACTTGCCGCCGGCGTAGTAGGTCTTGTAGCCGTGGTCATGGACCAGGCCCTCAGCCTCAGGCAGCTTGCCATGGTAGTTGTAGTGCAGTAGGTCCGGCTTCGAGCCGGGCTTCACATCACCGTAAGGCAACGCGAACTGCTTGTAGGTGCTGACCCCAACACCAGCTGCCTGCTCATTGGTCGGGTGCTGACCAGGGGGCGGCTTCGGTGGGGTGTCCATGTGTGGATGGGCACCTGGAGCATCGGCCTTTGTGAGGCCGGGGAGCTGAGGGGCAGCGAGGTCTTCTTCGTGGTGGCTACTGTGGCCATCGTGCCACTCGTAGTTGTGGGGATGGGCTCGAACTGGAGCCTGGTCGGCCAGAAGCTCAGCCAGGCTGTTCTTCATCAGGTAGGCAACAAGCTCTGGGCTGAACTCGCGCTCTGCCTTGTTCACCGGGTCGAGGTCGTGCATCTTCGTGAAGTCGAAGTTGATGCGAGCGTGACCGTGACCGGGGAGGCTGGTGTAGAAGTCGTCTGGGGGCTGCTCGAAGTGCTCAATGGGGTTCTGTGGGTTCGTCTGGTGGAACTTGCCCTCATGCTCGCCATTCGTGTACACGAGGCGGTGCTGGCCATTCTGGCTGTGGACGACCGACTCCTGTCCAAACATCTTGCCCAGCTGCTGCATTTGAGCTAGAGTTGCACCATGGACGATGTAGGAACGCTCAGGCTCCTTGTACTTACCACTGGTTGGCTCTGCATGTAGGCCCATCTGCTGAAGGGCCTGTCCAAGTGCTTCGTGCCCACCCGGGACCTGTGGCTGGAACAACGGCTTCTCGCCGGACATCAGTCCGAAGGTTGAGCCACTGAAAATCGGGTGCTTGGGGAATCCCATGGTCGTCCTTAAGATTATTTCTTGCCCAGAGTGTCTTTGTCGCCAATCCACGAGGCTGAGTTTGGATCAACTTCATCCGGCAGTTTGCCAGCTCCGATGATTTTGATGCCCTGTGCGTTGGGGTCCAGCACGCCTGGCCCATTGGAGGCCATGTGGGTGATGCGCGGGTCGATGGCTTTCGGCCAGTACTGACGGACGTAGCCGGTGATGGTCAGGTAGCGGCTGAAGACCATCTCAGCCTCGAAGTACTCGTTGCGGTCAAAGTCTGTGCTGTTGACGACAGAGCGCTCGAAGCCACGGCTTTCCAGGAGGGCCTGCTTGTAGCGAAGGAGCACGAAGACGAGGATGGAGTGCATCCAGGTCAGGTACACTGGCTCGCCGCCGACATGAACACCGATGAGGTAGGACTCGCGGTAGGCCACAGACTCAAGCTGGGTGATGTAGCTCGGCTTCTGGCCTCGGATGACGGAGCCGGTGAAGTCGGCGATGGTGCCCTGCTTGATGCTGAAGCTGCCATCGTCGAAGGCTTCGATGATGGTGTGGACTTTGCCGGTGGCATCGATGACGACCATGTTTGGCGCAAGAAGTGCGTCGCCAAGAGCGCCGGCTGGAGGGACCATGATGCCGGTTGCTGCGTTGTATTTGGCCGGTGTGAATGGGCCCACGATGTTGGGCCAGACGCCATCGTTCAGCTCGGTGGGTTGGTAGTGAACGTCGGCGAGGGTGACCTCAGACTCCTGGCTGTCTTGGAGCTTGATGGTGATGCACGGGACCTGGGCCTCGTTGAGCCTGGGAACCATAGCCACTGGAATCTTGGTCTTGAGAAACCACTCCTTGGCCCTCTCGACGCTCTTCTCGCCATAGTCCTTCATGGTCATCTCATCCTTGGGGAGAGACGCGAAGACGTAGTCGAGTAGCCAGGGGTTGGCGCGTAGGTCGGCCAGAGCTGCAACAATGGCAGTCCGAATGATGACGTCGCTCTGGTGGATGCCGAGAGCTTCTGTGGTCAAACTAGGGGACAAGGGAAGCTCCAGAGCTTTCACAAGCAGAGCCTGACCATCTGAGGGGCTCAGTGGAACCTGCTCGACAATTTTCTTCACAGGGGAGATGTAACCCCTTGTGAGCAGGGCGACGGTCATCGAAAAACCTCTTGGACTCAAAGATTGCCGTCATGGCCTAGACCCTCACAATGCTGTACTTGTTGAGGAGACCGGTTGCGTACTCCGCCGATACGGTCCAGCTGAACTTCAGGCCCGTCACGTACGAGCTGGGGCTGACAGCTGCCGCGTTGGTGGCGTTGATGGCGCTGTCGTAGGCTCTGACGCGGGCAGACAGGAGGTTGCCATCCACGTCGTAGGTCTGCATATCCACAACGGTATTCTCGTGCACGAGACCGAGGACCTTGAGGATGTTGGTGCGGAAGCTGTTGACGTCGAGGGTCTCACCATGGTGCTCGTAGCCGGCATCGATGGTGTGGCCTGAATCGAAGTAGAGCTGGTACACCACGCTGAAGTAGCCTTCGACTGAGGGGGTATGCTGGGCCTGGTAGAGCCCCTCGGAGGTGTGGCCAAGGTTGACGGTGGCAGACAATGAGCCGGCGCTGTTGTAAAGGCGTGCCTGTCCATACAGGTCAGTCCGACCATCGGACGCCAGTACTGACAGGGTTACCGCCTCGTTGACAGTCGCCAGGAGCATCGCTTAGCTTAGCTCCTGTTCAGGTAGTGCTCGGTGAAAAAATCCTTGAGGTCCTGGGGGCTTGTATCCGCAGGCACGAGGGCTTCTGTGCCAGGGAACTTGGCAGACTGGAGGCTGTAGACGACCAGCTCCGAGCAGAACATGGCTTTGGGGTTGTTCCATGGGTTTTTCCACTTTCTCTTGAACCAATGACCAATCACAGGGAAGATTGCTCCCAGGAGGCCACCGAAATCGTAGGCGGTTCCAAGCTGGTCCATCGCAGCTCCAAGGTCGTCTGGGCTCAGCTCTCGGACTGGCACCATGAGGACGATGTTGTTCTTGGCCTTGAACTTGTCCAGAGGCACGATGGAAACGCCCAGGAATCCAGCTTCAAGAACCCAGATGCGGTTGAAGGCTTGGTAGGCGAGGAAGGTGTGGCTCACCTCTGAGTGGGTGACCCAGCGAATGATGCGCGAGATGATTTTGTTGGTGGTGCTGAAGCCGACGTAGTTCATTATCGGAAGGTCTCCATGAAGAACTGAAAGTCTTTCTGGACTCCAGCTGGATGCTTGATGATGATGCGAATCTTCCCAGAGTGGTACGTGGGGTCATATTTGATGAGCGCCGAGCTTCGACCGTCTGTGACAATTCGCTTGTCTTGGAGGGCGCCGAGGTCGGCTTCCGAGATGAAGTCAATGCAGCCCCCGTACTGGGCAGGGACGTCGGGAGCAGCGATGCAGCTCAGATACCAGGCACCCATGCCGCTGCCATGAATGCTGTCGTCAATCTCAGACCAGCCGCCGATCAGTTCAATGTCTTGCTGGGCCTCGAAGTCGATGTAGGTCTTCACTGAAGCCGTGAAGTCGGAGCCGGTAATCACATCGCCATTGCCGTCGAACTCGGTGACGGTAACGTCACCATAACTGCTGCCGTCGGGCTTGCAGTTGTGAAGGGTGCTGGGGTTGCAGGTCTTGAAGCTGTAGGCGCGAAGCCGGAACAGGTGGCCGCTGGTCGCAGTGCTGATGCGAGCCACGAGACGTCCGTCCTTCTCTCGCTTTTCCAGGGGCCAGTTGGCAGTGTCTTTGTAGTGCGTCTCGAAGTCAGCCTTGTCGGCATCGTTCTGCTCTTGGCTGTAGACACTCAGGACTCCGTCGGGGACCGCTCCCTTCCAGATCTTGCAAAGGTGAACTTCTGGTCCGTCGTACCCGTAGACGGTGTACGTCTCAGCGTCCTCGTCGAATTGACAAGAGAAGGACTTGACGTTCTTGACGCCCTTCCAGGCAGTCCACTGGTAGCTTCGTTGGGTCAGATTCTGTGAGATCGAAAGTGCCATAGAGAACCTTACACGTCGTAGGAGTCGAACGACCCTCGGTACACGAAGGACGATCCAGTGAGGGTGGCGACGTACATGGTGATGCGGGCAGGGCCTGCGATTTGGATTTGCGAACCGTACGAGCGGAAAACGGAGCTGTCCAAACCAGCGACGGTGATGGCGTCGCTGACCTGCTTCTCCACGAGGTTCGACCCACCGATGATTTGGGCACGCAAGAAGGCGCTGGCCACACCGGCGCTGTTGGTGACAGTCGTGCCGAACTGCATGCCGGTGACGTTGGCGGTCTTGCCGGTGACCACGTAGTGATGGGCCCAGAGAGTCGTGTTGTCGGTGGCACCGATGGTTCCAACCGTAGTGCCTGCGCCTGCTGCTCCGGTCTTCAGGGTGATGATGCCGGCGTTCGAGCCCGTAGAGCCCACGGTCACGACTTCCATCTTCTCGATAAAGCACTTGGTGCTGGTCACCAGGTTGACAGGCGTGGTGCCGTTCATGGTGACGGTTTCGGTGCCAGCCGTTGCTCCGGTCTGGTCAACGTAGTAGATCTTGACGGTGCGGGCACCAGTGCCAGCTGCTGAGTCGTTGGCGCTGGCGCTGACGATGGAGCCCGTGAAGTTGGTGGTCTGCTCCGTGTACGTGGTACGACGGATGGCGGCTGTGGTGATTGCCGCCAGCGTGATGTCGCCGAACGCAAGGGTTGGCGAAGAGGTCGTCGGGTTCGTGGTGACGGGGATTGCCTGCTGATTGGGGCTGAGCACCACAACGATAGCCGTATCACCAGCTACCGGAGCCGTGGAGGCAGCCTTGATGGTCGCGAGGCTGGTGCCATCGGTGATGCGGGTGCGCTGGTTGTTGCCAGTGAGCGTTGCGTCCAGAGCCAAGGCGCTGGTGTTGAGGTTGGTGCCAGCGTTGGCTGTGACCGTCCATGAGCCGCTCTGGATACTGTTGGTGCTGAAGGCGGTGTTGTCGCTGGCGATGGTGACTCGGAGGCTGCCGGTGCCGGTGACGCCGTTGCCCATCAGTGGGGTGACGTTGTTGATGGCCCCCACGTTGGAGTCGAGCCGTCCACCGACCAATGCAGCCGGGAGCTTCCCGCTGACCGCCGCCAGCGTGGTTTCGGTGGCTGCACCGGTGGGCAGGGGCAGGGAAGCGGCAGAAACGGGCTGAGTGGCTTGCCAGAATGTCCCCGTGACCGCGATGGAGGTACTGGCTCCGATGTTGACGTCCAGCCGCCCAGAAACCAAGGCGGCCGGAAGTTGGGTGGAGTCGATGGTGAGGCTGCCCGCGTTGTCGTTGATTGGCAACACGGACTGGTTAGAAGCAATGACGACAGGAACGCTGCCGGACATTGCAGCCTGACCGTTTACTGGCACCCGCGCCTGGAATGCGGAGGTCGTCAGGACGCCGGTCAGCGTTGTTTCAGTGGCTGCTCCAGATGGAAGTGGGAGACTGGCCACGGAGACAGGCTGGGTGACCCCTGAGCCATCGACCTTGAGGGCGACCATGCCAGCGATGCCCTGGACCGTCAGGACGTCAGCAGAGGCCGTTCCTGCCGTTCCCAGGGCTGGTTGCTTGGCAGAGGTCGACGCGCCAGACGGTAGAGGTAGAGCTGCTGCCGAGACAGGCTGGGTAGCTTGCCAGAAGGTCCCAGTCACAGGAGTCGTCGGCATTGTGGCAATGCTGACAGGTTGAGTGGCTTGCCAGAAGGTACCAGAGACGGGCTGGGTGACAGCAGAGCCATCAACAGCAAGAACGCCCGTAGCACTGACCTTCAGGTACCTGGCAGCAGTACCGTCGGAACCAAGGGCCATGAAACCTGGCTGCCCAGCTGGCACGGTCAGGCCTGCACGGATAGTGGTCTCGATGTACGAGGTGCCGTTGTATCCGTAAATCAATGCAACTGGAGATTCGGCTGCCATTAGGCTATCGTCCTTGTCCTGTCAGACTCAAAAATGCCTGAGTAGGTGATGGCATCGGTGACAGTTGCAAGAACAGTCGACCCATCCACGTCATACATCTTCCATTGCACCTGGGTCGCCAAGACCCCCGTGTAAGTGATGAGTTTCTGTACCAGCTTCTTCACCTTCGTATTGTCATCATACCATGTGACAGAGGTCACAAAGGGGTTACCTGTAGGCAGATTCTCACGGTAGGCGCCCGAAGCGAATCCGTTGGCTGGACCATTGTCAATGAAATGAATGAGTTGGCGAAGTGCACGGTGCTGATTTTCGCTGATTCCTCCGCCACCGGTCGTAAGTGCCGACAGCGTGTGAGAGCCTGCAACGGGGTCGGTGAGGGTGAGGTTGTTGCTGGCGTCCCGCGTGACCAAGACGGCCGTATCGGCACTGGAGTCGTTCTGGATGTAGATACCACGCACGGCTGCAGCATCCACGTTCGGATCAAAGTCTTCCTCGTAGCCCTCTGTCGGCTCGTTTTTGAGCGGGTTGGTCTTGGTGATGGCCATGGCTCTGCCTCAGAGGTAAGATTGCGACAGAAAAGCAAAAGGCCCCGGGAATCCCGAGGCCTTTTGAAAACCAAGCCCTGATGGGCTACTGGTTAGGCTTTCTTGCCGTAGTCGTGAACCCGAACTTCGAGGTCCGTGGCGTTCTTGGCAAAGCCGAGGCGCACGGTGCGGTCACCACCGGTCAGTGCAGCGTAGAGCACCGGGGTGCCTGCCGAACCGAGGTAGTAGGGGACGTTCGCGGTGGCACCAGAGAGTGCACCGGCCACTGGACCCGACGAGATGACCTCGACAGGAGCGGGGCTGGTAACTGCGGTCTTGGCGCAGCCGATGACGCGAGCCTGAGCATCGACAGCTGCAGCACCAGGAGCCACGGTGTTGTTGCCGCTGATGTAGAGACCCACACCAACAGTGGTGTTGGCCGACGTGGTCCAGACTTCCGAAACCACAGAGTGCATGTGCAGGGCACTTGCATCGCTGGTGGAACCGGCGGTCAGGGTATTCAGGTTGGCCGCAGACACGTTTGCCGAGGTAGCAACGGTTGCGATTTCGAACAGCGAGGGAAGGCCCTTGACACTGAGACCTGAGCCGCTGGACTGGAGGGTGGTGCCGTCCAGTAGCACTCCGAGGCCAGAGGCGGTGCGCTGCAGACCTGCAGTCGCATTGACAGCAGAGCGGAGCTTGCCTGCAACACCAGAGGTGTCGAACTCAAGACCCGAGCTACCACCAGCAGTACCTGCACCCTGCGCGTTGGCAGTGGTGTCAAGCTCGACATTGAGGGTGCTGCCAGACTTGACGATACCTGCACCTGCGATGATGCCGCCGGTACCGGTGAACTGAGTGAAGGTCAGTGCCGTGGTGTCAACAACGATGGGGTTGTTGGTGACCAGGGTCCATCCGGTATCGAGGTTGGCAGTGCCTTCCTCAATGAAGACGGCCAGGTTTGCGGTCACTTCTGCGTTCTGGTCTGCATCGGTGGCGCGAGTCAGAACCCAGGGGGTACCGGCGGTGCCGAGGTCTGCAGTGGTCGCGAAGAAGTAGATGCCATGGTCGACGTGGCTTGCGCCTTCCGACATGACAATGACGCGGTCAAGCGCGACAAGGTTGGTGATACCATCGATACCAGGACCGGTGGTGTTGATGTTGCCGTTGCCGGCTGCAGTCAGGGTCTTGCCGACGCCAGTGCCCGATGCCGTGTAGGCAGGCAGAGCCGCTGCGGTACCGACTCGAACGGACTGCTTCCAGTCAAGACCAGCAGAGTAAGCCTGGACGTAGTCGCGGTTGACGGCGTCGGTGCCGGCCGTGGGGGCCGCAACACCAACAACGCGCTGCGAGGAGGCATCGAAAGCGATGCCAGAGACGCCGACTGCGGTGACCTTGCCGAGCGAAAGCTCGTCGTTGGACGCCTGCTCCTCGGTGTAGCCCTCGGTGGCGTTGAGGAAGGTGAATTTCTTAAGACCGGCCATGGTTGAATCTCCAAAAGAGTTGGTTTAGTTCCAACCTGAAGATTAGGTGCCCACGGGAGCTAAAATGGAGACTGTAGGTTACTGGTCTACCCTGGAAAGGACGCCGTTGTTCTCGTCGTAGGCCCATTCCTTGAGGTTGAGCTTCAGGCGCTCTTCGATGTCCTTGACAGTCTTGGCGTAATCCTGTTTGGCCGCCACAGCCTCGTCGGTCCTGCCCCGGATGATGGACATCATCTGCTGGAGCTTGCCCTCGGGGTCGACCTGCTTCACGAAGAGGTCGCGTTTGATCATCTCCAGCTTGGCCTCGGCATCAAAAGCCCGAGCCTGGAACTGAGTGAGCTGGAGACGATGAAGCTCATCCTTGGTGAGAGCCGGAGGTGTTGGCTCCTGAGGTTCCTCAGGTGCAACCACTGGCTTTTCCAGCTCTTTCTCAATCTGCAACTCAAAGTCAGTGCGCAAATCGGTGACCTCACCCACGATGGGCTCGTTGAGGTCGAGGGCCTTCTTCTTGCTTTTTCGTGCCATGTTTACCCTACCCTGGTTCTGAGAACCTTTGTGAAGTCAAGCCTTATTCTACCAGAGTCGGTCGCAACTCCGATGGACTGCCAGTACTTTCGAGCCCCTGGCCCAGTTGGGGTTGGTGGGGTACTCGTAGGCTGGCCCGTGTCACCGACCCAGTAGACTGTGCCAGGGGTCAGGCCGGTGAAGAGGGTTGTCTCCCCCTGGAGCTGAATCAAGGCCCTGGTCGAAGAAATCTTGGCAACAATGACGCCGATTGCCGGCATCTTGGCCGTGAGGGTGTTGTCTGCGGTCCTGACGCTGTAGTCAGCACCCACCTTAGCACCGCTAATGTAGACGAGGTCGCCCACAACTTCGGCTGCTGTGCAGACCGCTGTCGCAATGGCTCCATCTGATCTGGGTCGCGCGACTATCATCAGTGGCTCCCAGCGTCAAGTGTCTCTTCCGACAGTGGTACAATCATTCAAGTGGCCCCAGTAGCTTGAAGATTACCACAGGCTGGACAATGAACGACGACACCGCCAAGAACGCATCACGCATCCTCCTGAAGTTCGTCAGTGACAAGGAGGCCAAGCTACGGTATGGAGCCAAGCTCAGGGTTGAGATGCAAGCTGCCATTGGTCGTGGAGAGAATCCAACGGGGTATCGGGTGGAGTGGATTCTCAAGACGGTCACCGAACTCTTCACCTGGTTGGGGAACAAGGCGGCTGAATTCAACTCCGAACACCCTCAAGATGCCGTCAGTACTGATGATTTCTCGGACATCCTGGCTACAGCTCAGGCCCGAATCAAAAACCGCCCACCACGCTGATGAGAATTTGGTCCTTGATGCGAGTCTCGAACTCCTTCAGAGCCCACTCAGCTGCCTCATCCAGGAACTTCTTGGCTTCCAGCCCTGGGTGAACCCAGCGGCCTTGACCCTTCATCTTCGAGCTGGCGATGCGGAAGGTCATGATGGACTTCTTCACCGACTCCTTGCCCTTTGCATCCTTGACCTTGCTCTGGTAGACCCTGACGCCTTGCAGGAAGGGGATGCCGGTGGGCCCCTGCTTCACAGCACCTATCGGGCCACGCCCTGAGCCAGCGCCAGGTGCCGTCTTGACGGGCTGCTTCATGATGTCGAAACTGTGGAGGAGGCCGGTCTTGGGCTTGCCATCTGGTCCGTTCTCAAGCTTGCCGTACGGAATCTTGCGCTTCTTCATCTCGGACTTGATGGTGTCGGTGAGGTTGGTTGCTGCAGAGGTCTGCTGGGTTGCACCCTTCTTGTGCTCGAATGGCACCACGATGTAGCGGCTGCCGTCTTTGGCGGTCTTGGCCTTGGAAGACCTCAGGAGGCCATCGAGCATGTCCGTGTTGGGCTTGAGGCCCTCCTCAATGAACATAGCCTCTTTGCCAAGCTCGATGACCCAGGTGTCCTGGTCGACCTGCTTGAAGCTCAACGCCTTGACGTACTTCTCGCGGGTGCTGTGGAGCTTGGCCTGGACCTCTTCAAGGATGTGGGCATGAGTCTGCGTGGTCAGGTCACGCGCAGCTTCGGTCATAGCCTTGCGGACAGCAGAGTCGAACCCTCTCGTCATCGCGATGATGGGGCCAAGGTCGAGGTTGAAGTAAATCACTTAGCCCCCGCTGGGGTTCCGGCTCGAAGTGGGTGTCCCATCCGGTGCCATCACAATGCCAGCACGAACACTGCGCCACTTCGTCTTGCCTGTTGCTGGGTCCTGCACCTTCAGCTCACCACTCTCATGGGCAGCGCTGGGACCTGCATCAATCTGCGAACCAACAGGGAGATCCACCTGGTGACGACCAGTCTTGCCGGCAGTCAGGGCGGCCTTCTCCATGTTGGAGTAGTAGTTGGGGTCTTCGACCAGATGGTCCTTGGCAACTTCCTTGGCCCTCTTCTCGTCGAGACCGTGTTCGACCATCTCCTGCCTCATGCCCTCCAGAAGCTCCTCGGAGTCGAAGTCAGAGTCAGGCTTGTTGTCGCCGGCGCCACCTGGCATCAGGTCCTTGCTGAGAACCTTGGAATCCTTCGGGGGCTGACTGGGGTCAAGTTCAATCTTGTCCTCGGCCTTCTGAACCTGCTGGGGCTGCTGGCCCTCATCGCCCAGGGTGCTCTGCGCCATGGCAATCATCGCCTGGACAACGCCCACCACGGACTGGTACATCTCAGGGTTGCTCGCCTTCATCTGCTCCAATTCTGGAGCGTGAGCCCTCACATTTTGGAGTACCTTGACGACCTGCTCACGGACACCATCGACCACACCAGAGGGCTTCTGAGCTGGCACATCCTTCTGCTGGGCTGCCAGCTGGTGGAAGAGCTGCTCGTAGTCAGCTGCAGTGGCCTTGGGGGCTTCCGGGGGCTTGGGTGCAGCTGCAATTTGGCTGTTGAGGGCCTCGTTCTCGCTGTGTTCGCTTCCTTCGGTGGGCTTCTGAGGGGCAGCTGGGGTGCTCTGGCTGGCACCAGAGAATCCGGCATTATCGCCGGGATTCATGGCCGGATTCGTTGCCGGATCCGCCTTCTTCAGGCCTGTCTCGGGGTCAAGGTACTCGTCTTCAAGCTTCTCGCCCTCAGACTTCTCCTTGACTTTGGACAGAATCTCATCAACCTCTTCGGTGTAGAGCTGGGTGCGGTCTCCACCCTGGAGCTTCGCTGCCATCAGGCTCTTGTCAGCCTCGCTGAGCTTGGTACCAACGCCCACGCTGCAGGTGCTACCCACGGCCCCTTCGTACTGCTCACGGATGCCGGGCAGCTCAGAGAGGTAGTCCGCCTCAATCTCCAGCCGGCCTTCGTCGCCACCGATGTTGATGACCTTGCCGCCATGAGATTCAGCCCAGCTCGCCCACAGGCGGTTGCCACGGTCAATTCCCTGTGCAATCCTGGAGACTTCCTCGGGATTGTCGGCAAGGCTGGCCCTGCCAACCATGCGGCCAATGTGGTCACCATCGAAAGACACGAAGAGCTTCATGGAGAGAAGATTGCCTCTTTCCCTTGACAGTTGGAAGTCAGCTCGGCTATGTTGAAGACATGAAGACCGAAGACCTACTCATCCTGATTGCAATCACCAACAACGCCAGTCTTGCCGACATCTTGGAGGCCTGCGATGAAGCCAAGGCCCAGGGCCCCTGGACTCCCGCCTGCGGTGGTACCGAGACGGTCTTCCAGGCCCGCACCGGCAAGCGCCTCCTGTACTGCTGGCAGCAGACCACTGGCAAGCATGCCTACCTCGACGTCGACTCTGATATCATCCTCAGCGACGAAGAGGCTCGGATGCACCTGAACATGTACTAACCCATGGCCTACTTAAGGGAGATGCGCATCGCGGCTGACGACCCGGTACTTAAAATCATCATGGCCAACAAGAAACCATTCATGGGCAGGGACTACCTCTTGCTCAAAATCATCGGCGGTGCTACAAAGAGTGGAGTGCAACCTGACCGCAAGAAGGAAGCCAACAAGACCGCATCAAGGGGCAAGAAAATGAACCGAGCAAACCAGGGGCAGAACCAGGCGCAGCAGAACACCATGCAACTCACCGAACTGAAGGCCTTGAAGGAGACGGTGGCCAAGCAGAAGAAGACCATCGAGACCCTCCAGGACGAGGTCAAGATTCTGAAGGCCCTCCTCAAGCCGGTGGAGCCATGAGCCTCCAGTTCACCAGGTCGACCTTCGTTGAGTGCCCTACATGTAGGGCCAAGCCGGGTTCACCAGCTCTCTGTCGGGAGTGCCTGGAAAGGCGAGAGTTGTATGGGGTCTTGGCTGCAATCAAGGTGCGAAGCCAGCTCCCCTTCATCGGGAAAATTTTCGTCAAAGACCTTCAAGTCTGCACCCACTGTAATGGCTTACCCAACCCATCTTGCCCAGAACATGGGCGTTGAGGTACAATGGCACTATGACAACACCAATCATCATCATCGGCGGCGGTGCAGGCTCTGGCAAGGACACAGTGGCGGAGATGCTCTGCCGTGGACGCAACGGGGTGATAATCGCCCAGGCAGACCCGATGAAGCAGTTCGCCCAGCATACAGCTGGCTTCACAAGCGACCAACTCTGGGGTCCCTCCTCCAGTCGCAACGCTGAGGATCTTCGCTTCGACCCAACACTTGGAGCGGACATCAACTGGGACAAGATGGCCGACCAGGTGCTGTTCAGTGACATCGCTCCAGAGTGGCTGAATCACATTGGCGCGCCAGAGGGCTTCCCGGCCCTTCAGGCCTGGTTCGACAAGCTGCGTGCCGACTTCAAGGGCCGCACCTTGACTCCTCGTGCCTTCCTGCAGACCCTTGGCACAGAGTTTGGACGCGCTGTGTCACCTGATGTCTGGTCAAACCTCGCCATCGCTACCGCACGAGAGCTTCTCCTGGGTGGTGTCAGCTACGACCGTGAGAGGGGCCTGGTCAAAAGCGATAACCCAGGTCACAACTTCGCGGTCATAACCGATGGTCGATTCCGCAACGAAATCATCAACATCAAGTCTTTGGGTGGTGTCGCCCTGAAGATCGTCAACCCTGTGGATGAGAGCGCTGCGGTAGAGAGCGCCGGCATCAAGGGGCATGCAAGCGAGGCCCAGGTCAAGGGTATTCCTGACTGCTGGTACAACTACATCCTCATCAACAACAAGTCTCTTGGGCTTGACCATCTTCGTCATGAAGTGGACCAGTTTGGCCTCGGGTTCGGCTTATGAAGAGGCCACTCCGAATACTCGTCGACCTTGATGGCATCGTCTGTGACACCATGCCCTACTGGCTGGACCACATCTACGACACCGTTGGTGTGCGCGCGTATCTGCACGACATCACCCAGTGGGCTCTGGACAAGTGCCCTCCACTGGACAAGCTGAACCCCAAGCACATCTTCTCTCGCCTCCAGGACCCAGGGTTCATGCTCAAGGTGCCGGCGATGGTAGGTGCCAGGCTGGTGCTGGAGAATCTCCAGAACGATGGCCACGAGGTCTACCTGGTGACCGCCCGACATGGCCCTCAGAGCATGCCAGAGACGTTGACCTGGGTGCAGCAGAACCTGCCCACCTTCCAGGAGCGGCACCTGATTTTCTGCTACGACAAGCACCTCATTCGGGCCGACGTCATCATCGACGACAAAGCAGAGACCTTGTTCAACTACAAGGCCATCCACCAGAACGCCCTGTGCCTGGGCATCAAGTACGCCTACAACGACCACCTGAGTGAAGATGTGGCTTTTCTCGTGGAGTACGGCGACAAGGCGTGGATTTCCCTCTACCAGTACATCCTAGAACTCGCCGAGAAACCATGACCTGCATTGTCGGACTCGTACACGAAGACCGCGTCATCATCGGTGGGGACAGCGCCGGCGTCACAGTGGGCTGGGGTCTCAACACCAGGGTTGACCCCAAGGTCGGTGTGGTCGGTGAGTTCGTCATCGGTTTCACTGACAGCTTCCGCATGGGCCAGGTCCTGCTCTACCGCTTTCAGCCGCCACAGATACCCGATGGGGCTGAGATGATGTCCTACATGGTGGGCCCATTCATTGACGAGCTTCGACGCACCCTCAAGGCGGCTGGGTATGCAGAGCGCCAGAACGAGCGTGAGTCGGCAGGCACCTTCCTCGTCGGGGTACGTGGTCGGCTGTTTCGCATCTCGTGTGACTACCAGGTAGGTGAATCTGCTGATGGGTACGATTGTGTGGGATGCGGCATGGACCTCGCCCTGGGAAGCATGTACTCCACCGGGCTCCTGGACCGTTTCATTCCAGACCGCTCGATTCCAGCCCGTGAGCGAGTCCTGGAGGCCCTGGGTGCAGCCGAGCACTTCAGTGGCGGCGTACAGGGTCCATTCAAGTTGGTTGAGACGCCCCTTGCTTTTCGAACCCCACCCATTGTAGGATGAGCCCATGTCAGACACGAACGAGATGACCCCAGAAGAGCAGGAGCTGGCCCAGGCCCTGGCCAATGAGCTTGGCTACCGCATCATTCGAGTGTGCGGGAACTTCGCCACAGAGGAGGGGCTCGATATGTCGGCACGGTCGACCCAGCTCTTCATCGAGGCTGTGCTGAAGATGCTCATCGAGGGCATGCCCAACAACAACCAAGATGCTGGCCCGGAGGCGAAGGCATGAAGACCGACAAGGAATGGTTCCTCAAGTATGCCAAGCAACTCGCAGACGTCCCGGATGGCAGGTACCTGATAATTTCTGCAGGGCGCCTTGCCCCAATTTTCTACCCCTACGACCGGGTGGCAGCTGGCCTCCTCGACCAGCTTGTTGAGAACCGTCGACTGGAGTGCGAGCTTCATGACAAGCTGAAGGCCCACCTCCGTCATCGCCTCGGGAGTTGACATGCCCTACATGATTCGCGATGGGCATGGCCTGTTCAGCACTGGCGGTGGCCACCCCAAGTTCCGAGAAGACGGCAAGATGTGGAAGACCCTCGGCCAGGTGAAGTCGCATCTCGCCATGTTCCGCACCTACCAGGGGGTCAACGAGGTCCCGAGGGACTGGGAGGTCGTTGAGGTGGAGATCCGCCTCTTGGCTGGCGAGAACGCCCATGCCATGGTCCAGCCTCTTGCCGACAAGCAAGCTGAGCGTCAGGCCCAGTACAAGAACCGCTTCGAGAAGGAGAGAGCCGAGGCAGAGAAACGCCAACTGAGGCTTCTCAAGGAGAAGTATGAGCGATGATGAGATTTGGCCATACGCCCCCAGGTTGCACAGGAACTTCTCCCAAGACGAGCTGAATGACAAGCGTCGGGCGTCCATCTCCTGGCTGCGCGAGAACTACTCACACATCTGGCGACACCCGAGGATGAGCGCTCACCGGAAGGCTGGCTTTCTGGCTGCATGCTGCGACAGCCGTCGGTGCTACCTGGCCACTCTCGACCTGCCCGAGCGGGTTGAACACATCTACGTTGCACTGGTTCAAGAGGGATTATGAATGAAAAACTGATTGAGCTGAATATCGTCGAGCTTGCACAGCTCCTTGACATTGCCAGGTTCCAGCGGATGATGGCTCAGCAAAAACTTGCGCATCACCAGGCCACCGAGGGCCCGATGGCCGACTACAACTGGAATCTGTATTCCAAGAATGAGCACGAGTTTTCTTCGGCTGTGAAGTTCTGGAGCGCCATCGAGAAGAAGTGTGAGGCTCCAATTGAGGTAGACCTCGCCAAGCTGAAGGCTGATGCGGCTGTTGATGGCCCCATTTTCAACCTCGGTCGCTCTGAGGGCTGGTCGGATGTCAGTGTTCGACTGCGAAAGATTCTGGACCCGAACGACGACCTCCATCTCAGTCTTGATGGGCTGCTTGGCGCTGTCAGGGGTATCTTCTGGAGTATGGAGAGAATGCAACGGTGATGGTGCCTGCCTCCGTAGCTCCAACGAAGAGCGTCCAGAGTAATGACCTGGAAGGTTGCGAGTTCAAGTCTCGCCGGGGGCACTATGAGTGATTGTGTAAGTCATCGTTGGCTGTTGGTGCCTGGTGGCGAAATTGACGGCATGATGCACCTTGGCCACTGGGTCTGCGTGAACTGTGGCCGCAAGGGCCCCAGCAGTCGATTCAAGTGCCCAGGCCTCGATTGGACACATCAGTCTGACCGCATGGGCGTTTGCCGCTGTACTTCATGTGAGGAAAGCAAGAATGAAAATCGTCATCGAAAAAATCCGTAACTCCTCGGGGGACCTTCACGACATACAACTGTGTTCGGGCGACTTCGTTCGAGTCAACCCCAATAATCCAGGAGGCTACGCCTGGGCTCAGTGCTCCCCTAACGGGCAGGTGCTTGCAGCCTTCAAGGAAAAAGACCTCCTGGTAATCGACCTTACATCGTCCACCTGCCAGTGCCCCATCAAAAGCCTGGCCTCAGGTGGTCACGACCCAGGCTGCCCAGCCAAGAGAAGGCCATGAGCGACATCAAAGACACACGAGAAGAGACGAAGTCCCGGCGCTGGCTGGCCATCTACGGAGCCTACATCGCCGCCGAGTGCATGGAGTACCGCCTGCGCACCACTGAGTGTGTCGACCACTACCGCATGCGCGGCATCATGGAAGAGGCTGAGGCTATCGCCGACCTCGAAGCTGAAGCGGGCAACACGGAGGTCACCTATGAGCGCCTCTAAGAAACTCCCCTTCACCAAGGATGAGCTGAAGTGGGCCCGCAAGCAAGCCAAGCTCCTCGGGGTCAAGGATGGCCCCGAGGCATTCCTGGAGATGCGCTGGTCTGAGGTTAGCCGGCTTGCTGCAGAGAAGGGTCTTGACTGGGTGATTCAGGATCTGCCTGAACTAAAAAAGAATCCTTCCACCCCGGCACGCCGTCCAAAATCAAAGAAACGACCTGCTCGGAAGTGAGCTTCTCTGTCTTCTTCCAGTAGGACCAGGTGTATTTCTTGTCCTTGCTCTGCACCAGGTGCCAGAACGACTCCAGTTCGATTTCCTTCTTCTTCATGACCCTTCGCAGGGTGTAGAGGCGGGTTGCCTCCGCCTTCAGCTCGAAGAGCCCAGAGAAGGGGAACGTTCTCTCGTACCCTGGCTCGTGCATCATCTTCTTGAGCAGCTTGATTTCACCTTCGACGCGACGGACTTCTTGGATCCACTTCTGTTTGTTGAGTTTCACGTTGGCTCCTATCGTACAAGCGCATACCTGGCCAAGGCCTTGCGCAGGGTTTTGCTTCTGACCATGGGCACAATGCCGATGGTCATCAGCTGGTTGTTGAGGTCTGGCTCGCGGATCGCCACATGGGCAATGCCAAGGCCCAAGAGCTTTCGCTCCAAGTCCAGCAAGTCTTGTTCGTTGGGTACTTCGAGCGCCACCGCATGGGTAGTGTTCGGGAGATTGCCTGGGGCACTCTCACCGGCGGCGTGAATCAACTGGGCGAACTGCACCCCTCGGGGGAGGTCGGCCCTGATGATGCAGTAGTGGTGCAAAAATGAAAGCCCAGAAGACCCCTGTTCTGGGGCATTCTGGGCTTCGGGAAACTCTGGCGGCGGGCTTTGGGTACCGCTGCCGTCAATGGTAGCTGTTCATGGCTTCAGTCTACCACATCTTACAGCTTGACGCTGGAAGCTGCAGGTACGGCGTCGGCGCGGAGGACCAGGTACAGGTCGCCAACAACAGCGGCCTGGCCAAGGGTGCCGGCCGTAGCGACCGTCAGGAACTGCGACGTGCCGGCTACGGCAGGGAAGATGAGAATCTTGTCGCCCACCTTCAGGGCCCCGAAGTCAACGGTCTGGCTCACGTTGGTGGCCACAATCGCAGCAGCCGCGCCGTGAGAGCAGAGGGAGGCCAGCGCCTGGCCCTGGTTAACTGCGTCCACCAGCTCCCGGCCAAGGTCCTGGTCGGTGACTGCGTGCATGAGTCGCTTCGTGAGGCTTTCTGAAAGTGCCATTGTGTTGCTCCCAAAGGGAAGGTTGTACGTCTGTTAGATTACTGCTCTTCGACCGGTTCTGTTGCCATCGGCGGAAGTGCCGGGGGCGCTTTGGGCTTGACGCCCCACTGTGCTCTCCTGAGCCAGTTCTTCTGGAACTTCGCCAAGGATGGGTTCCTGGCGATGATGCGGAGGTAGTAGGCCGACATCTCGTCGGCGTAAGCCCTCACAAAGTCTTCGGAATCACAGGCGTTGATGGCTGCCCAGCTCTTGGTTCCAAGGCTGCCGTCCACATCCAGGGCCGCACCCAGGGCATTACAGGCTCTCTGGGCGAACTCCGCAGCCCTCTTGGGGCCCATGTTGACAGCGGCGTCCATCATCTTGGTGGCAGCGGTCTGGTCGGCCACGTTCTGGTAGCCGAGCTGGTTCCAGAAGAACTTCCGGTAGAGGCTCTGGCAGGTCTGCTTGCTGACGGCCTTGAGACAGCCGGGGGTGAACACGAGTTGAGGCAGGCCGAGGTCCTGGGGGGTCAGGCCGAGCTTCTTGATGGTCAGCATCGACCAACCCCAGACGGTCTCACCGCCCGGGTCAGCCGGGTCATCGACCCAGAAGTTGGTGTCGGTGCCCTCGTGGGCCATGATGACTGGAATCGCGTCTTCGAACTTGCTCATGTCTTACCCCGGCTTCAGGTCGTCTTGGTGGTAGAGGTCTTCGTGGTGTTGTTTCAACTTCGGATTCCACCAACGGACCTCGTAGTAGTGTCCAGGGCCATCGATGCCGTTCTCCTGGTAGCCACCAGAGTGGACGACACCCTTCCAAGGAATCCGCGAGGGGTCTACGTGCGAGACCGTCTGGCCTTCCTTGTAAAGCTGGCCGCCGGCCTTGAGCTTGGCCTTCTTGGCCTCAACATCGCGTTGGCGAGCTGCTTCCTTGAAGCCTGGGTCTTCCGCCATGATGCTGGCTGCATCTTCGAGGATGCCCTGGACCTTGGTGCGGGCCAGCTGCTTCCTGGACTCTGCCCTGGCATTGAGCTTGGGCATGGCACTGAGAACGTTTCCCGCCGGCGGTGCAGCCTGAGAACCTGCAGCTGCAGTCTCTTTGACCGCTGCGTCCCAGCCCGCTGGAACCTTCTGTGGCTCTGGTGCTGGCGCCGGCTTCCACCCACCGCCCTGCTCCTTCGGCTTGTAGGCAAAAGAGCCCTCAGGCCTGATGTAGCCGGCCTGCTTGGCATCCTGGCCCAGGTCCTGCTTGGGGTTGGGGTTGCCCTTGAATGGAAGCACCTTGCCGTCGGCCTTGGCCAGCTCGGACTTCTTCACACCATCATCCTGGAGCAAGAAGGCGTCGCCTCGATGAGCCTTGAAGTGGTAGAACTTGTCCTGTTTGTCAGCCAGGCCCTTGATTTCGTGGGGAACCGGCCCCATGGGGTCCAAGCCCAGCTCTTTCATGTGGAGCTGGTACATCATGCCGTGCTTGTGGCCTTCTTCGTGGCTGCCAGCGGCTTGAGCTGCCTTGAGCCCCTGCATGTGGTACGCAGCTGCCTCACGGTGCTTGTCCTGCTTGTACTCGTGGTGGGCGCGATGCTCGGCGTCAGGCCGGGCCATCCGGTGCTTGAACTCGTAGACGGCAGCCCTCGACTCCAGATCGTGCTTGTCTTCGTCTTTGGCGATCTTCCGACCGTTCCAGTGGGGTGCGTTATCCATTGTGGCTCCTGAAAGTCTTCATCAGAGCCCTGACTGTGTCGGCATCGATGCTGGAGCTGAAGTCCAACACGTAGCCGTCGCCATAGGCGGTGGTCTTGATGCTCTTGGCCAAGTCCCTGAAACAGATGCAGCCCCTGAACTTGTTGCTCTCGAACTGGTGCCCACCACAGACCTCGCAGGCCTGCTCAGACTCGGACTTGCCGACCGCGAGAGGGGGCTGCTTGGGCGCCTTGGGGAGCTTGGGCTTGGGTGCTGCACCCTGAGTGGCCTGACCCATCGCTGGCTGCTTCTGGGGTGGCATGGCGCCCTGGGGGCCTTGCTGCTGGGTAGGGAGATGTGCGTGCCCGGGGAGTTCGACCTTGCCGAACTGCGGGTTCTTGGTGTTACCTGACCAGAGTGCCTGACCTTCGTCAGTCTGGAGTTTCGATGGAATCAACTTCTTGCCTGTGACCTTCTCGGCGTGAGCATACATGGCAGAGCCAAGACCTCGACGCTGGTGGTCTTCGTCAACAGCTACAGTGGCCGGCTGCAGATGTGGACCGTGATGAGTGAAGAGCGCGTGGCCAACGGTTTGCCCGTTTGGTGCAACCGCCTTGATGCGAAGCAGTGGGCCTGAGCCGGCAATTTCTGGTGCTTCCTCGTGATGGATTTGGTAGCCCAGTTTGGGGTCCAATACAGCCTTGTCCAGGTTTGGATGGAAGGCGCCCTTGTACTTCTTGTGGTGCCAGGTGGCGATTTCTCCGGCGTCCTTGAGACTTGCAATCCCACGCTGGACAGTCGACTTGGAGAGACTGTGGACAACCAAGTAGGGCCTATCGCCCTGGCCCATGTGTTCCACATGGTAAGCGCCGTGACTTGACATCTTCTGTGGCTGAAGCGTTTTGGGGGACCTCAGCTCTGCCATCAGAATTTGAGCCTTGGCCAAGGTGTCGATGCTCTTGCCCAGCTTCACCAGGACCGTATCTCGAACCCCAGCCTCCAAGGAACCCGTCTCGACGCCCAGGGCCATTGCGATGCTGGCAGCGAGGTGGTAGAGACTGGCATTTTCAAAGCTGTAGATGCCCTCATTGAGGGTGATGCTGCCACTGAAGCCGCTGTCTGACTTCTGAAACTGCACGTAGCTGTTCTCAACACCTGGAATCTGGCCTTCGTACTCATGCTCGGTGGTGAAAGACAGCCAGCCTACAATGGCGCGAGGGATGAGGACCTGGTCTAGGGCAGGTTCACGCTCAGCAGCCTTGCGGAGGGCCTGAGCCCCATCGTTCCCAAGTGCCGCCGCCATGAATTTTCTGCCCAAGTCGGACATCGTCATCTCCAAGGGGAAAGATTACCGTGGACCAAAGCCGCCATCGTCTGGTTCTGGGGTCTGACGTGGACTTTCCGGGCCAGAGTCCTTGTTCCTGGGGTCTCGGCGGGCCTGGTCGTCATGGCTCTCGTTGAGGAACAAGAACTCTCGATTGAGGAGGGCCTGCTGGGGCATGCGGATGAGGCGCCTTTCATCGAGGATGGGGTGCTCAATCTGGGCAACGCGAATCTCGTGAAGGAGACGAGCACAGTACCAGAAGGGGCGATAGCGGTAGCGGATGCTGATGACAGACCCACGGCCCGTTTCCAGGTCGTTGATGGGGCGTTTCCCGTCAGGCAGCCACAAGACCTGGCCACTGTGAACATGGAAGTCCTCTCCCTCCTTGTAGGTGTCGCCCCTTGAATCAACCAGGTGCTCAACACAGGCGGCGGGGAAGGCCAAACGTTCCGTTCCACTCTCATTGCAACGGCTCAGCTGCCAGGTGGGGACGGTGATACTCTCCTCATTGAGGTAGAAGCGGTCGTAGGGGGCAAGGTAGAAGTCCTTCTCCCCGTCCTCGTAGGTGCGTGGGAAGGTGGAGGTGGCGCTGGCCCCATCTACAAAGCCGATGTCACGGAGGTCCTGCTTGTTCTGGTTGCCAACCATGAGGGCCTTGATACAGCCGGCCTTGGAGTAGAGGAAACCGTTGCTGCAGCCTGCGTGGTCTTCGTGGGGGCGACGGTTGTCATCGAGGTCCGTCATGCCGACAGGGCAACGTAGGGCCACATAGTGCACCAAACTGACACCATGGCTACGGAGGGCTGCGTCGAAAGCATCAGGGTCGAACGATACTTCAATGTCACGTTGATCTATCGCCATCGGCTCGATAGGTTTACGACCGTCTCTTGCCATGTTACTTCACCGGCTCACAGATGGCCCTGAGGGCGTCGGTGAGACTCTCGTACTTGGGGAGAACCAACTCGAAGGCCTCGATGTCGACGTGGTCGGACTTGCTCAGCTCGGACCAGACAATCTCGGGCTCGTGCTTCTGGGCGATGTGACGTGCCACGGCTCGATGGGGGCCAGTTCCAAGGGTTTCGTAGCCAGTGCCGCCTGGGGTGACAAGGATGTGGAGACCACCCTTGGTGCGAAGGTGGTACACGGGTCGCCCCTTAAGTACCCCAACCTTCTTGGGTTTCTCATCGATTTGCTTTGCGCTTAGGTCCATTTTGGATACCTCTTCTGAAAAGAAGATTGCCGGCCTTGACACCCAATTTGGGGCCTGATAGAGGTAGGGTATGAGCGAAGCACAACTCGTAGCATTCACAGAGGTCAAAGAGCGGTTCAGTAAAAGCGAAGGCGAAATGCTGGCCATTCTGAGAATGGCCGGCACCCATGGATTTACTCCGACGGAAGTCTACGAGCTTACGGTTCGTGGAATCAGCCGAACCGGAGAGGTCTTGACCGACAGGCAGAAGTTTCAGCGGATGCAGGCAATCCAAAGAACCCTATCCGACCTCTACTACGGCCAGATTCCAATCCCGGATGAGGGAAAAGAATACAAGTGTCGGCGGGTAGAACGAATCCTCAGGCCCGAGGAGAGCGGGGAGAGTTTCCACATAGTCATACCGCCCTCCGAACCCATCGAAAGGCACAGCGAAGAACGAGTTAGGCTTTTGAAGGAGGAGGTCGCTGAGCTGACCAAACAGCGAGATGAGGCTGTAGCAGAATACCAGAGGCTTTGGAGCTACATCAGCGAGCTTACGTCGCCAGCCAAAGTCGGTTGATGGCCTGACTCACGCTGGGCTCGGCCAGGAGCTGCTTCAGGCGGACCATGCGCTGCAGGCTGGGTGCTGGGTCGATACCGTACCGCGCCAGAATCTGTTCAACATCGCCGGCGTGGACGCCCTCAAGCCAGGTTCTGAGTTGATCGTCGGCGTCTCGCGCCAATGATGGCATGGCACGAAGGCGCTGCTCTGGGGTCAGGTCCTTCCAGGTGTCACCCCTCCAAGCTCGCAGGTAGTAGGGGATGAAGGAGTTCTTGTCTCTGGCCGGGTCGAAGCTGGGCCCCGCGAAGGCGCTACCGTGGTCAATGAGGGCCACTGGGTGGTCATCCTTCTCCGGCCCAACCATCAGATTCTGGCCATGGCGGTCGGGGTTGCCCAGGAGGTAGTCCAGGACAGCCCACTTGTGCAGCTCGCCGGTGGAGCGGTACTTCTCCAGCGCCTTGTGTGGCAGGCCCGGGTCTTGGAACTTGAGCTTCTCCAGGTTCTTCCAGCTGAACGGGAGCAAATGAAGAGCAGCTACTTCTTGCCCATCAATCAGAAGCAAGTCTGCTCGTGGCACACGATTGCCAAGACCGAGGACGTCGGCGACATGCCAGAAGGCGGCTTCGCGCCGGCTCTGATTGGCACCCTCTTCACGCGCACCCATGGCTGGGCTCTGGTTGCCGCTGCCCGGTTTGATGAGATACATCATGCCCGTGTCCGGGTCCCTGACCATCATGGTGCCCTTGCTGTGGCGACCACCCAGGTGCAGGTCTTGCTCAGTCTCTGCACTGAAGCCCCTTCGCACACCATCGGCCACATCGGCGCCGTCTGGCATCAAAGCATGGACTTCGTGGGTCCGATGTACGTCGGCCTTGCCGAGCTTGCCATCCTGCAGGGACACGACAGCCAGCAGTGCCCGGCGGCTCTTGTGGTCAACCTCCAGGCCCACCGAGGTGAGCACTGCAGCATCGAGGTCGAGGCCAGCCAGCATGGCCTGCCGAAACAGACCAAGGTCTGGCTCCGCGTGAGCCAAGAACTTGCCTGCTTTCAGAAAAGCCTCAAACTTCGACTGCATACCCAACTGGTCCTCGTAGGTACTATCATACCCCACATCAGGGTCAGACTTGACAAACTGCTCAACTTGTACATCTCCCGTCTTCAGGCTCACCCAGTCTCGAATGATGTCAAGCTCGGACTTGCGGATGACGCCAACCTCTTGGGGGGTCAGAGCCTCGGCGCGGAGCTTGAGCTTCTTCCAGATGCCCTTGGCAATGTCGTGGCTGGCCTTCTCGGCATTGCGGTGGCCGAGAATCTTCATGTGCTTGTGGGCCTTGGCCCTCCACATCTGGTCCTGAAGGTAGTTCTGGAGGTAAGCGATCCGCTCCTCTGGATGCCTGACGGAATCGTAGCTCTTGATAGCCCAATTCGTGAGATTTTTCAGGTGCTTATGCTCGGATGGGTCGAGGGCGGTCAGAGTTGTGGCGATGATGCGATGGCCAGCCTCCTTGCCGTAGACCTGCTTGAGGTGTGTGAAGATGCCGTGCTGAGTCTCGTGGCCCATGGTACCGAGGTGAGCATTCGGTGCGCGGCCACCCCTCATGCTCATCGTAGTCCATCTCGCCTCAGGTGGCGTAGGCTCCCTATCGAGGGCGGAGGCCCTGACGAAGCCGAGGTTGGCCGATGGGTTTGCTCGGTTGTTCGCCTCAGCCAGTTTCTGATGGACGGCAGGCTCATGCACCATCGGCCTGTTGGTGACCTTGTCCTGTCCCAGGCGGGGGTACATCAGGAAGCCCACCGTCTTGGCCAACAGCTCGTGGCGGAGCCCTGGGGGAGTCAGGTGGTGGTCACTGACCATGGAACGCTGCTCTTCCGTGCAACGCGGGTGCATCGCTGCCAGGGTCTGAATGTCGGGGTCGAAGAGGACGGACTGGATGTGTTCCGACGTCAAGTCGGGACGGCTCAAGGCCGCCTTTCGAGTGTGGATGCTCTCGTGATGGAGAGCTTCATGAATCAGGGGCTCCGTCATCTTGGGATGACGCGCAGCAAAGGCTCGCACCTCGGGGTCCTCGTCATCGAGGGCCATGCGGAGATGGTAGGGGGTGACGTGCTTGTTCTTCAGGGCGAGGATGCGCTCACGGGGATTCTCGTGCTGCAGCATCGCCTCAAGGGGGTCATGCTCGGTCTTGAGGAGGTCGTTTTCGCCCTCCTCAGAACGCTGGTAGGGCATGAAGTAGTCGCGGTCCAGGCCTCGGTACCGGCGGAGGCCTTCGGGTTGCTCCACACGCTTGGCACCTGGAGCCCTCTTAGGTCCAGTCTTCGCCTGCACCCGCTCCATTGAGCGTCCATTCTCGGCGTAAGGGAAGCCCTTGGGGTCCACGATGCCGAATCTGGCGAGGTGTCTTTCCATGTCTGGGTGAATAACAGGCCTCTGAGTTGTTTGCCCCCTGGTGAAGGCAATCCAAGCCTGGGCCATCTTTTGGTTGTCCGGGTGCATCCGGGCAATGGACTTCAGGGCTTTCTGATGGAGCTGGTCTTGGGCTGGGTCATTGGCACCGAAGTCAAAGCTGGTGTCAGCGCCTTCGGGTGGTTCCTCTTCCTTGCCAAACGCCTCAGGGTCCTGAGAGTCCAGGTTGCGAAGCTCTCCGGTGACCGGGCTGTAGCGGTGCAAGCTGACGTGCTTGGCCGCCTGGTCCCTGTTCATGAAGGCGCCCCCGTTGGTTACGAAGCCGGCCTCCCAGTCCGAGGAGTTGTGAGGGCCATCGGGGCGATGGGACATGGAGCCGCCCAGCAGCCAGGGCTCGATGTTGTGGTAGACACCGGTCTCCGCTACGGTGCCATCCTTGTGCTTGAAGGCAGCCGAGCGGAATTCACCCTTGGAGAGAATTTCCTCGGTATTCTTCTGAAGCTGCTTCCCGTGCAGCTGCATGGCGGTGTACCGTTGAACGTAGGCGTCGTTCTTGATCTGCTCATCAGTCGCATTGGCACATGCGGTACTGCCCCAGCGCCAGGCGTATGCCGCCTTCTGTGGGTCACCATGTCTAGCTTTCAGACGTGCGAAGTGGGCACTGGCCAGCAGGTTGTAGAACTTGTTGTCGCCCTTGAACTTCTCCAAAAACACTTCAGGCGAACTGAGGCCTGGGTACTTCTGGTTCATGAACTTCGACTTGGTGTACTCTTCGTGCGCAGTGATAGGCTTGAAACCAAGTGCGCCATGAGCGGTATGAAACTCGCCCTTGGGGTGGCTGGCGTGCGCCATGTTCTGACCGAAGCTGGACTCAAGGTGAGCGATGGGGATGAGGTCGGGATGTAGCTCCTCGGGGGTCCAGGCGGGCATGCCGCTGGCCTGGGCTACCTCGTTCATCTGGGGCTTGGGTGCCTGCTGAACTTGCTCCTGCGGGGCAGCTGGGGGCTTGGAAGCACCACCCATGGCCATAGCGCCGGCGATGGCTGCTGCAGCCATGAAACCCTTCTGGAGGCTCTCTTCAGACTTGCCGAACTGTGGAGTGTTATTGTTCCCCTCCCACAGCAAACGTCCTTCGCGGGATTGGGTAGAGCTGGGAGATGCCTTCAAACCCGTGACCTTTTCAGCGTGCGCGTACATGGCACTAGCAAGACCCTTGCGTCGATGAGCTGGATCTACTTCAATGTTGAACGCTGTGATTGAAGGCGAGCCCGCATGGTAACCATCCAAGTGCAGGGCGCCCACAATACTGCCGTTGTGGTGGGCTAACACTTTCACGTACGTCTTAGCTTGGACTGCACCGCGACGGGTGGTTTGAGCTGGTTCTTGCGTGACCGTGTGGGTAATCGCATACCCGGCATTTGGGTCGAGGACGGCCTTGTCGAGATCCTCAGACTTGGTGATGTGACGGACGGGCAGTGGGTGGAAGTAGACCAGGGCGTCCTGGGTGCCGTAGTTGTGGTACCCGTGGTAGCCCAGCGCCTTGAGCTTCTTCTCGGCCCTGTCGCGGTCGGGGGCATCGTACATCATGCCCTGCTTGGTCTGTCTCCACTTGCCAGTCATCAGGCCCATGGAGTCATTGCCCATGTCGTAGAGCCGGGTGCCCTTGGGCAGCTCCCCGTGGTAAAGGTGGGCGGCGGAGGCAACGTGGGCTTCCGGCACGCCCGGACGTGAATAGTAGTACGTCCTTGGAATTCTCTTGGTGCGGTTCTTCTCTTGGCCTGCGCTGCCGGTCCCCTGGAAGGCAGGGTCAAGCTGCTTCAGGCCTGGCGTAGTGCTGTAGTGCTGAACGGGAAAGGGCTTGGTGACAACAAGGTCCTTCTTCTCCAGGGGCTCTTCGACTTCGCCTTCCTGGATGCCCAACAGCCTCAACGTGATGTTCTTCTTGGAGTGCAGGTTGCCCATGACCTCCTCAGGAATATCACAGGGCTCACACCACTTCCACTCAGAGCACTCTTCGTCGGGGTCTTCGCCACCGTCGGGGTCGCCTGCAACCAGACAGCGGAAGCAGTAGATGTGGAGGTCTTCCTTGACAGCGCCCACGCCAAGGAACTCGAAGTTCTCACCCTTCAGGCCCGTCTCTTCCTCAAGCTCTCGGCGTGCGGCCTCGATGGGCTCTTCACCAGGCTCAAAGTGGCCACCAGGCAAGGTCCATTTCTCGGTGTCGTTGCGGAGGCCGAACAGAAGCAAGCCGTCAGGATTGAAGGCAGCGACAGAGGCTACCTTCGTCGGCTCCTTCTCGCGTTGGGACTTGCCAAGCTTCACAACGCCCCCTTAGATGGTCCCACTGTAAATCTTGAACCCGAAGAGCGCCTTGACCTTCTTGCCGATGGCCTTCATCTTCTCTTCCAGCTCATCAATGCGACCCTTGAAAATCTGAGGGCCAGGGGTACTGACACTCTGGCTCAGGCCGTCAATGCCGAGGCTCTGGCTGTTCGCACGTGCGAAGCTGAGAGCGAGCTGGGAGAGAATCTCCACGGCAGCTCGACTGCCAATGTACTCGTTGAGGATGCGTGGGAGCATGCCGTTGGGAAAGCCCGAGGTGTACTCAATCTGCCACCAGGCAGGAATCCATGGCTTGTTGCCGAGAATCTGCAAGAAGGCCGCACCGCCGGCGGACTGCTGGGGGATGTAGGTTCCCTGGACGAAAGCGATGGTCAAGGGGACAATGTTCACCTGGCCACGAGCCAGATACGCTGTCTCGACCCACTCGTTGGGCACCACGTAGACGTCAAGCTGATTGCTGGGTGTGACAGACATCTTGTCGAGGCTGCTGCAGGGCCGATGGCTGAGCTGAAAGTACCCAAAGCTCTGGTAGAGATTCAAGTCAAAGGGCTGCTTCTCTCGGCGCTTGACTGGGAAGATGTCAATCTTCAGTTCCAGCTCTGCACTGGCCACTGCACCCTCGATGGCATCAGCAAGAATATCGTCGGTGATGATGGTGGCCTTGCCGGTCAGAGGGTCCTTGGCCGTGGCGAGGCTGACACCCAGGAGATGCCTCATCTTCAGCAGCTCGGGGGTGATGAGCGGCTCCATGCTGGGGAATGTGGTCTGCACCGCATTCTCGGGCATGACAGCGCCGACAGAGAATCGGGAGTTCGTGTAGTCTGCCATGTTGACTCCTTAGGCGCAGCCGGTCGGGGAAGAGATGCGCAGGGCGTTCTTCACGAGACCTCGTCGAATCAAGAGCCCCTCAGTCAGCGTCAGCTGCATGCTGCACGTGCCAGAAATGGTGTCGGAGGCGATGAAGTCCAGCTTCCAGATGCTTCTGTCGTCTGGGAAGGGGTTGGTGGCCGTTCTGGTGATTTTCTTGCCATCGTCGATGTTGTCGACCACGACTTGAAGAGTTGCACCGGTGGCTGGGATGTAGCGTCGTCCCGAGGGGTTGAAGCCGTGTATTGCCCCATCCAGCGAGGCATCAGTGAGCTGAAAGTAGACACTTGCAGCGTCGCCCTGAGTGAACTCGCCAGCCTGAGCGTGCTCATAGCTGTTCACGGAGGCGACATCGTTCAAAATTCTGGCACTTAGAAGCATGGGGTTGGATCTCCTCTCGACCTAGCAGGAAGATTGCCTCCGCCTACAGGTTGCATTCACTGATGGCAGCAACATCGACTTCCATGCTCGACCAGTCGATGGTAGCCAGGCATTCTGGGTGATGAACCCTCAGAAAGGCCTCAGCCATGCCCCTGGCGTACTCCTCTGGGGTCTCAGATTCGTCTCGATGGCCCCATTCCCACTCCTGGTAGCACCCCTCACTCTCCCCCCCGGGGTAGAACTCAATGCGATGCCCACAGCACCCCGTGTCGCATCCGTAGTAGGTGTGATAGACCCTGATTTTCATTCGCTCTTGTCCTGGTACCAGTTGACAAATGCCCCCACCAGGCAGCAGGCGATGGTGACGACATTGAGTTTCATGAGGCTGGCATTGTGAAGCTGGGAGCTGACGAAGAACATCGCCAGGTTGACAAGGGCCATGACCAGACAGACCCAGAACTGAACAGTCCTCCATCTCTTGCTCACGTGCAGCTCCCAACGGTCACAGGGGGCAGGAGCTTGTCACTATTGGAAGTGAGCCGAAGAGCCTTGACCCAAACGAGGGTGGGCACAAACCCCTTCTCGGTGGCGACGAACCCTCTGTACTCAAGGGCGGCGTCCAGAAAGTAGTCACGCCCATTCTCCATGTCCAGGCGCTCTGGATTGGCTGGGTCGATGGCACACTCAGCAACAGTCGTACCAGACTCATTGAGAATGGTGGCAAAGCCGATGATGCGCTTCTCATCGTTGAAGATGGGGACTGGCCCTCCGCTGCGAGCTTCGAGTTCCTTCTGATGGACCAGGTCTGCCCTGAAGCGGTAGACACGGATGTCTGTGTAGGTCTTGTCTGTCATGCTTTTGCCGGTGCCATGGTGGGTGGAAGTGAGTCTTCTGTTCCGTCGACAACGCCCATCTGCACAAGCCTGTAGGCGAGGAGGATGACGAGGTCTCTGTACATGGAATCCTCACTCATCTGCTGGAGCTGGACGACACGATAGTAGTCTTCGGGTGCCTTGCTCAGGAGAACAAGGGCCATCTGGTCTTCGTCGGCAAGGACGTACTCGTAGGCCAAGGAGACGAGGCACTTGTAGTAGGCGCCATCGCTCATGGCGCCGGTGGCTCGAATGGACTCCACGACCTTCAGGGCTCCATCCACCTGGTCACGAGGCCTGGCTACTGTCGGTGTTCCTTCTCCCATGCTTCCTCCAGGTCCTGGTCATGTTCGGGGTCAGGACTCGACTCCATCTCAAGTATAGCATCGAGTTCAGCCTGAAGCTTGTTCAGGAGGCGGCTGTTGCCGTTGGCGGCCTGCATCCTCTTGCCCAACTCCTTCAACTTCTTCCCCTTCTCCACGTCATTCATTGAATCACAAGTCCTTTGTATTCCACGAGGTTTTCATTGGGAATCATCTTTCTGTACTGAATCCAGCCGAAGAAATTCCCCAGTTGACGGTTGGGGTCGTCCCCCGGCGTGGCCTGATGCTCTGCTGGACTGGCGTGCTTGGGTTCCTCGCCCACGAGGCGCTGGAAGAGCTTCTCGTCTTCCTCGACACTCGAACGCCTGCCATCATGGTTGAGGTAGGAGACGCGAGCACATCGTGCCACACTGACCTTCTTGGCGAGTGCGAGGCCGAGGTCTTCCAGGTCTGACTCCTCGATGAATGGGAGATGCCACTCACCGTATTGGAGCATGCGCGGAATGCTTTGGTTCTGGGCTTCGAGCATGACCTCAGCAAGGGCCTTGATTTCAGGCTGGGCCTTGGCATGGTTGCGTAAGCTGTAGAAGTTCGCCCACTCCGTGCTGGTGCAGACCACAGTGATATTGAACCAGGGCTCGGTGATGCGGTTGGCGATCTGCTTGTGAAGGCCGAGCTTCTCCAGGAGCCAATTGACGAACAACATCAAGTACATGGCCTTCATCCAGAGTAACTTAACCAGGAATAACTTGAGCCCCTTCAGCTCCACGTCAGCCTGCATGCCTGCCTGGTTGGCACCCCAGAAGACGGGCATTGCGGGGTCCATGCGGACTGAAGCTCGAATCTTTCGGGCCGGAATGGCCCGAGAACTGGCCGCATTCCGACTGAAGACGCGATGTGTCATGAACTCCGCATGCACGAAGCGAGGGTAGGTCAAGACGAAGGTGGTGATGCGCTTGCCCAATGGACTGAGACTGTCGGCAACGACTCGTGCTGAGATGCTCATGATGTGCTCTCCATGTCTTCGAAGCGGATGTTGTCGGCATAGTCGTCGTAGACGTTGGGGAGGAACCAGCCCGAAACGCGACAAGTGCCGTCGTAGTAGCCATTGGACTCGTTACGCCAGTCCAGAACGGTCACACCCTGGTCGGTGGTGAGCTTCAGGCAGTGGTAGTGGATTGCATCGGTACCGTCAACCCAGTTGTCGGTCTTCTCGTCAGTGTAGCCGTACGCCGCCTTCACGTAGGGCCGGGCAGACTCAGCATTCTCGATGTTGAAGAGAGTCTGACCCACCAGGGTTTGGGCGTCCTTGATACTCTGCTCCTCGAAGTAGGACCCACTGCAGCAGTCGCCGGTGAGTTTCAACTCGACCACCCGGCCATCTTCGGCAGCGAGTGCGATGACCTCGTCGACCTTGGGGTACTTGTTGAGGTCGGTGGGCTTGAACATGGTCACAGTCTTGATTTTGAAGCTCATTTCTTCTCCAGCTGGGCGCCGATGGTCTCGATGCGGTAGTCGGTGTTACGGCCCATGTGGACGCCGACCATGCGAATCAGACACTTCTTGATGACATTACCTGCGCGCTCGGTGGTCTCACCGCCGACCCCAGGGTACAAATACATGATGGTCTTTTCGGTCTCTTTGAAAGGCCGGATGGTGGCGTAAACCCCATCCACGGCTACCTCCAAGGTGGCGTAGCCCATGAGCTTCGTGATGTCGTCGCTGTAGTCGTAGGCCACCGGCACTTCGCCCTCACGGACGGTGACGCCAGGTGGGTCGATGATTTCGCCCATGGAGTCGGGCATCTTGTCGAGGTTCAGGATTTTCACTCTCATGAAGAGAAGTCTACTCCATCTTGGCAAGGAAGTTCAACATTTTTCTCAAGTAGAGGCTGAGTGGGTCGAAGGCCATTCCCAAGACGAGCCAGAAGCCAGCGTACTTGAGGTTGATGAGGCCCCATGGCGTGTGTTTGGAGCGCCCATAGTCCCACGGAATGACACCAATGGCCTTCTTCAAGCACCAACCACTGAATGCCTCGATGAGATAGATGGTCGGGACGTAGACCAGGGCTTTCAGGTAGAAAGGCCAGGGGAGAGCTTCGCTGATGCCTTCCAGAGCGAGCCCAGCAATGGCGTAGACCGGCAACATCCAGAGGTAGGTCTGAGAGGTTGCCTTCCAGTTCTTGATGATGAGGGAGTAGACACCAGTGAAGAAGATCTCAATGAGAAGACCCAGGCATCCATAGACGAAGAACTTCTGAAGCAAGAGCGACCAGTTCATGACATATGGAGCCTGACGGGATCGAACCGTCGACCTCCTGCGTGCAAGGCAGGCGCTCTCCCAGCTGAGCTAAGGCCCCAAACTAGAAGACGGCCAGTGAGACTTGAACTCACAGGAGCCGACACTTCCATCGGCCCAGCCCACCAGCCTCGTCGGCAAAGCGGTACTCCTGGACACACCATACCCAGGCTGCAGCCGTCTTCTTTACTGCATAGCGGAGGAAGGAGTTGAACCTTCACGCGCGGGGTATGAGCCCGCTGATCTACCGTTAATCTACTCCGCAGTAACAGTCTTCAGCGCTTCTTCAATCTTTGCTTCCAGGTCGATGCTCGGTCGACCGCCGATGATTCTCATCCTCTCATCTGGAGCCATCAAAATCAAGGTGGGGATGCTCTGGACGCTGTAGAACTTCGCCAGACCAGGCTGTTCATCGATGTTGACCTTCTTGACTTCGAGTCGCCCTTCGAACTTCTTGCTCAGGGCCTCAATGGCGGGGGCCATCGCCCTACAGGGGCCACACCAGGGGGCCCAGAAGTCGTACAACGTCGGGAGGTCGTTCGGTTGATTGTCGTTCATGGGGAGGAAGATTACGGTGCGCCCCGCGTGAGGACTCGGACCTGGCGACCAATCTCTTCGATGGCGTAGCCGAGAGCCTTGAACTGATTGCGGCTGGTGGCCTGGGCGCTGTACTTTTCTCTGCCTCCGCTGTAGCTGCCGATGTAGACGGTCACGTAGGCGGTGTAGTACTCGCCCTCCTTGGCAATCTCGTGGATGATTTGGTCGAAGCTCATGCCTCCGAGACCCTTCAGTTCATTCATCATTGTCCACCTCTGCGTATCGGTTGATGAAGTTCAACTCATTGGTGGTGCCAAGCTTCCCTGAGAAAGCCTCCTCCAGCTCGGCAGCTTCCTTGGGGTTCTTCCAGGCGATGAAGAGGGTGTCAAGGTCCCCAATGCAGCATCGACGGAAGATGCGACATCCAGCTCGCGGCTTCTCCTCCTGAAGACGCTTGCCGCACTCAACGCACTTGAGCGGCTTCTGGTAGTGGGCGTAGGTCACACGTCGGAGCTGGCGCTGAAGCTCCTCGGCGGAAATCATGTTGGGATTCAAGCTTGGGTCCATGGTGAGACTCTACCACGAACGCCGGCGCTGTCAAAGCGGAAGAAGAAGGAGTCGAACCTTGACCCCCGAAGGGGTCAGCCGGGTAGCAGCCGGCCCTCACGCCACCGCGAGGTCATCTTCCAAAGCGGAGAGGTAGGGAGTCGAACCCTATTGCCCTTTCGAGCGCTGGTTTTCGAGACCAGTCTGCGTCCACACGCAGTCCCTCTCCATGTACCCTCGGTGGGACTCGAACCCACAAGAACCGGCTTCTGAGACCGGTGGCTATACCAGTTCGCCTACAAGGGCAACATGCCTGCCCCGGGATTCGAACCCGGACTGAGGCGCTTTTGAGACGCCGGCTTCTACCAATTGAGCTAGACAGGCCTACATCCTCAGAGCGGGACTCGAACCCGCAACATTTCGGCTCTCGACCGAACCCCTCTACCAATTGGGGTACCTGAGGCTACAGTCTAGGTGGCAGGATTTGAACCTGCGGTCTCTCGGGTCCGGGCCGAGCGCGATAACCAGGCTTCGCTACACCTAGAAAACAGTCCAAGCCCCCGGAATCGAACCGGATCCTCTCGCTTTTCAGACGAGCGCGCACACCAGCTACGCCAGGCTTGGTTGAAGCTATGTGAGTGGATCGGGTAGGGTTCGAACCTACGATGCCCCATTACAGGGTCCTGGTTTACAGCCAGGTGCCTTCAGCCGCTCGGCCACCGATCCAGAGTTTACAGACTCGGATACGATGATGGGCTAAAGCTCGCAGGGTACGAACTAAGGCACACGGGTAGCCGCAAGCTCGAAAGTCGAAGCAGGGCTGAGAACCGGGTGACCATGAACGATAGATTAAGACGCTTCAGAAGCGTTGTCAAGCAGGTCGTTGTAATTTTTCAAGCAGGTGCTGCAGACAAACGACCAGCACCACGCAAAGTAGGGCTGGAAGAGCCCACTGAAGTGCGGCCACCCCTTCGTGGGCTTCTTGCAGTACGGACACTCACCGTCGGGCGGTTCAGGGAACAAAGGGCAGAGCCTTGCAGGCGTTGCAGTGGGCCCGGCCGGAGATCTGCCCCTTGACCTCACGCTCAAGACCGCAGCCTTCACAGATTTCCCCGGACAACCGCTCAGCCTCACGGAGGATGTCGTCGAGTACCACCGTATGTGAGTGGGCACCCAGATAGATTCGGAGCAGCCCGAACTTCTGCTTGACCTGGGACAGCTGGCGGTCCCAGCCTTCAGCGATCAGCTTCACGAGGGTCTCATGGACCAGCGGTCGCCAGCCCTTGCCCACCCAGAAGCCACAACGGGGCCACTCGATGCCCAGCTCGGCCAGGTAGGCCTTGTCTTCAGCCTCTCTCGCGTCCCATTCGGCTCTCAGCTCTTCATACGTCTTCATTAGTCCTCCAGCTCGTACTCGTCGATAGAGTATTCCGTAGCCTCGCCGGGACCTCCCGAAAAAGCTTTGACCAGCTCTTGAGCTTTTTCTTCGGCTCTGGCCACAGTCCTGTAGAACCCCATAATCCTGGTGTGGGCTGGACGGGGCCAGTCTGGTCCAAACGACATTTTAAGCATCCAGATTTTCATCACTACTCTCCACTGGCGGTCGGTTCACACAGATGCCGAAGACCTTGCCGCCAAGCTCTTCTGGGGGTATGACTCGTACCCCGTTCTCCTCAATGTTACCCTTACTGCGCCAAGAGTCAAACGCGATGAGGTTGGGGCCCAGGCAGCCAATGATGACCACCCAGTGCAGCTCCTCATCAAGGTGGATGATGACCGGGATGCCGGCGGAGACCCTCTTCCTGACCGTGGAGGTCAGACAGATGGCTGTAGGCTTACACCCGAGCTTGCGCAAGGCCCTCATGAGCCTGCGGTCGTCCGTACCCTCGCTGGTGGTGCCTGCCAGCTTGGCTACGTGCGCCTCCGGCACCTGCAGTCCGTACAGTCGCAGGGCGTTGACCGCCGCTGCTGGACCACAGGTGTAGGAGCGAGTCTGATATTTCATCTATCCGAAGTCCTCGTAGCGTTGCTCGTAGTCTTCGACCATGAGGACAAGAACCTCACGTGCCTCGGCCTCGGGGGTGCCATCCGGTGCGTCCCACAAGAATTCAATCTTCCCGATGGCCAGTTCGTACTCCTCCTCGGTCTCGATGCGAGGGGCCTCCTCTTCGACTTGGACGGTCGGCTGGTTACGCTTCTGTGAGTGCGTTGAGGGCATTGTAGAGTTTCTCCGCTGCTTGATTGAGATTGTACTCCAGGGGTGTCGCGTCTACCATGGGGTTCGCCTGGCCGACTCCAAGGTCTGTGGCTGCATCAATGAGGTCCTCCACGAGTTCGTAGAGTAGGGCCCTGGTTGCGAGTTCCTTCAGGGGCATGATGTTCCTAGTAGTCTACGGCTGCACTGTTGTTGAGGAAGCTCTGTACCTTCTTGATGATGTCTGGGTTTATCCTATCAGCCTTCATCTCTTCTGTCCAACCGGGGGCTGGGCAGAAGCCGAAGCCGTTTTTGTTGGTGAAGCCGACGAAGTAGAAGGGTGGGTCGCTGTAAATGAGGACCCCCTTGCTCTCCATGTAGGGATACACGTAGATGTCGTCACCTCGAAGAATCTCAAGCTTGTCCACGAAGTAGTTGGCCTCATCTGTGCAAAGCCTGACAGTTCCGTGGTCGGAGTGCGCTCTGAGGGCGGGGAAGTCCATGTACGCCTGAACGGACACCTCATAGGTCTTTGAGGTCTTGCCGAGCTTCGCCTTCAGGTCTTCCAGGTGCTGGACGACGTCTATGTACATGGGGCCGCTCCTACTGAGAAGATTGCGGCCTAATGGAGCCCCTCTTCCCTCGTGATGGGAAGAAATGGTTCGGGGTCCTTGTCGGAGCGCACAAGCACTCTTTTCCCCTGAATCTGCAGGGTTACCCTCACTGAGTCGGCAGGAACTGGCTTGCCGGTGGCGGTGACCTTCAGGCTCTTGATGAGATGTCGGAAGGCAACATCCTCGATGGTCAGCTCGAACTCGTCTGGCAACCATGGACCCTCTTCAAGGCTTGCGATGATGGCATCCTGTATGCTCTCGTAGATCCAGTTCATCGATTCAGCAGCCTGGCCTGGAGCTTCGACAAGCGATACCCAATGGTTCGCTCCCAGAAGGTCCAGGGGCGGTAGTGAGGCTTGGACTTGTCCAGGCCCATGGGGATGACAATTCGCATCTGCTCCCCGTCCATGTTCTTGACATTCATCTGCTTCAAGGTGGACATCCCGCCATAGACCACCTTGGCCTTGATTTCCTTGTGGATGGGGTGCTCTGGGTTGTTGAAGACCTCGATGTAGTCGGTCTTCTCATCGTACGGGGTTGCTGTCTGATACCAGTTCACCTGGTCCCAGTCCTCCTCATCAAGCCAGAACCAAGGCAGAGCCTCGTAGCTGTTCACAGGCCAGCCCCAACGGTCTTCGTGCTGCATCACTCCAGGTCCTGAGACGGGGCCGATGGCAATCATGGGCCCTCCAGGAGCTTGATGGCCCTGGCCACGTGAGCCTCTTTGAGGCCATTCTCCCAGCTGGTCTGAACCCAGCGTGGGCGCAGGTCTACCTCGGCTGGGACACTGTAGTGGTTGTCCGTCTCAGGGTCGTAGGCGGTACCCGTCGCCGGCTTCATACCCTCGGTGTCGTCGTCGATGAGGATGTAGTTCTTGACCTCTGGGTGGTCATCGAGCCACATGCGAATCTCTGCCCCACGGCTGAGGTAGGTCATCTTCACTGGGGTGTGGTCGACGATGTCCCCTTGAAGGCCGCGCTCCTTCAAGAGTCTCACCAGGCCCGCGAAATCCTCGTAGACGCCGGAGGTGAAGCTGCAGCGCCAGGTGGAGCTGATGACTATCTTCACATCTGGATGAGCCTCGACAATCTTGTTGAAACGCTTGATGTGCCCCGGGTTGAAGCCGATGTAACCGCCGATGCGGTCTTTGGTGTGCTGGTGGTTGAGTACGCCGTCGATGTCGAGAAAGATGACCTTCATGGCTTCTCCAAAAATCTGTGTCCATTACCGAGGTACTCTCTCACGAGGCGGAGCACAATCGATGGGTTGCCCCTGCCCTTGATGTACCTCATCACAGCACCCAAGAGGGCTATGTCGTCCATGCCGAACCCGTGACAGACGCAAATCGCGTTCTTGAAGTGCTTCTCCTCGGCCTCAAGCATCTCAGCCGTGGTTGGCACCCCGTCAGCGTGTGGCACGGGACTTCTCCCGCATCTGATGGCGGAGTTTGCAGTCCAGACAGCGGTAGGTCTCTCCCAGGCGTGGGTTGGCCCTGCAGTAGGCGCAAATGCCGGTCTTGATGGTCTCGGCCTTGCGCTTCTGCCAGACACCAGCCCCATTGACCTTCATCCAACGCCGGCAATTCAGGCGGTTCTCGTGGGTGTGAAGGCGGCAACGAAGGAAGCCCTGGAAGGACTTGCAGTTGCAGCGAATGCAGAGTCCCTCTTCCTTGCGCTTGGCCGACCAGATACGGAAGAAGACGCGGGCCTTGGCCAGGTGGAGCTTGCACAAGCTCTTCTCGGGCACCTTGTGGGCCTTGCAATGGGGACACTTGTTGTTCTTCATGAACTCTTGGACAAAAATCGGTGGCATGGTTCCTTAGTACAGCTTCAGGTGTTGGGTGATGGGGTCAATCTTCTCGGAAATGTCGGGGCCAACGGCCAGGCAGGTCTTGGTGGGCACGCCATGGAACTCGGTGGCTCCCGCGTCGGTGATGAGCTTGACGAGCAGCCCAGCCCTGAAGGCATTGGCGTAGACCTGCATCAGCTCCTCTTCGGAGTCCACCTGCAGGCAGACCTTGGTGAACAGGCCCTGGAGCCAGCCCTGCTCGGCATCGCTGAAGCTGGGCTCGTAGTACTCGTGGGCATTGAGGATGCGACCCTTGTACTCCAGCCGGTCAACCAGCCACTTCATGCTGGCGTGAGCACCCTGGGCAATCTCCTTGCCCCTGCGCATCTTCAGGTCCTTGCGCATCACGATGACTTGCTTGACGGTCATGTCTCACACTTTCCAGACTTGCAGCCCGGGGTGCATCCAGTGCACTTCTTGTCGTACTTCACCTTCAGGCGCTCGTACATCTCACGCTCGTTGTCCTCCTGGGTGCGCTGGTGAGCCAGGCGGCGTGTTCGCTCCACTTCATTCTCTGGGCGCTTGCCGGTGATGATGACGCTCAGGCAGCCGTAGTCGTCCTCGATTTCCAGCTCCAGGTCCTTGTAGCCGTCCTTCTTGGCCTTGTCTTTGGCAGCGTCCAGCTCACGCTGAACCTCTTCGAGAGAGGTATACTTGCTCAGGGAGCCGATGGTCTCGCGTTTGTTGTACATGCCTCTACTCTACAAACACGAAGGCCCGGTGTCAACTACCCACCGGGCCCCGCTCGGCTAAGCCACTGCACATGGCCGCCGCACTCTGGTATCCGCCTACAGACTGCGGATGAACTTGATGAGACTTTCGACCTGCTCAGGGGTCAGTTCGTCCTTGTAGGGGTCCATCAGCTTGTCCCCCTTGTCGACACCCTCGTTGATGGCCTTGCGAAGCTCAGCGTCGGGCTTCTTCTTGAACTCGGGCGTGGTCATGTCCTCAATCTTCATCTTCCTCCCCTTCTCGGTCTGGGCCTTGCCGTCTTTGCCGTGACACGCTGAGCACTTGGCCTTGAAGGTGCGCTCCGTCTTCGCATCGGTCTCTGCCCAAGCTGCAGTAGCCATGAGCAACATCAGGAGGGGCGCTTTCACTTCTTCTTCCCCTTCTTGGCGACCTTCTTCTTGGTGGTCTTGCGCTTCTTCTTGGGCTTGGCCTTCTCTGGGAAGATAATGTCCCAGTCGTCGTCTGCCCTCTTGCAGTCGTAGTACTTGAACATGGCGTCCAGGGCGTCCTTCTCGGTGGCTGAAGGGGTCGGAAGTGCTCCCCAGAGGTCGCTCTCGATGTCGTCAGCAAGCTTCTTGGCTGCCTCAGCTGCTGCGTCCTCGATGGTCTTGGACAGACCGACCATCATGGGCTGAGTCTCCACCAGAGTCTTGGCATCCAGCTTAGGGAATGGCTGGCCTGTGTTGGGGATGGTGATTTTCGTGAAGGCTCGCTCTCTGTTCTTGAAGGCCCGAACGAGAAGGAGGGCGGACATGGTAAGAAGGCCGCCGGCGATGAGTAGCGTGAGGATGGCTGTAATCATTTCTTCACCTTGGTGGAACGGGTTGACTTCTTCTTGCGTTTCTTGGGTTTGGGCTTGAGAGCCTTGGTGATGCGCTTCTGAGCCCGGTCGTCCAGTTTGAAGGCCTCTGTGCGGGCCAGCTGGAAGTCCACAGTCACCAGGTAGGTACCAGAGCCGGCGCCGAAGTACTTCCGCATCTCCTCCAACTCACGACCTGCTGGTCGGTTGAGGTCGACGCCGAATGCGTGGGCAGCCTGAGCGAACTCCGGGTGCATGAACGCGAGGGCCTGCATCGGGTCCTTGACGTCGGTGATGGTCAGGCGGATCTTCTTGTCCTTGTCCAGCTCCACGATGTCGCCCTGGCTGGGCGGGTAGGCCTGCATCGGGTAGAGGGTGTCCTGGTGTTCTTGGGTGTCGACGAACAAAGCAGCTTCCGCTTGACGGCGGTCGTGCTCCCACATGCTCTCGGCGGCCTGCTTCTTGAGTGCGTTGATTTCTTCAGCTGCAAGGGCTGAAGTGTCACCGACGACAGTGATTTCTTCGGGATTGGGAATATCGTTCATTTGAACAGGTCCATGAAGCGGGTCCAGAGCGAGGGCTTGGCCGCAACCTGCTCCGGGGTAACAAAGACACTGTAGACCGAATCGTTATTCGAAACCGCTAGGATCGGCATCCTGTTAGCGGCAATGGCTTCGTTGAGTTCAGTTCGGATCTTCTTGATCAATTCATCCGAAACATCATCACTTTTAATCACGAGGATTGTCTTTCCCATATTTGTCTTTCCCATGTTGGAGGTACAAAAGGATTCTACGACAGTGATTTCTTCGGGATTGGGAATATCGTTCATGTTCTCACCACGAATGCAGCAGCAGCCCCAGCATCAGCTGAGACTTGAGGAGGGAGTCCCCGAGGTAAAACGGCTTGGCCATAGTCATGCGCCAGTCCGCTGTGATGCTCAAGTGTGGCACAACTTGAACCTCGACACCAGTCCCTGCCAGAAGGTTGAACTTCGGCCCATCATTCAGGTACATGAGCCCACCGAAGTCGAGGTGCCATGCAATCGGTCCCTGGATCGGGTACACCATCAGCTGAGCGCTGTGCCCCCAGGCGAACTGGGTGTTCACTTCCAGGCCCAGATGTGCAGGGAACCAGCGGCCACGGACACCAACGAGACCAAAGACGTGGGGATTGCAAGCGGTGAGGCCTACAGCCCCACGGACTCCAATGCCCAGCGGGGAGGGCTTCGGTTCTTGCCGATCTTCTTGCCGATCTTCCTGGTTGACGATGTTGATGACAACCTGCTGGCTTTGCTCCTGTTTCTGCTCCTGCTTGACGATTGGAGCCACGACTGGCTTGACGATTTTTGCCGGTCTCTTGACGATCTTTTTGGTCGGCTTCTTGGGCAGAGGGCAAGCCTTCTTGGCCTGGCAGCGGTCGAGCGCGATGAAGCAAGCGTCAGTGAGGCTTTCCAGCTCCTTGAGGTCCTGGGCAGTGCTCATCAGCCGTGCTTCACAGATGGCCTGTTGCTCCTTGCGGTCTGGCACGTTGCACACAGCCGCACACATCGGGTCCGGGTCGCAGAGCTTGTCGCAGACGAAGGCGGAGTTGAGCAGAACAGACAGGGCGAGGGCTACGAGCATTGGGTCACTTCCTTCACGCACTTCGAGTAGGTCTTCTTGACCCCACACTTGCAGTCGTGCTTGTCCTTGGTGTCCTTGCCGTCCTTGCACACGTACCGGGTCTCAGTGCAGATGCATACCTGACGGCAGGTCTTCGGTGGAGTACCTGCGTCGACCTTCGGAGGCGTTCCAGCGTCAGGCGTGGTCTGAACCTGGCCTTGGCCCTGCTGCTGCCCCTGATTCTGCGTCTGGTCGACATTGACAGTGACGTTCACAACCACTGGAATTTGTTCGCCTCCATCCACAGATTCGGCGCTGGATTCACCAGGCTTGCAGGTGGAGCAGTCGGCCCAATCGGGGCCACAGGCGGTGAGAAGGAGAGCTGCAATGGCATAGAACTTGAAGGTCATGTGTTCCTCGTTGGGGGTACGAAAAAGATTCTACCACGCTTGACATCGTACCACGAGGCTTGGTACACAGTGGGGCATGACCCCAAACACTCCCGAGACCCAGGCGAAGGCGCTGTCGATGCTGGTGGACATCATCATGGAGGCTGTCATGGGGGCAGGCAGCATGGGCATCCCCGAAGGCCATCTGTACGCCGCCCTGATGAGCATCCCCAACTTCCGGGTAGACCACCTCAACCTCATCCTGGAGGCCCTGGAGAAGAAGGGCAAAATCACCCGTCGCGGCTTCCTCGTGAAGGCGGTGCGTTGATGGACGCCCAGTACAGGGACGGGTACGACGAGGGCTACACCGCCGGTCTTCAGACGGGCAACGCCATGCTCATTGCCACCGCAGACGAGCGAGACGAGGAGGTGGCCAAGCGCCACCTTGTTGACAGCCAGAGAAAGACCGTCCTCAGCCTGCTTGAGGCTGCTATCAGAATCATCAAGGCCCATCACCAAGTAAACGAGGGCGACGCTTTGGCCGCAGTAGAAGAAGACATCAAGCTGTTGGAAAGCGCGAGGTTGCTATGAAGACCAAGGCTGAGTTGGACGAAATCGTGGCGATGGTGGCACCCTTCAATGGCCCCCTGGTGGTGCCTGTCGTGGAGCTGGTGGCAGAGCACCGTCGTCTGGAAGTCCTGTTGCGGTCAGCAGTGAGGGTGATTCAGGCCTACGGTGAGGACGAGAGGTACACACCCAACCGCGTGTGGGACGAGATGGATGCACTCAGGAACGAGGGGTTCGACCTGTGAGCCACAATGAAGCAGACGTGGAGGTCAATGGTGCGTACCTGACCGAGGCTCAGTCGATGGCCCTCAGGGTGGCGGTAGGTCACATGTTGATGGACCTGCAGGACCCTCTGCATCTGGGAGACGACGACCATGGTAGATTCATGGTCAAGGCCTACAAGGCCCGGCTGGAAGAAGTCCAGGAACTCATCTTCAGAGGATTCAAATGAACGACTGGTACAAAGAGCGTGCGGACTGGCTGGACACCCTGAAGGAAGGGGACCAGGTGGCTTGTAAGACCCGACAGCTGGGTGGCATCGGCCACAACTACGGCTACAAGGTGTTCCGCGTCGCCAAAATCACCACCAAGCGCACCCGGTTCGACGTGGTGGGGCCAGACAGCGAGCACCACTCCTTCTCGAAGGACGGGTCCTACAGGATTGGGTCGGGCCAGTGGAGCCACCACATCTTCCGCCTGGAGCCACTGACTCCTGAGGTCTACGAGGACATCAAGAAGGACACGATGCTCATCAGGGCCGACAACCGCCGGTACCGACTCACCAAGAAGATGGAGGAGCTGCGCAGCACCTTCAGAGACAAGGGCCCAGACTTCCACCTGGAGTTTCTCGGGGCCTCAGAACAGCTCCTGCAGCTCCTGGACAAGCACACCAAGCCTGACCCGGAGGACTCATGAGCCAGTACGAGTATCCAATCGGCCTGGAGCCCTACCCACCGAGTTGTTGTGGCTGGTGTTCCTTCGAGCACAACCCCTTCGACGAGAAGGCGGTCTGGGACTGGGACCACTTCGACTACCACTACCTGGCGAAGCACTTCGAGCAGATGGTCGAGGAGTTCGCGCCGTACTACGCCAACGATGCCCACGCCACTGAGTACAGGGCCATGCTCCTGGCCAAGAAGCAGCGCTTGCAGAAGTCCCTCGGCCTGTGATAGGGTGCCCGCATGATGCCCAAGACTGAAATCGAGTTCCTGAGGTCCCTCCCCGTTGACGGAAGCCTGCGTGCCCTGGCTCCCGAAGAGCTTGACCTTGCTCACCGTCTTCATGTCGAGAAGAGGGTCTTCATGCTCAGGGGGCTCTGGCCCCACATGATGGCCAGTATCACTTTCGAGGGCCGGAAGGTCCTGGCGAGGGCTGAATGAATCCCAACACCAGGCTGATGGCAATGTACCCCGATGGCACGTCTGAGGTCGTGGACGTGGAGCTGAAGGGCCGGCAGAGTGCCAGGTTCCATCTCTTCAGCTATGAGAAATTCCACAGAGCGGAAATGGTCGTGTCCGTCAACCTGACCACCGGCGAGACCGAGGTCCTGAAGAACCGCTACGGTGAGCGGGGCAGAGTGCAGCGCCGGCTGGGAATCATGCGATGAGCTTCGCTCTCTGGCGCATCAGGAAGGCCTACAGGCTTCGAATCTGGTGGCGCTTGACGCTGCCCCAGGCGATCTGCGGTCTGCTTGGGAGACACGTCTGGGAGACGACCGTCGATTGGTCTGGCGTCGGGTACATCTGCAAGAGATGTCTCAAGAGCACAAAAAGGAAGAGCCCGGGGTTACCGGGCTCTTCTTGAACTTACGACGACTTTCCTACGACTACAGCTTAGAAGCTGCCGACAAGGTTGTCGATGAGCACGTTCTTGCGGGGCTCGTGAACAGCCAGGGTGCAGAATCGGAAGTGCGCCTCAGGAATGCTGAGGTCCGACACAGCCAGCTTGAGGCGGCTGTAGGGAGACAGCTCCTTCATGGCCATGGTGTCGCCCTGAACCAGGAAGCCGGTCACGAAACCAGGCCGCTTGTTGTTCAGGTCCACGAAGTTCGTGGGGCTTGCGCCGGTGTAGGACACGCGGCCGATGAAGCGAGCCGATGCTGCCGACCCACCCGCTGCCGAGCGGTACACATTGAAGAAGCGCACAGTGCCAGTGCCCGGGGGCGTGATGGCCACGGTGACCTGGTCGCCAGCCGAGCAAGCCTGCGATGCAGCAGCCGACTTCGGCGACTCACCCAGCTCGTTGACAGAGGTCACGTACCACACGTAGGTGCCCAGTGCGAGACTGGTGCTTGCGCCTGACGGGGTGGTGCTCGCGATGGTCGGTGCAGAGGGACCATTGCTGCGTGCAGCCGAGGGGCGGGTCTTGCCAGACAGGAAGCGCGAGGCCTCAAGACCGACAACACCGTTGCTGACCCACTGCTTGCGAAGCTCGGCGCCGGTTGCATCCTGTGCCGAACCTGCCAGCACGATGCGCTCCTTGCCGAAGCTGATCTTGTTGTACGCCGAGAGGACCTTGGGGTCCACCAGGAGCTTGTCCGCCGAGCCGAGGTTCATGGCCGAACGCACGCTGGCGTCCTCAATCATGTCCTGGCTGAGGGTGCCGCCACCGCTGATGACCACGGTGTCGTCGCTGCCGTACTCGCCGAACATCAGGTCGGTAGCATTGCGCTCCGAGTCCGACTGACGAATCTGGGCATCGAGGCCGAGCATCGAGGGGAGACCCGGGATGGCGAGCTGGTTGCCGTCGAACAGACCACCGTTCGAGAAGTCAGCCTTGCCACGGAACAGATCGAACTCGATGTCAGCTGCGAGCTTCTTGGCCGCGTCAGACGCTGCCCGCTCTTCAGCCTTCACGCCATCGGCAGTGTCGACCATGTTCGCCACGATTGAAACCCGGCGAATGTGCGAGTAGTACGCCATCGCAACCACGATACGCACGAAGTCGCTCGTCTCTTCCTGGCCAACTGCGCCTTCGAGCTGAGCCGACCCGCCGAAGACACCGTAGCTGAGCTGACGGTTGAACTGCGCCAGGGTCGACTTGCAGCTGTCCACCTTGACCATCTTCTGGAGCTTGATGTGCGAATCGTCGAAGGTCACGTTGTGCATGACCGGCGAGAGATCCTCAATCTGGAGGGAGCCACCCTGCACGAGAGTGCTGGGAGCCTGGTTGTAGTTGCCGGCTTCGAGAGCCTTGAGCAGTGCTTGCGTCACTTCAGTAGCCATTTGTTTGTTCTCCTCTGAATCCTTGTGGTGTTACTTGTAGTCCTCGAAGAGAGGAGCAAGAGCATCAGCCCTGACCCGCCCATCGTAGAAGTCATTGATCAACTGCCTGTCGGACTTCTTCAAGTCCGGCTTCTGCGACAGTTCCTTCAGGCGTGCATTGATGCTCGCCTTCGTGAGAGGCGCCTTCTCGGTCTCCACCTTCGGGAGATGCGAGACGCTCGTCACGGCCTTGCGGAGGGGCTGCTCAAGGACTGCCTTGAGAACCTTCGCCAGGTTTTCGGTGTCTTCGGCCTGCGACTTGACCAAAGCCTTGAGGGCTTCAATCTCATCGTCATGGCGCTTCTCGCCTTCGGACTTGCCGAGCGATGCGCCCTTGATTTGCCCACCATTCGCCTTCAGATTTCCAGCCGGCACCTCAGACTTGAGGGCCATCGGGTCCAACGGGGGTGCGCCAGGTGCGGGAGGTGCAGAAGGGCCCGCCGGGGGTGCCATCGGGGGTGCCGAAGCATCCGGTGGAGCCATCGGAGGTGCGCCAGCCGAAGCATCCGGTGCGCCAGCAACAGCAGCCTTCGCCGCCAGTGCTGCCTTGATGTGCATGTCCAGCTCCTCAGGAGCCAACTTCGAGTACTCTGCCTGCAGAACCTCAGGGGTCAGAGCTGCCGACGCATCTGCGGCTGGATCCATCGCAGCGTCCGGTGAGGGAGCGCCGTCGGGGGAAGCCGAAGCGTCAGGTGAAGCGGGAGGAGCACTCTCACTGCCTTCCTCGGGGGAGGGGGCAGCAGAAGCGTCCGGGGGAGCGGAGGCATCAGCCGCAGGCGGCTCACCAGGGGATTCCTCACCTGGTGCGTCGTCCTTGGCGAGGGCCGATTTTTCGACCTCTTCTGCCTTCACGAGCTTGTCCTTCTCGGACTCGAATGCCTTGGAGAGGTCGTTTGCGACTTCCTCCAGTAGGGCCTTCAGCTCTGATTCTTTGATTTTCATCGTCATTGTCGTGTCTCCATGCCTGTCAGAAGTTGACCTCGCTTCTGATTAAGCGTTCGACATCGACCGCCACTTGAGTGCGATTTCCCAGGTTGCCTTCAGGTTGCCGCTGACAATGTCCTCGGGCCCAACTGCATTGGTGTTTGCGCTCATGTACAGCTCGATCTTGGTGCCCCACTTCTCAACCTCACCCATCAGGGCGAGCTTGTTGGCCTCAGTCATGAGAGCCACGTTGGCGATGGTGCTGGTCTCCAGAACCACCTGCATCACGTGCGGCGAGAAAGCGCGGGGGGTCATGCCCAGGCCGTCCACACCGAGCGGCTGCTCAGCGCTGACCTTCACGAGTGCGGACTGCGAGCCTGCGGTGCCGGCTCCGACGAGCAGGTACGGCGAACCATCGGTGTCAAACAGAATTGCCGACACGGTTGCGAAACGCTTCAGAAGCGCGTCACGGAGTTCAGCAGCGAGAGCTTGGGACTTGTACGATTGAGCCATTGTGGATTCTCCTCAGAAACAAAGGGGGTTGGGAAAGTCGTTCAACTGGTAGATTGCGGCAGTCTGGGAGCAAAAAAGTGGCAAGCAGTAATCTTGCAGACATGAAGCAATGCAGCCTCTGCGGCCTACCCAAGCCATTGAGTGACTTTCACGAGAGGCCAGACCGTGGCCCCGGTGGCCGCATGAGCCAATGCGAGGCCTGCCGTAGCCGTGCCTACTTCGCGAAGAAATATCCAGTGCCTTGCGGCATCTGCTCAGAGCATCGACGCCTGGACAAGAATGGCCGGTGTCAAAGCTGCAATGAAATTCAGGGACTTAGGCAATGCAACAAGTGCCGGAACCTGCTGGCAGCTAGCCTGCAGTTCTACGGACACAAGAGAACATGTAAGGACTGCTTAGGTAGGCTTCCCAAGCGCCGGCGGGTGAATCGACGTCGGCGTTGAGGGCTGCTCTGGTGTCTTGATTGGTGCCGGAGCGACGGGTGCCGGTGCCTCAGGAATCTGCTTCAGGGGCAGTTGATCTGCACCGGTGGGAATGAGTCCCTCGTACCCAGGCACCTGTGAGGCTGCGTGGGTCTTGGCCTGACCAGGCTTGGCACCACTGGCTTTCTTGGCACCCTTGGCATTTATCATGGCCAGCTCTGCGTGGTCTGGTGTGTGCCCGAAACCAAGGCTCATGCTCAGGTTGTGGGTACCACCGACAGCAGGGATAGCCTCCAGCTTCTGACGAAGAGCCCTGGCAAATTGAGCTGCATGCTCGTGAGATGGCACGAAGGCATGGAACTCGTCTCCACCGATACGAAACGCCTTGCCGTTGGCTCTACCAACAGCCTCATCCATGGCCTCGCGCACTGCACCGCCCAGGGCGGTGATGGCCTTGTTGCCAGTCTCGAAGCCATGGACCTTGTTGATGCCACCGAAATCGTTCCCGTCCATGCGGATGTGGACGCCCTGCTTGGGCCGGCTGAGAAAGTCCATGTAGGCCTTCTTGTTGCCCATGCCCTTCACCATCGAGTCAGTGAAAATCTCCCCGGTGAGGTGCTTGAGCACGTCAGGGTGTACATGCCCCGCCTTGACTGCTGCTCGGAGACCCTGAAGGGCTGCGTCGAGATGTGGTTCAACCTTGGCCAACGTCATATAGAACTCCTCGGACTTCTGCAGGTCATCTTCTGCCTGCTTGTATCCGAGAGTAGCAGAACCAGCTTGTACGTTGTCAAGCATATGCTGTAGGTCCTGGGGTGACAGCGGGTGGCCATCGAGGTACGCCTTGCCTTCGTGGAACTCCACGAGCTGCGCTTCAGGCATTCCTACCCGGTGGTACTCAAAACGGGATTCTGGACCGGCCGTTGGGGGTATGGGCTCCTCGTTGATAAGCTCAGGATGCTTCCCCTGGCGCATGTCCTCCATGTTGACGACCTTGTAGTACATGCTATTGGCCAGGCGCCAAATGACGCGAGAGGCCTCTGCTGGGCTTTGCTTCTGCAGGTCACCCAACCAGCCAACGTGGTCTTCAAGGACTTCGAAGTGCTCGCTGTCGAGGTAGAACTTGCCAATGACGGTCGTGTGCAGCTCATCCCCATGGGGGTGAATCTGACAGAGAAGATACAGGTTTTGAAGGCCTTCCATGAGCTTACCCTACCTTACCTTGAGGTTTTTGTCCAGGGGCGCCACGTGGAGGCGAGACATCGGACTGGGAGTCAGAGCTGGAGGGCTTGGGGCCTTTTCGCTCTTCCGGTGGCACCCACGCGGTGTGGAAGGGAGCCCGCATCATCGAAACGATGGTTGCCTTGGGGTCGCGGCTCTCGTGCTGGAGGGCGACAAGCCGGCGGCGGGCCTCATCAACGTACCTCTCTGGCACACCGTGGCGCCGCATCTGCATGTCAAGCTGCTGGGGGTCCAGCGCCTGGAGCCACTTCGCTGCTTCAGGGTGGAAGCGGAGCTTTGCCTCGATGCTGGCCAGGTCCCTCGGGTCATTCGGAGAAGCCGTCATCAGGTCGTGGTACTTGATGTAGTCCGGGGTAGGGGTCGCATGGAGGTCCTTGTCAGCGAAGGCGTAGCCATGGTCGATGAGTTTCAGGCCCCCAGGAGTCATCATGAAGTTGCCACGGTGCCGGTCATGGTTGGCTGCGATGACGTTCATCATGGTCATCTTGTGCAGCTCGCCACTGGCCATGAGGTTTTGCATGGTCTGCTTGTGCTCGGGATTCTCGGTATCCAGGTGCTCACCACCAGCAACATTCTCGATGACCGCATGCTTCTGGCCAGTGCGAGGGTGCAGCACGACTCCCGTCGGGGTCACGTACTTGCCCATGCCGAAGAAATCTCTGGCTAGGTTGTGGTACAGACCTTCTCGGCTGGGCTCGTCGAAGTCGCTCTCGTCGTGGTTGGCCTTGACGTAGACCTTGTGGCCCTTGTTCACGGTCCAGAAGCTCTGCGCCTGGTTGATGCCAGAGAAGCTCGCCTGTTTCTCGGCATCGAAGTCGAGCCCGTCGACCAGGTTGCGAACGTCGTCGTGGTGGGTGTACTCAGGCACGCCATGGACAGCGTGGCTGACAATGCTGGGAGCCGCCAGTTCCTCGGGGTACCGCTGGACGCTCGCGCCGCTGGCCCTGGGGATCTTCATCAGGTCCTCGGTGGTCCAGGACTGAGCCTTGTTGCGGGGAACGCCGATGAGATGCTCAGGGGTGGCGCCAAAGAAGGCCATCTGCTTCCCGCCAGGGATGTAGCCGTGGCCAGGCTTGACGGTCTTGCCGCCAAACTGCACCGTCTCGGGGATTTCGTCGAGATTCCTGTACTTCGGATTTTCCCTCTGTCTTGCGGCTTCAGCCACCTTCGGGTCAAAGGCCACCTCGGGGCGTGGAGCTGCCGCTGGAGCCTGCGAAGCTGGGATTCGATTCCCTTGGAGATCTCTCGGGGTGATGCTGTCTGCCTTCGACAGCTCGATGGCCGCTTCCTCGAACTTGACAATCTGTTGCGCCTTCGCTGCCTTCTCGCTGGACGCCAAGAGCTGAGGCACCAGGTAGTGGAAGTACATCAGGAGGGCCGGCATCTCGCCGTATTTTTCAACCCATTGCGCATGGGTTTTCGCGGTCTGAGCGGCCAGGTTGGTGTCAATCCCAGTCTCGGACTTGTTCATGTACGGACCCACAGCGTCCCAGAAGGGACGGTGGTCGGTGGCCTCGTTGAAGCCACCAGTCTTCATGCCTCGGCTTGCCTCATGGGGGACAATGCCGACCCAGTTCTTCCAGAAAGCTGGGAAGATGGCGTCTTCGGGGTTGTCCTTGAAGAGGTGCCCCCACCGAGGGTGCTGGAGCATGTGCTTGACGGCATCGTGGTGCTGGCCGTAGTACCGGTCGATGGCACCCATGATGTGGGCGTTGTTGGGGTTCCAGAGCACCTCATTGCGGAGGTGTCGGATGGTGGCCCCATCCTGGCGCTTGTCAAGACCAAAGAGGTAGCGGCTGAAGTGGGTATCTGGCACGGTGACATTGCCACCGCCCAACATGCCGTAGGTGTAGCGGGCCGTCTTGGTTGCAAGGCCGGGAACACTGGGGCCTGCCGTGTAAGGTCCAATGTCAGTCTGGCCTTTCTCTGTTCGGAGACGGCGCTTGTTCTCCCAATTGCCAGCCTGGGTCTTGTGGTGCATCAGTTCTTCAACACCAGAGCGAGCATCAGCACGGTGGCGACCAATCAGCTCCGTCAGGGAGTTGTGAAGAGAATGGTACTGGTCCATGTTCTTCATCTTGTTGTTGGCGAGCATGAAGCCGCCGATCTCGCCAGCCTTGCGGCCAGTGAGCTTCGAGTCGATTTTGTTACGAAGCTGGTCACCCAAGCGGGCCCAGTGTTCCGGGCTGTGGTCAGGGAACTTCTGGGGCTGGTCACGATTGAACCAGTCCTGCTTGAGCTTGTCGCTGAAGCCGGGCTGTCGTGGGTCTGCACCGGTGGCCTTCATGCTGTCCACGAGGTGGGCGTACATCATCTCCTGCATGGGCACCGGAGTGTTCGGGCTCAACTGGCTGAAGAGCACTCCGTGCATCACGACCTCTGGAGGCAGTGTGCCGGCCTTCAGATGCTGGTGAACCTTGGCCCAGTTCTCCATGGCGTAGTCATGGAACTTCTCGACCTTCGGGTCAGCCATGATGTTGGCGAACTTCTGGCCTGCATCTGCGGTGTCTCTGTCCCGGCTGGGGATGTACAGAGGGAAGCTGCCCCTGGGAGTGTGGAGTACGCCGGTGTTCTCGTCGAAGTGGGGCTTCTCGATGCCGGGGTTCAGCTGGACAGGCTTGCCCTTGATAGTCAGAGGGCCATCGGACTCGACTTCAACATCGGATTCCGGCTCAGGTGCTGGTGCCGGTGCCGGCTTTGCTGCCTTGGGGGCCTTTGCTGCCTTGGGCTCTGGTGCCGGCTTTGACGCCTTGGCTTTTGGTGCCGCCTTGGCTTTCTCGACGATTTTCTTCACCAAGTATTCTCTGACGGTCTCCTTCAGAGCCTTCTTGACGGTATAGTCGTGGACCAGGTCGGCGAAACGGTCAATGAAGCCATCACTGGCCTCTGGCAGGCGGTGCTTGAGGAACTTCCTGAACGGGGTCTTGCGGTCCCAGTCCCGCACAGCCGCCTTGACGCGGTTGCGCAGGCCAGCATCTTCCCGCTGCAGAGCTGAGCCACCGGTAAGGGTGCCAGGGGCGGAATTGTAGTTGCCGGCCTCCAGAGCCTTGCGAATCTCAGGCGAGTCGATCTCCGGCTTGCCTTCCCACTCCATCGAGCCACCCAGCGGGGTGAAGTTCGGGTGGGCGTGCTCTTGCTTCTTGACCGTGGGGTCGTTGGGGTCAGCGATGACGCCAGAGTGACAAGACTTGTTGCAGGGCTTAATGGTAGCCGCGACACGACGAGCAATGGAGCGCAGGAGCCGGTTGCCGCCCTTCTCCTTCTCCAGGGTGGTGCCCTCGATGCTGTACCGGATGAGCAAGGGCTCGCCATTCTTCTGGTAGTCGCGAATCATGGCTGCAGCTGCGATGGCGCCTGGGTGCCCCGAACCATCAAAGAGCCTGCAAATACCGTAAATCATTGGGAGTTGTATCTTCTGCCAGTACTCCAGCTGGCGGCTGTCGGTACAGTCCTCGGGCCCAAAAATCTTCTTGCAGAAGACCACCTTGCCGATGATGTCGTTGGCACTTGCGCCGGCGGCGTCGTCGCCTCGGTGCTCCCAGTTGAGGACTCCAGAACCCTGCTCCATGTCACTGATGTCGCAGCCCTCTACGTCCAGGATTTCCCCACTGGAATCAATCGCCTCAGAGGCGAATACGCCATCGATTATCATGGACATGTTACCGGTTCTCCTGGTGACCCATGCAAGGAAGATTGCCTCTTGACTCTCGGACCTGGTTCTGGTTAAGGTGCCTTCCATGGAGGCTCACCACAATGAAGTTCTCCCAGAAAAAGGACCGAAAACTATGTCAACTGTGCGGAAAGAGGCCGAACCTGTTTTCAACGGACGGGAAGAAGTACAAGAGGGACAAGCAACACGACCTGTGCCGACAGTGTCACAAGAGCCTGTCGGACTCGGAGTGGCAGGAGCGAAACGCCCGACCAGCCTCAAAACCCACCTTTCACGCCTCCTGTTGTGGGGTGCTGGGCTTGGACCGGTCGCGGTCCTGATTGTCGACCGGGTAGCCCACCTCTTCGGAATCTGTCTAGGTCACTAGACAAGGGCCCACCGACCTGATAGAAAGACACCATGCGAGTCGAAACCGTCACCTTCCCTGCCTTCCTTGCCTCCGCCCTCATCAACGGAGACGTCAGTGGTCTCTCCGACGAGGACCTCCCCTGGGTCCAAGCTGCCCACGACTACGTCGCGCCGGGCAACATCGTCAGCTGTGCCGATGAGACCCACTTCAGCCGCTACTGCGACCTGCCAGGCTTCCGGCTGGGCGCTGACATGTTGGAATACACCGTTCTGTACCCCGAGGAGACGTGATGACCAAGCTTGACTTCATGATGATGAACCTGAACTCTGAACTGGAAGCCGGCCGGGCTGGTGAGAACGAGCTGTACGACAATGAGAACCTCCTCAGGGCCTACGACGGTGCCACGTACGACCGCAAGAACAATCTCGCAAAGAACGACGTGGTGTACCTCGCCACTCGATGGAGCATGTTGCGTACAGAAATTCTTCTTCGTATGTCGAAGAAGGCTTGACAGCCGGCTTCTGCTCATGTAGAACACCTCCATGAACCCAACCAACCCCTCAGTCGCCGATGTCATCTGGTCGCAAATCTCCGTGGGCACGAAGATGGCCTGTGGTGCCCGCAGCCCCCTGGGCGACGGCAACGAGCTGAGCTTCGTGGTCCTCAACGGGAACAGCCACCGCATCACCGTCACCCTGGACCCCAGCGACACCTACACCGTGCGCCACATCAAGGTGAGCCGCAAGACCATGGGCTTCACGGTCGTCGAAGAGGCCTCTGACGTGTACTGCGACAACCTCTCCGAGGTGGTCTACGGGATGGTGAACAAGTGAAGACCAAAATCGTTCTCCCCTCGGTCTACATGAACGGTACGGGCCGCAAGCAGCTCTTCGAGCAGCACCACAACGCCTACATGGCAGTCCAGACGGCCATCGTAGCTCTCCGCGAGTCTTTCCCTCACGACCGCGACTACTACATCAAGGGCCCTGATGTCGGCCCCCAGGCCCGGCGAGAAGCTGAGGCGCGGATTGAGGCCCTGGAGAAGGTGCTGGGGGAAGTGGCACAGATCTGGCACAGCCTGATGCCGGAGACGTTGTGAGTTTCACCGACGGAAAGCAAAGGGAAGCGACGGAGAAGGAAATCCGTGCGCCTTGGTGTGGGAAACGAGACGGCTCCTGTTTCAGATGCCGGCTGTGCGGCTGGCGCTTCAGGGTCGGGGATGTGTGGCGATGGGTCTTTGCCAACTTCAAAGACAGCCCGTCCAACAATGGAAACTTCCTGGTCTGCCTCTCTTGCGATGGGGCTGACGTCCTGGACAGGGCCGCGAAGCAGGAACAGGAGGCAAAAGACCGATTCTGGTGGCTCAGACAAGAGTGAGCAAGGGGTGGTAGCTCAAGAGGAAGAGCGCCGGCGGTTCGCAGTTGCCGGAAGACGTGGGTTCGAGTCCCACCTGCCCCGCACGTTCCCCTTGGCAGGGGATAGTGCGGACCAACCGTCACGATGAGAACCGGGGTGCTTCCCGGAATAAAGGGGCGTCCTGGGCCGAGCAAGATGGTCTGCTCACAGGTGGGTGGGTACGCACCCAGCCGAAGACAGCGAAGCGAGGCAGGGCGTGTGGTTGTAGACAACGGCGTAGTTGCTTAGATTGCGCTGGGGGCACGTTTGGAGCTGAGCACGTACTTTCCCTTTGACACACGGTCCAGGCTCGTGTAGAACGCTGCCCATGACCACCATCAAAGTCGGCGACAAGGTGATGTTCCACCGTGGGATGTTCGGCCAGTGGGCTGGCAAGGTCCGACGGATTCGGTACTCGACGAAGCGCTACACCTTCGGCAATCGCAGGGTGCTGGTGGCGGATGTGTCGTTCGCCCGAGCCAACGGCACTTTCGGGAAGGCCGTGTGCCAGGTGGAGCACCTCACTTTGGTGCTTGACACCCCGACTTCTACCGTGTAGAAAGACATCCATGAACCCTACCTACTCCGAATTCGTCACCTGCTACGAGTGCTCCGAGGATGTCGAAGTCGAGTTCACCCGCCGCTGGGATGAGACCGGCGAGGAGTACGCTGAGACGGACGTGACTTGCTGCCCCAACTGCGGTGACGAGGACTTCATGGGCGGCGGGGCGGATGACGACGGCCGGGCTGCTGAGAAGCGTGCAATGATGGCTGACTGAACCATCAAGGGCCTCGCAGGGTGGTGGATAGTTGCTTGGGTTGACGAACCCAAACTCCCATAAAGAGGGCAGCTACACCCACCATTCTGCGAGGCCCTTGACGGTACGAAGAAGGTCTGATAGAAGTGGGTGGCGGTTCACCAAAAGGAGCACACAATGGGCTGGGACGGAAGCGATGCTTGGAAGAAGAAGTCGGATGTCGTGAAGGAGCAGCTTCGCCCGGGTCGTTTCGACGGCCTCGTGGTCATCGCCCACAAGAGCACCCGCTCGGGCCTCTGGATGGTCATGGAGAACCCCTCCACCGGCCTGCGGGCCATCTTCTTCGACCTGATTCAGAAGGAGAACGGTCGCTACTACGTCAAGGGCATGGCTGAGTCGGAGTGCCCGTACTACTTCGACTGCCCCCAGAACTTGGTCGACATGGTGCCTCCCACCGCCGACAAGGCCTTCTTGTTCAGCACCAAGTGGCGTTCGATGCGTGCGGAGGCCCGGCCGTGAACCTGAACGACCTCGGAACGACCGGCCTGGTCACCTACGTGCAGGCTGGCAAGAACGGAAGGTCAAAGAACATGCGCCGAATTCACGCCGAACGGGTGCTGGCGGCCAGATACCCCTCTGAGAGAACTCTCGTGCTTGAGCGGTTTCGCAACATCCTCTGGGCACCCAAGGGGCGGCCATGAAAGACGACTACAAGAAGCTGAGCAAGGAATGGGGTTCGAAGGGCCGGAAGATGGACAGCCGGGCAGCCAAGGCTGCGTTGAGGAAGCCCACCCAAGAAGACCTGGAGGGCGTATGGAATGGTCTCTGTCCTGCCAGCAAGCACGGACTCGATTTCTCGAAACAGCCATGTGACCTCTGCAAGAAAGAGAAGAAGTTGGCTGTCGACATCGAGAAAATCATGGACGAGATCCGCGTGCGGATGGCCAACCCTCCCGACAAGTGCGAGCGGTGTGACGTGGTCCCAGCTCTGCGGACTGAAACCCACGGCCTGTTCTGGAACGGGAACGACTGGGTCTGCGACGACTGTGCCGAGGAGACTCAGCAATGATACCAAAGGTCTTCATCCACCTCAAGACAGGAAACGAGTATCTGGTCTTGCATCGCGGCGTCATCAATGCTACGAATGCCCAGGATGGAGAGCAGATGGTGCTCTACACCCCCTACACCAAGAACCCGGGCCACAACCCCTGGTACGTTCGCGAAGAGACTGAATTCGACACGAAGTTCAAGGAGAAAGACAATGGATAACAACGGCATGGACGACATCGAAGTGTTGAAGCTGGAGAACAAGGGCCTGCGTGTGCAGAATCAGGCCCTCATCGATGAGATTCGAATCCTTCGGCGCTACCGGCAAATCATCGAGCGCTCATCGGCCATCGTGGACAACATTCCGACCGTGATGGGGTCGCTGATTGAGATGGAGTCATCAGAGCCCATCACCGACGATGAGCCGCTCTTTACACTCCTCGCTGGGTAGCGAGTTCGTCATACTTCGGGCTCTTGTACTGGACACGGCCGGCGGCATTGAAACCGTAACCCGGCATCAAGGTCGTCAGAACACAGCGGCAGTGTGGATGTAGACCGCCCACCTTCGGGGTTGGATCGCCCCTCTTGTGGTATCCCGAGCCCAGCTCACTGAGCTTCCAACACCTGGGAGTGATGCGGTCTTCCAACATGTGCAACCTGGTGCATTCTGGACACCGGACATCATCGCGTACCGTGACAAAGAAGACGGTGGGGTCATCGATACCTGCAGCCGCATTGCTGCGTACGATGCCGTCCATGATGCTGGTGTTGCGGACCACCGTTGACTCGGTCTCGAAGATGCGCTTGAGGTCTCTGGTGGCGTCACCCATGACTTCATAGAGCTTCCCGCCGAGCACCGTTTCGATGTTGGTCTTGACACCCTTGTTGCCGGCCTCCTGGAGGAACGCCTGGACCGACTGAACCACTTTAGCCTTGGCACGTTCCTTGGTGGCATCGATGTAGGAGTTGGAAATCTTCAAGAGCGTCTTGAGGACGTCTTGGTCTGGACGCACACCTTCCTCGGCTGCAGCCAGGTCGAAGATGCCCTTGAGGGTCAGGTCGGGGCGGTAGGCGATGTAGAGGCGCTTGCCAGTGGGGTGCTTGTCCCCAAGGGTGTGGTTGCGAATCTTCTCGAAGAGCTTCTCGACCGCGCCCTCTATCAGCTTGACGGCCGCAGGCCCCAGACGTGGCTTCATGGGTTACCCCTTCTTCTTGGCCGGGGGCTGATGCTTCTCGGCGACGTCGAGAATCTCCTTCATGGCCTCTCGGCTCTCCGCCTCGAAAGCCTGGAGGGCCTTCTTGACGAACATACGCTGCTGAGCCAGAAGCCGGCGTCGGCTGGTGGGCATCTGGGCCTCAGACTTGCTGAGGAGACCGCTGAGTTGGTCAAGGCTGCGCGTCAAGTCCTGGGGTGCCTGGTCTGGGGTTGCTTCTTGGGGCTGGTCCCCACCCTGCTGGTCTGGCTGTTGCTGTTGGTCCCCACCCTGGTCCTGCTGGTCACCCTGGTCTCCGCCTGGCTGCCCACCACCAGAATCACCACCGCCCCCTGGGGGAGGTTGTGGCTGTTGTGCTGCCTGCTGAGCCTGTTGCTCGGCCTGGAGGAGCTGCATCTGGGTGAAGTAGTTCGGGTTGTTGAGGAAGTCGTAGCGGGGGTCCTTGGAGGCACCCTTCATACCGAAGAAATGCTCCATGATGGCGCCCTGGGGCACGTACTTGTCGAGCACAGCCTGCCACTGGGGGTTGAGGAGGAACTGACCGCCCCACTCCTTGCCAACAGGCTTCTTCTCGACCTTGTCGAGGACTTCGTCCATGGACATGTGGACTGCCATGTCCTGCTGGAGGCGGGTCGATTCCTTCTCTGCCGTTTCCACGTCCAAGCCCACGAATTTGAGGCTGCAGGTCTTGGAAAGCTCCTCATCGATGAGGGGCAGAATCTTCGAGTTGACGAAGTTCTGGAACTGGGCCAGAAGGGGTCGAATGCCGACATCTCGGTGAGCTTCGAGTTTGTACTCGTTGTTCGACTCGCTGAGGGCCTGGTTGTTGGTACCACGCGACAGGTGGGCGTATCCGGGCAGCTCTTCCGGGCTCATCTGGAAACCGGAGAGAATGACACGTGCATTGGTGTCGCTCAGGTACTGGAACTCCATGTCGCGGCTGCTGTTGTCGATGGGGTACCAGCCGATGTCGTCGTCCGTGCCGACACCGAAGATAGGCATGCGCCAGGCATTGCCCACACTGTTGATGGAGGCCTGGAACTGCTGGCGGATGTGCTTGATGACACCATCATCAGCGTCGTCCGACTTGATGACAATCATGCCACGGGCAGCTCGACCAGATTGGAAGTAGAGCTTGTTGTGGTTCCCGATGTTGATGTGCGTGGTGACTGCCGTGATGATGGTATCGAGAGGCGTCAGGGGGTACCCGTCCAACTCCACGTCGGTCACGGGGTAGAAGTTGTGGACCAGGCACTCTTCAGCCGTGAAGGCCTGCACGGGGCGACCGCTGATGACCTGCACCCAGGCGTATTCGTCGTCCTGGAAGCGCTCGGGCTCCAGGTCCTTGTTCTTGATTTGTTCCAGGAGCTTCCTGGCCTGCTTCCGCACCGCGTCGCCAGCTTCCTTCTGTGGAGCTGCGCGGTAGATGGTGCCAGCATCGATGGGTCGAAAGCTGTGAAAGCGCTTCTTGCCGTCCATGCCATCCACGTTGATGGCCTCAACCGCGATCCGGCCAAAGAGGCAGGCATTGCGGGTGCACATGTACATGAACTGACCAAAACTGAGAGCTTCGGTGTCCTTCCAGCCCTTGGTCTCGCCACAGCTGAGAATCTTCAGCTCAGCCTTGCTGATACGGTCCTGAAGGTCCTTCTTGGCCTTGTCGTCGAGCTTCTCAAGCAGACCTGGCTCTGGCTCAATCTTGAAGCCGGTGCTGAAGCGGTCTGGCTGTGGTCGTCCGAAGCTGCTGAGCTGGTTGGAGCGGGCATTGCAGATGGCAGCGACAAGGTCGTCCTGGATGCCGATGCGCTTCAGAACCTCGTCTGGCAAGAGACGAAGCTTGGTCTTGTAGAGGGCCTGGTAGGTGTTGTTGAGTGCCGGGTCTGTGTCGAACGCCAGGCGCTCGATGGTGTCACCAGGTCCGTTCAGGAGATTCATCACGGACTTCACAAGGGGGCTCATGCCCGCCATGCGCTTGTCCTCAGCGTCGACCTGCTCCTTGGTCAAGGGCGAGGTGCCGAAGGGGTCCGTCAGGTGCATGGAAATCTTGCCACCGGCCTTCGAGGCGGCTGCTGGCCGTGGACCAACGATGCTCTCAATGAGAGACTTCGCCAGTGGGCTCAATTCAGTTTCGATGCTGTTTCGTTTCTTGGCCATTTGGACACCTTATTCGGCGTGGATGACAACCACGTTCAAGGTCACCGGGGAACGATTGACGATGGACAGGGACCACGCCGGGCCCCTCTTGAGGTAGGGCCCTGGACGGTCGGGGTTGCCGGCTTCGATTGGGGAAAGGCGCTGGCTGTTGTCGGTAGACCCATTCAGGCGGAGTGCGGCTTCCTGGTCGGCTTCGATGTAGAGGAAGCTCTTGGCGTCGGTGTAGAAAATCATGCCCTGGGTACCCGGGGTGATGCCGGTCTCGGGGGGCAGTGCCGTGGTGCTGATGACCTCGACAAAGGAACTTGTGACGGCGACCACATCAAAGGTCTTGCGGGTCGAAATGGCGAACCCAGCGCTGATGTCGAGCTTGTCTCCGACCTGAACACCTGCGGTACTGAAGGCCTGGAGCTGGCTGTTGGAACTCAGAGTGACCGTCTCGTTGGTGGCCTCAAAGCCCGAACCCACAAAACGGGAGAGGCTCAGGTTCTTGGAGTCCAGGACCGCGAGGACCTGCCAGTAGCCGCTGTTCAGAGGTGAGACGGGGCCTGCCGTGTCACCAGTAGCGGTGCCAGGGATGAGAATGGTATCGCCGGGCTGGACTGCAGTGAAATCGAATGCAGCCAGGGTGGGGACACTGAGATTGGCCGTGTTGTTGGCCAGCACCAAAAAGGTGACAGCGATGCCAGACAAGGTCAGCGACCGGTCGGTACGGAACCCGGGATTGCTACCTCCAGTCCAGGTGATGCGGTACCTGCTGGGGTCGAGAGCGGAGAGGCTTACCGCGAAGATGGCGCTGGTGATGCTCGTAGACCTGGTCCCATCAAAGATGAGCTTGGTGGCGCCGGGGTCGATAGTGTGAGCCTCAGCCTTGGGGTCACGGACCTGAATGCCGCTGGCGTCACGGTTCCAGTCCACGTAGCGCAAACGTGGGTTACTGTTGAAGCTTTTGTCCCCGAAGGCGAGGATCTTCAGCGTTGCGTTGAGGAAGGCGTCCATTCTCGAATACCCCTGAGGTAGTGTTCTAAACTAAGATTGTTGTTACCCGTCGAAGACAAACTTGCCCCGTCGGATGGTCTTGGTGGTACCGCTGGAATCGGAACTTTCGCCGGTTAGGCTTGCGATTTGCTCCCTGAGGAAGTTGGCCGGCTGGCCAGGCTTGAGGTTTCCGGTAGCCTCAGCAATGGTGTTGCGGATGTCTTCCAGTTCTGTTCTGGTGCTGGGAATGTTGACTTTGCCCTTGGGTGCGAAAACGTTCATCACCATGTACCGCATGGCATCGACCTCGTCGTCTTCATCCTTGTCGGGCTCCTCAGAGATGAAGCCGCCGGCGTCAGTCAGGAAGTGGTACTTCTCGATGCGGCTGGCCAGGAACTCGCACCCGGGGTCATCTTTGAGCAGGAAGAGCTGGGGAACCCCTACTGCCGGCATGAGCTTCATGCGGGTGACTTCGATGCCAGCCTTGATGGAGCCCGGATACTTCGACCATTCGCGCATATGAAAGCCCTTGCGTTTGAAGGTCTTGATGTCGGCCGGCTGGGCCTCGTCACCAAAGATGGTCGGAGAGTAGGCCTTCAAGGGCTCACAGACGGCCACCTTCTCATCCAGTTCCAGGTTGGCCATGGCAATGACCGTGAAGATAAACATGAACTGCCCAAAGACAGCGGACACGGTGACCGCGAAGTTGTGGGTGAATCCAAAGTCCATGCCACCGTAAAACTTGGCCCCCTTGTCGAGCATCAGCTGAAGAAGCTGAGCTTTGGTCATGTTCTCTGGCTGTTTCTCACCGGTAATCATCTCCGCCATTTGGGTGGCGGTCTTCATGTGGATTTCCCGCTCGAACTTGGGGTAGATGAGGCCTGAGGCGTCGGGCTTGCGACAAAGGAGCTGGGTCTGGACTGCCGCTGCGCTGCTCTGTTTGAAGCTGTTGATGATGCTGGGGATAGGCTTGAGCATCGTGCTCATGCTCTTCTGGTGCGTAGCCAGGCGACCCTTGCAGGCGGCAAAGAGAGTGCACTTTTGGCAACCAGCGAATCCCTCGCGGGGGTAGTACTTCTTCTGGTTCTGGTCGTCGAGGAGCTTGTAGTCGGCCTCGGTGATGTGGCGAAGGGTCGAGTCGTTGATGTAGTAGGTCTGCTTGGGCTTCTCGGGCTCGTGTCTGGCAGGCTGGCAGGCCTGGGTGATGTCAATGACATTCCAGTGCCTGACGTGCAGGCCCGTCTCGGAGCTGTTGGCAATCTCCGTCTGCACGAGACCGTAGCTGAATTTTCTCGTGGAGGTCAGGAGGGTGATAGGCATCACACCATCGCGGGGGTCAGGGATGTGTTTGGCTTCCTCGTAGGCCCTGACGTGCTGCTTGGGAACGACGTCGACCTCGTCAACACAGAGAAACTCGGTGTGGGCTGAGTTGGCGCCCTGCATCGTACAGAGGACGATTTGGATGTAGTTGTACTGCCTGTCGTAGGCCGTCTTGGCCTCAGGTGGCAAGTCGCCCCATTCGTTTTCAGTGAGACTGCGGCCTGTCTCCGTGTTGTAGTACCGGCAGATTTCAATCTTCTTGACGTTCTGGCTGACGCGGAAGTCGCGGATGTATGGGCGATTGAAGAAGTCTCTGACGTACTCCTGGCTCTTCTTGGACTGGTCAAAGATGGCGGCCATGTGGGCTACATTCCGGCGGAGATGTAGGACCTGCAGGACCTCCAAGACGGAAGCACCCAACGTTTTGAACCCGCCACGGTTCGCGTAAGACATGATGCGGCTGAAGTCCTCGTCGTTGTTTGCGCGAGCTTTGCTGTAGACCTCCCAGATGAGGTCCATGGGAGAGCTGTTGCTTTCATCGCTGACGATGCAGTCAGGGAAGAACAGCTCTGGCCCCAAGAAGACGCGGATCCACCTAGCCAGAGCATCCTTCGTTTCACATGGAGTGAAGAGGAGCTGGCGGATCTCGTCGTCTCGGCTTGGGACTAGGTCTGACACTTACGTCCTTTGAGCCTGCTTGACCTTCAGGGAACGCGGATCTGAAACAGCCCAGCCCAGCGGTTGAAACTCCTGTGCGTAGCGCTCCCTGACGTCCTCGACAACCTCTTGGATGGTCTCACGGCGGGCCTGGGGCCAGCCATAGTCCATGTAGGAGAAGGTTCCGTCCAGGTAGGAGATGAGGCAGACGTTGTGGCCTCCAAAGCCCTTGTGGTTCCCTTCCCATTCCTTGCCACCGATTTTGTACCACATGACGGTCAGTAGGTCGGCACGGTCGAGACCGAGGGCGCTCCAGTACACATTGTCGGTCAGCTCGTTGTTGATGACAGCGGCCTGGTAGACGCCGAACTCGTCGCAATCGCCGATGAAGTGCTTGGGGTCGTTGTCAGCACGCCACTGGACGGCCTCGGGGCTACTGATAGCATCACCCAATTCACGCCAGGTGTCGGCACGCCACTTCATGTCGCGCATGTACTTGACCATGACGCCAAGGTCGTCAAAGCGCCGGATGGGCACCCTCTTGCTTCTCTCCCAAAGGAGCTGGTAGAGCTTGTACCAGAAGCGAGCCAGGCCAGACCTCAGGTAGAGGAAAACCGCCCACTGTGAGACCTTCAAAAAGAACTGGTTCATTTCTTTGCCTTCGGCCCTGTGTCGAGCCTCTTGAGGAGCACTTCAGCTTCGGTAGATGTCATCGGGCGATCCGCACGAACAGTGATGGGCTGGGAGCCCTCTTCAACCACATGACGATGGAGCACGTCGCCGGTGACCTTCTTGGTGGTGCTACCCTCCTGTCCCGTCAGCTTCAGGAGCAGCTCCAGGAGTTCCTTGTACTGCTTGAACCCCATGTCCTTGAAGTCGCCCAGCTGGCTGGGGTCACCGGACTGCAGGTACCTCTCGAATTTCTCACCCACCAGGCGCTGGTACACTGCCAGACCGTCAGAAACGAAGCGAATGGCACCTAGTTGTGTCTGCTGGGCCACCTGCCTGATGTTGACCATCAGGTTCTCCAGGTGCTGGTCCCTGGCTGTGTCCCAGTCGTTGTCGATTCTGGCACGAACGATGATACCCAGCCCAAAGGCCGGGTTCAGTTTCGCAATCTCTTCACAGGTGTGACCCTGCAGGAACAGGGCAAAGAAGTTGGCTGCCGTGCTGACTGCAAGGGGAGGCTTATTTGCCTCGACGTACTTTTGGTACGCTTCCTGCTCCTTTGGGGTCAAAACCAGATCGACCCGTGCCAAGGCTGCTGAATTGTCCAAGACGATACTCCTTGCGTCGGGTGCCGGCGTAGACCATCTGCTTCCCGGCTCTGACCATAGTGTACCAGGTGTCGCCAAGAAGGGCCCAAACGCCCGCCTCGATTCGAGTCAAGGGGGTCAAATCCTTGAGCTGCTTCCCGGTCTTCATGGTCAGGTGGTACACAACCTTCCGCTCTTCAAGATTGATGGCCACTCGATGACATTTGAGACCGTCAATCATCACAAGTGGCCACATGTTCAGGGTTTTGACTTGATTCTCGGAAATCTGCCCAGTCCATTCCGTGAGCAACCGGAGTGCTGCCAGGTGGTCCACAGCAGTCGTCTTTTCGTCGCTCATGAGTTGCCCAGCCTCTGGTTGACCATCGTTCGGAGCACGCTGATGTCGGTGCCATATTTGGGCACGTATGAGCCCATAAACACTTGAATTGCTTTGTCAATCCCCATCGATTCACTCACAGACTTGGTGTCGTTCTGGGTCTTGAAAGTCCGCACCCGGCAGCCCGGCCAAAGATACTTCTGAGCCAGGCAGAAAGCGGGGTCACCGTGGATGTCCACGATGTACTTGTGTCGACTGGGGAGCGTTACGTCAGGCAGGGGCTGACCTTGGCGAACCTCTACTCGGATGAGCTTCCTGCACCATTGGGCAGTGTCGAAGGTCTTGCCGCCGTTCTCTCGACCAGAACCCAGCCGACCATCGGTAATATCAAGCAGGAACAGTGCTCTCTCAACCCCGACGTCCGAAAGGGAACGCCACCGTGGTGCACCAATGTACGTCACGTTGGCGAAGCGTTGAGGTGTGTGGATGTGGCCGCTGATGAACTGTCGGTCTTCGAGTCCTGCCAGACTGATGCCATCTGGGGCGTACATGCCATTCTCGTACTTGCTACCGTCGAAAGTCTGGTGACAGAACACCACCTTCTGGTCAGGGGAACAAGTGACGTCGTTGATGAAGTCCTGGCCGCTGTGTCGGTAGGGCACCAAGAGGCACCCATCCACCTTCATGAGCATGTCAACAATCTTCAAGCCATCAATGCCCTCATAGGCAAGCATGGCGTGAGACTTGGTGCTGGAGTCGCCTGGCATGTCGTGGTTGCCTACCAGGGCATAGACGGTCACGCCGAGGTTGGTCATCTTCCAGAATGCGTTTCGCCAAAAGGCGAGGACCTCGACGTGGACGATAGCATGGTTGTGGTGCTGGTCACCCATGAACAGGACGTAGTCTGGCTTCACGTCCTCGATGGTCTGGCAAATGCCGTCAATGAGGGCCTGGCAGTCTTCCAGCTCTTCAGCAACAACATGGGGATCCCCGATGAGGAGCCACTTAGCCATTGGTGACGACCATGATGGCGGTCTCGGGGACCAGGATGAATTCCTTGCCATCCACCGTGAAGACTTCCTTGACCCAGTTCTGAACGACAGCATCTCCGCGTACAAAGACCTTCTGGCCTGGAGCGAATCCGCTATCGCTGGCCAAGACCACAGTCAACTCCTGGAGGTTCACCTTCTTGTCAATCATGGCGATGCCGCCCTTGATGACCTTCTCGATATTCTGCTTGGGGAAGGCGGTACAAGCGACCACCTTGTTCATGGTCCTGGGGGTCGCAGGCAGAATCTGATACTGGCCTCCCCAGAACGAGGTGCTGGTGGGGATGCTCAGGTCGGTTGGCCCAAGCCTTCCAGTATCGTCGCTCATTGCGGCACTCCCTTCATTCGTAGCAGTTTCTTCTCCGGTAGGAGAAGGTCTTGGATTTTTGATCTCATCGCAAGGATAGCATCAGCTTCCTCGGCTTGCAAGTCTGGCCTGGTCTCTGCATTGGCCTCGTAGCGTTCCAGAGTGGTCTCCCCTTCTGGGTCAACACTGACATCACCACTCACGCAGGAGCTGGCGGCCAGAAGTTCTGCAATCTCTTCGGGGTTGGTCTGATGGGCCTTCTCGACGTCCTCGTTGACGGATGCGGAGACCTTCTCGTAGTCGATGGCATCGCCGAACTTCCTCCGGGCTTTGTTGGCTCGGTAAATCTTCCTCTTGTCGACGGGGTAGAAATGGATGAGGGTCTCGGAGTACTGCTCGATGCGGTCGCCAATCATCCGCCCGATAGCCACAGCCCGGAACTTCCGGTAGGCCTCCAGCTCCTCTTCCTCGGACATCTCGCTGGTGTCCGGGGGCACGAACTTGTCGATGGCCACCAGGAGCCCGCCGCAATGAATCTGAATGAGGTCCATGTAGGACAAGTGGGACCGAGGTGTGTTGGACCAGAAGATGCGCGCCTGGCTGATAGCCAGGGGCATGTTCATCTCCATGATTTCCATGCGGATGTCGTTGATTTGTTTGGCAAGAGAGACGACCTTGGCGCCGATCTTGTTCGACTTCCAATTCTTGGCCTGAAGCACGAAGAGGATGAAGCTGTAGTTGAAGCGGAACTGGTACAGCCCCTTGTCGCTCCGGCGTTTGAGTGCTCTGCTGATTTTCGAGGCGAAGATGGATTGCCGCTCTCGGAAGTAGGGGCGGGCCGCCAAGATATTGCGCTTCTTGTCCAGAATCATGGACACGAAGTCGCGGTAGACGCTGGGGCCCCAGGGATGCTTGATGAGGGTCTTGCGGAACTTCTTCTCAAGAGAAATCAGCAGTTGGAGCTGACGACGCTGCCTGACGAGCAGCGTTTCCTCAGGGAGGGCCTCGTAACGTTTGATGGCATTCTCCAGGTTGCCAGCAAACACCCGGAAATGTGTCTCGTCGTCGAAGAATGCCATGGGGCCATTGTAGCACGTGTCAAGTGCCGCTTTGAGGAAGCTCTACGTGCTCTCGCGGGGTTGTCCACTCATCGCGCGTGGTGACAGCCTTGTCGTAGGCTGCCAGGCAGTCTTCCAGGTACTCAGCCAGGATGAAGTCAGGCGTGTTGGAGCCGTTTTCCTTGCTGAACCGATTGATGAGCTGCTCCAGCTCCTTGCGAAAGTCTTCCATGTCACGAACCCCAATCGACGACTTGGACGGGCCCGTAGATGTCGTCGAAAATCTCTCGTCGGGCCTTGGCGTGTTTGCTCAGGATGGCGATGTTTGCTACGTCGAAGTCTACCACGGAGCAAGCGGTCTTGCCGGGGACCTTCCGGGTGCAACGCCCGACCCCCTGTTTGACCTCAATTTCACTTTTGCCGCCCTTCAGGTAAACCATTGTCTTGACGGTCCTGATGTCGGTGCCCGTGCTGATACAGCTGGTGCCAATCAAGATGGGGAACTCGCCGGCGTTGAACTGGTCAACGAGCTTGTTGGGCTCAGACTCCCAGTACTCCTTGGGCACAGACTCTCGGTTCCCCTTTGCCTTGATTTTCCCGTTCTCGTGGAAGGTGGTGGCTGTCAGGGGGCCGTGGGCAAATCCGGTCTTGTGGTTCAGGAGGGGGCGAAGGCGGGTGAACTGTTCGACCTCGTCAATCAGCACAAGGACCTGATGGCCAAGCCGCTCCACGCTCTGGTTGATGACCTCTGCCGCCTGATGCAGGACCAGGGTGTTGTAGTACAGGTGTTCCCTGGTCATCTCGTTGGCATCGTCGGACTCAAAGTTCTTGTCGGACCTGGTCTTGATGACTCGGAACACGGGTTTCGAGAGGTAACCCTGGTCAACCCCCTCCTTGACCGTCATGCTGTAGACCGTTGGTCCCGTGATGGCATCCAAGAGCTTGTCGAGCCCATCATTCCGCATCTGGGTAGCGGAGAAGAAGAACCGGTAGGGGGCATCTGCCAGGAGACCCGAGCAGACTCGATTCAAGGTTGAGGCCGGGCAGAGGTGACTTTCGTCAGCCATGAAGACCTGGGCTTTGCTCATGGTCTCCCATGCTGGTGACCCCTCCTCGATTCGGGTCAAAGACTGGGCATTGCCAATGACGATGAGTTTCTTGAAGTCCTTCTTGCCGTCGTAGTAGGCACCCACATACTTCCTGCCGAGGTGCTTGACGAAGTCCTGATAGAGCTGGTCGGCAATGCTGGTGCTCGGGGCCATGATGACCGTCCTGAGGCCCAGCTCTCTGGCAATGTTCAGGAGGATGAAGCTCTTTCCGAGACCCGTGCCCATCTCCACACGCGCATGCAGACGAGCCAGGAGCCCCGCCTTGGCCTTTTCTTGGTATGGGTAGGGGGTTTTGCCAGGTACCTCATGCCAAGCCATCAGGTGAGGCTCTGGGTACTTCACAAGGACTTCAGTGGTCAAGCCGTACTTGCTCTCCAGGTAGTCTCTCTGACCTGACATGACCCAGTACCGACCATCAGGGTCTTGGTTCAAGAGGCAGATCTTCTCCTTGGCTTTGAGTTCATCAATCTTGGCCTGATAGGCCTCTTCGCCGTACTTGTTCACAAACCAGGTGGCGTGTTTGAACTTCTGAAGCTCGTACTGGACCTTCTTGTCTCTGAATGTCAGAGACTCCCTGACCTCACTGAGACGATGCCCATCGAGCCCCTCGATGTAGAGTTTCAGGGGTGTTTCAAGTCTGAGTTTCATCAAGGGTCAGCTTCTCCGAAAGAACATCCGGTCCTTGACCATCAAGAGCCTCTCAGTGGTTGTACCAAAGACTGGAACCGTTTTCAAGTTCAGCTCTGGAAGCTCTGCCAGGAGCTTGGGGATCAGCAAGTCGATTTCCTGACTCTGGCTGTAGTCGTGAATTCTGTTGGGGTCCCTCTGGTTGGACCATCCGCGATAGATGGGGTGCATGTAGAAGCTGGTTGTCGTCAGAGACAGGCTGTGCTTCACCATGTCCATGACTTCAGGTCGACATCTACACTCGTGACTCATGTAAAGTACTGAATTCAGAGGTGAACTGTCACTGATGATGATGACATCAGGTCCACAAGACTTCACCAGGGTCTCATCAATCTCCAGCTGTCTCCCCATGATGTCAAGCTGGTCTTTGTCAGAGAGCTGCAGGTGGTCTTCTGGTTTCAAACCAAGAAGTACTCTCTTGTGTGCAATGTAGACTCTTGCCTGCTCAGAGCTGAACTCAGCAATGATTCCAGTTTCTTTGAGAGAAGCAAAGGTCATTGCGGCTGTGGTAGTCTTACCGCTCTGAGGGCAACCGAGGAAGTTGAAAAGCATGAAGGCAGTTTACCACGGCCCAGGTTTTCACGCACAAGAGCCTGGGCGCGGAGCGCCAAAAACCATGGATCAAGAACTCGGCCGCAGAAAAACCTCAAAAACTCACCTATTAACTAATAGATCTACAACATGTAAAGAAGCGCTCTCGCGTAGCGTACGTGAACGGCACTTAGCAGAGAATCCCTTCAAAGTGGCACTTGACAGGCCTGCTAAATGCCACTTTGAGAGTGCTACTGAACGGCACTTAGCAGCATGGACCGTGAACGGCACTTAGCAGCCGGGGTCACCCAGGAGTGCTGCTGAACGGCACTTGACAGAAGCTCCCACATGCCGATATGGTAAAATCCGAGCGTTCACTTGAAAAGACAGCTGTCTGCCACACATCGCCGCAACCTCGCCATGACTCGATGTGTCATGGGGGCGCGTCAGCGTGAGGTGCTTCTCGCTCTCGTAGAAGCTGACAGCTACGGTACCGACAAGACCTTTGGTGCTCGGATGGGCTTGAAGCCCAGGATGGTCCGCAAGCATCTCAAAGTGCTTCGGGAAGATGGTATGATAGCCGTTGAAACCAAGCGCCAACAGATTGGCGGCAAATGGGTGAACTACAGAATCGCCATCGTCACGGAGAAGGGGCAAAATGCAATACTCGAAAGTCAAGTCCGTCAGCAAGGAGATTCTGAGTAGGGGCCCTGCGCTTCGGAAGCTCATCCTTCAGACCATGAAGACCTGTTCTGAGGTGGTTGGGTCCACCCTTGGTCCTGGTGGCATGTCGGTGGTGATTGAGCGCCAGGAAGAGCGCCTCCCACCGATGATTACCAAGGATGGTGTGACCGTTTTTCGCAACCTTGGCTTTGATGACTCAGCCGCCCACGTCATCATGGAGGCTGCCAGGGATGCGGCCGTCCGCACTGCAGCTGAAGCTGGTGACGGCACCACCACCGCCACCATCCTGGCTGAGGCGCTTGTTCGCTACACCACGGAGTACTGCGACCGCAACCCGAAGGTCAGCCCTCAACGGGTGGTCCGAGCCCTGGAAAAGAGCTTCAAGCAGATTTTGGAGCCGGCCATCCGCGCCCAGGCCAAGCCCGCCAACCTTGGCAAGGGCCGAGAGATTCTTCGTTCTGTGGCGAAAATCAGTGCCAACGGCGATGTTGAGCTGGCTGACGCTGTCCTGAGGTGCTTCGACCTCTGTGGTGACGACGGCAACGTGACCCTCATTGAGGCAAGCGGCCCAAGCCACTACGAGGTGGAACACCTGGACGGCTACCCCATCGGGGCAGGGTACGAAGAGAGCTGTGGAAAGTTCTACCAAGCCTTCATCAATGACCCAGGTCGCCAGATGTGCTCGCTGGAGAAGCCTCTCTATGTGCTCTACCATGGTCGTTTGTCCGACATCTACACGGCACTGACCCTCTTCGAGAAGATTGGAGATGCGGCTGCCAACGGGCTTTGCAGCCACAACGTCGTTTTGGTTGCCACTGGGTTTTCGGAGACCGTTCTTGCCCACCTGGCGACGAACTTCCAGGATGGGCGCACTCCGAACATCTACCCCTTGGCGGCTCCAATGAGCCCCATGCAGACCGGCCAGTATGACTTCCTTGGCGACCTGGCTGCCCTGACTGGTGGAGCCATCTTTGACCCACTCAACGCACCTCTGGAGAACGCAGAAATTGCGCAGCTGGGAACAAGCGACTCTTTTGAAGCTGGGCGCTTCCGTTCCACCGTCCTGGGCTTCCGAGAGGAGCTGCTCATTTTGGAGCGTGTGGACCAACTGAAGCAGCTCTTGAACTCTGGTTCACTGTCCATCCAGGGGACCAACATCGTCCAGGAGCGCCTCGGGAAAATCACCGGTGGCATCGCCAAGCTGAAAATCGTTGGAGCCTCCGCCGGCGAGCTTCGCGAGAAGCGCGACCGCGCCGAAGACGCCATCTGTGCAGTCCGTGGCACCCTCAAGAACGGTGCCCTTCCAGGTGGTGGATGGACCCTCCTTCAGCTCCAAAAGCTCCTGTCGGACGACCCCATCCTTCGAGAGGTTCTTGGCTTCAGCCTGGCTGTGCCAGTCAAGAGACTTTTCTACAACGCTGGGTACCACGACGATGAACTTCTCCCCATCATGGATCGCATTCGGGATTCAGAGGTTCCGGTTGTCTTTGACATCCTCGAAGGCGAATTCGTCGACCCCTTCGTTGGGGGTGTGCTAGACTCACTCCCAGCCGTCCTCGAAGCCCTGCGAAATTCCATCAGTATCGCTTCCCTTCTGGGTACATGTGGTGGTACGGTCGTCTTCAGACGAGATTCGTCGCTTGAGCGACAGGAAGCCAGGGACACAAATGAGTTCATCCGAAACGCCAACATCAACGAAGCCGACGAAAGACCGTAATCATCGTTGGAAGCTGAGTTGGCCTGGCAACTACTGCCTCGACTGCGGTCTCGATGACCCCTACGAGCTGGATGATGCCTTTACGGATTGTCCCTCATGTGGGGGACACGGGATTGGACCAATCGAGATGTTCGATGGGAATGGGCATGTGGGTGAGTGTAAGACTTGTTGTGGAACTGGATGTGTGAGCAAGGGCCTTGAAATTCCATCATGCCCAGGCCCGTCAACGGTCTTGTTCCTCGACTTCGATGGTGTCTTGCACCCACTCCACTCTGGAGCACTGCCGACTTTCGATGGTGCCAAGAGGTTGCGCGAGTACCTCATCAGGTACCCGAATCTCTACGTCGTGATTCATAGCAGCTGGCGGATGTCCAGCACCTACAGCGAAGAGGACCTCTGGGGCTTCTTGGAGATGGAAGATGCACTGCACCACAGATTCCTTGGCGTCACCCCCATCTCCGAACCCAGTCGCTGGGAGTCTATCCAAGCTTGGCTAAAGGCTAGGCCCTACAACGGCCACTACGTCATCCTCGACGACATGCACACCAGCTTTGACTACGAAGGTCAGGACCACCTCATCTGCCCCCGGTACGACGTCGGTATGCAAGAGGCAGATTGGTCCGAACTTGAGAGGAGAATCGATGCCAATCTACAACTTCAAGTGCCCTGAATGTGGCGAAGACTTTCGGAAGGTCCTGCCCCATCTCACCGAGCACAAGAAGCCTTGCCCGAAGTGTGGCAAGGCAGCTGAGTACACAGGCAAGGGGCCTACCTCTCGAATCGTAGAGGTGCGAGACAACGGCTTCATGCCCAAGAAAGTTGAGCAACTTGCGGACATTGACGAGATTGTCAAGGAGCGCTCGACAACCAAGCCAGAAGATGACATCATATGAGCATGGTCAGGCTACATTGGTTGAAGCTTCGCGCCTTTCGAAGCTTCGCCGAAGAAGCGAAAATCGAGTTCCCGCCAAGTGGCCTGCTCTTGATACGGGGCAAGAACCTCACCAATCAAGACCCAAGCGGCACCGGCAAGTCCACTATTCTTCTCGCAGTGGCCTACGCCCTGGACATCTGCCCATTCCCCGCTTCCGAGCTGCAGAGCTGGCTGACCGAGGAGCCGATGCAGGTCCAACTGGCCCTGGATGTCAAAGGTCAGACGGTTGTAATCAGCCGTGGCAAGAAAAACTCCATCAAGATTGGCGAGAAGACCGTCACCAGCGCCAAGGCCATTGCAGAGGAGCTTCGAAACATCTTCGGGCTTGACTCCGATACCCTCAGAGCCATCACCTACCGAGCCCAGAACACCAAGGGTTTGTTCCTGAGCCTCACCGACAGCGAGAAAAAGGAGTTTCTGACACGCCTACTTGGCTTGGTGAACATCGAACAGGCCGTAGACAAGGCGGAGGAGCGCGTCAAGGCCCTGAAACCAACTGTGGACACCGAGGAAGCCTCCCTGGCTTCAGCTCGCAAGGATTTGGAGACCTTTCAAACCCAGGAATTCCCGGCCCCGGAGAGCGATGCAGCTCTCAGGGAGGAGTTTCTTGTCGTAGATCGCCAGCGCACCGAGCTGGAGGCCCGCGAGAAGGAGGTCTTGGCACAGGCGCAGGGGAAGAAGGCCCAGGTCAAGGACAACCCAGAGCTTGTGAAGCTGGCTGGCTACATCGAGGCGGCCAAAGCCCAGTACCAGCAGGTTTTGGAGGCCCAACAGGCCCGTGAGAAGGAGTTCAGAGCAGGTCAGGAGGTTCTCAGGAAGAAGCTCATGGACATCGCCCAGCGAGACACCATGATTCTGAACTACCGCAAGGACCTTGAGGCTGCCCAGACCCAGCTTGCAAAGCTTGTGGCGGGACACTGCCCCACCTGCAACAGGGCGTGGGAAGACGCTGCAGCCAAGGCCAAGACCATCGAGTCTCAGATTGAGAATCTTGAAGCCACCGCCTCTTCTCTGTCCCGTCAGCAGGGCGACAGGGTGAAACTGGAGGCGGAGCTTAGGGTCAGCTTCACCACTGACCCCACTGTTGAGAAGCTTCGCAATCTGAAGGTTCAGCTCGACGCCCAGTTCCAGGAGAGGTCGCAGACCTTACTTCACGCCTCCACCGATGAGCTGCAGCAGACCCTCAATGGAATTCGAGTGGAGCGCAGCTCGGTGGATTCGCGCATCTCTAGCATCGCACAGCAGATGAACATGGTCCGGGCCGTGAACTACAAGCTCCGCCAGGCACGTCAGTTTGCGGAAACGAACATCGAGACGGTGAAGACGAGAATCGCCAGCTCTGAGACCATGCTCCAGCGGTATGGCACCGAGTTGAATGCCGAGCGAGACTTCGTGGCGCTCATGGGAAGAGAGGGGTTCCTTGGGGTCATCTTCGACGACGTCCTGAAAGAAATCGAGGCTGAGACCAACGAGCGTCTGGCCCGTCTGGCAAACGTCAGTCACGTCACCATCCAGTTCAAGTCTGAGGTCACCACCCAGAAGGGGACCGTCAAGCGCAGCATCACTCCCATCGTCTCCATCAATGGACAGGAGGCTCGTCTCGATTCAGGTCTCAGTGGGGGCATGTACACAAGTGTGGAAGGTCAGGTCGACCTCGCCGTCATGGCTGTAGTCCAGCGCCGCACGGGCTCTTTGCCCGGCTTCTTGTTCCTGGACGAAAGCTTCAATGGCCAGGGCAACGTCACCAAAGAGGCCGCCATGGAAGTCCTCCGTGAGTACGCACAGGAGAAGCTGGTTGTTGTCATCGACCACAACTCCGAATTCAAGGAACTTTTCAGCCAATTCATTGATGTCGTCTACAGGGACGGCAAATCGGAGATCGCATGATTCAGAAAAGAGTGAAGAGCGTCTGGGTCATCAAGGTCACCGACGAGACCTCGGCAGCTGGATCAGGTAAGTTCTGGATGGTCGACAACGAGGGCGAGATGCAGTGGTCTCCGGTGGAAGAGCAGTCTCGCCACAAGATGGCAGAATTTGCTTTCGACCATGGCGCCGATGAGGTTCGTCACGACTACGACCTCGTCAAATACGGCACTTGATTCTTCCGATGTTCGTAGTACAATCACCATCAGTTCACCCAAGGAGCAGCACAAATGGCACGTGGATTCCAGAAGAAGTCCCCCTTTGCAGACCTCGATTCAGACTTCAAGACGAGCATCGACAGCATGTCTGAAGAGGACATCAAGCGCCGAGTTTCTGAGGTCGCCATCAACGAGCACGAGAACCGTGCAGCGAAGAAGAAGGACCAGGACCTCGCTGACAAGATGGCGGCAGTCAAGTTCGCCGGAGAACAGTACCGTGAGGCCACGAAGATGAACAAGCTGCGCATCGCGTACGCTCACTTCATCCTCGAAGCGCGCGGAAAGGTGTAAAGTGGCAGAGCAGGAGGGGTTGCCGCTCCAGGTCCCGAAGAAGGGCACCCTCGACCGGTACGGGCTCAGCTTCTGTGAGTGGCAAGAGCTGGCTGATAGCCAAGGTCGTGTCTGCTACGTTTGCGAGAAGCTGACCAGCACCGGTCGTCTTTGTGTCGACCACGAGCACGTCAAGGGGTGGAAGAAACTTCCACCTCACCAGAGAAAGCTCTTTGTCCGAGGGCTACTGTGTTTTCGTTGCAACACCACCTTCGTCGGACGTGGTGTCACCATTCAGAGGGCTGAGAGGGTTGCAGCCTACCTCAGAATCTACGCCTCCAGGCGGCCAGCAGAAGTGCCCGCTGTTCCTAAGAAGGCAAAAGGAAAGAAAAAGTGAAAGACTGGTCCAATCTCGCCCGCGTCGTCTTCAAGAGAACCTACGCCCGCAAGGACGGTGGTGTCTTGGAGACCTTCCCTCAGACCGTGGAGCGTGTCATCGCTGGCAATGTACGTGGTCACGACGTCAGCAAGAAAGAGATTGAGCGCCTGGAGTACTTCCTGTCGAACCGCAAGGCCGGGCCTGCTGGCCGTGGCTGGTGGTTCAGTGGTGCGCCGGCCCAGACCATCCTGGGTGGGGTGGCCCTGAACAACTGCTGGTTCGTAACCAGCGACGACTGGATGAACTTCATCATCGCCCAAGACCTCCTGATGCTTGGTGGTGGCGTTGGAATGAGCGTTGAACACAAGTTCACCTCCAAGCTCCCCAAGATTCGCAAGGGGGTCGTCATCCGGCACAAGGCTACCAAGGATGCCTCGTTCATCGTGCCTGACAGCCGTGAGGGCTGGTGCGAGCTGATTCGCCGCACCTTGGAGGCCTTCTTCGTCACCGGCAAGAGCTTCGAGTACAGCACCGTCTGCATTCGTGGGGCTGGTGAACGCATCAATGGCTTTGGCGGCACTGCATCTGGACCATTCCCGCTCATCACGTTGGTCGAGAAGCTTTCAACCCTGCTCACCTCACGTGAGGGTCGTCAGCTCCGGCCGGTCGATGCCATGGACATCCTCTGCAGCATCGGTGAGATGGTCGTGGCCGGCAATGTTCGCCGGTCTGCCATCATCATCTTGGGCGATGCCTTCGACAAGGACTACCTCAAGGCGAAGCGCTGGGACCTGGGACCTGTGCCCACCCAACGGGCGATGGCGAATCTCTCGGTGGTCTGTGACGACATCGAAGACCTGCACCCCCTCTTCTGGAAGACCTACGAGCAAGGGGAGCCATTCGGCCTCGTGAACCGTACCAACATCCAGACCTACGGCCGCATGGGCGAGAAGAAGAAGGACACCGCCATCGGCGTCAACCCCTGCGCCGAAGCCACTCTCGAAGATGGGGAGCCGTGCAACCTGCAGGAAATCGCCCTCCCCAATCTCGACAGCATCGAGGAGTTCGAGGAGGCTGCTCGGTTGATGCACCGCTGGGGAAAGCGGGTCGCCATGGAGCGCTACCACATCGAGAAGTGTGATGAGGTCGTGAAGCGTAACATGCGCATTGGTACCGGCATCACCGGCTGCCTCCAGAGCCCATTGTTTGCTCCTGACCCATTGGACCGGGTCTACGCGGCCATCCAGGATGAGAACCGGGTCTACAGTAAGGCCCGTGGTGTCAACGAGTCGATCCGCACGACCGTCGTCAAGCCCAGCGGTACCATGTCGAAGGTTCTGGATATGCACGGCTACGAGGGTATCCACGCAGCCTACAGCCAGTTCTACATCCAACGGATTCGCTTCGCGGCCAACGACCCCCTCATCCCCCTCCTGGCCGCCTCAGGGCACCACATCGAGCCTGTGGTGCGGTTCGACAACACTCTGGACCACAACACCGTCGTGGTCGACTTCTACGAGAGCGCCCCCGCCGGTGCCCCCGTGGCTGACCGTGACTGGGACACCTGGAAGCAGCTGGACGTCTTGAAGATGGCCCAGAAGCACTGGGCAGACCAAAGCGTCTCGGTGACCGTGTACTACAAGCGCGAGGAAATCCCTCAGCTTAAGGTCTGGCTGGCCGAGAACCTCAAGAACCTCAAGACCATCAGTTTCCTCTGCCACGGGGACCACGGCTTCAAGCAGGCCCCCAAGGAGGCGATTACCGAAGAGCAGTATGGTAGACTCTCCGAGAAGGTGCGACCTTTGGACATGGATGCTGTCCAGGCCGGAGCTGAACTGGATGGAGCCGAATGTGCAGGCGGTGCCTGCCCCGTGAAGTGAGGAAATCATGAGCAAAAACAAACTGTACCAATCTACCGTTCTTCGCTTCAAGCGCCTTGACCCACAGGCAGCTCTCCCCGAGTACGCCACCGCCGGCGCAGCCGGCATGGACATTCGCTCCTCTGTGGACGTCAGCCTGGGTACCGGGACCTGGGCAGCTGTGGCTACCGGCCTCAGTGTGGAGATCCCCTCCGGTTACGAGCTGCAGGTTCGTCCACGCTCTGGCTTGGCGGCCAAATTTGGTGTCACCGTCTTGAATGCCCCCGGCACCATCGACAGCGACTACCGAGGTGAAATCAAGGTCATCCTCGTCAACCTGGGCCCATCGGCATTTGCTGTCAACAAGGGCGACCGCATTGCTCAGCTGGTTCTGGCGAAGGTCCCTGTTGCAGCCATTGAGGATGCCAGCGAGCTGTCTGAGACGGAGCGCGGGACCGGCGGCCTCGGAAGTACCGGGGTCGCTTGACACGCTTTTTGCAAGTGCTAGAATTGGAGTTACATTATGCCAATGGATTTTGACGACGATGACATTTCAGGGGTGATTGACGAGACCGAAGAAGAGTCTCAGGCCCCTGTTCGTCCTCAGGTCCAGCAGACGTCTGCCCAGGACCTTGATGACCAGATGTCCGAGGTTGAGAAGCGCCTGGAGATGGCACAGTACTACCGCCTTGTCCTTCAGGACACCATCTTCAACGACCCTCCCAACGTTGAGGTTGCAGACCGTGTTGAGGGTGAGATACGAGAGTTCGTCCGCAGTCGGATGGCCCTCCTCGTAGGCGTGGGTGCTGCAGAGAAGAAGCCGGAGCCGATGCTGTCTCAGTTCACGGATGCAGAGATTCTGGCCATCAGAACCCTGGCCCAGCCCGAGGTCGTCTCGGCACTCAAGGCGCTTGCAGCAAAGGTCCTCAAGAAGCCGGAAATCCTTGACGCCAAGCCCCTTCAGGCACCGGCGAAGCCCAAGGCTCCGGCTCGTGAGCCCACCCTGAAGAAAATCGTTCGTCCGGCTCCCTCTGTTGAGGCTGAGACCACTCGTACCGTCAGGAGCCCCGCCCCGGCGGCTCCCAGGGGCCGTGGAAAGAAGCAAGAAAAGGTCTTCAAGACGGTCACAACTGAAGATGGCCGTGAAGTCAAGATGGACATCACTCCCCAGGCACAACCTGTGGGCGTCAAACCCTTTCCTACACCCGTGGGGAAAGCCGCGATTGAAAACTTCTCGGCTCAAACAGCAAGGCAGCAGGCCATGGTGGCTGTAGCAAATCTCGACAGGCAGTTCTCTGGAAAATAAGGAAGCAAAAACAAATGGATCAACGACAATTGGCAAAGAAGACGTCGAACGCTCTGGAGCGGCTGGACCAGGTCGAGAAGACGGTGATGAATATCGTTTCGGCTGTGAACAACAGCATCTCCCAGCTGGGCAACCAGATTGGGGGAGTCACTGAGGTCCTGGACGCAGTTGTCCAGACCCTTGGTGTGGAGACGATTCAGAAGATCATGTCCGAGAATCGGGTTGCCAAGGCGGAAGCCCAGGCAGAGTCCGAGAAGGCCGCCTTGGCTGAGCTGCTTGCCAAGGGCGACATCAAGGCTGTGGACAAGGTCTCTGAGAAGTCCATCGTCGTCGGCCGTGAAACCGACAAGGATGGGACCGTGCGCCTCCCTGGCCGCGCCCAGGTGGCATTCGCTCGCATTGACCCGAACTTCCAGCCCCAGCTGCTCGGTCAGGGTTCTGGCTTCAGTCTCGACCTGCCCAACGGCGGCAAGTTCGAGGTCCTGGAGGCCTATGAGGTGGTTGAGAAGGCGGCAGACGCCACCCCGGCTGCTGAGGCCCTTCCGGTCTCTGCGGCTACCACCACTGACCAGGCGACCACGTAATGGCGCGGGGGCCCTCGAAGCGAGCAGAGGAGCTTCAGCGAGAGGCCCTCATTCGCCAGTACATCCAGGACCGGGCAGAGGCTCTTGAGAACAAGGTAGTCCAGAAGTCGAACAAGAAAACTCTGGACTACCTTGCGGCTCAGGAGGTCTCTCTTGCACGGCAAGAAGAGCTTGCCAAGAGATTCGCTGAGCGGAAATTCATCCCACGGTACAAAGGGAAAAAGTCCAAGCATACAGAGCGTCGTCTGAATGTCATTCTCAGTGACCTTCACTACGGTGCAGACCTGGACCCGCGCCAGGTCAACTTCAGGTACGGCCCCACAGAAGAGTCTCGGCGCACCGCCGCCATCGTGACTCAGGTGGCAGACTACAAGCGGCAGTACCGCCACGAGACCGAGTTGCACATCCACCTGATTGGCGACATCATCCAGGGGAAGCTCCACGACATCCAGAACGCCGCAGACCTGACTACACAGTCAGACCGTGCACTTCACAGCCTCATCTACGGCATCGAGTTCCTGGCCAGCGAGTTCAAGAAGGTGGTGGTCGACACCAGCGTTGGCAACCACGGACGTGATGCTGGGCGTCACCCAGAACGGGCCATGCAGGACAAGTACGACTCCAACGAGTTCCGTATCTACCGGGCCATGGGGTACCGATTCAAGAAGGTCCCCAACATCGAATTCCGCACCCCCATTCGTGGGTTCTATGTCTATGAGCAGTTCGGCATGAAGGGGGTCATGAGTCACGGTGACACCATCTTCAATCCCGGATTTCCTGGCAGTCTCATCAACGTCAGCAAGCTTCAGGCTCAAATCAACAAGTTCAAGCTCAGCAAGCCCGAGTACAACGACTTGAAGTTGGTCGGTACTGGTCACGTGCACACTGCCATGTGTGTTGACATCGACGGCACCACCGTCATCACAAATGGCTGCATGATTCCCAATGACGAGTACGCCCAGAGCATCGGCATCTTCAACACCCCTTGCCGGCAGCAGCTGTGGGAGACCGTTGATGGCCACATGTTCGGCGACCACCGCCTCATCAAGGTTGACACCAATCACGACGCAGACGCCAGTCTGAACAGGGTCATTCCAGTCTGGAAGGGCCTTGAGACGTGAACGAAGATGAGCTGTTCTTCGCGATAGAAACCTTGCGCGGCGAAGTGCAAGAAGCGAAGAACAAGCTCAAACAATCAACCTTCTTCCTTGAAAGCCAAGACAAGGTATACGAGAGAAACGAGATGGTGAGGAAGTCTCTCACCGAAGCTCTCAAACACTTGCTTGGTTCACCCGTAGTCTCACTCACCGAGTACAGGTCTCTCACCAGCGGCCTGGCCACCACCAAGAAACAGCTGATTGCAATCCAGGAAAAACGTTTTCAGACTAGGAAGATAAGAAACCAGGCGCTCACGGATCTACCTCGATCTGAAGCTCAACTGGCGGATCTTGAACTGCAACTAGAGCTGTACGAGCCTCCCAGGGTTGTTCTGGAGTTCAAGAAAAATGACAAGCAACGAAGCGAAGCACCTGATCAACACTGACCCCGACTTTGTCTACATGAAGAGATTCGACTACAGCCTTGACAAGCTCATGGATCGATACCCAGATGGGGCACCGACGAAAATCATTGCCCAGGCTATGATGATGACCGAGGATGAGGTCGAGGACCTCTACGAGACCGTCATCGTAAAGATGAGAGAGGCCCTCAAGGTCTCCCTTGACTAAGTAGCCACCCCATGCCACCATAGGCTTCAATGAAGATTCTCAAGAACTTCGCAACGCCGCATTCTCACGTCCGTAGCTTTGACAGCGCCTCCACCCCGGAGGCGTTTGCCGTTCGAGAGCTTGAATTGGGTGGGGAGTACATCACGGTCACCGACCACGGCACCCTGGAAGCAAATCGGCACGTTTACGATATGTGCCAGAACGACAAGCGCTTCAAGGGGAAGCTCACACCTATCATGGGCTTGGAGGGGTATTTCAGGGACGATGACTGCCCCATCCTCAAGGAAGCCGGGGTCGCCAAGGACGAAAAGAACACCTTCGCCGAGCACCTGAAGTACATGCACCTGACCATGCACTTCATGGACCAGGAGGCCCTGGAAACGGCCACCCGCCTCATCAGCAGGGCCGACCTCCGAGCGGAGCGCCATGGTTCCGAGCGCAAGCCCCTCTTTGGGTGGGCTGACCTTGAGGAACTTGGCAGCAAGAATGTCACCTTCTGCAGCTCCTGCCTCATCGGTATGGTGAGCCGTCACCTGCTGGCCCACGATGACTACAAGACGGCCATCCGCTACTACGACCGGGTTCGCTCTCTGGTAAAGCCCGGCAATTTCTACGTGGAACTGTTCCCCCACGTGTGTGACAAGAACTGGGACGCCGGCACCTTCCTGAAGTACGCCGATGGCACCGAGGAGAAGCTGCCCGATTGGAAGAATCTGGCCATCTTGGATTCCAACGGGAAGGAGTATCAGAGCAAGGCCTTGGCTGTGGCCGACGACTTCCAAAAGAATGCGGCTGCAGCCAGTGAAAAGTACTCCAAGCTCGTAGGCGTCATGCAGAACCGCAAGATGACCCCTCTGGAGACGCCAAAAATCATCGTGGGGGCAGAGCGCCGTGAGGGGTACCTCTACAACGAATGCAAGCCATGGGCCCCAGACCGGGACGTGATGAGGGGCGTCAACATCTTCATCCGCAACATCGCCAATCGCTATGGCGACAAGATTCTTGTCAGCGACGACAGCCATTTTGCCCGAGCAGAGGAGAAGGTTGCCCAGGACATCCGACTTGGTCAGAATGGCAACTGGCGCTTCGCCACCAGCTACCACCGCTTCAGCAATGATGAGGCATGGGCCTACTTCCGTGACAAGATGGACGTTTCCGAGGCAGAGTTTGAGGGGTGGGTAGAGAACAGTCACGAGTGGGGCTCCCGCTTCAAGAACTTCAAGTTCACCCCCAGGAAGTCCCTCCCCACCAGCTTCTATCCCGCTGAAACATTGAAGCACACCATCTCGCTCATCAACAAGCATGGCCGCATGGACTGGAACAACCAGGACCAGAAGGCTCGGCTCCAGGCTGAAATCAACCTGCTCCACTACAACGGCACCATTGACTTGCTCCCCTACTTCTTCATTGATGAAGAGGTTTGTGACATGTACCTGCGCAGGGGTGAACTGACGGGCCCAGGCCGTGGATCCGCTGCCGGCCTTGAACTGGCCTATGACCTGGGCATTACCCATGCCGACCCCCGCAGATACGGGCTCAGCATGGACCGCTTCATGACCCCGATTCGCATCCAGTCTGGGAAGCTGCCCGACATTGACCAAGACCTTCCCCATCGGGACTTTCTTGTCGACCCCGCAGATAGCACCAAGGGCTGGCTCATCGACCGCTTTGGTGAGTGCGTCAGTCAGATTTCCACTGACACGACCATGAAGCTGCGCTCCAGCATCAAGGACGTTTTCAGGGCTCTTCATGGCACCGAAGGGGTACAGCGCATCAGTCCCTTGACAAACGAATTGCCACAACCACCACAGGGCATCACCGACGCTGAGTTCGTGTTCGGTTACAAGGGCTCTGATGGCACTTGGACTGCTGGCATCATTGAGACCGACCCGGTCCTGCAGGGCTTCGTCAAGACCTATCCAAGGGAATGGGAAATCGTCCAAAAGTGCCTTGGTATGACGCGCCAGAAGGGCCGACACGCCTGCGCCTTTGTCATCGCCGACGAGCCCATCTCCAACTTCATCCCCATCACGACCGTTGGCGGAGTCCGTGTCACCCAGTACACCGCCAGCACGGTGGAATCGTCTGGCGGCTTGAAGATGGACTTCCTCATCGTCAACAGCCTCAAGGACATTGGGGCCTGCATTCGGTTGATTCAAGACCGTCACGCCCCTGAGCTGGCCATCATGTGGGCCAAGGCCCGTGGTGGGCTGTCCAAGGAGGAGCGGATTCCAGGCATGCACCTCAATGGTAGGTTCGTGCCGGCGATCCGATGCGTGCCACGCGATGGCCGGTTCCACGACATCTGGGACCTTCCAGAGGACCAGCCAGTCTTCCACGACATCTGTGAGAGCAAGACCGAGTCGGTGTTCCAGTTCAACACCCCAGGTGCCAAGGGCTGGTTGAAACAGTTCAACTTCAACCATCACCAAGACGCCGATGGAACCGTCCGCAAGGGCCTTGACTGCATCGAAGCCCTTGCGGTGTTCACCGCCCTCGACCGTAAGGGCCCCCTGGACTACTTCATGGACGACGGCTGTGGCAGCAAGCACAACATGCTCGTGGAGTTCGCACGCCGAGCCAAGGGACTTCCCCCAAGCGGGGATTCCTTGCCCATCCTCAACGAGCTGCTACCAGAAACCTGTGGCGTCATCGTCTATCAGGAGCAGTTGACGAAGATTTACCAGGTCTTGGGGGAGACCACCGGTGCCGAGGCAGACGAGTTCCGCATCCACATCTCCAAGAAGCAGATGGCCAAGGTCATCAAGGACAAGGAGGTCTTCGTACGAGGCGCTTACCCAAAGCTGGGAGCAGAGACCTCCGAGAAGCTCTGGGGCATGATGGAGACCTTCTCTGGGTACGGATTCAACAAGAGCCACGCCATCTGCTACACCATCATCGGGTATGCCTGTGCCTGGCTCAAGCACTACTACCCCTTGGAATGGTGGACCTCTGTACTCAAGAACGCAGACCGCAACGAAATCAACGAGAAGTTCTGGGTCTACTGCGGCAAGCTCATCGATGTGCCCGACGTCAAGCTCAGTGGTCCTGGCTTTGAGATTCAAGGTGAGCGCATTCGAGCGCCTCTGTGGCTTCTGAAGGGCATTGGTGACAAGGCTCAGGAGCAAATCAGCGCCAACGGGCCCTACGATAGCGTCCAGGACTTCTGCAAGAAAATTGAGGCCTGGCGCCTGGCAAACGCGACGCTTGTCACACGCAAGAAGAAGGACAAGAAGACGGGTGAGGAAACTGAGGTCCAGAGCCAGCGCCTGGCCACCACAGCCCTGAACAGCCGCGTCATCACCACCCTCATCGTCAGCGGGGCCATGGACAGCCTCTTTGGAGAGGTGGACGTGGGGGGTCAGAAGTTCCCCATGACAATCGGTCAGAAGCTGGCCGCCCACGAAGCCGCTCACTTGGAAGCCACCGGAAAGAAGAAAAAGAAGAAGGCCGGCACAGAGTTGAGAACCATCGACCCCCTGGTTCAGTACCAGATGAGGAAGCAAATCCTTCCAGCCCTCAGCGAGCCTCTGGCAGACCTTACCAGGCCCTTGATTGGCGACAAGCTCGTGAAGGTAGATGGCAGGGAGCACATTCACCACAAGGTCGTCGGCAGTCGTGGCGAGGGCTACCAGGACTTCCCCCTGGCCAGCTCCGAAATCATCGAGATGGCGATGGAATCCGACTTGGGCGTCGAAATCGTCTTTGCGGCCATCGGCTACGTGAACTCAGATCGACGTTTCCGTTACGATAACAAGAATGCCACCGCCGGGGCACCCAAAACAAAGACGGCATCTGAGTTGACAGTCGATGTGGAGGGCGTTACCATCAAGGCAGTCAAGTGGCCCCTCGACGGCGGACTCCCTCCACCGTTCCAGAACGACCTCACCGGGGCTGTGGTAGTCTGTCTCTACAGGAAGCGCCCCCGCAAGGGTGTGACCGTAGATGAGGTACTGGTTGTCCAGCCTTCACTGGACCAAAAACTTGAAGAAGCATCACCTGAACTTGAGGAATCTCCATGACTGAAATCGAAGCTGCACTGACGAAGTATCTCGAAACGAAGGCAATCGCCGAGCTTAATCTTGACGACGTGCCACGGAACGTTCGCCCCGGAAAAGAGGCTCAGAAACGTGAAGCACAGGACTCCTTGGAGTCCATCCGGGACTCCTACGGTGAGGCCCTTCGGAAGGCGACCTTCGGCATCAGCGTCACTGGACCTGGTACCGAAACCTTCGCAAAGAAGGCTGTCGAAGAGGCCGAGGTCTTGGTCATCGACGCCGGCAGCTTCTATGACCGAATCGCAGAGCGGGTCGCCCCTTCCATCGGCCCTGACAATCAGTTCGGCGTCACCCAGTACGGTCTCGTCATCCAGGAGCTTCGATCCATCGGCTCTGAGCTGAATGTCGTCAGCATGCCAAGTCCCAAGTGGTCTGAGCCCTGCAGTGTCGGCACCAGAGAGGGGCTTCTCAAGCACATTGCCGGTATGGTAAACTCCAGCGTCGGTCTGGACCTGGTGGCCCTCTACACGAACCGGCAGATTCTCACCCAGGCTGTCAAGGCTGGTGTCAATCGCAACACAGTACCGGTGGTCGTCACCGGCCTCGCAGAGGGAACGGAACCCGAATTCCTGACCAAGACCTTTCAGAAGGGCCGCAACGCAGTCATTCGCACCACCACGGAGGAAGTGACCACAGAGTACGTTCTGGAAGTGTTCAACAACATCAAGAAGCAGCTGAAAACTCAAAAGAAGACCAACTGACCTGCAGCACCCACAAACAACCCAATCGACGGTAGGACAAAAACCAAATGGATTCAAACAACAACGGCAACACCCCTGATGGAACTGAGAGCCTGGACGACTTCTTCGGCACTGCGAAGAACGGAGGAAGCGATGTGAACTGGAAGATGCACGCCCTGTCTGACTCAGAGGCCAACATCTTCCGCATTGCTCCACCCGTGAAGAGCCTGAAGAATGTCGGCAAGTGGAAGATTTACGACAAGCTGCACTACGGGTACACGGTCCCCAACGACCAGAACCCCGACAAGCCCCGTCACCGTCCCTTCCGCTGCATCGAGAAGAAGAATCGTGCCACCAGCATGGTTGAGCAGGACTGTCCCGAATGCGCCCTTCTGAAGGCGAAGGAGGACGAGGTCACCGCTCTCGTCAACCAGTACATCTCCCAGGGTAAGAGCCCCTCAGAGGCTGAGGAGTTCGTCAAGGGTGCCCGCAAGCTACTCCGAGAGCACAACCTCGACAAGAAGTGGTATCTCCTCGCCAAGAACCTGGCAGGCGAGTGGGGCACCCTCAAGCTCGGCCATCGAGCCATGACTGCTCTCGACGATGAGCGCAACAAGTTCATGAAGGAGAACGGCGGTCAGGACCCACTGGATGCTCGAAGTGGAGTCTGGTTCGAGTTCACCCGTCAGGGGCGTGGTCTCGACACCAGGTACGCGGTGAAGATCGCCATGGAAAGCCTTGGCGCTGGCCGTTTTCAGGTCAAGTCTGGCGCTCTGACCTCAGTTGATGCTGAGGCGCTCAAGAAGTGCCCTGACTTGGCCAAGGTCAACGACAACAAGAGCCTCACCTACGACCAGATTCTTGCTCTGGTTCGCTCTGGTGGGGAGCCCTCGGTGGTTGCCACCGTCTTCGGCCAGACCCGACGTCAGGACCAGCCCCAGACGGCAGCCCCTGTTACCCACCCGGCACCCGCTGCACGTCCAGCTCCGGTGACCACCCCCGTGACCACCCCGGTTCAGCAGGCCCCGGCAGCCCCGGCACCTGTTGCCACCGCCCCGGCACCCGCTCAGGATGCTCGTGCAGCCCTCCTGGCCCAGCTTGCTGCCCTGGACGCGGCCCAGGCGGCCCAGGCGGCCCCCAAGACGAACCAGGTGGTGTCCACGCCTACCCCGGCAACGAAAGCCGCTCCTGTGACCAGCCAGGCCCCTGTGGGCGACCTGATGAAGCTGGACCCCATGGAGTTCCTGGCGATGTTCCCGGACCCCAACAAGAAGTAAGAGAGGGACCAGGCCCTATCTGTCGCAAGATGGGTAGGGCCTAGTCATACCCAAAATGAGCGAACTCACGGTTATTCGTGTACCCAGAGCCGACCCGGCACTACCCCCGCTGGTGTTGGACATGGCAGAAATCTACATGGCCCTCGGAAGAAAGGATGAGGTGGCCATCGTCAACTCACACAAGGCCCCCGAGCTTCTTTCTCTCTTCAACATCGCCTACCTCAACTCCAGCCGCGTTCTTAACGCACTGCAGTATGAACTGGGGATTGTGGAGCAGCTGATTCGAGAAATCAAGGCCGTCATTCTGTTGGATCGAATGAAGGACACCTTGGAGAAAGCAGGCCTGTCCAACTCAAGGAACCCACTGGGGAGTGAAGACATCCGCCAGGCGGTCTACGAGAAGGACCCTGAATACAAGAGAGCCACCCTCCTTGCCGGCAACCTCAGCTGCTACATCCAGCAGGTTTCGGACCTTCGGAAGTTCTTCCAGAATTCCTTCGATTCAGTCAAGAAAATCATGGGCTCAGAGGCCCTCGGGAGCTACGGTAGACAGAACCCCAATCTCGTCGTACCATTGTCAGGAGTCAACACCACCAACAACCACCAGGCTCTTCAGGAGCCGGCCGAGGATGACTTCTTCGGCACTGCAAGGTAACCCAATGAGTGAAAAGACCAATCGAAAGTTCATGGAGCGCCTGCTCAAGGGCCCTGGTGCCGTGCTTGAGACCCGCAATGTCCATGCCGACGTCATCGACAGCCCCAGCCCGGGACTGAATTTCGTCTTCGGCAACGGCCAAGGACTGCCGTCGGGGTACTCGATGCTCCTCTACGGACCTCCCCGTGGAGGCAAGTCAATCATCTGCTCGGCCATGGCTGGACAGCTTCATCGCAATGACCCAGATGCCTTCGTGGTCAAGTACAACACCGAGTTTCGCGAGGATGCCCAGGTCGACGACAGTCAACGCCGCATTTGGGGTATCGACCCCAACCGCTACATCGGCTACGACCGCAACGACCCGGAAATCTTCGACCACATCGAGAAGGACCTGGCCGCCAACTGCCAGGACGGAATGAAGTTGAAGCTGGTCATTATCGACTCCCTCAACATGATGCAGGGCCGTCGTGGTATGAATGCTGACACCATCATGACCCAGCAAATCGGCGATAACGCAGCAACCATTCAGGAAGGCCTGCGTCGTATTCTGCCAATCCAGCGCAAGCACAAGTTCGCCCTCATCCTCACCAGCCACGTCCGTTCACAGATGGATGCCAAGACTGGTGGGTCGGCAACTGTGTTCTTGAGCCACTCTACCGCTGTTCGTCCGGCCGTCAGCTGGGCGACCCAGCACCACTGTGAGTACTTCATGTACGTGAGCCCTGCAGGTGGGCAAGACGGCAAGAAGGATGAACTGGGGAACGAGTTCAAGGACACCACTGTCGAGGACATGCAGGGGAACAACGACAAGACCGGCCACAAGGTCCGCGTTCGAATCATGGACTCCAGCATCGGCCCCAAGGGCCGCCAGGCCGAGTTCACCCTTGACTACAACAAGGGAATCGTCAACGTCCACGAGGAAGTCTACCGTCTTGGCATGGCTCGTGGCATCATCACCAAGCCGAACAATGTCATGCACGAGTTCGAGGGATTGCAGTGGAAGGGAAAAGAGGCTATGCTCACTGCTCTGAGGGACGACAAACAGTTGCAGATGAAGATTCTCACGGAGCTGAAGACGCGCGACATGGCAGGATTCTACGGCGGTGAGACTGTCACCGAAGAAGAGATTCGAGAGTCGCTCACGCCGAAGGAGTAGGAAGGGAGCCGTCCGTGGAAGCCGAGATTAGGGCCTTGCTGCAAGAGCATGGAGTCAGCTTCAAGCCAAACAGCAAGTCCTTCATCATGTCCTGTCCCCGCTGTGGGAAGAGCCAAAAACTCTACATCCGCAGGACAGACGGTCGCTTTGTGTGTTGGTACTGCAAAGAGATCGACGGCTTCCACGGGCGTGCCGAGTTTGCCCTGGCTGAACTCTGCAACCTCCCAGTATCAGAGGTCTGCAAGCGCCTCTATGGGGAGGGAGCTGGTCAGCCAACAGCCATCTACCTCAACATCGAGGTCGCAGACTTCGAAGACGAAGACAGCGACGACTTCGTAGACCTTGAGCCCACCCTGAAAGAGGTTGCGTGGCCCCTCGACTTCTACCCTCTTGACCACGAATTCAGCGCCAAGGGGGTCAGGTACCTCGAAGCTCGTGGTATTCCAGCCTCTGTGGCGAAAGAGTACGGGGTGCGCTACTGCCCGCCCAAGACTTCGGTGGTCTTCCCTGTACAGTCTCAGGGCGGCCTGTATGGCTGGCAGACCCGCCTCGTTGAGAACGACAAGCCCTACTGGGATGAGCGCCGGCGGAAGATGATACAGCCCCTGAAGGCTGTCACCAGCACCGACCTGAAGCGCGACCTGGTATTGATGTTCGCTGACCGTCTGAATGGTAGCCGGCACTGTGTGCTCGGAGAAGGCCCATTCGACGCCCTCAAGGCTCACCTGTGTGGGGGCAACGTTGCCACCCTGGGGAAGGCGGTATCGAAGGCCCAGTTGGAGTTGATCCGCAACGCAGGCATCAACCGCCTCTACCTGGGGCTCGACCCAGACGCCTACCTGGAAGTGAACCGCATCCGAAAAGAAATGCGAGATGTGGTATTGTACGACCTTCGGCCACCGGCTCCCTTCAAGGACCTTGGGGAAATGCCACTTGAGGCCGTGAAGGTCCTGTTCGATTCAGCGCCGGTCTTGAATCCGGCACACGTAGTCATCTACCTCAAGAATCACTTCGGAGCATCCTAAATGGCTGAAGCCAGAGTCAACCCCGACCTACTTCCTTTCAGTGTTGAAAAGCAACGAGCAGTTCTCGGGCACATCCTGTACGACGACAGATTCTTCTCAACCGTCATCCTGAAGATAGAGCCAGAATGGTTCGGCGATGCCATCCTCTGCCGCATCTACGACGCCCTCAAGCAGTGGTACGTCCGTTGGAACAAGAAGCCGAGCATCAACGAGCTTCTCGAAAGCAGACCCATTACCAAGCTCCCTACGGCAGAAATCCTTCAGGTCCAAACCACCATCAGCTACGTGGCCACCAGTAGGCAGACCTTCGACATCGAGCCCCTGTTGTCGGAGATGGAAATCTGGCTGAAGGCCCGCACCATTCAATCTGCCCTTCCCAAAGCCGCCGCCGCCTTCAACAGTCAGAAGCTGGATGAGAGCATCGGCATCATGAACAAGATGGTCAAGGAGTACCACGACATTCGCTTCTTGGAGGATGGCCAGGTCAGCTTCTACGGCTATGGCGCAGAACTCATGAAGGAGAAGCAGGACAGCGCCGGCGCCCTGACTTTCGGGGTCACCGCCATGGACCGCCTCCTGGAGCCCAATGGAGCTTCAGGTTCCCTCCTGCCAGGCCACATGACCGTACTTCTGGCCCCCACCAACGTCGGCAAGACGTCGGCAATGGTGACCATTGCCTGCCACAACATCTTCCAGGGCAAGTCGGTGCTCTTCATTGCCCATGAGGGCACCCCGGAGGAGCTGAAGGGCAAGTTCATGAGGTGCATCACCGGCATGACCCACCCAGAGATGTTCAGGGCCTACACGGACCCCGTTCTTTCCGCAAAGATGCGTGGGTACGAGGAGATTCTGCAGCGTTTCCTGGTCTACAAGCCCATGTACAAGGCGGGCCTGACCGTGGAAGAGGTCGCTGCCACGGTAGAGACTCTGCAAGACCAACGCCGGATGAACACTGGGAAGGGGTTCGACCTCCTGGTGGACGACTACGGCGCCAAGCTGAGCTGCATGGCCAATGCCAGGGGCAACATGCAGCCGCGCCAGGTCCAGGAAGAGGTCTACAACCAGTTCGTTCAGATGGGTCTTCACCACAAGTTCCACGTCCTGACCGCCATCCAGACCAACCGTGAGGGGTCCAAACTCAACAACCGCATCGGGAACCAGAAGAACGAAACCCGGCTCTTGCACATGGAGGACGTCCAGGAGACCTGGGGAGCGATGACCGCAGCTGCCATCGTCATCAGTCTGAATCGCAATGCCAAGGACGCAGAGCTGAACAAAATCACCTACTTGATTTGCAAGTCTCGTGGCGGCGAGACGGGGTGGGCGATTGTTTGCAACACCGACTACGACCGGTGCAGACTTCACAGCAACGACCTGGGTGCCTTCTCATACCGGGGGACCGATAGCGTCGGTGAGGTCAGCTCTGCTATCATGAGTACATGGAAGAACAAGGTGGTCACCTCTGACATCCTTGCACGCTACGCGCCCCTTGGCGGAGTCTGAAATGTCGCAAACTGAAAGGCTTACGGACATTCTTGAGCTGGGCGTCGATTGGAAGACCAGAACCGTCTACATCGTCGGTGAAATCAACGACGAGAAAGCCTTCAGGTTGATTCCAATCATCCGCCTCCTGGATGAAAGCAAAGGCCCCATCCGTGTCCTTCTCAGCAGCCCTGGAGGGGATGAGGGGGCCGGCTTTGCAATCTTCGACTCCTTGCGCCTCACGAAAAACCCAGTGAACATCTACGGGTTTGGTGGTGTCTACAGCATCGCCGCCCTCATTTTCCAGGCTGGCGAGAGGCGCTTCTTGGCGCCCAGCGCCCAGCTGATGATGCACAACGGCACCGTGGGGCTGGAACCCACTGGAAGCATTGACAGCGACAAGGTCGAGCAACTTGGTCGTGAGGCCGCCCAGAACAACGCCAGGTACCACAAGGCCATTGCAGATCGTTCCAGGCTGGACTTGAAAACGATTCGTGAATGGTGCAAGATGGAAAGGTACTTCCTCGCAGAAGAGGCTTTTGAGGCCGGGTTGGCAGACGGCTTGGCTGAAAAATGGAGTGACCTGAAATGATTCCTGCAAAAATCCTTGAGCTTCTGAAGAAGTACTGGCCCTTTCTTGTGGTGCTACTTGTCGGCATCGGTGTGGGCTGGGGTGTGAAGCCTGCGGTGGTGAAGATTGAGGAAAGGGAGAAGATTGTGGAGAAGCAGGTCACCACTGAGGCGCAGAAGGCCTTGATGACCGCCTTCGAGAACCTCCGCATCGAGATGGAGAAGGTCCGGGAGACCCAGGTGGTTGAGAAGTACCATCGTGAGGTGCTGGAAACCAAGCTCGCTGATGGCACTTACACCAAGAAGACCACGGTCGACAAGAACATCGACTCCCACACCAAGGAGACCGAGACCAAGGTCGAGGTGAGGGTGGTTGAGGTCGAGAAGAAAATCGAGACCATCCGTACCGAGTACGTGGACAAGATTGTCGAGAAGGAGAAAATCGTTACCCCCATGCTGGCCCAGTGGCACGTGGGCGTCATTGGAGGCCTGACCCCTCAGTTCAGCCCCTCCATCGGCGTCCAGAACTGGGTTGTAGGTGGAGAGGTTGAACGCCGCATCGTTGGACCGGTTTTCCTTGGAATCTGGGGAGCTGGGACCACAACTGGTCAGGGCATGGGCGGCCTGAAGGTGGGGTTTGAGTTTTGAGCGCCGCCGATATGCAGCTGGTGCGTGACACCGTCCCAGGTGGTTACAATCTGGCCGTTGGGGAGCCGTTCTTCCTGCAGCAGGTCTACGGCCACGTGTACCCCAAGGAGTTCTGGGGGCATGTCCGTTACCCGCCTATGAATGGAGAGGCGGAACTGCTGGCAATACTCAAACTCAGGATGAATGGCCAGCACGTGGTCGTCACCAACGGAGCCAAACAGGCCATTCAGGCGTGTGCCTACGCACTGCGGAAGCACTTCAACGTGGAGTACCTCACCACCCAGGCGCCGTACTGGCCTACCTATCCGACCATGGCAGAGATGTCACGGTTGGAGTTCTTCGAATCTGATCTCGATGGCGGACACGGTGGCTACACGGCACGTGTACTGACCGCCCCCAACAACCCTGATGGCTCGATGTTGTACGGCACTCGCCAATGGGACATCTGGGACGCCGCCTACGCAAGCCCCATCTACGGGTGGGACTACCAGGTACCCTGGCACAAGATGAGCGTCTGGAGCGCGGCCAAACTCTTTGGTCTCAGTGGCTACCGCATTGGATGGCTGGCAACTCCAGACCCCGAGCTGGCCAAGTACGCCGCTGAGTACGTCGAGAAGACCACCTCTGGAGTTTCCTTGCCAAGTCAGAGGCTCCTCCACCAGTTTCTCTTCAGCCTGGAGACTCACGACAAGAAACAGCTGCAGAGCGAGGCGCGAGCACTGTTGATTAGCACCAACGTTGCGTTCATGCGCCTTGCCCCCTACCTCTCGGAGATGAAGGGTTTCCCGGAGACGTTTTCTGGCATGTTCGCTTGGGTGAAGCCCAGGGACCCAGAACACTTCCGCAAGCTTCTCGACATTGCCAAGGTGAAGGTGGTTGGTGGCCAGTTCTGTGGTGGTCATCCAGATTGGATTCGAGTATCTCTTGGAGTTCTCCCTCAAACCATGGCGGAAGCTGTCAGCGCCATTCAGGACGCAGACCGTGGATCGCCATAGTGAAGTGGAAGCGAAGTTCGACGCCAGCAAGGTGAGCTTGAAGCAGTACCATGACTTCATCTCTGGGCAGAGTGGCGAGTTCATCAACACGAAGGTCGTTCGAATCGACGCCTACAAGGCCGTCAGTGGGAAGGATACCTACTACGACCTGAATGGCTCCAAGCTTCGGTATCGAGAGGGGGACATGGCCGGTGGGGAGTTGACCTACAAGCAGCGCAAGTCGGACAAGAGCATCGCCGACCGCGTGGAAATCAACCTACCATTCAGCGGCAAGGTCAGCCCCAATGACGTCCACACGATGATTGACTATCTGGGCGGGAAGGAGGTCTTCAACATCCAGAAGACCTCCTACATCTACCATGTCACCGGGCAGATGACGGCCGACAACGTCGGAGACCCGCGCTACATTGCTGTTCTGGCCCTCTACGACGTTACCGATGAAGACGGCAAGACCAGGCGCTTTCTGGAAGTGGAGATCGAAGCCAGCAGCCCCTGCACCGTCGAAGTCGGTCGAAAAGCCCTTGACAGGTGGATTCGAATCGTGAAGAATGGCCTTGAAGTTGAGGGACCAATCAACGAATCACTCTTCGAAATCTACTCAAAAGGAAAACAAACAAAATGACGCGAACAGAGTTCAAGCAGGTAGGGGTGGATGTTTTCGCCGAGCTTCTTCCCAAAATCAAGGCAGCGGATGTTCAGGAGTTCCTGAACACGTTCATCACCGAGCTTCAAGACCAAGGGCTTGATGTTGAGGACGTCGGAGACTCCGACGAGGACCTGGGTGAGTTCGAAGATGAACTCGTCGAGGACTGAATGAAGCGGACGACTTCGAAGGTCAGCATCGGTGGCAATCAGTGCAGGGTCATGGTCAGGGTTGAGTCTGATCCATGTGAGATGGGGACCCAGGAGGCCAGAAGGCTCCAGGTCGCTCTGCTACGGGCCATGACTGACAACATCGAACTTCTGAACTGCGGCTTTCTTCCGTTCCAAAAACTCACCATGAAGCACACCGGCGACGTCTGGCAAATCGAGATGGAGGCCGTCCAAGACGAATGAGGTCATCAATGGCTAAGGGCAGTCGGCTTACCCAGCACAAGGCACAAAGAGACACCACCTCACCACTGAAGGAAAATCGAACACTCAAGCAGGAAAACAGGTCTTTGAAGAGGCAGCTTTCGAAGATCAGAAAGCAGATGGGCAAGATGGTAGAATCTCACATGACCATTCAACAGATGGTGGCCGATGAACCACAAGAGCTGGCGCCCGAAGGTCCTGGTCTCCAGGCGGGTGGATGTGAGGCTTGCACATCTGGCAATGTGGGGCGTGTACAGCTCCCCACTGGAGTGTTGACCGTCTGCAAGGACTGCGGACACAGAAAGGTGCAAAAATGAGCGAAGTTACCTACATCAAATGCGACGGGGTCGGATGCGAAGCTACAGTTCTCCTGGGATGTGAGGAGAACGAGGGCTGGTCCAAAGACGACATGGAGGCAGACTTCTGCCCCACCTGCCAGAAGGCAGCTGAGGACCTTGAGGAATCGACCGCCGGTGGCGAAGACCTCGCCGTCTTCGGTGAGACCCTGACCAAGACCGCAGACGCCGTTCTGGAGTCGCCCGAAGTGCTCAAGATGAAGGCCGACCGTTTGGCTGCCTACGAGAAGCTCAAGAAGGACTCCCTCAAGGCTATCCGCAAGGAAATGAAGGCCAAGGGCCTGGCCGAGGAGCAGATCAAGGACACCCTTGACGACGTCGAGAAAGAGCTGGACGAGACGTACAACAACAAGTTCAACTTCAAAGCGGAGGCCTGACCATGGGATACATGCACATTGAAAACCTTTATCGCAACCAAACCCTCCTGCTCTTCAAGGAGGTCTACGCCCTGGAGAAGATTCACGGCACCAGTGCCCATGTCAGCTTCAAACGCCACACCGCTGAGGACGGAACGGTCACCGCTGAGGTGGGGTTCTTCTCTGGTGGGGAGAAGTACGACAACTTCGTGGCCCTCTTCGACCAGGAGGACCTGAAACGTCGCTTCATTGAGGCTGGCCCGGAGAAGATGATTGTCTTCGGCGAGGCCTACGGCGGCAAGCAGCAAGGAATGAAGGACACCTACGGCCCCAAGCTCAAGTTCATTGCCTTCGATGTCAAGACGGGCGGGGATGAAGAGGACAGGGGCCTCTGGCTCAGCGTTGAGTCTGCCAACATGATGGTTGACAAGCTCGGCCTGGAGTTCGTTGCCTGGAACAAGGTGGGCACCGACCTGCCCAGCCTGGACGCAGAGCGCGACCTGCCCAGCCGTCAGGCCGTTCGTAACGGCATCACCGAGCCCAAGATTGCTGAGGGGGTCGTGCTCCGGCCTCCCATCGAGGTCCGCACCAACAACGGAGCCCGGCTCATCGCCAAGCACAAGCGCCCCGAGTTCAGTGAGCGTGCCTCCAAGAAGGACACCCAGGTGACCCCCGACAAGCAGGAGGTGCTCGCCAAGGCGGACGCCATTGCCACCGAGTGGGTGACCCTGAATCGTCTTGACCACGTTCTTGACAAGCTCCAGGCCAAGCTGGGCCGACAGCCCGTGACCGAGGACACCCGTGCCGTCATCGACGCGATGGTGGAAGACGTCACCCGCGAGGCCAAGGGTGAGATTGTCGAATCCAAGGAGGCCGTCAAGGCCATCAGCAGCTCCACTGCCAAGCTCTTCATGCAGGTCCAGCGAAAAAGACTTGAAACGGCTGCCGCAACCTGATAAGGAAGTTCCATGCGTCCATACATCCTCCTGCTTTTGGTTCTGCTCGGTTGCCGAGAAGGAACACAACTTCGGGAGGTCTCCAAGTGTGGGCTTCCTTGCTACACGTCCAAGGGCGGCCAAGACATCGGCACCTGCCGCTCTGGTGTGTGGAAGTGTGAGGGTGACGACCAGAGTACGGCCGTCTGTGAAGGTGAGGTCGGACCTTCCAGGGAGGTCTGCGACGGTCTCGACAACAACTGTGATGGTGTTGTAGACGAGCGTCTCTCGCAGACGTGCATCAATGCCTGTGGCTCTGGCACAGAGACCTGTTCTAAGGGGGCCTGGGTTGGCTGCACGGCACCCCAGCCAGTGCCGGAAATCTGCAACGGCAAGGACGACGACTGCGATGGCCAGATTGACGAGCCAGAGAATCTCCCCATCGAGTACTGCTACGACGGCCCTGCTGGTACGACCACCTTCGGGGAGTGTCGCCCAGGCGTCAAGCGCTGTCAGTTTGGCCAGACTATCTGCTACGGTGAAGTGACCCCGAAGCCTGAGGCCTGCAATGGCAAAGACGACAACTGCGACGGTCAGGTGGATGAGGGGCTCAGTCCCACAAGCCTGGTAGATGTGGTATTTGCTATCGACGATAGTGGTTCCATGTCCGGCACCATCAGTGCTGTCAAGGCTGCTGTAGCCGGCTTCGCTGCGACCTACGGCAATCGTATCGAGCTGCGGTGGGCCCTGGTCACCGTCCCAGACCACGACCCCTACTACGACGGGAAGGTGCACCTGGTGCTAAACCTCACCGACCCAGCGAGCTTCAACCAGGCTATCCAGCAGCAGAATGCCGGCGGTGGCGGCATGGAGCCCTCTATCGACGCCGTCAAGATGCTCGCGAGCAGCTCGAACCCACTTGGCATCAATTGGAGGCCTGGCTCAAATCGACATCTGGTGATGTTCACCGATGAAGAGCCCCAAAGCTACGCGACACCTGCTGCAACTGCATCCGACGCCTTTGCCACTGTGGCAGCATCCAACCTCAGGGTGCATGTTTTCACCACAACGGACCTCTTCGCTGACTTCCAAGCTCTTGGTCCCGTTGGACAATTGGACGTTCAGCCCTTGACAACCCTGCCCCAGGCAATGCAGAGTGCCCTGACAACCCTGATTCAGGAGGCAACCTGCCAATGAAGCTCTACCTTGACGACCTTCGCAATCCACCAGATGCCAGCTGGACTCTGGCGAGGAACATCCGCGAGGCCATGCGACTGTGCCAGTTCTACAAGGATACAATCACCCACATGAGCCTGGACCACGACCTTGGTCTTTGCTTCTGCCACGCCTGCGCCTTCAGCTCGGGCGAAGAGAGCTGCCTGGACGACAGCGGGAACCCCATCTGTGGCTGCACGTGCCATGTCAACGAGCCCAGCGGCTTCGACTTCTTGAAGTGGGTCCATGAGACGGGGAACTGGCCCACCAATCCACCGACTGTCCACAGCGCCAACCCAATTGGCGTCCAGCGCATGCTACACTTCATTCATGACTTCGGGCCATATGAAAAACAGTAGACTCTACTCCTCTGCAATCAGTGTCTTCGTAGCGCTGAATGCCTTCGACCTCTTCACCACATTGGCTCTGGTCAGCATCAAGGTGGCGGAAGAGCAAAACCCACTCATGGCCTACTTTTTGACCAAGGGCCCGCTGGCCTTCGGGGCTGTCAAGGTCCTCATGTCGGCGGCTTGCGCGTTCGGGTTCTGGAAGATTCGACAGAGCCCCTCAGCCTGGGTTACACTTGCCCTGTCGCTTGCGGGCTACACTGCGTTGATCTCCTACCAAATCTACCTCATCAACCAGCTCTTCCAGACCCTCACCGCCCTGGTTCCCAAATGAGACTGCACGTCCTTTCTGACATCCACTTCGAGCACATGCAGAAGGGGGATGGAGACGAATTCTTCCGTCAGCTCGAAGAGGTGCAGAAGAAAGACCCAGCTGAACTGGTCATCCTGGCGGGCGACATCTGCCAGATTGGCCGGCACGAGGCCTTCTGGAAGGCCCGAGTGGCTCAGCTGATCAGCGGCTACAAGAAGGCCCTGTACGTGCCTGGCAACCACGAGTACTACGACTACTCGTTCCTCGAAGGCGACAAGTTCTTCGAGGGGGTTGACCATGAGCCGAACTTCCACAACCTCATCCAGCTGGACCACGGGCCCTACGAGTTCGGTGGCATTCGGTTCGTTGGGAACACGATGTGGTTTCCTGACGCCGGCACCCCCTACTACGTGAAGAGGGGCATGTCCGACTTCTTCGTCATCGGCACTGGGGCCAGTCCCTTCGAGCCCCTGGTCTACGAGCGCCACCAGGACTTCGTGAAGAAGGTGATGGGCGACCTCCGCACGGGCGACGTCGTGGTCACCCACCACTTGCCTCTGCCAGCATGTGTGGATCCCCAGTACGCCGGCTCCCCGCTCAACCCGTTCTTCATGGCCGACATGTCAGCCCACCTGCACGAGGACCGTCTACCTCGCGCTTGGGTCTTCGGCCACACGCACACGCCGGTCGACACCTTCCACCAGGTGGGTACCGAGAAGATGCGCCTATACTGCAACCCCCACGGCTACCCCCATGAGGGTGCCAACTCGCGGTTCTGGGACCGCATCGGAGTAGACCTGTGAACCGACGAGATTTTCTCTTTGGTGGCGGCCTCTTTGGCGTCGCTGGTGCGGCCATCGCAGCCGCCAAGCAGGCATCACAGCCCGAGGGCTCGGTGTCGATCTGCAAGGACTCCCACGTCCCACATGAGGGCTTTGTTGAAGCCCCAGCTTACGGCATGATGCTCAAAAGCGAGAAGGGAATGCGGAACCTTGTGCCCTGCAAGAACTGCGGCGTTCTTTTTGCCTTGACGTCAGAGAACGCTGGAGGTAGAGTGGGTATAGTTTCACAAGGCGCAGCAAAGACGTAACACCAACCAGGAGACACACAGTGTCAAAGAATGGACCGGGCAGCCCGAAGGATCTCCGCCGCATTTCGGCAGCACAGCGGATTGAAGCGGCATCGAAGCGTACCCCAGAAGAGCAGCTTGCTCGGCTGGATGCAGCGAATCTCGTCGCCAAGAAGGAGCGGGTGAAGCTCGCTGCCCGCATCAAGGCGCGCGATACAAAGACGGTCACCAAGACGTCAAAGACTGCCGTGACGGGGCCAGGGTAGCTCCCACCCTTCGGGGAAATTCCGTCAAGCAAGTGATCGAAGGCTTTGAGCTTGTCGACAGTAGCGCTAAAATGTTGACCGGCAACCGTCCCTGAGAAGGCGCGTGTGGCTCCCGAGCGTGATCATTTCGGGGGCACTTTCCCTGGTAGCACAATTGGTA